>Ga0272441_10002833_pt1 | contig 34361 bp, 33 predicted proteins | sample SSMProp6N_FD_193582 | JGI IMG/M metagenome (GOLD analysis project Ga0272441, IMG submission 193582) | Marine sediment archaeal communities from Little Sippewissett salt marsh, Falmouth, MA, United States - SSM-Prop-6N | ecosystem: Environmental > Aquatic > Marine > Wetlands > Sediment ... | reverse complement strand
GCAACAGGGCATACTCCTGAAAAATCATCCCCCGGTCAACCCCTGGTCCCATGACCGGTTTTCCTCCGACAAGAATCTCTCCTGAAGAAGGAGTTTCGAAACCTGCGATCATTTTCAAAAGGGTTGACTTCCCACTCCCCGTCGGACCGACGATGACAAGGAATTCGTTTTCAGCGATATCGAGCGTACAGTTGCTGACCGCTTCGACCCTGCCACTTCCTTTCAGAAACGATTTCGTCACGCCCTTGAGCGATATCTGTGCTGAGGGCGTACTGCTCCTGAGCGTTCCGTTCTTGTTGTCCACCATACCCATCTCCCGGATTTTCAGATTTTCCATGCAAACCTGCTGATAAGCCAGCGATTGGCCGAATCGAGCAGATAACCGATCAGGCCGATAATGAAAATAGTTGCCATCAGTTCGTCGTACCTGAACCGGTCTCTGGTATCGAGAATGAAATACCCCAGTCCGTCAGGAACGCCAAGCATCTCTGCAGGCACGAGAATGATCCAGCTCACGCCTACGGCCAGTCGCAGTCCGGTCAGCATGTCGGGAATAGCTGCAGGAATAATGATTTTGGTCAGAATCCCACGGTCTTTAGCTCCCATGGTTTTAGCCATATTGAGCCACAACGGGCTGACCCTTCCCGCTCCGTGCACCGTATTGAGAATAAGCGGCCATATCGCCACAAGCCAGAGCAGAAAGGTCACTGAAAGATCTCCCACGCCGAAAATGATGATCGCGATAGGCATCCACGCCAAGGGAGAGATCATTCGCATGAACTGGAAAGGAACGTAGGTCAGCTGTTCGAGCCGTTTGAAATATCCGACAAGTACACCGACAGGCAGCGCAACGACAACCGCCAGACTGAGACTGATCAGCACACGCCGAAGGCTCGGCAGGGCGTGGTGCACGATATCGCCGTTTTTCCCCATTTCTATGAGCGCAAGCAGGGCTGCGAGAGGAGAAAACGCGTCACTGAAATTTTCACCGAACACTTTCATCCAGCTTGCTGTCTGCCAGGCAAGCAGAAATAGCACGATGCCAAGGACATAAAAGAGACGTTCCGAAACAAATGAAACCCCCTTACCCACCCCTGACGTTTTTTTTGGTTCTGGACTACCCATATCGTATTTCCTTTTAAATCTTGACGAAATGCGGACAACGCAGGCCCGTCGAACCCCTGCACTCCGGCAGGAGGTCATCATCCGGGCAGGAAGCACTCTTGCCCGCCAGTTACGCTGATCGAGGCCGCAAAGAGGCGATCCTCAAGAGAGAAGAACCCTTTTCGTGCGCCCTAGATGGCTATAATTTCTTCCCTGACGAACGGGTTTGCCGGATCGACACCGGCAAACTGAGCAAGACCGCCAAGCGATGCCGCAGCCTCCTCAACGCCGGCGGTATACATCAGCTCGCGGTGGACCGTGACAGGATCAAGCGACGCAAGGAAACTCAAGTCCCCTTCCATTCTGGTCTTCTTCATCATCTCGATCATATGGAGGGTCGCAGATTCAAACTGATAGGGATTGTAGGAAAGTCTTTGGGTGTGCCATTCAGGATGCTGAATAGCGCCTGTCCCGCCATTGGCGCCGTAAGACTCGTCATCGTATTTCATCATCGCACGTTTGACGATCTTTTCAGGAAGGGGTAGATAGCGCGCGCCATCCTTTGAGAGAATATGAGCTGCCTCCTCAACATTGTTCAGCGCCCAGAGTTCAGCCTTGACAAGAGCCTGAATCACGTTATGAGACCACTGGCGATCGGCAAGATCCTTTTCGTTCATTACCGCAACACAGCAGGGATGGTTTTTCCACACATCTCCCGTGAAACGAACGATTTTCCCTTCGGCAAGAATCTCTCCGGCAGCGTTGAACGGTTCGGCAACAATGTAGCCGTCAATCGCTCCTGATGCCATGGCTGTCGGCATATCGGGAGGAGCCATCACGAACAGGTTGAGCTGGTTTTTTGCAAGCGGAGCGTTTTTATCCTGTATGACAGGCTCAATACCGTATTCACGAGCGATCATCTGTATAATAATGTTGTGCATGGAATACCAGTAGGGAATGGCAATCTGCTTCCCTCCAAGGTCGGCGTAGGAATCGATGCCGCTGTTCTTACCCACCGTAATCGCTGAACCGTTGATATGGTCCCATGCTACCACCTTGACAGGGAAGCCCTTGCTGTAGCGCATATATACCGGTATAGGCGCCAGAAGATGCGTCAGATTAAACCTGCCGGCCATAAAGGCTTCAGCCATTGGCGCCCATCCTCGAATCAGCACAGGTTTTTCTGACGCAATTCCCATCTCTTTGTAAAATCCGAGCTCATGGGCAAGAATGATCGGAGTCGCATCGGTTATTGGCAGATAGCAGCTTTTCAGCGTTTTTCCTCCGGAGGAAACCTGGCTTCCGCCCTCTTCATTCGATGAGCACCCCTGAAGCAGCGGATAACCGGACATCAACGCGCCAAAGCCCAGAGCGGAGTTTCTGAGAAACATCCTTCTCGATAATCCTGAAGCATCCTCTTTCATGCAAACCTCCTGTTTTACATTTTCAAAGCAATAATCCTGCCTTATGCTCTCTCTGTCAGACGCCAGCCCTTTTCCCTGGCAGGGTGAATACTGACTGCCGCGGGGAAGATTAACAATTGTTAATTATCTTGACAAAAAAAACAGCCACGTATTCACCAATATGACCTCCTCACCTAAAAAGACAGTGTTGTCACTTATTGAAGGAAACCATATCGAAGCGAAACGGGCAGTTGCGGAAAGCCATAAACAACCGGGGGGACCAGATACACTTATAATGAATTTAACAATTGTTAATACTTCCCGCAAAAAAAAACACCATCTCTTCACTTTTCGGCTTTAATCCGTTCAATAACTTCCCTTACCGTACCCAGCATCTCGTCGCAGCTCTCATAGAGTGCGCATCCGCTAAAATCAGCGTCGATTGCCTTAAAATCAAAAGGAATGACACCCCATAGTGAATCGGGGCCGAGTCGTTCAGCAATAGTACTTACCTGCTCTTCTGAATGCACTTTGTTGATCAGATATCCTACATTCCCGATGTTCATCTGCCGGGCAAGAAGACTGATCTTTTCAGCGGTCTTTATGGAGCGCAAACCCGGTTCGACAACGATAACGAGCGCCCCTACCGATTCTGCTGTTCCTCTGGTCAGGTGCTCGAACCCTGCTTCCATATCCAGAACGACCCACTCGTCACGCTCGACCATAAGATGGCGAAGAAACGATCTGAGCAATGCATTTTCAGGACAGTAACACCCTCCACGCGCCTCTTTCAGATCACCGGTAACCATCAATCTCATACCGTTGACTTCGATCGAAAACCTGTCGATCAGATCGTCGACCCTGGGGTTCAGCACAAAATACCCTCCCATGCTTCCAGGCTTTGAACCTGTCCGCTCTTCAACAAGCGCCTTTTTTTCAATCAGAGGCTCAATTCGACCATCTTTATCCGCATCATACCCTAATGCCTCGGCAAGGTTACCATTGGGGTCTGCGTCGATAGCCAGAACACGTTTTCCCTGCTCAGCAAGCTCCCTGGCAAGAAGCGAACTGAGCGTGGTCTTTCCGACCCCGCCTTTACCGGTAATCGCTATTTTCATGATGCAGAGTTATTGATTACAAATAACAGCTTTGCTCGTCCATGAGCAGCAGGAGTGAGCTGAACAGGGTGTCGATCCTCAGGAAAAACACCCTGCATAACAATATCATCAGAGGAACAGCTGAATATCGGCATCAGCTGCATATTCAAGAAACATGGCTGCACCACCGTACTCAACACCGTCGATGAAGTCATCCTTCGTAAAGCCGAAGACATCCATGGTCATCTGGCAGGCAACGAACTTGACCCCGACATCCTGACACATCTCGCGCAGTTCCTCAACGGTTGCAACCCCTTTGTTTTTGAAGGTCTCTTTCATGAGGCTTGTCGCCATCGTATCGAAGCCGGGAACGTTGCCGGAAATGAAATTGGGAATACTCCAGTTGATGTTCTGAAAATCCTTGCTCCCAAAAGGCATTTTCATCGGCATCGCGGGATTGCTGTGAGGCGAAACCTTGGCGTCGATCTTCTTGTTGAGCAGAGGCAGGCCGTAAAAGGTAAAAAAGATCATCACGTCCATATCCATTGCTGCAGCGGCCGATCCCAGGATAAAGGGAGGATAGGCCCAGTCAAGCGTCCCGCGTGACGCGATCAGCGCCACTTTTTTCTGAGCTTCGCTCATAATGGTTCTCGGTTTGGTTTCTGAAGAAAGAATTATTTCTGCTCACCACTTGCACGGATGTTGCCGGATAACCAGCAAGACATGGAGGAAAACAAAGCAGAACTATATAACTATGTAATTATATATAATAAAAAAAGAGCTTCTTACCTCCAAGCAATGGAGCGTACTTTTTTATGAGTTGGAGCGATTTTCTTCAGGACGCAGTTCAGTGCTGAGCGATAAAGACGCCGCTGACCGCCACCAGCAAAACGAGAATCTGCAGGATGCTGATCACCGTGTAGGCGTAGTCCCGTTTCTTCAGAAAGGCAAGAGAGGCGATTGCCAGACAGGCTACAGGCGTGAGGGTCAGAAGCCCGATCGCTGCAAGACTGAGCATGTCGGCATCGGGAAGGTGTTTCGCCCATGCCCAGCCATAGGACGCCAGCCCTTTTGCGACCAGTGCATCGGAACTGAGGTGCCAGTTGGCGGCAATGTCGTGCACAGAAACGGATAAGGGCATCAGATGCAGGACATAGAGCAGATAGGCGATAATACTTGCCGCAAGCCCGCCAATCGAAACCTTTTCAAGCACGCCCGCATAGGAGCGTTCAACATCGGCCCCAAACGCCTCTTTCCTGTTTTCCATAGATCAGACCCCCAGTCCTTTTAAAAGTGAGCGCACACCAGCCAGCACAAGGATTGAAATGACGACAATGCGTATTGATTTGGGATGAAACTTCGGCAAGAGCCATGCCCCGATGCGCGAGCCGGCCATCATTCCCACAACAGCGGGAATAGCGATAAGCGGCAGCACGGCCCCTTTCAGCAGGTAGACCCAGACCGCTGCAGAACCGTTGATCGAAAGCACCAGCCCGCTGGTACCGACGGCAACCTTCAACGGAACCCCCATAAGAAGATTGAACACCGGCACGTTAGCGAATCCCGCTCCCAGGCCAAACATCCCGCCGATAAATCCAATAAAGATAAAGAGGATGCTTCCAATTGCCGTACGGTGGATATTCCAGGCAACATCCTTCTGAAGCGAAGCATCGTAATAGAGCCCGGAAATTTGCAGCATCTGAGAAAAGCAGTCCGGCTCGGTCTCTTCAGGGACCGCCGATCGCTTCGACATGATCATCAGCACGGCAATACCGATAATGACCACGCCGAGAGCAAACTGCACGAGCGATGAGGGCAGTGCCAGACCGACAACGGCACCGAAAATGGAACTGACCGAACCGAGCAGGGCCATCGGCAGACCCAGGCGGAGATTGGCAAGACTGCTTCTGAGCAGGGGAGTCCCTGCCGAAAGCGCCCCTGAAAGGGCCACAAGAAGCCCTGCCGCTCGAACATAATCGATGTGAAAAGGGAAAAATCCGCTGACAATCGGGACAAACAGAACACCGCCGCCGACACCGGCTATAACGGCGATAATGCCCAGAAAAAACGAAAAGACAAACAGAACACTCACCCAGACCCACCAGGCAACTTCTCCGCCGGGAAGCTGCCCGGCTGCAAACGACAGGTCAGGCATGAGAAGAACAGCCAGCGAAATGACGGTCATGAGAACAATCTTACTCCCTTTCTTCTCAATGATATGCTGCATGGGCAGGATGGATGATGATTGTTTAAACGGTTGAACAAGGTGGCCCGAGACGGGCAGGCACGGGGGCCTGCCCCTACGAGCCTTTTCCAATATAATAGGTCTCGTCGGCAGGACGCAACGGGCGGTTGAGCCACATCGGCCGGCGAAGCCCTCCCGGACCGGGAGCCGGACGGGTCATGGCAAGCCACTCTTTGTAAATCTCGAACGAACGGTCGGTATCGACAAAGACATCGCCGTACTGATCGTCAGCATGCGCTTTTTCGATGCGGACCTTCTGATGCCAGCAGTGCATCCCGCTGATGGGATCCGGGTGTACCGGAAAGGTGATGTTCTGATGCACGCCGCCGTCCGACCAGAATATACGTCCGGAATCGGGATCGGGACTCTCAAACGGCTCGACACTCTCTTTGACCCGCATGCGCCACTTGCCCTTCTCCTCCCGGTTGATCGAGACGAGGTTGGTTGCCCAGCGGTTGCCTTTAGCGTCCTGATCGCGGCGCCACCTGCCGATATGATGAGAGCAGGCTACCACGCCGGGACGGATGGATTCGGTGACCCAGGCCCGGTTCACATGATACCCGATATCGGTGTTCACCCTGACCAGATCAGCATTTTCAATCCCCATGGCGGCAGCGTCGTCTGCATTGATCCAAAGCGGATTGCGATGCGCAATCTCTGCAAGCCACTTGGCGTTACCGGAACGGGAATGGATCAGGACCGGCAGACGGAAGGTCGGAATCAGAGCAAACTCATTATTCGAGCGGTCGATCGTTTCCGGATGCACATGGCTTTTGATATAGGAGGGAAGCCTGTGCTCGGGCCACTTCCAGTCGACCATTGTCTGCGAATAGAGCTCCTGCTTCCTCGAAGGAGTCGGAAAACCGACACAGTTCTCTCCGCGCACCTGGATACCGACAGGTTTACCGTCGCGGTAGATGGTTCTGGAGGACCCGTCAAGGTTTGCACCTGCGATATCAACCGGAGTCTCATGCACATTGTAGACATCGGTTTCGATCTCGAAAGCGCCATACTTTTTCATGTAGGCGAGCGGCGTCAGCCCCTCCGCTTCGGCGGTTTCCGCCAGATTCGGGGTATGCTCGAAGATATACTGATAATACTCGTTGATGGTGATTTTCTCACCGGGACGGTATGGCGATTCAAAATGCTTCTTCACACCAAGCGAACCGTCAGGGTCAATGCGCCAGGAGAGCTCGATCCAGAACTCGTCCTCTTCCCACACCTCCCCGACGTTGGCCTGCCAGGTAAATTCCTTCGGCGTGCCACGACGCTCGTGCGCCACGCGTAGCACAGGTTGCCGAAACGCGATCCACTTTCCGGCATGAGTCTCGTAACTCACCAGGTCATGGCGCTCGGGCGAGTGGCCCATGGGCAGGACGTAATCGGCAAAGTAGGCTGTTTCGTTCCAGGTCGGCGTGAGGGCAACATGCAGGCCGATCTTCGACTCATCCTCGAGTGCTTCTATCCAGGAGAAGCCGTCCGGATAGGTCCAGACCGGATTGAACACCCTCGTGAAATAGACATCAAGTTTGCCCCGTCCCTCTTTGAGCATATGGGGCAGAAGAAAGCTCATCTCGTAGTGTGCGAGCGGATACTCGTCGGGCAGATGCAGCGGGTTCCAGAACTTCTGGGGCTCAGGATGGGTATGAACGGTAGGTTTGAACTTGTTCCATGCGCTGGGAGCAGTTCCGCCGGGGGTGCCGACACTGCCGGTCAGTACGTTGAGGAAGTGCAGGGTACGCGACACCTCCCATCCTCCAAGGTTTCCGCTGCTTGCACTCCGCCAAACATGGGTTGAAAAACGCTCTCCCGCTTCGCCGATCTGACGGGCGACATCACGAATCGTTGCTGCAGGCACGCCGCTCTCTTTTTCAGCATATTCGGGAGTGTAGTCGTTATACTCGGCGCTGAGCGCTTCGATAAATGCTTCGAACGTGGTCGGGCGGTCGGGATATTCCGATTCAAGATACTGCTGCCAGTTCACCCAGTTTTCAAGATAGTCGCGATTGTAGAGCCCCTCGTCGAGGATCACTTTGGCCATAGCAAGCAGAACCGCAGGCTCGCTGCCCGGATAGCTCGGCATCCAGTAGTCCGACATGCTGGCGGTATTGGAAAGCCTCGGATCCAGCACGGCGAGTTTCGCCCCTTTCATACGGCCTTCGACAATTCTCTGGGCATGGGGATTGAAATAGTGACCGGCTTCGAGATGAGCGCTCACCAGGAGAATAAATTTCGCATTTGAATGGTCAGGCGAAGGACGGTCGTAGAGCTGCCAGATCGCGTAGCCGAAACGGGCCCCGGAAGAACAGATATTGGTATGACTGTTATGACCATCCACGCCCCATGCTTTGAGCACCCAGTCCATAAAACCTTCATGACCGGGGCGACCGACGTGATAGGAGATCTCGTTATTGCGTTTCTCCTGCAGCGCCTTGCGCATTCTCGATGAGATATCCTCAAGTACGCTCTCCCAGCTCACCCGCGCCCACTTGCCGCTGCCCCTCGGGCCGACGCGCTTGAGCGGATAGAGAATACGGTCGGAATCCTCAACCTGATTGATCGTAGCCGGTCCTTTGGCGCAGTTACGCCCGCGGCTTGCAGGATGATAGGGGTTACCGGTAAACTTCCTGATCTGCATGGTTTCCTTCTCGATATAGGCGAGCAGACCGCATCCTGCCTCACAATTGAAGCAGGATGTCGGCACCAGCATATATTCGCGCGACTTGCGCTCGGGCCAGCTTGTGGAGTCATACTCTACCCAGCTGTCCCAGGATTCCGGCGGGGGACAGGAGCAATCTTCACCCTGGCAGGGTTCGGCAGCAGGGCCTGTGCTGTTGGCGTGCAAGTCAGGAATAACGTGCAGGGCCTCTGCAGCTTTCTCAATAATCGTCGGTTTATGGTTGGACGTCATATCTGATCCCGTTTAGTGTAAAGAGATTAACTGTGGGGCCTTGACCCAGAGCTTTTCGGTATAGTAGACTCCCGAAAGGGCAAGCAGTGCGGCTGCTACGGCAACAAAAGGCCCTGCACCGAAAAGAAGGAGAACCAGCGGAGCGAGATGGCCGAGCGCTATGCAACCACCCCAGAACTGCTGTTTCAATGCGCCGTGCGTCATGAGGTGTGCGGTAGCTTCCGCCTGTTTTGAGGGATGACGGCCAAACAGTTCGGAAAGCATGATCACGATATTGAGCATCACACCTCCGGCAATTCCGCCCGTCAGGATGTTCTGAATCGATGCTTCTGCGCCGAACGCGACAGCAAGCAAAAGCATGGCTGAGCCGCCTGCAACAAGGGAGGTTACCAGCATATGAATAACCATCACCGGACTTTGCCAGAAATCGCGACCTTTTGCCGAGGCGAAAAGAAAGGCAGTATAGACCGACGTGATAAGCGCAAATAACGCTCCACCCCAGAGCGAGACCGTTTCAAGAAGCGGGCTGTGCAGCAATCTTGCCGCTCCCCAGAGCGCCAGCAGCGCACCGAAACCGCCGATACTATATCCGCCGCGAACAAGCCAGGATTTGAACTGGGGGCGCAGCATGACGGAAGAAAAACGGTCCGGACGATCCAGATCGCGAATCAGAAAGGCTCCGGTAAAACCGAGAAACACGAGAGAAACAGCCCACGACGCCCACTGCATGGGCGCTGAAAGCGGTGCCGAAAGGAAAACCGTCAAGACGAAAAGCAACATAAAAATACCTGAAGAGATCCCTTTTGACCAGACATATGCAGGAACCTCCCATCCCCAGACAACCCCTTTTGACGGAGCATCGTAAACCCTGCGGGCAGCCGTCCCGTCGTCAGGCTTTCCGGTATCCGACCTGAGCGAGCCCTGAAGCTCTTTGCCGACAAAATGACCGACACCCCGCGATTGCTCGCTCCACAAATAGGGGCGCCCGGTCTCGGTCTGCAGAGGATCAAGCGACGCACCATCTCCGTTGATATAGAAAACGTTGGGCGATGTCCCTTTTTCAGGTTTACGCACCACGGTCTGCTCGGTCGCCACCAGCTGGCTGATCTGGCTGTGAGGATCGTCCAGATCGCCTGAAACGATCGCCTGCTGCGGACAGATCACCACGCATGCGGGCTTCATGCCGACCTCTTTGCGATGCGCACAGTAATTGCACTTAGCGCTCGTATGGCTTTCAGGATCGATGTAGAGCGCGCCATAAGGACACGCCTGACCGCAGGCCTTACAGCCGATACAGCGGCGTTTATCGAAATCGACGATTCCGTCCTCGCGCTTCTGCAGCGCTTCGACAGGACAGATGTTGACACAGGGAGGATCTTCGCAGTGGTTACAGCGAAGAACCGTGAAATATCGGCGGGTATCGGGAAACTTTCCCTTTTCCACATATTTCACCCAGGTACGGTTCACGCCGAGCGGCACCTGGTTTTCGGACTTGCAGCCTACCGTACATGCATGGCACCCGATGCACTTTCGGCCGTCGATGACAAAACCATAATTCATGGACAGGATAGATCTAAATATTGATGCTGCTCCCGCAGCGGAGAATTCACTGGATACTTGCTTTTGCAAACCCCTGACGGCATCGACAAGCGCCATCGGGAAATCGCACACATCATTGCAGACCAACTGCCTTCTCTCCTGACGGCTGACCGAACACGATCGACAAGAAGCTGCTTCTCTATGCAGAAAGACCTCTGCCTGGCGTGACCGGAATGAGGGTATCGGAGATCGAAAGGAAACCGGATCGCAGAACATGACCGGAGAGCGTCCGAAACAACGGAGCTCATTATATATCTACATAACTAAATCGTTATATAATAACATACGAAAGCGAGACTACCAAAAAATTTTCATGCTTACACGCAAATCCGGCTTATAAAGCAAGCTGCAACAGCCTGTAGTGGAGGGGCGTCTTGTGATAACGCAAGGGATTTACTATATAATGGTACACTCTCCGCAAGGCGGAGTTTTTTTCAACGCACCTAAACGAACAGATCAATGAGCACATCGCACGTGTATAAAAAAATCGAGATGGTCGGCTCTTCGACCACCAGTATTGAGGATGCCGTCAATAATGCCGTTAAACGCGCAGCGGAAACTATCCGTCATATCCGCTGGGTAGAGATTATCGAAACCCGCTGCCACGTCGAGGAAAACCAGATCGCCTACTGGCAGGTCAGCGTCAAAATCGGCTTCACGCTCGACACCTGATCAGGCAGACTGCTTCCATGAAAAGCCCCGGCAAAACCGGGGTTTTCACATACTGCTCCTTTCAGCTCCATATCCACCCAGACCAGGGCTTGCCCGATCCCGTCCTGCACGAGACCTGCCGGCAGTGTGATGCTCTAAAAGTTATAGGTATATCCGAGCGACCAGTTGGTCTGGCCATGGGTCATCTGGACATCGTCTTCATTGGTCTCATCAACCTCTGGCGCATAGGCGAGCGCAAAACCGATCTGGTGCTGCTCCTTCACCCGCAATCCGAAACCTCCGGTATAGTGGGTGGTCACAATAGCCGGAAAAAGGGGGTTGAGCGTTGCATCAGGAGCCGGGTTGTTCGCAAAATTCGCACCGGCCCGAATCTTGAGCTCGTTGCTGACCGAGTACTGGGCGCCCAGCGACCAGACGACCTGATCGTCCCAGTTCTGGTCCATGACAACATCGATGCTCTGCCCCGTCAATGGCCCCTCTTCTGCCGTAAAGCTCACCGTGAAGGTATCCATGACCGCCGACCAGTTGATGAACTTCACATCGCCGACAAGCATCCACCGGTCAGAAGGATAGAGCGCAATTCCAGCAGCGATCGTTTCCGGCCACTCGAAGTCCCTGACCTTGAGCGATCCTTTCACAGACACCGGCCCATCCAGGAATGCGTCCCCCGAGCCATTAAACGAGATAAGCGCATGATGTGTCTCAAGATCACTGATGCGGGTCTTCGAGTGATAGGATGCTCCAATTGAGACTGCATCACTGAGCTTGTGCACGACACCGGTTTTCACGCCGAACCCGTACCCGTCAGCCTCTCCGGTAAACGGATTATCGTTACTGAAAGCAATACGGGCGTGGTTGATATCTGACATCATACCACCCGCCATCATCTGCTTAAGCGACGCGGCCATACTTCCAGCAACCGATCCGCCGCTCCCCATGAGCAGTTTGCCGAAATGCTCACCGTCTATATCCATCTGCAGGTCCATACAGGCCCAGACCAGATCAACCGAAAGACTGATCCCTGTTCTGTCGGTGAGTGCATACGCGAGCGGAAGCATAACCCTGCCCATACTGACCTCCGAACGGATCTCTTCTCCGCTTAACGGCACCATCGATCCTTTCAATGAATACCCGCCGCTGAACAGATATGCCCCTTCGCCGTACTCCGTTCCCATTCCGCCCTGAGCCAACAGAGCGATACCCCAGGAAAGCCGGCCATCCCTGCGCATATATGACATCGACGGCATGAAGTAGGAGTCCCCCTCCGAATGGCTCTCCACGCCACCGTACCAGGCGCTGACGTGCGGATGCAATCCCCGGAGACCAAAGCTTAAACGCGCATCACCGTCCTTCATCAAAGAGAGGGTTGCAGGATTGTTCATGACTGCCGAATTCCCCGTATCGTATGCCATACCGGCACCGCCCAGACCATGAGCCTTAGGCCCGTAGCCTTCAAGGTTCATGCCGTTGGTCGCCTTGGCAGAGGGTGAAAACGAGAACAGGAAGAGAGAAAGTGAGAGCATCAACGCAGAGTTGTTACGCATCTTCATAGGGCGCTCCTGATAAAGAGTTAAGCAAAAAACCCCATACGACAGGAGGCCGGACCCGAAGAGATAACAATTGTTAATAACTGCCACAAAAAAAAGCCGGCCATCAAGGCAAAAGACACAAGGCTCATAGGGATGGCCTGTGTCAACAGGGGGAAACTATATAAGTATATGATTATACAATATAAATACAAATATTGTACGCAAAGAAAGGAGTGTTTTTTTAAAAAAAAACCGCGACCGGCAGGTGCTGGTCGCGGCTCTGACAAGCGCTATTTGCTTAAGGCTCAGTTATGCTCACCGGTGAAACGCTCTGCCGCAAGGGCCCAGTGTTCAGGTGAGAGCCAGAAGGTGGAAAGCAGCAGTTCACGGATATGGGCAAACTCTTTCGGAAGTCTGTCATAAAGCTTCTCAAAAAGCTCTTCATGAGAAAGCAGCTCTTTTTTCCAGCTCTCCCGATCGACCGTCATAAGCTTGGTAAACTGCTCGGGAGTAAAGTCTTCAAGGCCCTCAAGGTCCATAGACTCGTACTTCGGCATCCAGCCAAGCGGGCTTTCAACAGCGCTGGCACGGCCATGCACGCGATCAACGATCCATTTCAGGACCCGCATGTTGTCACCGAATCCGGGCCAGAGGAAATTGCCATCCTCGTCCTTACCGAACCAGTTAACACCGAAAATTCTCGGAGGATCAGAAAGCAGACGTCCGACGTGCAGCCAGTGAGTGAAATAGTCTCCCATATGATAACCGCAGAACGGCAGCATGGCAAAAGGATCGCGGCGAACCTCACCAATCTTTCCTGCTGCTGCGGCAGTCTTTTCCGAGCCCATAGTGGCGGCAAGGTAGACGCCGAAGTACCAGTTTGGTGACTGATAAACGAGAGGCACGACATCACTGCGTCGACCGCCAAAAATAAAGGCGCTGATCGGGACACCGTCAGGGTTTTCCCATTCAGGATCAATAGAGGGACACTGTGATGCCGGCGACGTGAAACGTGCGTTGGGATGGGCGGCGGGACGTCCCGAATCAGGGGTCCACGCATTGCCCTGCCAGTCGGTCAAACCTTCAGGCGGAGTCTTTGTCATGCCTTCCCACCAGACATCACCGTCAGGAGTCATCGCCACATTGGTGAAAATGCAATTTTCTTTCAGCGTTGCCATGGCATTGAAATTGGTCTTTTCGGAGGTACCGGGAGCAACACCGAAGAAACCGTTTTCCGGATTAATAGCGTAGAGACGTCCATCTTTGCCAGGCTTGATCCAGGCAATATCGTCTCCGATCGTGGTCACCTTCCACCCCTCGAACGAATCCGGAGGAATGAGCATGGCAAAGTTGGTCTTACCGCAGGCACTCGGGAATGCAGCAGCGACATAGGTTTTCTCACCTTCCGGTGATTCCACGCAGAGAATCAGCATATGTTCGGCAAGCCAGCCCTCATCACGGGCCATCGACGATGCGATACGAAGCGCAAAGCATTTTTTGCCGAGCAGCGCGTTGCCTCCGTAACCACTGCCGTACGACATGATCGAACGCTCTTCAGGGAAATGAACGATATATTTAACATCGTTGCACGGCCACGCAACATCCTGCTGGCCTTCCTCCAGGGGAGCGCCCACAGAGTGCAGGCAATGAACAAACTCTCTATCCTCGCCGAGGAGGTTCTCTACCTTGCGCCCCATTCTGGTCATGATGCGCATATTGGTAACAACATACGGCGAATCGGTAATCTCAACACCGACATGCGAGATATAGGACCCGATCGGCCCCATACTGAAGGGAATGACGTACATGGTTCGCCCTTTCATGCAACCGCTGTACTGCTCTTTAAGCGTCGCCTTCATCTCCTTAGGTGCAACCCAGTTGTTAGTCGGGCCTGCATCCTGTTTGCGGATACTGCAGATAAAGGTTCTGTCCTCGACTCTGGCGACGTCGCTGGGATCGGACCGGCAGAGAAAACTGTTCGGACGTTTTTCATCCGACAGCCTGATAAAGGTCCCGCTTTCAACCATCTGCTGGCAGAGCGCGTCATACTCTTCCTGAGAGCCGTCACACCAGTGCACGGAGTCCGGCTGACAGAGCTCTGCTGTTTGCTGGACCCATGCAATTAATTTCTGGTTTTTCACATAATCGGGGGGATTGATGTGCAAAGAAGTCATGGTCTTCCTGAATTTACGGAGTGTTAAAAAGAAGCACCCGTAAAGGGCGCTAGGAGGTAAATATAAAAATAGCTACTGTCCGCCGGATTCGAGCGCACCGGATATCAGATCAGCAAACGCAGTCCTGCTTTGCGCACCAACCACAACGGAACTCAGCGATCCGTCCGCACTGATGACAAACGAGGTAGGAATCGACCTGAGGCCACCCTGAGCATAAGGGGTGTATGCATCAATAATCTGCTGGTCAACCATGACCACAGGATAATTAATACCGTTGCTGCTGATAAAGTCCCGCATTCTGTCTTCGTCTTCATTAACGGCTATACCAATGAATGTAAATCCTTTTTTCTCATATTCCGCCTGCAATTCAACCATATCCGGAATTTCAGCACGACAGGGCGGGCACCATGATGCGAAAAAGTTGATGATATAGGCCTTGCCCTTCAGCTCATCGCTTGAAACGCTCGACCCGTCAAGCGCCACTGCGCTGAATTCGGGGGCGGAAATGGTTTTGGTTGCTGCCGGTTTTGCGGTCTGGGCTTTTTGCGGCTGGCATGCGATCATGCTGACCGAAAGGCAGGCTATTGCAAAGGCTTTCAATGGGCTCATAGAGTTCTATTCTCCTCGAAATGCTTAATCGTGAAAGGATTGTGAATACGTTATTAAAATATACAATTCTTCACCGTTATTTATCAGTGCTTCCGGCCTTGGATCGAATTCTTTGCTATTCTATAACAAATAGAGTATATTTTGCCTTTAATTTTGATTTTTCCGCCTGCCACCTTAGCTCAGTTGGTAGAGCAACTGTTTCGTAAACAGTAGGTCGTGGGTTCAAGTCCCGCAGGTGGCTCAACAAGAAAAAAATCGAAATCAGACACCAGATAACAACCGGTGTCCGCAGCAAAAAGTTTTGATTGCTAACAACAAATCCTATCAACACTGTCTAATATGCAAGAAGGTAAGATATCTCAAATCATCGGCCCTGTCGTTGATGTTGATTTCCCGGAAGGACAGCTTCCGTCAATTCTGGATGCACTTACAGTTGCTCGTCCTGACGGATCAAAACTGGTTCTTGAAACCCAGCAGCACCTTGGCGACGAAAGGGTCCGCGCGATCGCCATGGAAGGTACCGAAGGCCTCGTAAGAGGAATCCCGGTTATCAACACAGGAAAACCGATCCAGGTTCCTGTCGGCCAGAACGTACTCGGCCGCATGCTCAACGTCGTCGGAGAACCGATCGACGGCATGGGCGACATCGACAGCGATACCACCCGCTCGATCCACAGGAGCGCCCCGAAATTTGACGAACTCTCCACAAAATCAGAGATGTTCGAGACAGGCATCAAAGTCATCGATCTTCTTGAGCCATATTCAAGAGGCGGTAAAACAGGTTTGTTCGGTGGTGCCGGTGTCGGTAAAACCGTTCTTATCATGGAGCTCATCAACAACATCGCCAAACAGCAGTCCGGATACTCCGTCTTTGCCGGTGTCGGTGAGCGTACCCGTGAAGGCAACGACCTCTGGGAAGAGATGAAGGAGTCCGGCGTTATCGACAAAACCGCGCTCGTGTTCGGTCAGATGAACGAACCTCCCGGCGCACGTGCCCGCGTTGCATTGACCGGTCTTTCTATCGCGGAGTACTTCCGTGATGTAGAACACCGCGACGTTCTGCTCTTCGTTGACAATATCTTCCGCTTTACCCAGGCAGGTTCAGAGGTTTCCGCGCTTCTCGGCCGTATGCCGAGCGCTGTAGGGTACCAGCCGACCCTCGGTACCGAGATGGGTGAACTCCAGGACAGAATTGTCTCCACCAAAGACGGTTCGGTTACCTCTGTACAGGCTATCTATGTCCCTGCAGATGACCTGACCGATCCGGCCCCGGCCACGACATTTACTCACCTTGACGCGACGACCGTACTTTCCCGTTCGATCGCCGAGCTTGGTATCTACCCTGCTGTTGATCCCCTGGATTCAACCTCGCGAATTCTCGACCCGAACATTGTCGGCGATGACCATTACGATACCGCACAGGCGGTCAAAGAGATCCTGCAGCGCTATAAAGATCTTCAGGATATCATCGCCATTCTCGGTATGGATGAACTGAGCGATGAGGACAAACTTGTCGTTTCGCGTGCCAGAAAAATTCAGCGATTCCTTTCACAGCCGTTCTTCGTTGCCGAAGCCTTTACCGGCCTTTCCGGCAAATACGTCAAACTCGAAGACACCATTAAAGGCTTCAAGGAAATCATCGCAGGCCGCCACGATAATCTTCCTGAAAATGCCTTCTACCTGGTCGGCACCATTGAGGAAGCGATCGAAAAAGCGAAAAAACTGTAAACTCATTCGACTATTATGGCCAGTTCCGACAAAGCCTTTGAAATCGAAATTGTCACACCGCAGAAGCAGTTTTTCTCCGGTGAAGTGACAAGCGTGATTGCTCCGGGCCAGGATGGATTGTTTCAGATCATGAAAAACCATGCACCGCTACTCGCGGCGCTCAAGACAGGCAAGGTCAGGGTCTCCATCCCTGGCGGCGGCGAAAAATCATTTGCCATTGCCGACGGTTTTTTTGAAGTCAGCAACAACAAAGCCATACTGCTCACCGAAGACATTTCATAACTCCGGTTTCTCCGGTGCATGCTTTTACAAACATCAGTGAATCGGGATTATACCGATTCACTGATGTTTTTTTATTTTGAACGGTACCGTCCTCTTCAATCAAGTAGAACGGATCAGTCCGTATCGTATGAAAACACTTGTCCCAAAAGCCCTTCGCCCCGGAGATACCATAGGCCTCGTTTCGCCATCATCCCCATCTCCTGACAAGGAACGGATCCAGCAGGCTGTCCTCTATCTTGAAAAAATCGGCTACCGCGTCAAACCGGCAAGACACTTCAACTGCAGAGCCGACAACCGTCATGAACTTGACCGCCAGAAACTCCATGACCTGCATGAAATGTTTGCAGACCGGTCAGTCAAAGGGATTTTCTGCCTGAGAGGCGGATCGGGCGCAACGCGCCTGCTTCAGGATATCGATTACGAACTGATATCGAAAAATCCGAAAATTCTGGCTGGATATTCCGATATTACAGCCCTCTCCCTGGCGATCTATGCCCGATCGGGCCTGATCACCTTTTCCGGCCCCATGCTGGCAACCGAACTGCACGCACCAAGCCCCTATACCGAGGAGCACTTCTGGACAATGATTTCCGATCCGGACCGCACCCATGAAATTGTCAACCATTCTGAACACCCGAGAAACATTCTCCGCCCAGGCTCCGGCGAAGGAATCCTGATTGCAGGAAATCTCAGCGTTCTCTCCTGTCTGGCAGGAACCCCGTTCATGCCATCGACAAAGGAAGCAATTCTGCTCTTCGAGGATATCAACGAAGAACCTTATCGTATCGACCGCCTGTTATCCCACCTCTACAATGCAGGACTGATTGGCCACTGCCAGGGACTGCTGTTCGGCCAGTTCCGGAGAGAAGCCATGCGCTTCGACTGCCAGCAGCCGTTAATCGATATTTTTCATTATTACACCGCAAAAATCCAGAACAGCATCCCCGTCGCCGCAGGCATTTCTTACGGACATATCGAGAACATGTTCACCCTCCCCATCGGGGCAAGTTGCCGTATTGTGGCCTCAGATGAAAATCTTGTCATCACAACGACCGCTGCTGTAACCCGCTGAATTCAGGAACAGCATTTTCCCGTCAACAATGTTTTTATTACTATAGATTGAGTAGTCCGCTCAGAACAAACAGCTCGGTATATGGAAAACATGTGGCAGTCGTCCCATCACAAAGAGGGAACAGAATCCCAGATCATGGAAACAGGAACATCGGTTCTCGATGCCTACAGGGTCATTCTGTTCAATGATGATGTACACACCTTCGATGAAGTCATTATTCAGATCATCAAAGCCGTTGCATGCAGTCGGGCAAAGGCGGAACAACATACCTGGGAAGTCCATACAAGAGGACGTTCCATCGTCTTTTCCGGTCAGCTCCCCCGATGCCTTAAAGTCAGCGCCATTCTCGAAGAGATCGATCTGCGAACTGAAATCCAGACAAGCTGAACCGCTCCCGATCGCCCGCACACAAGGTTTTGCACCGGCAACTGAAGCGCCGGTGCAAAATAACCGTTATCAATCGACAAAACATGATGGCAGCAGCCCCTCATGGGTAAGGCGATGGATTTCAACCTTGCCGTCTGTCGGTCGCAGCTGAAAAAGATAGTGTCCCCCGCTGACAGGAGAGAAGACACGCAATACCGGCCAGCTGAAGTGAATCATAGCTGCATGTCTGCTCATCCAGTACGCGTCGTCCACCATCGCTCCGACAGTACCGTTATCATTGATCTCATGGAGACGCGCAAGACCGTCCGCATCACCCAGAAGGCCATGTTTTCCCCCTGACTTGTGAATCAGCATCAGGTTTTTTCCGCCAGCCGAATAGAACTCGCAACTGCCCCAGCCGGAAGTCCAGTCGTACCCTGCAATCTGACTGCCGACCGTTCCATTGTCGTTCATGCGATGAATATGCACCATACCGTTGCCCTCTTTGAGCAGGAACAGAAATACCCCATCTTTCGTACTGAACAACTTCACCGTGCTCCAGCCGCCGCTCCAGTCATGCTTTCCGACAGAAGCGCCTAACGTACCATTGCTGTTCATCCTGTGGATGTGAACAATACCGTTACCCTCCTTTAAAAGGAATAAAAACAACCCCTCTTTCGTGCTGAAAAACTCCGCGCTGCTCCAGCCATCGCTCCAGTCATACTCCGCAACTGACGATCCGACCGTACCATTGTCGTTCATCCTGTGGATGTGAACTGTACCGTTCCTCTTTTTCATCAGGAACAGGAAAAGACCCGCGCTCGTACTGAACAACTTCACCGTGCTCCAGCCACCGCTCCAGTCATACTCGGCAACTGACGACCCGACAGAACCATTGCTCTCCATCCGGTGGATATGAACCGTACCATTCCCCTCTTTGAGCAGAAAGAGAAACAGCCCCTCTTTCGTGCTGAAAAACTCTGCGTTGCTCCATCCGCTGCTCCAGTCATACTCCTTTTGCGGCATATCGTATCGGCATCCGATCAAGGTCCCCTGAATATAGGAGGTATAGCCTGCAAGCCTTGCCGCAGCAGCAAGCACGTCCTTGCCATCCGAGAACCAGAAATGCAGCTTGCTCCAGGACCACTCCGCTTCGCTTCCATTGTCAAAGACCGTAAAGGTCACATCGCTGAGAGAGCCGTCAGTTGCGTTATAGACAAGTTTCATTCCGGCAATCGTTACCCAGTGATTACCATTCTTAGCCAGAGCAACCGGAGGAAAGCCGTGCAGAAGATAGTGCTCTATTTTGGCAAGCGTCGATGACTTGCTTGCACCGGTATGCCTCACCATTTTATATCGCCTGTCGAAGCGCGTATCGAGCAGTTCCCGTAACCCCTTTTCAAGCTCTGCCGGGGTTGTGAAGGTCTTTGCATCGCCGCCGGGCAGATCGATATATTTTTCCATATCCGTCGTCTCGATGTAGTGGCGGCGCAAGTGAGACTGGGAATAGTTGATATCGAACCATCTGCCGAAATTCTGCGCGGTTTTGACACCACAGCCCTGATAACCGGTATCCTGCCGTTCAGGGTCAAACGACGTCTGAGGAGTCGTCATCAGCTCAATGGAGCGTTCATGTATCCGGCTGTCGCGACGCTCGGTGATTTTTACATAACGATCGACAGATGATCCGTCTTTGCGGTCCAGCTTCAAATGCTTTACTACTGTAGTCATGATAGAAGGGTGGAGGGTTCATTGAAATAAAAAAGAAAGCACTGCACATCCGAAGCGCCATCTTGCAGCGGGCGCAATATACGTATCTCTACAGTATAAAAAAGGATATTCGTTATAAACACTCTCCTCACACAAAACAGCAGCGAGAGCAGACGCACAACGCAAGGATTTCGTATATTTTTCTGAGTACTCTCTCCCTCTCTGAACCCTGAAAAACGGAGAAAGGATATGGCAAGCCCCACACCGGACGCTCCCGATTCCATCACCAAAGAGATTCGTTTTGCCGTCGTCATGTATGGCGGTATATCCCTGGCGATCTATATGAACGGCATTGCCCAGGAACTCCTGAGCATGGTTACAGCCACTTCCGGAAAAAGCCCTGACGAACAGAAAGGAACCGCACGCATCTACTCGGCTATCGCCCGAAGACTCAACGACACCATCAATCAGACAAAGTGCGATCCGGCATCGGAAGAAAAAAAGATCTTTCGCCACAAGTTCATCGTGGACATCATCTCCGGCACATCAGCGGGAGGAATCAATGGCGTCTGCCTGGCTAAAGGGCTTGTGTGCGGTCTTGACAATCTGAAAGCCCTGAAAAATACATGGCTCAATGAAGGAGATATCGACAAACTGCTCAACGATAACCAGTCTGAACTCGATATCTTCTGTTCAAAAGAGCCGAAAACTTCGCTGTTCAACAGCCAGAGAATGTACGCCAAGCTTCTGCAGGCGTTCAAGGATATGAGCGATGAAAGCGCCGCAGCACAACCTGCTCCCCCGCATGTCGAAACGCTCGACCTCTTTGTTACCGCAACGGACCTGCAAGGAATTCAGACCCCGATCATCCTCTGCGACGGCCAAGCCAGAGAGCGAATCCACAAGCATGTCTTTCCGTTTTCCTTTCGCTCCACTGGCACTTCGACCGGAAAGACTCCCGAACCGAACCATTTCGACAGCACCCACGACCCGATACTGGCTTTCGCATCCCGCTGCACATCATCGTTTCCCGCCGCATTCGAACCGGTGACACTCAACGACACGCTTGCGTACCTCAAAAAACGCCATCGACAGGAGTATGCGACGTTCTGTCTCCATCTGGAAAATGAGTGGAAAGAAGATTTCTTCAACTGCTACCAGGGCTACACTGATGGCGTCCCGCTTGAAGAGCGGGAGTTCGCCGACGGCGGCTATCTGGATAACAGACCGTTTGGCCACGCCATCAAAGCCATCCACAACAGATATGCTGACTGCCCCCTCGAACGCAAACTGCTTTTTATCGATCCTCTTCCTGAAACAGATAACCGACTCCGGGGAAGGACGGAAAAGAAAGAAATCTCGTTTGTCCAAAACGCTACTCTGGCTGCGTTTTCACTGCCCAGCTATGAAACAATCCGCCAGGAAATCAATGATCTTACAGAGCGCAATGCATGGGTACGCACTGTCGACAGCGTGCTGCAAAAAGTCGATGCACAAAACACACAACGCCTGAAATCGATCATTGAAGAGGATTTCGACACCTATAGCGCCAAGAACAAAGAAAACTCTGAAGACCTGCAGCTTAAAACAAAACTCTTCTCGAGTTATGCCGTCATGCCTCATGGAACCCAGGCATCGGAAATGAACCCTATCGCAGACTTCTGGCACTATATAGCAAGGCAGAAAAGCAGCAGCAAACCAACCAGGCAGGAACAAAAAGAGATAGACGGCACCCGATATGAAGAGATGGACCTCCTGGCCATGATAAAGAAACTGGGTGATGGCTATACACCATACCATTATACCAAAGTCACCGCCCTGACAGAACAGCTCGTCGAAATGCTTGTCAGGGCCTGCGGTTTCGATCATCGTCAGGACCTCTGCCAGCGTATGCGCACGCTTGTTGAAAACTGGAGAACAGAACATTTTAAATCACTCCAAAGCGAGTGCGCCTCCGATAAGGATCAGCAGACAGAGAACATTTTTTTCCGTAATTACGATCTCGATTTCAGGATCCGCCGACTCGACTTCTTCCGAAAAAAAATCGAAACCGCCATCGGAGCAGATAACGTTTCAGCGCTCTATTTCGGCCTCTACGACGCAGAGGACAACGCTCCCTGCGATGAAGAGCTCCGCACCAGACTGATCGGGTTTTACGCAACGCTTGTCGAAGGCCTGAGGTCACTCTACCGCATGAAAGAGCACCTGATGTCACGGGGCCGTCGCAATCCCTTCGCTCAGGAAATTGATCGGCTTCTGCCTCTCCTGAAAGAAGATGCAGCACAAGCCGCTTCGGATGCTGATGCATCGTTCCCTGAACGCTTTCACGCACTGATGAAACGGCTGAACGACCTGATAAAAGATGGATTTGAAGGGTGTACCGGCTCCATTGACGTCAGCACCATGATAGACGACGCGTTTATTACCCTCGGCACACCCTATCCGGCAATAGCAGCAAGGATGAAGTACATCTATCGCTTCGGCTACGACCTTTACGACTCAACGACCTTCCAGCTGATGGCCGGGGGAGACTATGGAGAAGGCACGCAAATAGAGATCTACCGCATAAGCCCTGCCGATGCCACCTCACTCTGGGATGAATCGACGCGAAAGAACAGGAAAGGAGAGACGCTCTCCAAACTTGCAGGGACATCACTGGGCGCATTCGGAGGTTTTCTGGACCGGGAGTGGCGGCATAACGATATCATGTGGGGACGTCTGGATGCAGCCGAAAGAATCATCAACGTCCTGCTTCCACAAGACCGGGACAATAGCGACAGCGACCGTGATTTCCGAAGAGATATGATCGATGATGCCCATAGAATCATTATCAGGGAAACGCTTGAGGAGTGGAGCAACGAGCTGGACAGCACCCGTTTCACTTCGAACAGAGATGGCTCGCAATACGGGCGACTCAAGGAGATCCTCAAAGATATCGATACAGAAGGATGGCAAGAGAAGTTCAAGACGAAGTACGACTTCAACCGCGATCTGGAACCAGAACCCAACCTCCAGCGCCTCGGACGCTCCTCTGGAATACTCTCTTCGATGATCGACCGGCTCGATACCGGAGAAGGCATGACGGGAAAAATCAGCGGCTACCTGAAAAAACTAAACTGGATTCTCCTGGGACTGCTTGATTTTTCTACACCAAAAACCTTCAAAAGCGTCATTCTGGGCTACTGGATGCACCTCCTTGTGCTGGTCTCCGCGGTCATTATCACTGGTGGCTACCTTATCGACATTATCGACACTCAAAGTACGGCGGCAGCGTCATTCAAGGTTCTGGGCTTCGCATTGCTGGGAGTGACAATTGTAATACTGCTGTTCAGGCAACACCTTGAAACCCATATTCATCAGCTCTCATGCAGAAAGTCTACCAGGCTCGCACTGCAGATTCTCCAGTGGGGGGCTCTGGCACTCCTGTGTATCGCGCTTTTCATCCTGGTTTCGACACTCTACCAGGTCGGAGGCGAAATCTGGGAGCTGTTGCGAAACTCGTACACTCATAACCTGCAAGCCATCGCTGATGCCATCCTGCGATTCATGTCAGGCCTCCTGCAACGCTCATAACAGCTGAGACGAGCGCCCCTCCCGGGAAAAATCTGAACAGAAAAAGCCGGGATTATCATCACATAATCCCGGCCTCTGAAACGCAATCCAACTATCCTCTCATTCTTCTCGCTGAAGGCCTCCCTCCTGATATCAGATCGTTGTAGCAGTGATGGTGTACTGTGCACCGGTATGGCTTCCTGCGCGGGTCGTGTTCGAGAAATCGAGGTCCATTTCGATACCGCCTGTGGTAGCTCTATCCTTAGCGATACCGTTAAGCTTTGTCGTGATTGAAGAACCGCTCTGTGCACCATCGCTGACCTTGATGTTAGAAACCTTGATCCTTGAATCGCCGTTGCTCATCGTATCGTTGGCTGCTGTAATCGTGATCTTTGCATTACCGCTGGTTGAAAATCCTCTGACTGCCCAGACATTCTGCAGCTTGACGGTTGTTGCTGTGCCGTCGAGTTCAAGCGAAGCGCTCATCAGGCTCTGAGCATCAAGTCCGTTACCGTCAGTAGCACCGTTCCAGTCAGCGTTAACATCGTCGCTTCCTTCATTGAGTGATTCAGCTGCAGGAGCATCGAAGTTCATGGTGATAGCAGAGAAGTAGTGCAGAACGATAAATTCAGGAACTCTGACTGACACATTGGTGGTGCCGCTTGCGCTCGCAGCCAGAGCCTGGGAAGAGAGCCCTGTCAGGATGGCGACTGCGATGATGATGTTTTTGATCTGTGTCATGATGGCTCCCTTGCTGATTATTGTTCTACAAGAGAATCATCAACTATCATGCCATCGATCGAAAGGGAAGGAAAGGGAACAATTAAAACGTTACTATAGAATAAGATAAACGCAAGAGACGGCGCCGCCGTACAGCTCTGATGCGCCAGGAAAAAGCCGAACAATCCGCGCGATAATAAATCACATGTCTCACATTCAGACACATCGCCCGAACCCGTACGATTATGGCACAACCAGAAATGACACTGACGATAAAGAGGTCAAGAGGAAGCAGAGTGAAGGAGGGAAAAAAAGCCGCCATGAAGGGAGGTGTGCCCTTTCGTGGCGGCGTTACGATGAGACTGAACAGATATTGCGAAGACTCCTGAGCGATCAGTCACCGAAGAGCGAGTCGTACTCGTTCTGTGTACTGCGGTCAGCAGTCGTGACGGTGATGCGACCGGGAATCGTCTTGAACAGCGTCTGGAAGTTTCTGACACAGACAGGTGACGAGAAATAGATTTCATCGATGAAGTCGAGATCGATCACCTCATCCTGGCGCACCTCATGGGCGTATACGCCAAGCGGTGTAACGCTGTTGCCCATTTGCGTGAGACCGGCGACGAGCGAATCGTCCGTAATGCTGGATCCCGGAAGCAGGATCTGCTGACCGCTAACGCACAACTCACGAAGACGCTCCGCGTAACCGACCGTCCCGTCCGGTTCAAGGTAATGATCCGCAACAAGGCCCGACTCCTGAAGTTCAGCTGCGGCAGCACTGCCGGCGGTACAGATGGTCATATGGGCCAGACTTCGCACATCCCTGCCTGACTCGAAAAGGAAGCGAAAAAAGTACTTGACCGAAAACTTGTTAGGGAAAAAAAGGAGCGAATAGTCTGCGATATGATCGAGCACTCGATTGACCGCATCGAGATCCGCCCCTGAAATCTTGCGACAGGGAAAGTGGACCATAATATAATCTGTGCTGCTGTAACGGCTTGAATCCCCGCCGGTCATCAGCACCTTTTTCTTGCGCGAATGCCAGTTGTGCTCTATAAACTGACCGATGCTGTCGCCTATAATAAGCAGAGCAGGCGAGTAGACAGCCTTTTCACGCCTCCTGAACTCGTCGAGCGTTCCGGTGTAGGTTTTCTGATTGTACTGCGTAGCGCTCTGCACAACAGCGACCATAGTCGCCCCGGAGCGCCCTTTGGCTGCAACCGCATCAAGCACGTCATGGACCGTGGAGGCAACCATGTAGTAGACGATCGTATCGGTATCGGGCACCTGAATCCTGTTGACCGGATGGCCTGTACAGAAAGCGACGGAAGAGGATATCCTGCGCATGGTGAGCGGTATCTCGGTATAGGCGCTCGCACCGTGGGCAGCCGTAATGCCCGGAATGATCTCGTAATGAATCCCGACGTTGCGCAATGTATCGATTTCCTCTCCACCCCGGCCGAAAATAAACGGGTCTCCCCCTTTAAGACGAACGACTGTTTTGCCTTCACTGGCATGACGGACAATCTCACGATTGATCTCCTCCTGCTCGAAATGGTGACTGTCCTTGCGTTTGCCGGTATAGATCTTCAACGCGTTGAACTGATCGACCAGTTCAAGGCTGACAAGATCGTCGTAGAGGATGACATCGGCTTCAGAGAGCACTCTTTGAGCCTTGACGGTAATCAGTTCCGGATCGCCGGGACCCGCACCGACGATGTAAACATAACCTTTTGCTCTATCAAGAGGTTCGTTGCCATGCTGATCTGCTGTATGATTCATAGGTATGGTACTTCATTAATTGAGGGAAGCGCCCTGAAGTATCCCACAACGACCCGCTGTGGTACTCCTGGACGCCAGGAAAGCAGGGAGTTGCGTCGCCCCTAAAAATCACCGTTTTCCACCATCTCCCTGAGCCGGTTGCGCCATGCAACCGATTTTTTCGCATTCTGGCCGTTCGAAGAGATCGCAATGCTCATCTCGTCGTTCTTCAGGACAGCAGGAGAGATAAAGCCTGAAAGCTCGCGGTTGTCAACCACGTTGACCAGAATCCCGAGTGATTCGGCATCGTCGCGGACCCTCCGGTCAATCCCGATATTTCCGGTACTCGCATAGACCAGAAAATAGCCTGCCAGATCGGACTTCTCGTACTCCTTATAAACTTCGGTAAACCCTTTCCCCTTGAGATCCTGATGAATCTCGGGTGCGAGAATGGTAATATTGCGAGTGTACTGCTCAAGTGTCGTAATTTTGTGGATAGCCTGGCTGCCTCCACCGATAAACAGCAGTTTTTTATGATCAATGCGGATATTGATCGGAAGAAAAACCTTCATGGCAAAACAATTGAATTGATCTTCACCGGAGGGAGATCTGCAAACAGATTCCAACGCCCGGGCGGGTATCCTGCAATCCTAAAATACGCTTTTTTTGGGCATTAACGCGTACTGGATCAATCCTGCATCTTGACCGTGACAGCGACTTTAAGCAACATGGTGAGCAACAGCAGCCCGATGGCCCAGATACCCACGGTCACCGATATTTCAGTCAGGGTCGGCATGTAGAGCACAATCTCATCAAGAGGGGTAGGAAGAAAACCGCCAATGATAAGACCGACGCCTTTGTCTATCCATATTGAGAGCACAAGGCCGGAACAGGCGGCAATGAGCCATCTGCTCTGAGAGCGAAGACGCGGCACAAGCAGCAGGGCAACAGATCCGAGACCGGTAAGAAGCGACAGCCACATCAACGGGACGAACTGCCCGTGGCCGTCCAGCCCGAAAAAGAGATACTGAAGACTGTGCATATGTGACGGCACATTACTGTAAAAGGCAGTAAAGAACTCCGTACCAAGCAGGAAGAAATTGGCAACCCCCGCATAAGCGCATATCACCGTCAGCTTCATGCGGGCCTCCTTGCCGACATCGAATCCTGCGCTCTTCTGAAGCACAAAAGAGAGAAGAATCAGAAGAGCCGTTCCGGCAGCAAAGGCTGAGGCAAGAAAACGGGGTGCCAGCACAGCAGTCAGCCAGAGGTGGCGTCCGGGAAGTCCGGCATAGAGAAAGGCTGTGACGGTATGAATACTGAACGCCCAGGGAATGGAAAGATAGATAAGCGCTTTTGTCCACGACGGGGCGGCTACCCCCTTCTTTTCAGCACCAAGAACAGCCCATCCGCTGACAAGATTGAGCATCAGGTAACCGTTAAGCACGATAACATCCCAGAAAACCATGGAGTGGGGAGACGGGTAGCGAAGCACATTGAGTACCCGCTGAGGCTTACCCATATCAGCCAGAATAAAGAGCATACACATCGCTGCAGCCGATACCGCAAGGAATTCTCCGACGATAACAATCTTCGAAAAAGCCTTCTGATTGTGCAGGTAGTAGGGCATTACCACCATCACGGCAGAGGCCGCCACCCCGACAAGAAAGGTAAACTGGGCAATATAGAGCCCCCAGCTGATATCCCTTCCCATGCCGGTAACACCAAGGCCGAGGCTTAACTGGCGTCCCCATGCGGAGAGGCCGGATACAATAAGCACAAGCAGCAGGGCCACCCATGCCCAGTAGGCGCGATTTCCTTTCAGCGCTTTCTCAATCATGGCTTCGCTTTAGATGATGTAGAATACTGATGGCAGCGTACCGAGCTCCGGTTTACGCTGCACGGTTTCATTATCTCCGAGCATCGTACGGATGACCGATGCCGGATCGTTGAGATCTCCGAAGGTAATAGCTTTGCCGGGGCAGGCCTCGACACATGCTGGCTGCTGACCCTTGACAAGACGCTCGGAGCAGAAATTGCACTTTTCGACAACGCCCCGCTCTCTGGTCGGATAGGTGTCGCTGTACTCACTGATTGCCGGTCTCGGGTCCTGCCAGTTGAAACTGCGCGAACCGTATGGGCAGGCAGCCATACAGAAACGGCAGCCTATGCAGCGATGATAGTCCATCGCAACGATACCATCCCATCGTTTGAAGGTCGCCTCGGTCGGACAGGCTTTCGTACATGGCGGCTCGGCGCAATGATTGCAAAGGGTGAGTACGTCAAGCTCCTGCAGCTGCCTGCTCGGCAGCTGCAGACTCGAGGTAGGAAACGCTTTTTCATAAGGGCTTTTCCATATCCATTTGACCTCGTTCTTCGAATCACCGAAATCAGGAACGTTATGGGTGGCATGACAGGCGGCAACGCACTCGCTGCACCCCTCCCTGCAGTTCCGGGTATCGATGAGCATTCCCCATCTGGTTTTTCCCGGCTGCGGTCGGTCCGAAAAGACGGACGTATCGGTTTTTTCAAGGGCGAAGGTCGGTATGATCCCCGCCATCGCCCCGATCCCGGCAAGTGCGCCGAGACTGGCTTTTTTGAGAAAATCTCTTCGTTGTTGGTTCATTTCGAGCTCTCCATGGGCGACAGATGGCAGTTCCAGCAAGTCGGTTTAACATTGGCGTACTGATGACACATAAAACAGAAAAACCTGTTGTTGGCATGACATCCCAGACAGGTCTGCAGGCTCTTGTCGAAATGCCGTCCGTCAGGGGTCACATGTGTACGGTTGCCCTCACGAACGGAATCGTGACGCCACTTGTCGAGCACCTGCATGTGATGCGCCTGCATATACTCTTTCGAGGCAATACACATCGAACTGTCCACCGGGGCGGCCGGCCCCAGCTCTGACGGCCCTGTTTGAGTACTGCCGTCGTCCCGGAAAAGTGTTATCGCTATCAGCAGCACCAGGGCGACTATCCCGGAGATCATGATCATTGTACTACGCTTCATCGTCCTCCTCGTCTTCGAACCCGGCCATCGGGTCTTCCCTCAGGTCCTCTGTCCGTTTTTTCTCACCATCCATAACCAGCGCATTGCCGACCAGCTCGTGAAGGCCGTAGACCGAAACGCCCGGATTCCAGTAGCGCATGAGCGGAGGAAGGGTCGCCCTGTCGATTGCGCAGATCGTCACCAGGGAATCGACCTTGTGTTTTTCTTTCACCTGCCGTACGGCATTGGCTCTCGGAAAACCGCCTTTCATGCGCATTTCCATATACTCCTCAGCGTTGATCCCGCTTCCGGACCCGCAGCAGAATGTCTGTTCTCGAATGGTATTTTCCGCCATCTCATGGAATGAGTTGCAGACCTTGTTGAGAATGTATCGGGGCTCCTCAAACATCCCCATACCCCTGGCCACGTTGCATGAATCATGAAAGGTGGTGCGCAGATGATCATTACGTGTCGGATCGAGTTTGAGCTTGCCGTGGTGAATCAGATCGGCGGTAAACTCTGCGATATGAACCATTTTCGTCGCTTTGGCATTGGTGAACTTCGTCCCGGTGATCGGCGAGACCGGCTCCTCGAGAAAATCAGCAGGACCGTTCATAGTACTCATGTACTGATGCACGACGCGCCACATATGACCGCACTCGCCACCGAGGATCCATTTTACCCCGAGCCGCTCAGCCTCATGATACATTTTCGCGTTAAGCTTCTTCATCATGTCGTTCGACGTGAAGAAGCCGAAGTTACCGCCTTCGGACGCATAGGTGCTGATCGTGTAGTCCAGACCGATATGATGGAAAAGCAGCAGATAGCCCATCATGGTATAGACACCCGGATCACCAAAGACATCACCGGAAGGGGTAATGAAAAGAATTTCCGCTCCCTTGCGATTATAGGTCGGATTAACCTTCACACCGGTCAGATCCTCAATATCATCGACCAGCGACTCTATATTCTGCACAAAAGTATGTGGCTCGATACCGAGATGGTTTCCTGTACGGTTGCAGTTGGCAACCGGTGCGAGTATCCAGTTGTTGTTCACACCGACAAGCTGAAGCAGCTCCCTGACCATGATCGTGATTTCAGCTGTATCGATCCCCATGGGGCAGAACACGGAACAGCGGCGGCATTCGGTGCACTGATAGAAGTACATGTGCCACTCCTTGAGGACCTCAGGGGTCAGCTTTCTCGATCCGGCAAACCCTTTGAGGATTTTTTCCACCATGGGAAAGTCGTTGCGATAGACCGAACGGACAAGTTCCGCTCTCATGACCGGCATATTTTTAGGATCGCCCGTACCGAGGAAAAAATGGCACTTGTCAGCGCAGGCTCCGCAACGCACGCAGGAGTCGAGATAGAGTTTGATGGAACGGTATTTCTTCAGCCGTTCCTTCATGCCGTCCATCAGAATTTTCTGCCAGCCGTCAGGAAGCTTCCAGTCATCATCGGTTGGAGACCATTTGCGGGGATTGGGAAATCCGAGCTCCTTGATCACCTCTGGCTTGGCGGGAAAACAGAAGTTTCCCTCGCGAAACTCGAAAGGCATCTCCCACCACTCGCGGTCCGCGTAATCACCTTTCAGGACGCTCGGTTTTTCGTCGAACTCTTTAACGAGTTCTGATTTTTTCGGCAGATATTGTGACATGGTTATTCCTTTTCAACCGGGATTTTTGCCTTTTTCATCTTCTCGCGGAACTCGTCTTCATACTCTGTATAGGTTCTGAACCTGATCGGCTTGTTCCAGGGATTGACATGTCTCTTTTCCCTGCTGTTGTTGAGCAGCGTTCTTGTCGGACTGATAAAGATCGCTCCCATATGCATCAGCTTGCTGAAAGGGAAGTAGATCGCCAGAACGCAGACGAGGAAAAGATGGACATAGAACAGCGCGCCGATCGGTGAGGGAGCATCGAGACTGAATTCCATCAGCCCCATCGCCAGAGCCTTGACCGGCATAATATCGACCTTGGTGACGTAACGCATACTCATGCCGACCAGCGCAATGGCAATGATGAGAAAGAGCGGGAAAAAATCGGTCTGCAGTGAAATGACGCGCATCCTGGCATCCTGCAGCCTGCGAAACACCAGATAGGAAACAGCCATGAGCACGATGGCGTCCGTCATATAGAATGCCGGCACGGTAATGTCGAGAAACCGGTCTGCGCCGTCAATGAAATCAATCGGAGCAGGCATGGCAGCAAAAAAGAAACGCGCATGACGGATCACGATAATGAGTAACGACCAGTGAAAAACCAGGCCAGCCAGCCAGAGCCATTTGTGTGATCCGTAGACAAGATCAGGACCCTGACGCAGCTCCGCCCTGTTGTTGCGAAAGAGTGAACGGAAAAGCAAAACTTCAGAAAGCACCCGGATGACCGCATGCCAGGGCTTCGAGGGACTCTCGATCGGATCAGGCCTGATCCAGTCCAATGATTTTTCCTGACCGCATGTTGAAGTGATACAGAAAGGAACCGGTCTTCTCAGCCAGTCGATCATCCGGTAGAGAAAACCCGCAACGAGAACCGCAGCCGCGGTGTAGGGCATCACCACGCCGAAAAAGTAATCCAGTCCTGCATAGGTGACCCCGATAAATGGGATAAGCGCAAGAACGACGACCATCAGAAGAGGCATGAGAACTTTTTTCATGACTGTACACTCCTTTGCAGCATATGCATCCTGCCGAGCGCTTCCTCGACTTTGAGCTGGTAGATTTTCTCTCGATGCGCCATGAAACTGTCGAAAGCCTCCAGGGTCAGCGTCTCAATGCGGCTCGAACAGGCCTCAGAATCAGCTCCGTCAGGAGCCACCGAAAGCAGGATAGTTTTCAGGTGCATAAACATGGACATGGAACGGGAGGGGCGGATAGGATGCACGGCAAGAATGCGGGCGACACGCTCCAGCCCATCGCTGCACCGCTCTGAACCCAGGGCAAATCCATCGAGAATCATACCCATGCCATCGGCGAGAGCCGCTCCTATCGGTGAGCCTGGAGCTATTTTTTCAGAAAAAAGGTCGAGCACGCCTTCCTGCCAGCGCCGGAGGATCTCGTTCCTGTTTTCCCGGATAACCCTGTCCCAAGTTGTACTCATAGTACCGTCATACAATGGTTTGAGAAAAAAAAGCAAAGGCGTCTCAGAGCCAGCTATTGGTCTTATGCTGTTCGACCAGTTCGACAAAACCGTCGTAATCAACCGTTTTGACCCCGTCGGTGACCTGTCCGATACCTCGGGCATCCAGATCGGGTTTCAGGGCATAGACAGGATTGCTCTGTATCGCGGATTCGATCTTCGCCGAAAAGCGATTGCCCGACTGAACGGCATAGACACCGTCCTCTATGAACAGCACCGGATCGCCGGGCTGAAGAAATCTGAATGCACTCTCCATGGTCGATGTTTCGAAGGGAGACTTATTGATGGTATAAAGCATGATGCATAACGTTAGTTCGTTGATCGTAGACTTTCACGAAGCTCAGTGGTGAATCACCACATCCTGGTCGTTCATAAGCTTTCCAATATCGGCGGCACTCATAACGTCGACATCGACCACAAGATCCTCTTCACAAAGACCCCGTTCGGCAAGCGACTCCCGATCCACATAGAGCTTTTCCACATCATATCCGTCAAGGGCCATAAAGGTCTTTGAAAAGCCCTTCATGCCTATAGCGGCTGTGTCCTGATCTTTCTTGAGGGCGAACACGCCGTCACCGACGAAGGCGACAGACAGGTCCTGTTCGTAAGCGGCCATGATAAGAATCATCTCAAGGCCTTCATACGTATAGATCGTACCGTGTGGCGCGTGGCGCATCACATGCATGATCTTCCTGATATCTGTATTTTCTTCTGTCATAGGGTCAGTCTCCAAAGGTTATCAGTCTGTCGTTACGGATAGCGATGTCTGTCAGTGTACCGAGACCGGTGATCTCACCGCCCTCGATGAGGATCTCGTCGCTGATGCCCCGACGCTTCGACGCGGCTATACAGGCAAGAACCTCCACGCCGTGTTCCTTGGAAAGCCGACTCCAGCGCTCTGCGATGTTGCGATCGTCCTGAGGAGGATCCATCAGCCTGGTCACATTGGTGACGCCATCGTTGTAGAGAAAAACGGCGTCGACCTTATGGCCACGGGCAAGAGCAGCCTCAGCGAACTTGTAGGCCGTATCAGAAGCCTGATGGTTATACGGCCCCTCCTTGAGAAGTATTCCTATGTTCACGGTTATCAGGGTTTAATGGTTAGCGTTTCGGCTCGACCTGTACGATTCGTAGAGCGGAATCCAGGTCCCGGCATGGCCTTCAAATGGCTTTTCAAGGTACTGGCAGAGATACAGCGCGTTATCGGCATCGTCCAGACGTCCATCCTTCAATGCATCGAGGGCCTTCCTTCCTGCCTGAGCGGTATCAATCCCCAGAAGTTCCGCCTGACGCCAGTAATTAAGGGCTTCTTCCCGATAAACAGCGTTCTTTGGAAGTTCCTCGGCAGCCTTCATATTGGGCACCTCGACATTGCGAGGTCCGAACACCGCCGGCCAGCCCCTCTCCTGCCAGTGCTCAGAAGCATCGATGGCCGCCTCGACCTTACGGATTACATCATCGATCATATCGCTCCTCTATAAAATTGATTTTCCTGATTCCTGTGACGACATCATAGACCATCTCCCATACCCATCTGGATATAGCCGGAAGGGCAGACAAGTGAGCAGAGATGACAACCGACACATTTTGCATAATTGGTATAGACCTTCTCTCCCTCAGGATTGTCGCGGAAGCGTGATATGGCCTCCTGCGGGCAGAAAGAGACGCACTGTTTGCAGTCGAAGCAGAGTCCGCA
>Ga0272441_10002832_pt1 | contig 34364 bp, 24 predicted proteins | sample SSMProp6N_FD_193582 | JGI IMG/M metagenome (GOLD analysis project Ga0272441, IMG submission 193582) | Marine sediment archaeal communities from Little Sippewissett salt marsh, Falmouth, MA, United States - SSM-Prop-6N | ecosystem: Environmental > Aquatic > Marine > Wetlands > Sediment ... | reverse complement strand
CAGGCCGAGGAGGAGGAAAAAGCCCCACAGATCGGTGAGGGTGGTGACGAACGGGGACGAGGCCACGGCCGGGTCCACGCCGATTCGCTCGAGGAAGATCGGAATGAAGGCTCCGGCGAAGGAGGCGACGACGAGGCTGCCCCACATCGCGAGCAATACGACGACCCCGAACATGATCCCGGCGTCCGTGAACAGAAGTCCCAGCACCGCGGCCAGGACACCGATCACGAGTCCGTTCACCAGGCCGACGACGAGCTCCTTCCAGATCACCCCCAGGCGCTCCCCGACGGTCTCCTCCGAAAGGGCGATTCGGCGAATCGTAACTGCCAGTGCCTGGGTACCTGCATTGCCGCCCACGCCGGCGATAACCGGCATGGCGACTGCCAGCAGAGATAGCGCCTCGATCGTGCTCTGGTGGAAGTACACGACGGACGAGGCCACCATCGCGGTGACCACGCTGAGAATCAGCCAGGGTAGACGGCTCTTGATGGCGTCGAAGGTCGTACCCCGAACCTCCTCTTCGTCGGACACGGCGGCGAACCGAAAAATATCCTCGGTAGCCTCCGCCTCCACCACGTCGATCACATCGTCGAAGGTGATGCGGCCCACCAGGCGTCCGAGCGCGTCCACGACTCCGAGGGAAGCGAGGTTGTAGCGGGAGAGAATCTTCCCGACTTCCTCCTGGTCGGTATCGACTGTAACGACAGCCGGAGGCTCCTCGGTCAGGTCAGCGATCGACACCGCCGGGTCGGCGATGACCAGGTCCCTGAGCGCGACCACTCCCCGGAACGTGCCGTCCGGGTCGACCACGAAGATGGTGTAGAAGTCGAAGTCCTCGTGTGCCTGCCTCCGGATCTCGGCGATCGCCTCACCGGCGGTGAGTCGGGTCGAGACGGAGAGAACCTCGCGGGTCATCAGCCCGCCGGCCGATTCCTCCGGGAAGGTCAGAAGCTCTTCGATTTCCGCCGCTTGTTCATCCGCTACAGCCGCCAGGACCTGGGCCTGCTGGTCGGGCTCCAGGTCACCGATCACATCAGCGGCGTCGTCATCCGCCATTTCGTGGACGATCTCTGCGGCGCGCTCCGGCTCGAGCTGCAGAAGCAGTTCCCCGGGACGCTCGACTTCCTCCATCTCTGCAAGCGCGTCCGCCGCCAGGTCCGAGGGCAGATGGTGAAAGAGCGCCAGCCGTTCCTCGTCTTCGAGGTGCTCGACGAGGTCGGCCAGGTCACTGGCGTGCATGCCCTGGAGGGCTCCGCTGAGGCCTTCGTAGTCGCGGGCCTCGAGGAGACCGAGCACCTGCTCCAGCACCTGTTCCATCTGGTCGGTCTTGTCGCTCATCGGTCGTCCAACGAAGGTTGCGCCCCGGCCGACTCAGGCACGGCCATTCCGGCGGACAGGATCACCTTGAATCCCTCTTCCACCGTCATGTCCAGCCTGCGTACCCGGCTGCGCGGGACGAAGAGCAGGAAACCCGAGGTCGGATTGGGCACCGTAGGCACGAATACCGCAACCGAGGGCTCTCCGATCACGTCTTCCACCTCACGCGCCGCATCCGCGGTCTCGAATACCAGCGTATGAGATCCGGGTGAAGGATACTCGATCATGGCACAGTGCCGGAAGAGCTTCTGGTCACGGGTCAGGACGGCTTCGAATACGTGCGAGGAAGCACTGTACAATCTGCGCGCAACCGGAACGCGGTTCGCCACCGCGTTCCAGACTCGAAGCGCCCGTCGACCCATCGCCTTCTGTGAAGCCCAGCCCACTATGATCAGGAGCGCCAGGAGGGCCACGATTCCAAGGCCGCGAGGCTCGAAGCCGTAGATCCTGGGAAGGTGTCGTCCAATGATGGGATCCAGCTTCAGAAACAGCCACGAAAGGACCCAGACCGTGACGCCGATCGGCGCGATCACGATCAGTCCCGTCATGAGGTAACGTCTGAGACGCTGTCCGATCCGGTGCATGTCGGCCGCCTGCTCTCGTTGCCGGGTTCGTGTGCGCTAAGGCTATCCGTCCACGATGGACCGCAGCAACTCCTCCTGCAGCGCGAACATCGGTGCGGTCTCCCTCCCGGGGCCTTCGGGGTGATCCAGGCCCGCGACGTGAAGGGAACCATGCACGACCAGTCTCAGGATCTCACGCTGCTCGACTTCGCCGTGCTCGGCCGCGTTGGCGGCTGCGACTTCAGGGGAAATGTAGACGTCACCCAGCAGGCTCAGGCCCTCACCCAGGTCGAACGCGATGACGTCCGTGGACCGGTCGTGTTCGAGATAGTCGCGGTTGAGCGCGCGGATCTCCTCTGCGGAGATAAACGTGTACGACACCTCTCCTTCGCGTTCCCCCTGTGACTCGAGCGCAGCCAGCGCGGCCCGTCTCAGGATCGGTTCACGCTCTTCGAGGCCTGGCCAGTCTCCGAGTCGGTTGAAATGCAGTGTGAGTGGCATGGCGGGCCGGAGCGGATCAGGCCGGCGTCGCGCCGGCCCCGGATCCATCCTCTCCATCCTCGTCGGCCTCTCCAGCCTCTTCGGAAACCGGAGGCTTCGCCACCGCCTGTATCCCTGACGGATAATCGATCCGGCGGTGGTACATTCCGATCAGGACACGCGCGAACTCGGCTTTCGCGATCTCCAGGTCCCGCAGCGTGAGCGGGCACTGGTCCAGCTGGTTCTCGGCGATTCGGGCGTTGACCAGGTGGTCGATCGTGGCGCGAATCCGATCCGGCGTCGGGTCCTGGAGAACGCGGGTCGCCGATTCGATCGCATCGGCCAGCATGACGACCCCGGTCTCCCGGCTTTGCGGCTTGGGACCCGGGTAGGCGAAGTCGGAGGGATCGAGATCGAGATCCGGCTCCGCTTCCCGTGCCTTGTCCAGGAAGAAGGAGATCATCGTCGTGCCGTGGTGCTCGCGGATGAAGTCGTGAATCACCCTGGGCAAGCGGTGTTCGGACGCGAGACGAAGCCCGTCCTTGACGTGGTCCCTGATGATCGCGGCGCTGCGGCGCGGGGGCAGTCGGTCGTGTGGATTCCGGCCGCGCGGCTGGTTCTCCACGAAGAACTGCGGGTTCGCCATCTTGCCGATGTCGTGATAGTAGACACCGGCCCTCACCAGCAGCGCGTTCGCCCCGATTCCCAGGCAGGCGGCTTCGGCGAGGTTCGCCACGTTGATGGAGTGAGCGTAGGTCCCGGGCGCCTCGCGTGAGAGCTCGCGAAGGAGGGGCGCGTTGAGGTCGCTGAGCTCGAGGAGCGTCTGATCGGTACTGACGCCGGTCAGCTTCTCGAGGGCCGGAATGACCGCGGCCACCGCGAGTACCGTGCACAGGGTGGCGCTGACACCCCCCCAGAACAGTGACTGCAGGATCTCCCGGACCGGCAACGAGCGGAGAAGGACGATCGCCACGCCGGCCAGGAAATACGCACCGCCGATCAGGGCGATGAGCACCCAGCTGTGGCTGCGCCGGCGCACCCGCCGGATCCCGAGGGCCCCGGCACCGCCGGCCGCGATCATCTTGAACGGAACGCTCACTGCGGCGAGAGCGAACACCGCCTCACCAAGCAGGACGATCTGCCCTCCGACGACCGCCGCGACCACGGCCACGGCCACGAAAGCGATGAGCCCGTCGTACAGCGCTCCGACCAGGAGCGCGAGAAGCGCGACCGGGATGAGTTCCGATGGATAGCCGGCCTGCTGTATCAGGTTGGCCGATACCATGACCAGCGCTACCAGCCCCATCACGATCAGATACGCTCGCACGTCCCGGTAGATCGCGGGCCTGAACATCAGGACTACGGCCGCCAGCAGCGCGATGAGGATTCCCGTGTACAGGATGCTCCCGGCCGCCGCCAGCCGCCGGCTCGTGCTCCCCGCCAGCCCCCTGCTCACCAGCTCGGCGTTGTAGGCGCTCAGCCGGTGCAGCTCACGGCTTCCCACCCGCTCGTGAGCCGTCACGATGCGCTCGCCCTCGAGGATCACATCGGACACCGTATCGACCGCCGCCCGGGCCTGCTCGCGGGCCATCCGCGTCGCCAGGTCGTCCGGAAGCAGCGTCGGTTTCCGGAACCGGATCAGCAGGCTCGAGTAGATCTGGAAGCCATCAACCGAAGCGTCCTGCGGCGCGTACACCAGCGCGTCTTCGCTGAATCGATTCAACGTGATGATGGAGTCCCTCGGCACCAGGCGGTCCGTCTCCCCACGCACGCTCACATAGGCCGAAGACTGCCCCCCGGAATCCAGCAAAGCCGCCACACCCTCCGGCAGCAGCCTCTGAAACGCCGTTTCGATCGAGCTGCGAAGAGCCGCACGGCGGAGTGGATCGGCCAGATAGTTGAGCTGGGCATCGGTCACCGAAAGGCCGCTTGCGGCGAGGAAATCGCGCGCAGCCGCCAGATCGGCAGCCTCCGGGCTTGACCCGAACAACGAATCAGCCTGCTCGAAGAAGCGGCCCACGTTGGCCAGCGCCGTGTCCGCGGCCGCAACGTCGAGGACATAGACCTGGAGCACCACCCGCTCGGCGTTCTCCCGCTCCCGCGCCAGAAGCTCCGGCCGTTTGGGAACAGCGAATTCGAACGCGGCAATCACGTCCTCCGTGGCGACCGCGCCCTCCTGGACATCCACGGTCTCGGGGAGCGTGTGGCTCCGGAACAGGAGTGGAACGGCTATCGCGATCGCCACCACCACGAAGACACGGAAGCCGTGGTGGAACAGCTGGTCACGCCAGCCTTCGCCTGGACGTCGGTCGATCGCGCGAGCCGCGTCGCGCCACGTCTCCCGGAACCGGGCCGCACTCATCCGCCCTGCCTGTTCTCGGTGTCGTGATTCGCGTACGCCCGGATGATCTCCTTCACCAGTCGGTGCCGCACCACATCCGATTCGCTCAGGTAGACGAAGTCGATCCCGTCTACGGACTTGAGGATCTGCTCGATCTCCAGAAGACCCGACTCCTGCGGACGAGGGAGATCGATCTGGGTCTTGTCACCCGTGATCACCGTCCGCGAGTTCAAACCGAGGCGGGTAAGGAACATCTTCATCTGGGCCGTCGTCGCGTTCTGCGCCTCATCCAGGATCAGGAAGGCATCAGAGAGGGTGCGGCCGCGCATGTAGGCCAGGGGCGCGATCTCGATGGTGCGCTCCTCGATCGCGCGGCGCATCCGGTCCGCCGGAAGCATGTCCTCCAGAGCGTCGTACAGCGGCCTCAGGTAGGGATCCACCTTGTCGCGAATGTCGCCGGGAAGGAAGCCCAGCGCCTCGCCCGCTTCCACCGCGGGACGGGTCAGGATGATCCGCCGCACGCGCTTTCGGGCCAGGGCATCGACGGCCATTGCCACGCCCAGATACGTCTTCCCCGTCCCGGCGGGTCCGATTCCGACTACGATGTCGTTCTTTCGTATAGCGGCAAGGTAGTCTTTTTGCCCCTTGGACTTAGGCCGTATGACCTTACGTGCTCCCGGAAGTGCTACGACTTCCTCATCCGATTCCGGAACCGGCGTGAGCGGCTCCTCTTCCGCCTCGGCGAAGAAACGCTCTACATCCGCCAGATCGAAGGAACGGGTGAGCTGGGCCATGCGGACCATTCTTTGGGCGACCGGCGTACAGCGCTCCACCGCCTCGACGTCTCCCGAGAGGATCAACTGGTCGTTCCGGAGAATGACGCGGAGGTCACCCAGTCGAGCCAGGGCCTTCAGGTGAACGTCGTTCACACCGGCCAGGAGCAGCTCGTCGGCCCCTTCGGCTGAAAGGCGGTGCTGGATCACCGGTGCATCCAGCGAACCCGGGCTCACAGCGTCCGAATCACTCATCGGCTGCGGCCCGCTTTCCGGCCAGCCGGATGCCCAGATCCGCCAGCAACTCGTCGTCCACGCCTGAGGGGGCTCCCTCCATCAGTCCCCGGGCAGCCGTGGTCTTCGGAAACGCGATCACGTCCCTGAGCGACGACACGTTCACCATCAGAGCCACGAGTCGATCGAGGCCGAGCGCGAAACCTCCATGCGGCGGCACGCCATAGCGGAATGCCTCCAGCAGGAACCCGAACCGTGCGTCCACCTGTTCCGGCGTCATGCCCAGCACCTCGAGGATCGCCCTCTGGAGGGCCGGCACGTGGCACCGGATGCTGCCGCTGGCCAACTCGGTGCCGTTCAGCACGAGGTCGTACGCACGAGATCGCACCGAGAACGGATCCGCGAGCAGCTCCTCGGGCGTCACGTCCACGGGCATGGTGAACGGATGGTGACTGGCCGCCGGAGCCCCGGTCTCGGGATCGGCCTCGAACAGCGGAAAGTCTGTCACCCACACCCACTCCTCGCCCTCCCTCACGGCTCCGAGTTCCGAGCCGAGCTGCCGGCGAAGCACGTCGAGCGAGGGCGAGCTCTCGGAATCCGGTCCGGCGACCCTCACGAGGAGGTCGCCCGGCGCGAGTCCGAAATCTGATCGCAGGATGGGACCGGCTTCCTCGTCGACCGAACGGGCCGCGGGCCCGGTGAAGCCCTCCTCGGTGCACTTCATCCACAGAGCGCCCCTGGCACCCGCCTCCCGCGCCGTGTCGTTGATCGCATCGAGGCGCGAGCGGGACAGCGACGCGCCGCCCGGGACGACGAACCCCCTGGCTCTTCCTCCCGCCGCAATCGCTCCGTCAATGATGCCGAAGCCCCGGCCGCCGAGGACATTCGAGAAGTCCTCGATCCGCCAATCGATTCGGAGGTCGGGCTTGTCGGTGCCGTACGATTCCGTCGCCTCGGCCCAGGTCATCCGGGGGAACGGCACGGGAATCGACCGGTCGAGCGTGGAGGAGAACATGTCGACCAGCATACGCTCGCAGGCGGCAAACACGTCGTCCTCGGCGACGAAAGCCATCTCGACGTCGATCTGGGTGAACTCCGGCTGACGATCCGCTCTCAGGTCCTCGTCCCGCAGGCAACGTGCGATCTGGAAGTACCGATCGAATCCCGCCACCATCAGCAGCTGCTTGTAGAGCTGCGGCGACTGTGGCAGCGCGTAGAACTCTCCGTGATGAATCCGGCTCGGCACGAGATAGTCCCGGGCGCCCTCCGGAGTCCGTCGCGTGAGGAAAGGAGTCTCCACTTCCAGGAAACCCTGCCGCGACAACGAGGCGCGAGCCGCATTGGTCGCGAGGTGCCGCACCACGAAGTGCTGCTGCAGTTCCGGCCGTCTGAGATCGAGCACACGATGCCGCAGCCGCAACTCCTCGGACGGCAGTTCCTCTCCCGGCGGGACCGCGACCAGGATCGGGAGCGGATCAGACGAGGCCAGCACCTCCATCTCCCGCACCCGGATTTCGATCTCACCCGTGGCCATCTCCGGGTTCACGGCTCCCGCGGGCCGCGCTTCCACCTCTCCGCGGATCGAAAGCACGTCTTCCGGATTCAACCTGGCGGCCGCGGCGATGACCTCAGCCGGGGTTCGCTCAGGCTCGAAAGCGAGCTGTACGAGGCCCGTCCGGTCGCGGAGGAGGACGAACTTCACGCCCCCCTGGTCGCGGCGCCGGTGCACCCAGCCGGCCACCCGCAAGGTCTTTCCAGACCAGCTGGCGTCGATGAGCCCGCAGGCTACGTCTCGATAGTGGGTCGGTCCCGGTTCGCCACGAAAAGTATCGCGATCGATCGCTCCGCCCGGCTCCACACTTCCCTCTCGAGTCAGAGTTCCTCCCCGTTTGTCGCTCGCTCCGGCCGCTTCGGCGGCTGGAGAACATTCCACAGTATCATACCCAACGTCAGCCCGATCGTCGCGCCGGCCACATCGGCGGCCCAGTCGCCGAGACTCGTGACCCGGCCCGGCAGCCACTGCTGATGCGCTTCATCGAGAAACGCGAACACGGCCAGGGCCGGCAACGCGACGAGCCACGCCGTGACCCCACGGCGGCCCGCAGCACAGAGGGCAGCGCCCACGAGCCAACCCAGGACCAGATAGAGTCCGCCATGCACGAACTTGTCGAACCACAGCGTGGGCGCGCGCGTGACCAGGTCCGTCACGGGAACCGTCGTTGCGACCAGGATCAGCACCGCCCAGGCGGCCACGGACCGCCAGGAGCCGGAAGGACCTCTCAAGCCCCGGCTTCCAGGATCAACTGGCGGAACCGGCGTGCGTCCTGCGCTACGGAGAGCTTAGCTCGAAGCTCGGCGTCCCGCAGCGTTCGGCTGATGTGTCCCAGTGTCTTCACGTGATATCCAGCGGCCGATGGCGGCCCCACCATCAGCACGACCAGTTGCACCGGATCCCCATCCACGGCCTCGAAGTCCACCGGTTCGCGGGTCGTCCCGGCCACGATCTCGAGGCTGCTCAGTCCCGGGTACTTGCCGTGTGGCAGCGCGATCCCAGAGCCCACACCCGTGCTCAGAACGGATTCCCGCTCCACGACGGCACGGTGGATGTCGTCCAGCCGATCGAGGGCATCCGCCGCAGTGGCCAGGAGGAAACACATCTCCCGGAGGATCCCGGGCTTGTCCAGGGAATCCAGGGGAACCTTGATACGCTCCTCGGTCAATCGCGAGGAGAGCGTCAGGGGCGGGCCTGGAGAACGGGTACTCGTAGCCGAGCTCCGGAGGCAGGGGAACGGGCGGAGGCTCCTGTGTGAGCCCCCGATTTCGCGGCGGTTAAGATACCCGCGACCGGAAGGGGCAGCAAGCTAAACCCTTGCGCCAGGCCGGCCCGGGGAAGATCGTCTTTCCCATGTCACGAACGGCTGAAACTGCGGGTCGTCACGAGCTGCTCGACCACCACCCGGATGAATACCCGGCGGTGCTGGGGCCGACGCTCGCCGAGCTGGGACAGCCCGCCTACCGGGCCCGACAGATCGCCGGCTGGGTGCACGAGCGGTTCGCCGCCGGGTTCAACGAGATGACCGATCTCCCGGCGGATCTGCGCGCGGTTCTCGCTGCGCGGTTCTCGGTTTCCCCCCTGGAGATGGCCTTCCAGGCCCGTTCGCGGGACGGAACCGTCAAACATCTGTGGCGCCTGCGAGATGGGGAGCAGGTCGAATCCGTACTGATTCCGTCGAGAGAGCGCGTCACCCTGTGCCTGTCGTCCCAGGCCGGCTGCGCCCTGGCGTGCCGCTTCTGCGCCACCGGCGATTTCGGATTCCGGCGGCAGCTCAGCGCGGCGGAGATCGTCGCGCAGTTCCGGGATGCCGAGCTCGTGTCGCGTCACGTGTTCGGACGCGGGATCGCCAACGTGGTCTATATGGGAATGGGTGAGCCCATGGCGAACCTCGACGCGGTCCTCGCCTCTCTCTCGATTCTGCATGGCGGATTCGGATTCGGCGCCCGACGCATCACCGTCTCCACGGTGGGTCTCGTGCCCGGGATCCGAGCGCTCGCGGCCAGGCCCGAGCCCTTCCGGCTGGCAGTGTCCCTGCATGCCCCCGAGCACTCGCTGCGCGAGATGCTGGTTCCGGTCGAGAAGCGGTATCCCATTCCGGACCTGTTCGCGGCCCTGCGCGAGTACCAGGAGGCCAAGGGTCGGCGGATCACCTTCGAGTACACGATGATCGACCGGGTCAACGACTCCGCGGAGCTCGCCCAATCCCTGGCGGATCTCCTCCAGGACGTAGACGGATTCGTCAACCTCATACCCTACAACCCCATACCCGGGCGAGACTGGCGTCCCAGTCCGGCGGAGCGCATCCAGGCCTTCGGTCGGGTACTCGAATCCCGGGGTGTGGAGGCAGCCGTCCGCAGGCCTCGCGGGCTGGACATCGCCGCGGCCTGTGGGCAGCTGAGGCTGGAGCGCGAAGGGCTGGAAGTCGAAGAAGAGCCCGTCGTGGAGTCCGACGAAGCGTCCTAGCGCAGCTTCTCCAGCCGCAGCTTCCAATCCAGACCGAGGATGATCGTCGCGTCGAGGTACAGGGCCGGCCGCGGCTCGGCGCGGACCTCGTCCACCCCGAGAGCGTCGGCCACGGAACGGGCGGCGCCCGATCGCTCCGACCGGTCGATCACGATGGTCCTCTCGTACTCGAAGCTCGGCGCGTTCCCGAACGTCTTCACGTCATAGCCGGCATCGCGCAACGCTTCGGTGATCTGGGCAGCGGCGCCGGGCACGCCGGCACCGTTCAGCACTTCGACGCTGATCCGATCCGTGAGAGACTCGGGCGAAATGGACGACGGCAGCCCTTCGAACTCCGGACCCGAGGCCGGAACCGCCAGTTCCCGGCCCCGCCACTCCAGGAGGAACGACCCCAGGAGAACGCCGGCCCCGAGCAGCACCAGCACGAGCAGTACGGTCTGCGCCCTTGCGATCATTGCCTCACCAGCCGATTCCAGAAGTCCACGGAACAACCCATGAGAGGCCGGTTCTTGTCGAGCAGTCTGCGGAGTCGCCGGCGCACGACCACAGTCAGGACCTCCGAGCTGCCGTCCGGCAGCAGCTCTCTGAGACGAGCCCTGTTCCCACCGCCACCGCCGCGGCCCGGCTCCAGATAATCGGCGAGGATCAGGTACTCGCCCAGGGCGTCCAGGTCCGGATGCCCCACGGGGTGATATCGGATCGCCTCGAGCAGAGAGCGATCCTCCACACCGTCGGCCGCCAATCGGTCGGCGCAGGCCGGCGCGTGTACCACCGGGTCCGGCCAGCCGTCTCCGGCGATGTCCTGTAGATCGGCGAGCGGGGCGTCCTTCAGAGCGTCGTGCAGCACGCCGGCTGCGCGCCAGCGAATTCGTTCGCGCTCCGGTAGATCCAGGTCGGCAGCCCATGTGGAAAGCAGGTCGCCGACTCGAACCCCGTGCTCGCGGCGCCTCGATGTGCACTGGGCCCAGGCCGGCAACTCGGCTGCCACACCTGCTCGTTCGATGACCGCGTGCATTCCCGATGGACTCCAAGCTGACAAAGGTCGACTCTGACGCCGGGGGTGTGCCCGACGGGCTACAGATAGATATTCACTCCGGCCGACCTCAACAACGGGGCCGGCCGAAAGTGGCGGCGCCACCGCCGTCGAACGATGGACTGCGAAAGGACCGTGCGGTTGGCTGTCCGGTACGATCCAGCTCTCATCGCCGGAATCGCTCGAGAGATCCGGGGCCGGTGCATCGGTCGCCGGGTGGAGGGACTCCGCCTGAATCGCGAGCGGCGTGAGGCGTGGCTGCTCCTGGCGGAAGATCAGGGTGCGGCAGCGGCCATCGGCCTGCTGCTGCATCCGACCGGCGGCTTCATCGTAGAGGGTGGCGGCCTCCCGGCCGGGCCCGAGGCGACTGACCGCCGAATCGACTTTCGCCGGCTGTTTCTCATCGGCGTACATGCCCCGGCCGACGAACGGCTGCTCGTATTCGACCTGGCTGGTGGTCTGCGGGACGCGCGGCCGGATCTCCCTCCCGTGTTCCGGCTGTTCGTGGAACTGCACACCAACCAGTGGAACGCCGTACTCGCTCGCGGAGCGGACCATCGGATCGAGGCCGTGCTGTGGCCACGTGCCGCGGGTGGCCGTTCGCTCCACGCAGGTGCTGCGTACGTGAGGCCGGAAGGAGCCCGCACGTGGGCCGAAGCGCCGCCAGATAGTGCCGAATGGGCGGGTGCCCTCGAGCCCATCCCGCCGCAGGAGCGGCGAGACTTCTTGCTCAGGTCGATCTCGTGGACCAGTTCGCTGAACGTCGACTGGATCCTGGCCGACGCGGCCACGGACCCGGGTTCCCATGCCATCACCGGCGCTTACGATCGCTACATGGCGATCAGGACCGGCACCGGGGAAGCCTGGCTGCTTCCCCGGGTTGGGGGGAGTCAGCCGTACCCCGTCCCGTTGATAGCCGACGCCCGGCGCTTCGACAGCCTCCTGGAGGCGATGCGAACCGTCGCCACCGAGAGCACGGCGTGGCCCCCGTCGGGTGGACAGGGAGCGGCCGAGCCGGTTCGATCTGACGCCACGCCCGATTCGGAGCGACTGGAACGCCTGCTACGACGGAGGATCGGAGAGCTCAAGAAGAGGCGGGCCGCCCTCCAGCGGCAGCTCGAGGGCGAGTCGGCGGACCACCTGCGCGAACTCGGTAACCTTCTGCTTGCCCGGAAGGCGGACGTTCCGAGAGGTGCGGCGAGCGCGTCGTTGAAGGGCTTCGACGGAGAGGTTGTCGAGGTATCGCTCGACCCGAGGCTCGATGCCATCCGGAACGCGGATCGCCTGTACGATCGAGCCCGCCGCAGAGAGCGCGCGGCGCGCGCGATTCCCGATCGTGTGAAGCGTACTGACGACCGAATCGCCCGCCTCGAAACCGGCCTGGAAACGCTGCACTCGGGGGGTGAGACCGACGAGGTGTGGGAGCTGGTCGGTGGGCGAAGGGAGGAGGCCGGTTCGTCCCGCCGCACCGGAGGCCCGGTGGCCGACGAGACCCTGCCTTACCGGCGCTACCGGTCCTCGGGAGGTCTCGAGATCCGGGTCGGCCGGTCCTCGCGCACCAACGATGCCCTCACCTTCCGCCACTCCGCACCCGATGATATCTGGTTGCACGCCAGCCAGGCGGCGGGTGCGCACGTGATCCTCCGGTGGCAGAGGCGTGACCAGAATCCGCCGCTGGCCGACCTGACGGAGGCCGCCGTACTGGCGGCGCTTCACAGTGAAGCTCGCCACAGCGGTATGGTGGCCGTGGACTGGACCCGGCGGAAGTACGTGCGCAAGCCTCGCAAGGCTGCCGCTGGTGCGGTCGTGCCCGAACGGGTGTCGACATTGTTCGTCGAGCCGGACGCGGAGGCCGCTGCACGGCTGTCCATGGACGACTAGCAGGAAAGAGCCCGCCATCCAGTCGGATGACGGGCTCTTCTTTCGACTTCACCGACCGGGGCCGCGCGGGCCCATCGGTTCAGTCCGTGGTCGGCGCCTCCACCGGCTTGCGCGGCATCATCTCATCGCGCATGGCGAGATGATACGCGGTAGCCGCCACCACGACCGCCGCCTGCTTCAGGTCGTCGATCATGAGGCGCTCAAACGTGTCCGCGGCCGTGTGGTGGGTATGGGTCCCGTAGTCGATGGGATCCTGGATGAAGTTGAAACCGGGGATCCCCTCGGCGTCGAACGCCAGGTGATCCGTGCCGCCGGTGTTGCCGTGCTTGACCGCCACGACACCCAGGTCGCGGAACGGCCACAGGATCTGCTCGAAGACGGGGATCGCCGCCTCGTTGCTCTGGTCCCAGATCCCGCGGATCCGGCCGGTACCGTTATCCACGTTGAGGTAGGCCGAGATATTCGGGTGCAGATCCGGGTGCTTCGCCACCCAGCCCCTCGATCCCAGAAGACCCTGCTCCTCGCCGGCCCACAGCGCGATGCGGATCGTCCGGCGGGGCTGCAGGTCGAGCGCCTTCAGGATCCGCATGGCCTCCATCATCACCACCGTGCCCGAACCGTCGTCGGTCGCGCCGGTACCGTAGTGCCAGGAGTCGAGGTGGGCGCCGATCATCACGTACTCGTCCGCCAGGTCCGACCCGGGGATGTCGCCCAGCGTGTTGTAGGACTGCAGGTCGTCCGAGTAGAACTGGTTCTGCACGTCGATCTCCAGTTCGACCGGGATTCCCCTCTTCACGTTCCGGTAGATCTGGTTGTACTGCTCGCCGGAGACATTCAACTCGGGGGGAGGCTCCGGGTTCGCCGGATCGCGTCCCGCACCACTCCCGCCCCCACGCACCAGCGTGTATTCCCGGGACGACGGCACCAGCATGCCGGCGATCCCTTCGCCGTTCAGGAACTCGCTCATGGCCTGCCGCACTTCCCTCATTCGCCTCCACTCGGCGATCCGGCGGGCCCTCTCTTCATCATCCATCTGGGGCCGGCCTTCGCGCGCCTCCACCGGCTCGAGAAGATCCTCGAGCGGAGTCCGGAGGGGACTCGGGTCCCAATCCGGGCTCATCGAGACCTCGGGGCGGGCGAGAATCCAGGCGCCGGCGAGTGTCCCCCGGTATGCCTCCAGATCCTCAACCGATTCAGCCTCGATGATGACGGCCGGACCCGTGACCATGCCCGGGGTGCTCCCGGTCCAACCCGACGGCTGGGCGACCAGGGGCTGGGCGTAGGGAGTGAGAATGCGGCCGCTGTAGGAGACCCTTTCCCAACCGCGCCCGAATTCGCCCCACGGCTCGATCTGTACGTTCTCGAGACCCCACTCCGCGAGCATCTCGGCGGTCCACTCGTTGGCCCGCGTCATGCCGGGGGAGTTGGTGAGACGGGGACCGATCACATCGGTCAGATATCCCGCCAGTTCCTCGATCTGAGAGTTCTCGAGACCCTCGACCCGGATGGCCTCGACGGCATCCACATCGACGATCTCCTGCGCCATTTGTGCGGGCGCGGCTGGCGCCAGTGCCAGAACGGCCGCGGTCGCGGCGAACATACGGACCATGCGTCGCATCACGAACTGCCTCCATTGTGCGGTAGCTGCGTGGGAAAGGCTTCCGGCCGGCCGACCGCCGGATCCGGAGAGGCGGGTTTCTCTCCGCCGTGTTCTTCTGATAGCATGAATGCGCGGCGTGTCAAAAACGTTTAGAGGCCGTGCCCGCCCCACCCTCAGTGGACCAGCACCAGGCGTCCCGATCGGTTCTCGTCACCCAGGCGCAGTACGTACAGGTAGGCTCCGGACGCTGCCTCCAGGCCATCGGCCAGCAGGCCGTCCCAGGTAATCCGAGGAAGGGCCCCACCCGGCATGAGCACCTGGCTCTGCCGAACCAGTCGCCGCCCGGCCACGTCATACACCTCGAACACGAGGGCCAGTCCATCATCCCGCGCCGATTCGGGTACGCTGTAGGGGAAGTTCATTACCCTGCCCGAGCCGGTTCGCAGAGGATTGGGAAACGGTGGTTCGATCTCGAAGCGGGCATCGGGTCCAGGCGGCTCGATCGGCTCATCACGCAACTCACGCAACCGCGCCGCCGCCTGTGCTTCGGACTGCGCCGCCAGCAGCCAGAATCGGAGCGTGTGAGATTCCCCCGCCGCCAGATCGACGGGCCCGACGCTGAGCAGCGCCGCGCGGTCGATCGCCGTCGAGAAACCGGGGAGACCACTCGCGTCCACTCCCTGCACGAGGTCGAGCTTGTCCGACTCTTCGAAGGTGTCCCACAACACTCCGCTGTCCGGCTCATACGCTCCGCCCAACACCGGGGTGCCCAGGGGAACCGACGATCGGCCTGCCACGTCGCCCTCCGACGCCAGCACCGTAACGAGGCCTCCACCGTCCAGAGGCTCCGACACCAGCGCCTGCAGTTCGGGTGACCAGCGTACCGTTTCGCCACCGCCCAGGTCCCAGTCCGCCAGGAAGGCCGGCGTGGCGTCCGCGATTCGGCCTCCCGAGAGGTTGCGCACCGTGGCGACCACCGTGAGGGCCCCGACTCCGCCAGCCTCGCTCACCTCGCTGACGGCTCTGACCTCGAGGCCCAGGGGACGAAGCGCCTCCTGGTCGTCGAACCGGTACTCGGCGCGCGTCGGCTCGACGTCCGTTTCCGACCTGGAGGGTGCCCAGTCCGTCTCGATCGCCGGCGCCGAGGCCTTCAGATCGGCTCGCCCCAGCGTCGTCGTGTAGAAACCATCCGAGATGCGACCGGAACCCGCCACCGCGAATCCGCCCCCGGTGAGAAGCTCCGTTCCCTGCCACTCGAAACCCCTGAAAGCAGCCACGCGTCCGAACCGGCCGAAGTCGTTGCCCCCTGCCGCCAGGCCGCCGACCTCCAGGATCCAACCTCCGAACAGGTTCGGGGGGCCGCTGATCAGGACCCTGGAAAGGACGATGGCGCCCGACCGGTCGGTCACCGCGACGTGCACCGCGCGCGTGCCCGATTCCGGGTCGATCGCCATTCCGAATCGCTCGATCGCGCCGGGAGCCAGATATGGCAGATCACGAGCCACGGGCGGGCGACCTTCCGGGATCACCCATACTTCGCCCCCGGTCCACGCCGCGGCTCCACGGTTCCCGACGCTGACATAGAGGCTGTCCCGCGTTCGCCTGAAGAGCGAAGCCTGGAGCATGCCGCCCACGAACGAGGCGTTGGCTCGTTGCACGGCCGCGGGCACGTTCAACAATCCGTACCCGGAGTCGTTGTCCGGCCCACCGGGGCCCACGTCGTCGGCCGTATCGAGCAGAATGCGCTTGGCTTCCTCGGGGCTCGCCGACGGACGCACCTGCAGCACCAGGGCCAGCGCGCCCGAGACCTGCGCCACCGAGAACGAGGTCCCCGTCACCGCGAAACCCGTGAGACGCGCCGCCGATTCCCCTGCCGCTCTGACCTCGGGGACCTGGCCCGGAGCCACGAGCTCGGGCTTCACTCCACCCCCGCACGGCGAGGGGCCGCGGCCGCTGTAGTTCGCGACGGCGAGGTTGCCCGGAACCCCGGTGGTCGCGCCTACGGACAGGCTGCGGAGACCAGGGTCGTCCCGGGCGCCGGGCGGCGTCACCGACCCCGGAGCGGGGCCCAGGTTTCCCGACGAGAAGAGCACGGCGATGCCAGCCGCTTCCGCTGCGTCGATCGCATCGTAGATGATGTCGTTGCAGGCGTCGAAGTCCGCACCGCCGGGGAACACGCCCCAGCTGTTGTTGATTACGTCGGGGGCGTCCTGCGTCGCCGGATTCCCGTCCGGATCCAGGGCCCATTGGTAGGCCTGGAGCAGCACCGAGCGCCGGGTGTAGTCCTGGCCGCCGAATCGCTCGAACACGCGCGCAGCGATCCACTCCGCTCCGGGGGCCGGACCGGTCACCACGTCGATCGCGGAAGAAGCGACGATCACCGAACCATCGGGGAATCTGAGTGTGTCCCCGGTGGCAAGCGCCCCGACGGCCGAAATCGCCACCTGCGTGCCGTGCCCGATCAGATCCTGTGGAGTCGAGGCGCGCGTGAACGGATCGAACCAGGCGGCCCGAATGTCCGTGCTCCGGCCTCTCCATCTCGACGAAACCATGGCGTTGGATCCATCCACGCCGGAATCGAAGAAGGCGATCGTCGTCCCCACGCCCGTGACACCCTGGTCCCACACGGCATCCGCCCCGATCGTCTGCATCGCCTGGGAGGTGAAGCGCGGGTCCGCGATCGCCCCGGACAGCGGAGACAGCGTCACGGGAAGCCTCTCGTCCAGGTAGATCCTGACCACCGATGGATCCGCGGCCAGGGCCGCCACAGCGGCCGGCGTCGCGTCGGCCGTCACCGCGGGGACGACCCACAGGCGCTCCCGAACCCGGAGCTCCGAGCCGAGCCGACGCGCGGTCGAGTCCAGCCTGACCAGGGCGTTCGCCGAGCGAACCTGCAGACGGCGCACCAGATCCATCGCGGGTGCGGGACTCGCGGCCGGCGCCGAATACTGGATGATGATGGACAGGGTGTCGGCCGGGACCGCACGCTGAAGGGCAGCGCTCAAGGCCGGAGCCACAGGGTCTCGCGTCGGGACGACGTCCTGTCCAATCAGGGCGGCGGGCATCACGGCGGCGGCCAGGGCGATGCCGGCCATGCCGGTCCTCACCCCTCTGTATACGGATTGCCGGCCTCGACGGAGTGCCCCGAACGAACCTCTGCTCATGATCCTCCCGTCATGGACTCCAGCGCCACCTTAGAAACGGACGGCGAAGAACATATCCGCGGCGTTCCCGGATTCCAACTTGGCCGGCTTGCGTTTCGGTTCCTCTTCGGGTAGCTTGATTTCGGTTTCCGTTCGGTTCCCACTCGGCCGGCAGGAGAAGACAGGCATGGCTCTGACGCGACGGCAGAAGGAAATCCTGGACTTCATCGAGAGCTTCCTCGACACGCGGGGGTACTCTCCGAGCTTCGAAGAAATCGCGGGCTTCTTCCAGTATCGGTCGCTGGCCACCGTGCACGAGCACCTCTCGAACCTCGAGGCCAAGGGGTACATCCGGAAGAGCTATAACGAGAGCCGCTCGATCGAGCTGGCGCGCACCGAAATGAGGCTTGCCGCCGTGGATCTCCCTCTTCTCGGCACGGTGGCCGCGGGAGAGCCGATCGAGGCGGTCGCCGAGAAGGAAGCGATCGCGGTCCCCGAGGACATGGTGTCGGGGACTGTGGCTCACTACGTACTGCGGGTGCGTGGCGACTCGATGATCGAGGAGCAGATTCGGGACGGCGACTACGTCATCGTCCGTGCACGCGATACGGCGAGCAACGGTGAGATGGTGATCGCGCTCATCGACGGCGAAAACGCCACGGTCAAGAAGTTCTATCGGGAAACCGGCGGACTTCTGAGGCTGCAGCCCGCGAACCCGGACCTCGAGCCCATGTACTTCGAAGCTGACCGGGTGACGGTTCAGGGCGTCGTCGTAGGCGTCATCCGGAAGTACTAGCCGCATGTCCGCGCCGGTTCGGGGCACGTTGACGCAGCCCGAGGACGGGACGGAGGGTGGTGTCCGACTCCCGCGCCAGCCGTTCCTGGTCGGCTGCCGAAATCACGGCCTGTCGACGATCTGGTTTCTCCGTCCCATTGCCCCGCCCGTACCCGGCCCCTGGGACGTGGCGGTCCTTCTGCGCGAGGCCTGATCCGCGCGTTCTCAGCCGGTTGGGCCAACGCGCGTTGACACCCGTTTCGCCCCCCCGGTAGCTTGCCGCCGTGCACTCCCCGGAAGGAACGCGCTACCGCGCCACGGTTCATTACGACGGCTCGGCCTTTGCCGGCTGGCAGGTGCAGCCTGTTGCCCGCACGGTCCAGGGCGATATCGAGGCCGCACTCCGGAGACTCGGCATTCCGGGCCGAGTACATGGGGCCGGACGGACGGATGCGGGCGTCCACGCCGCCGGCCAGGAACTCGCCTTCGACGCTCCCCCGAGCTGGACCGCTGCCGAACTCTCGCGTGCGCTGGGCTCACTGCTCAAGAGCGACGTCTGGATCGAGAGTCTGCGGGAGACCACGCCCGACTTCCACCCTCGCTTCCAGGCTACCGGACGCCGCTATGAGTACTACCTGGCGCCAGGCCCGACCGGTCGGGCCCCACTCCGTCGCCGCGGCACGTCGTGGATCGCGAGGGAGCCGGACCTGGAGGCGCTCAGGGCTGGGACCCGGCCCATCCTCGGAAGGCACTCCTTCAAACGATTCGCGAAGTCGGGGCAGCCGGATGTGGGCACGGTGTGCACCGTGGAAAAGGCCGAATGGCTGCGGACGCCGCTGGGTGATCTACGGTTCACGATCGTGGCGGATCGATTCCTTCATCACATGGTACGATACCTCGTCGCCACGATGGTGGAGCAGAGCGCGGGCGACCGCCCGCCAGACGACATCGGCCGATTGCTGTCGGGATCGGCGGACGTACGGCCACCCGGTCCCGCGGAGGCCTGTGGTCTCTATCTTACCGGCGTCCGATATCGAATGGGCTGGAACCGTCCGCCCGGCGTTCCCGGCCTGTGGCCCGTGCCCGCCCGTGCGGTTGTCGCACGGGCGCATTCCAGGGAGTATGACCCGATGGTGGAAGAGGGACCGAGTTGAACCGACGAGACTGGCGCATCTGGATTCCGGCGCTCCTGGTCGTGGCGTTCCCGGCTGGCCTGCTTCTGGGTTCCCGCGTGGGTGGGCAATCCGGGACGTCAGAGCCGGCGGCCGGACCGGTCCTCCCCCGACCGGACGCTCTCGAGCCTTCCATCGTGCGGACGTCCGGGCCAGGAGGCGTTCTCGCCACGCCGGTTCGCACCGCCACCCCCGCCGAGACCCCACAGGAGAGGACCGGCAGCCGCCGTTTCACTCCAGTCGTGGAGGCCGCTCGCATGGTCGCCCCCTCCGTGGTCAGCATCAGCATCCTGCGGGTGGGCCGGTCCGGTCCACGCAGCCTGTTCGAAGATTTCTTCGGCAGGACGGCGCCGCAGTCCCGCCTGCGAAGATCGTATGGATCGGGATTCGCCATCGATGACCTCGGCTTTCTGATTACCAACGAGCACGTGGTCCGGGGCGCGGACTCCATCGTCGTAACCGACTCCCAGGGACGCGTTCACCCCGCGAGGATCGTCGGGGCCGACGAACTGACCGACATCGCGGTCCTCAGGATCGAGGACGGACGAGTTCCACCGGCCCCGCTCGGAACCTCTTCGGACCTGATGGTCGGCGAGCCGGCCATCGCGATCGGAAACCCCTTCGGCTACCTGCTGGCGAATGCCGAAGCGACGGTCACCGCGGGCGTGATTTCGGGCGTGGGAAGGGACATTCGCTCGGCGGACGAGCGCCAGACCCTACTGGCCGACATGGTCCAGACGGACGCGTCGATCAATCCTGGAAACTCGGGGGGCCCGCTGGTCAACGCCGACGGGCGCGTCATCGGCGTCAATTCCTCGATCTTCTCGCGCTCGGGTGGATCGGAAGGCCTTGGCTTCGCGATACCGATCGACCGCGCGCTGCGCATCGTGGACGAACTGCGGGACTTCGGCCGCATCCGGCGGCCCTTCGTGGGCGTGGACCCGATGGCGGTGCAATCCGACACTCTGCTCTTCTCCGAGACGCTGATCCGCCGCGTGGCGCCTGGATCTGCAGCCGCCGGAGCGGGGCTCGAACCCGGCGATGTTCTCGTCGCCATCGGAGGGCGACCGGTCGCCAGCCCGCTCGATTGGGAAGTGGGTCTGCTGGACGCCGGGGTCGGGGCCGAGGTCGACGTGATCTACCGACGCGAAGGAAGAGATCGCGAAGCCCGGCTGCTCATAGAGGAGTTGCCGTCTGAATCGGCCGAGCGCCTCCAGGTCCTCGCCGGACTGGAGCTCATCACGCTCGACCCTCAGATCGCGGTCGAACGCCGACTGGAAGTCGACTCGGGGGCCATGATCACTCGAATATCGCAGCGCAACGCGGCCTACACGGGAATGCGCGAAGGCGATGTCATCGTTGAAATCAACCGCCGACGGGTAAGCTCGGCCGAGGACGTGGCCGACCTCTTCCAGTATTACTCAGGACGTAGTAGCATCCGGGTCAGCGTATACCGGAGCGGGAATACCTACATCACCACCTTCTACGTACAGTGATTTGTCAGCCACACAGAACCGCTATCCGCATCCGCTGATCGAACGTTACGCGTCAGCGGAGATGGCCGATGTCTTTTCGCCTGCCAGGCAGGCCCGCACCTGGCGGGACCTGTGGATCGCCCTGGCCGAGACCGAGCGCGACCTGGGCGTGGACGTTCCCGGGGAGGCGATCGAGGCCATGCGTGCGGCCCGCGACGAGGTCGACCTCGAGCGCGTCGCCGAACTGGAGGCAGACCTCCGCCACGATGTAATGGCTCACGTGCACCATTTCGGTGAGTTGGCCCCGACGGCCAAAGCCTATATCCACCTCGGGGCCACGAGCTGTTTCGTGACGGACAACGCCGGGCTCATCCAGCTTCGGCAGGGCCTGGAGATCGTGCGCTCCCGCCTGATCGCCGCAATCGCGCCCCTGGCAGGCTTCGCCGAGCGGTGGAAGGACCTTCCCACCCTCGGATATACGCACTGGCAGCCGGCCCAGCCCACTACCGTCGGGAAGCGGGCCACCCTCTGGCTGCAGGACCTGCTGCTGGATCTCGAGCAGGTCGATGCCGTGCTCGGAGAGCTGCGCTTCCGAGGAGCGCGGGGCACGACGGGAACGGAAGACTCTTTCCTCGAGTTGCTGGGCGACGGGGCCAAGGTCGATACGCTGAACGATCGGTTGGCGGCCCGGTTCGGCTTCGCCGGGACGTACGACGTGGTCGGGCAGACCTACCCGCGAAAGGTCGATCATCGAGTTCTCGCGGTCCTGGCGGGAATCGGAGCCAGCACCGCGAAGTTCGGCGGTGATGTGAGGCTGCTGCAGAGCTTCGGTGAGATCGAGGAGCCGTTCGGGAGTCGCCAGATCGGGTCGTCCGCGATGCCGTACAAGCGGAATCCGATGCGGTCCGAACGGATCTGCTCACTCGCCCGGCACCTCTGCGCCCTCGAGATCGACGCCTCGTGGACGGCATCCGTGCAGGGGCTCGAGCGAACGCTCGACGATTCCGCGGTCCGGCGAATCGCCATCTCGGACGCGTTCCTGTGCACCGACGCCATCCTGCAGATCGTAAGCAACGTGGCCTCGGGTCTGGTGGTTCACGAGGCGGTGATCGGCGCCAGGCTGGCGAAGTACCTTCCCTTCCTGGTCGTAGAGCGGGTCCTCATCGCGGGAGTCGCGAAGGGCGGCGACCGGCAGGATCTGCACGAGCGGCTTCGCCGGCACGCCATGGACGCCCGCACCCGGATCGACGACGGGGCGTCCGACAATGACTTCTTCGAGAGGGTGGCGAACGACGAGGCCGTCGATCTCACCATGACGGAGCTGGAGGCACTGGCCGATCCGAGCGCCCTCGTCGGGCGGGCACCGGCGCAGGTGGACCGTCTGCTGCGTGGCCGGGTGGACGTGATGCTGGCGGCCGCGAAGCCGGAGGAACTCGGGCCCACAGTGCTTCGCGTGTGATCGGATCAACAGGAACCCGGAAAGAATGGAGTGACTCGAATGTCGGCGGTTGAGCGAACCGACCTCCCGTTTCCGCTTGTCCGGCAGGGCAAGGTCAGGGAGATGTACGACCTGGGCGACCACCTTCTCCTGGTGGCCAGCGACCGGATCAGCGCATTCGACTGCGTGATCCCGCAGCCGATCCCGGACAAGGGAGCGGTCCTGACGCAGATGTCTGATTACTGGTTCAGCCGCACGGGCCACCTGGTACGGAACCACTGCCTGAGCGCCGACCCCGATCGGATCATCGAACTCGAGCCACGACTCGCCGAGACGCGAGACCTGTGGGCCGGTCGGGGCATGCTGGTGATGCGGGCCGATCCGTTTCCCATCGAGTGTGTGGTCCGCGGCTTCATCACGGGTTCAGCCTGGAAGGAGTACCGGGCCACCGGAACGCTGGCCGGTGAGCCCCTGCCGGAGGGGCTGGTCGAGGCGCAGCAGTTGGATGAGCCGATCTTCTCGCCCGCGACCAAGGCCGAAGAAGGTCATGACGAGAACATCACCTTCACGCAGGTGCGCGGTATCCTCGGTACCAAGGTCGCCGAGTTCCTGAAGGCAACGAGCCTGGATCTGTACAGCTTCGCGCGCGATCACGCGCGGCGGAACGGCATCATCATCGCGGACACCAAGTTCGAGTTCGGAACCTCACCGACGGGAGAGCTTCTCCTGATCGACGAGGCGCTCACACCGGACTCTTCGCGGTTCTGGCCCGAGAGCGAGTACGAGCCCGGGCGAACTCCCCCGTCGTTGGATAAACAACCTGTGCGCGACTACCTGGAAGAGCGCGTTCAGGCTGGCGAATGGGATCGGCAGCCGCCGGCGCCGGACCTTCCTGAATCCGTGGTGTCCTCGACGACGGCGCGGTACAGGGAAGCGTACGAGCGCATCACTTCCGAACCCCTGCCGGAGTTCTGATGTCGGCCCACCCTCGAAAACACCTGCCAACCTGGCGAGACGACGATCGGCTGCGGGACGAGTGCGGCATATTCGCGATCAGTGGACACGACAGAGCGGCTGAGCTGACGTTCCTCGGGCTCTATTCCCTTCAGCACCGGGGCCAGGAGTCCGCCGGCATCGTGACGATCGACCCCGACGGGACCGCCCGTTCCCACAAGGGAATGGGACACGTCAACGAGGCCTTCGACGATGCCATCCTGGCGGACCTCCCGGGCGACCTGGCGATCGGCCACGTGCGGTATTCGACGGCTGGAAGTTCCAGCCTCCGGAACGCGCAGCCGGTTCTCGTCAATTACCGCCACGGAAGCATGGCCCTGGCGCACAACGGAACGCTCACGAACGCGGGCGAACTCAGTGACCGGCTGACGAACGAAGGAGCGATCTTCCAGACGGAGAGCGACTCGGAAGTAGTGATCCATCTGATCGCCCGATCGCGAAGGGAAGTGCCGGACCACCAGGTTGACGACGCGCTCTCGCAGATCGTGGGAGCGTTTTCCCTGATCCTGACGGTGGGTCGCACGCTCTACGTGGCCCGGGACGCTCGTGGCTTCCGGCCGCTGGTGCTCGGCCGTCTGGACGATGCCGTAGTCGTGGCCTCCGAGACCTGCGCGCTGGACATCATCGGCGCCGAATACGAACGGGACGTTCAGCCGGGAGAAGTCCTGCGGATAGAGGACGGCGTGATCCAGAGACTTCGCCCCCTCGAGCCGGCCGCTCCTTCTCCCTGCCTGTTCGAGCTGGTCTATTTTGCGCGCCCGGATTCGCGGATCTGGGGCTGCAGCGTGGACCGGGCCCGGCGGGCCTTCGGCCGGCAGCTGGCCCGGGAGCATCCTGCCGATGCGGACTGCGTGTTCGCGGTGCCGGATTCCTCCAACTCGGCCGCCCTCGGTTTCTCGGAAGAATCGGGGCTCCCGTTCGAGCTGGCGCTGATCCGCAATCACTACGTCGGGCGCACCTTCATCCATCCGGGCCAGGCGGGACGGGACTTCAGGGTCCGGGTCAAGTACAACCCGGTGGCCGAGCTCATCCAGGGACGCCGTGTCGTGGTGATCGACGATTCGCTGGTTCGCGGCACGACGAGCCGTGGCCTGGTGAGTCTTCTCAGAGAGGCCGGCGCCCGGGAAATCCACTTCCGCGTGGCCTCCCCTCCGATCATCTCACCCTGCTACTACGGCATCGACATGCCCACCCGGGAGGAGCTGATCGGCGCGACACACACGGTCGAGGAAATCCGGCAACACCTCGGCGTCGAGTCGCTGGGCTACCTGTCGCTCGACGGTATGCATGCCATGGTCGAAGAGTACGGCCCGTTCTGTGACGCGTGCTGGACGGGAGACTATCCCGCCCCGCTCGTGGACCTGGAGAGCGGAGCCGTCATCGCGAATCGAACACCCTGAGGTTCTTCGACTCCTCGTTACTCATTTCTCACCTGCAGCGAGACTACTACCGATGAAACACGTCTACTTCTTCTCCAAGGGTCACACGGACGGTGATCGAGACATGCGAGACCTTCTCGGCGGCAAGGGCGCGAATCTGGCCGAGATGACGCGCCTCGGGGTCCCCGTGCCTCCCGGCTTCACGATCACCACCGAGGTATGCCGGCACCACCTGATCGCCGACCACCTGCCCGACGGGGCGGAGGAGGAGGTCACGCAGGCGATCAGGAGGCTGGAGCGGCTCACCAACAAGGAGTTCGGGGGAGCGGAAGACCCGTTGCTCGTATCCGTTCGCTCCGGCGGGGCGGTCTCCATGCCGGGAATGATGGACACCATCCTCAACCTGGGTCTCAACGACAGGACGGTGGAAGCGCTGGCAAGGATCTCCGGCAACGAGTGCTTCGCCTACGACAGCTACCGGCGGTTTCTGCAGATGTACTCGGACGTCGTGCTCGACGTGGGGCACCATTCGTTCGAGGCGATTCTGTCGGACGTGAAGAGCCAGGCGGGCGTCGAGACGGATAACGAGCTTGACGCCGACGCGCTCCGCACGGTGGTGCGACGCTACAAGGAACTGATCGAGGCCGAATCGGACTCCCCGTTCCCGGAGGAGCCGGAGGCCCAGCTGTGGGGTGCGATCGAGGCCGTGTTCCGGAGCTGGCGCAATCCGCGAGCCCAGGCGTATCGGAAGACCTACCGAATCCCCCATGACCTCGGGACGGCCGTGAACGTCCAGACCATGGTGTACGGCAATCGCGGGCCGGACTGCGGCACCGGTGTGGCGTTCACGCGTAATGCGGCGGACGGGGAGCCTAAGCTGTTCGGCGAGTTCCTGATCAACGCGCAGGGCGAGGACGTCGTTGCGGGCATACGTGACCCGCTCTCGATCGACCAGATGCAGGATTTCATGCCGGCCGCGCTCGAACAGCTGGAAGAGACGGCTCGCCGCCTCGAAGTGCACTACCATGAAATGCAGGACCTCGAATTCACCATTGAGAACGGCACGCTCTACCTGCTTCAGACGCGCGCCGGAAAGAGAACCGCCAGGGCTGCCGTCCGGATCGCGGTGGACATGGCGAACGAGGGCCTGATCACGCGTGAGCAGGCGGTGCTTCGCGTCGAGCCGGAGCGTCTGGAGCAGGTGCTCCACCCGATGGTCGATCCGTCGGCCCGGTACGAGCCGCTCGCGGTCGGGAACCCGGCCTCTCCGGGCGCGGCGAGCGGACGCATCGTGCTCACCGCCAGGGAGGCAGTGGAGGAAGCGGGCAAGGGAGATCCCGTCATCCTGGTGCGGACCGAAACCTCTCCCGATGATTTCGAAGGTATGGTGGCGGCCGTCGCGATCGTCACGAGTCGGGGAGGCAAGTCGAGTCACGCGGCCGTAGTGGCCCGCGGGATGGGAACGTGCTGCGTGGTCGGTACCCGGGAACTGGAGATCGACGAGGCTGCGGGAGAGGTCCGGGGACGCGGCCGTGTCGTGCGTCGAGGAGATTGGATCACGGTCGACGGCGCCTCGGGAGAGGTCATCGAGGGGCGGATCCCCACCGTGAAGCCCGAACCTGGAGAGGACTTCTACACACTGATGGGTTGGGCGGACGAATTCCGCCGGCTCCGGGTGCGAACGAACGCCGACAATCCCGGCGACGCGGCTACGGCCAGAGGCTTCGGCGCCGAAGGGATCGGACTTTGCCGCACGGAGCACATGTTCTTCGGCGAGGAACGAATCGATGCCGTCCGAGAGATGATCCTTGCTGGCGATCAGGCCGGTCGTGCGGCTGCCCTGGCGAAGCTGCTTCCCATGCAGCGCTCCGATTTCGCCGGGATCTTCCGCGCCATGGACGGCCTGCCGGTGACCATCCGGTTGCTCGATCCGCCGCTGCACGAGTTCCTCCCCACCGAGGCCGACGAAGTGGGTCGCCTCGCGGCGGGGCTGGGCAGGTCCGCCGCCGAGATCGAGGCCGCGGTGGCCCGACTGCACGAGGCCAACCCGATGCTGGGTCACCGCGGTTGCCGGTTGGGCTACTCGCATCCTGAGATCACCGCCATGCAGGCCCGGGCCATCATCGAGGCCGCGCTCGAGGTGGCCGGCGAGGGGGTCGAGGTCCTTCCGGAGATCATGGTGCCTCTCGTCGGACACGAGGACGAGCTGGAGAACCAGCGAGCGATCGTCGATGCCACGGCTCGCGAGGTATTTGCCGAACAGGACCGGACGGTGGACTACCTGGTCGGCACGATGATCGAGCTCCCGCGGGCCTGCCTCACGGCGGGTGACATCGCGGCAAGGGCGGAGTTCTTTTCCTTCGGGACCAACGACCTCACCCAGACCACGCTGGGGCTCTCGCGGGATGACGCCGGCAACTTCCTGCCCCTGTACGTGGAGGCGGGCGTGTACGAGCGAGACCCGTTCCAATCGATCGACACGGCAGGGGTCGGCCGCCTGATGCGCCTGGCGGTCGAGGAGGGCCGAGCTGCGCGGCCGGGGCTGAAGGTCGGCATCTGCGGCGAGCACGGAGGTGACCCGCCTTCGGTCATGTTCTGCCACTCTCTCGGCATGAACTACGTGTCCTGTTCCCCGTTCCGCGTGCCGGTGGCCCGGCTGGCGGCGGCGCACGCTGCACTCGAGGAGGCGGCCACGGGAATGGAGGGGGGCGCGTGACCGACTCGAAGCAGAGCGACCTCCGAAGCCGTCTGCGGGAGGTACCCAAGGCCGAGCTACACCTTCATCTCGACGGTTCCCTGCGTCCTTCCACGATCCTGGAGCTGGCGGAGGACGCAGGCGTCACCCTTCCCTACAACGACGAAGAGTCGCTGTACGACTATCTGTTCGTTCAGGATGGCCAGAATCTGGTGGACTACCTGAAGCGGTTCGATCTGACGCTGTCCGTCATGCAGACGGCAGAGTCGCTCGAACGGACCGCCCGGGAACTGTGCGAGGACGCGGCGGCGGAGAACGTGCGATACCTGGAGATTCGGTACTCGCCGATCCTGCACCAGCAGGGCGATCTGACGCTGGAGGAGGCCGTGGAAGCCCCGCTTCGCGGTGTCCGGCAGGCGGAGGCGGACCTGGGGGTGAAGTCCAACCTCATCATCTGCGGCATCAGGAACCTGCCGCCCGAAACTTCGGTGCGGTTGGCCGAGCTCGCGGTGGGATTCAAGGGCCGTGGCGTCGTGGCGTTCGACCTGGCCGGCGGTGAAGCCGGAAACCCGCCGACCGATCACGCCGAGGCCTTCCAAGTGGCCCGTGAGGCCAACCTGAACGTCACCATTCACGCCGGGGAGGCCGCGGGAGCGGAGTCGATCGCCGAGGCCCTGCACCGCTGCGGAGCGAACCGCATCGGGCACGGAACGCACCTGCACGAGGACCCCGACCTGCGGGCCTATGTCAACGATCACCAGGTGCCGATCGAAGTCTGCCTGACGAGCAACGTCCAGACGCATGCGGTCGAGAGCTTCGAGACGCACCCGGTGCGCGGGTACTTGGACGATGGCCTCATGGTCAGCCTGCACACGGACAACCGGCTGATGAGCGGCACGACCATGACCGAGGAGTACGCGCGAGCGGCGGAGCACCTCGGCTTCTCCGATCACGAACTGGTCGAACTGGTCCTGAATGGCTTCCGAAGCGCGTTTCTTCCGCGCCATGAGAAGCTGGCCCTGCTGGCGGAAGTCGAGGGTGAAGTCCGGTCGTTCGCGGACTGATTCCGGGCGGGACGCCCTCGCAATAGATGGGGGCCCGCGAATAGCGCTGGCGGCACGTATTCGGCCCGAGATACGGCTCAGCTAAGGCGATTAAAAGACGTGCTTTATGTGCTCTTGCGAGCGCGACCGGGGCCTGTTACTAATGTCACCATCCTTGATCACCTGCGGTTACTTTCTGAGAGACTGCATGTCCGCGGAGAGACAGGGTCCTTCCAAAGTTCGAGGTCCGCTCTGTGCGGCCACTCCCTGGCCGCCTGGAGTATACGCTCGCCTTACCCATCTTCAGACAGGAGCATTGGGCTCATGAGACCCAAACCACGTCGGATTCTGCCAGCCATGCTGGCTCTCATCGGTCTCGTCGCCTTCACGACGCTCGGTCACGCGCAGAGTGTGACCACGGGCGCCGCGGGCGGCACGGTCACCGATCAGAACGGCATGCCGCTGGCCAACGCCAGCATCGTGCTCACCTACGAGGCCACCGGCTTCCGGGTCAGCGGTATCACCAACGAGCGCGGCGTGTTCAACCTGCAGGGGCTGCAGCCGGGCATATACTCGGCCCAGATCAGCCTGATCGGGTACCGCGCCGAAACCCGTGGAAACATAGCCGTCGGCCTCGGGCAGTCGTCGCGCGTCGACGTGAGCCTGGAGCAGACGGCCGTCGAACTGGAAGCCCTGGTGGTCCAGGCGGACCAGATGTCGGCGGAATTCTCGCCGACGAACACCGGTACCTCGACGACGATCAACGAGCAGCAAATCACGGATCTTCCGAATCTCGACCGCCGGTTCTCAACCCTGGCCCGCCTGACGCCGCAGATCGTGGCAACGGACGCGAACGCCGGGGCCGGCCTCAGCGTGGTAGGTCAGAACAACCGGTACAACACGATCCAGATCGACGGCTCGACGGTGAACGACCGGTTCGGTCTTGGCGCGACGGGCACTGCCGGCGGGCAGGCGGCCGGAAAGCCGATTGGAGCCGGAGCCATCAAGGAGTTCCAGGTGATGCTCGCCCCGTACGATGTGAGGCAGGGGAACTTCACCGGCGCTCTGCTCAACGCGATCACCAAGAGCGGCAGCAACCAGTGGTTCGGGGATGCGTTCGGCCAATTCCGGAACCAGGACCTGGCGGGTGATCCGCTCAGCGACTCCGAGTTCAAGAACTTCCAGTTCGGTGGCTCGATCGGCGGTCCGATCGTGCACGACAAGGCGTTCTTCTTCGCCAACCTCGAGTTCCAGCGGGCTTCGACGCCTGCCACGGGCCCGTACATCGGTGCCCCGTCGAGCACCAGCGGCATCCGCCCCGAGCAGTCGGACATCGACGCGATGAACGCCGTTCTGGGCTCGTACGGCATGGCCGCCGGATCTGGGGCCGCGGTCACGAACGACAACCCGCTCACCAACCTCACGCTTCGCGCCGACTGGAGCCTCGGCGACAACAACCGCCTGGTGTTCCGCTACAGCTACAACCAGGCCGGACTGGACGTGTTCAACCGTACGACGTCGACCAGCAACCCGGCGTTCCGGTACGAGAACAACGGCTACCAGTTCACCAACAAGACCCACAATCCGTCCCTGCAGTGGTTCACAAACTTCTCGAACGGCAACGCGAACGAGTTCCGGATCAGTTACAACCGGATCCGCGACGAACGCGACCCGAACGAGGCGGCGCCGCAGGTGACGGTGGATGGCTTCGCGAACGGTTCCGGGGATGACTACCAGATCCGCACCGGCTCCGAGCAGTTCTCACAGGGGAACCGCCTGGACCAGGACATCCTGGAGTTCACGGACAATTTCACGTTCGCCCCCAAGGGCAACCACACGTTCACCATCGGGACGCGGAACGAGTTCTACAGCCTGACGAACCTGTTCGCGCAGTCGTCGTTCGGCGTGTATACCTTCGAGAACCTCGCCGACTTCCAGTCTGGCGGGAACGCCGACGCCTCGGCGTACATCGTCAGCGGCCAGCTGACGGGCGGCCCGGTGCTGCCGGCCGAGTTCAGCAGCGCCCAGTTCGGCCTGTATGCGCAGGACCAGTGGCAGGTCTCGCCCTCGTTCGCGCTCACGCTCGGCCTGCGGGTGGACATTCCCGTGTTCTTCGACCAGCCGACCTACGGGGCTCAGGCCGTCACGGACTTCGACGATCCCAGCGTCCCGTCCGGCCAGGTTCTGTGGAACCCGCGCGTCGGGTTCAACTGGGACATCAACTCCGAGCAGACGCAGCAGCTGCGTGGCGGCATCGGGATGTTCACCGGCAACCCGGCGTACGTATGGATGTCGAACGCCTACAGCAACAACGGCACGGGCATCGGGATTCTGCAGTGCGGCACGAACAACCCGAACGGCCTCGTCCCGGCGTTCAGCGCCGATCCGTTCGGCCAGACGCTGAACTGCGTGGACGCCGCCGGCAACCCGACGGTCGGGATTGGCGACGGCGAGTTCCTGGGCGAGATCGACCTGATCGCGGACGGCACCAAGTATCCGCAGGTCATGCGGGCCAACCTGGCCTATGACCGGCGGCTGCCGTCAGACTTCCTTCTCACCCTGGAAGGGATCTTCAACAAGGGCATCAACGACTACTTCATCGTCAACCGGAACCTCGGTGCCGATGGGTCGGGCAGCGCGTATGCCACCGATCCGAACACGGGCCGCGTGCTGTATGGGCAGCAGCTCAGCACCGGGCGCTCCCTGCCGGACTACTTCCGTTCGAGCGTGTACGGAACGGGCAGCACGGGCGTGTTCGAGCTCCGCAACACGAGCGAGAACTACTCCTACAACCTGACGGCGGGCGTGCAGAAGTTCGTCGGTGAGAACCTTCGCCTGACCGGCGCCTACACGTTCTCGCGGGCCTACGACGTACAGAGCTTCACCTCGAGCCGGGCCACGTCGAACTGGCGGTTCGGCCGCATGAACGCGGGCGACCAGCTGGTCGACAACGCCCAGATCTCGGACTTCGACCGACCCCACAAGGTCACGATGTCCGGGACGTACGAGTTCCCGTGGGAGAACTGGCCGACGCAGATCTCTCTGATCTACATCGGCTATTCGGGCACGGCGTACACGTACATCACCGGCGGTTCCAGCGGACGCGGAGACATGAACGCCGACGGCATCGTGGGCAATGACCCCGTGTACGTAATCACGGGACCGAACGATCCGCTGATGAGTTGGGAAAGTTCGGCGGACGCGGTGGAATACGACGCCCTGATCGCCGCGAACTCCTGCCTGAACGATCAGCGTGGGAGCCTCATGACGCGAAACAGTTGCCGGAATCCGTGGCAGAACTTCATGGACCTGATGGTGACGCAGGGATTCCCGGCTATCGCCGGCAACAACCGGTTCTCCATCAGCCTCGGCATCTTCAACTTCCTCAACCTGCTCAACAGCGACTGGGGAATCATCAAGACGGCCGGCGGCGGCGTGTTTTCCTCGCAGACCGTCGTGCGCCTGAACCAGCAGGACACGGGTGGTCCCCTGTTCACGTACAGCGGCCCCGATCCGGAGGACACGTTCGTCAACAACGGTGACAACCGGAACTCGTGGCAGCTGCAGCTCATGGTGCGCTACGAGCACGGTCCGAAGCTGTTCTAGTCTCCTGACGGCCGAAAGGCCCAACACGAAGCGGGGGGCCGGCGTGAAGCCGGCCCCCCGCTTTCTTTTGTGACGGTTCTAAACTCGCCCTACGAATCCCCGCCAAGGTACTGGCCCGCCAGGTCGACCCACTCCCGGTTGCCCATGTACAGCGGCGTTCGCTGGTGCAGTTCCCCGGGCTCGAGCGAAGAGATGTCCCGGACGCCGTCCGTCGCCCGCCCACCGGCTTGCTCGCAGATCATGGCCAGCGGCGCCGCCTCGTACAGGAGCCGCAGTTTGCCGTTCGGACTCTTGCTGTCGGCGGGATACATGAAGATCCCACCGTACAGCAGCGTCCGATGGAAATCGGCTACCAACGACCCCACGTACCGGTGCGAGAATCCGCCTCCGTTTCCGTCGTCGCCCCGGAAGTAGTCCACGAGCTTCTTCTGTCCGTCGCTCCAGCGGGCGAAGTTGCCTTCGTTGGCGCTGTAGATCTGCTTGCCTGGCTCGGGAATCCTGATCTCGCGGTGCGACAGCAGGAACTCTCCGATCGACGGATCGAGCGTGAAGCCGGCCACCCCCTGCCCCGTCGTGTACACCAGGACCGTCGAGGATCCGTACATCACGTAGCCCGCAGCCACCTGCTTGTAGCCGGGCTGCAGACAGTCCTCCAGCGTCCCGTTCCGGCCTTCGCTGATCCGGCGGTGAATCGAGAAGATCGTCCCGATCGAAATGTTGGCATCGATGTTGGAGCTGCCGTCGAGCGGATCGAACAGGAGCACGTAGTCCCCGGTCGGGAACTTGTCGGGGATATGGATCAGGCCCTCCTCCTCCTCGGAGGCCATCACGCAGAGCTGCCCGTTGTGATCCATCGCGTTGAACATCACATCGTGCGCGTACTCGTCGAGCTTGCGCACTTCTTCCCCATGCACGTTCTCCTTGCCTGCCATTCCGAGGATGTCCACCAGGCCGGCTTTGCTTACCTCCCGGTGAATCAGTTTCGCCGCCAGGGTGAGATCGTACAGGATATTCGAGAGGGCGCCGGTCGCACCGGGGTGCCGGCGCTCCGACTCGATGATGAAGCGGCCAAGCGTTACGACGTAACGATCCATGCCTGCCTCCGGGAGTGAGCGTACGAATACGCTATTTCTCACCCCTCTGTGACGTCAAGACGCGTGCCACTTTCCGAGTTCGCCGTCCAGTCGCTCTCGCCCTGCACGCGCCAGCCTTTCTCGTCGTCCACCTCGATGCACAGGGTGCCATCGCGATCGGTTCGCCAGATGTGCGGAATCCCGGCCTGCGCAAGGCGATCCAGCACGGACGGATGCGGGTGTCCATACGCATTTCCCCGGCCTGCGGAGATGATGGCCATCGATGGTTGAATCACCGAGAGAAAGTCGGCCGCAGAGGAGCTCTTGCTGCCGTGATGTCCCACTTTCAGCAGATCCGCTCGCAGCGAGTCCGGCGCCCAGGAAGCCAGCAGCGCTCGCTCGGCGGCAGCCGTCGCATCGCCGGTGTTGAGGTAGACCAGCGCTCGACCGATGGAAACGCGCAACAGCAGGCTCGTCTCGTTCGCCCGCCCGCCTCCCCCGGTCTCGAGACCCACGGCCGGCGGACCGAGCACTCGAATCGTGATGTTGTCGAGGAATACCGCATCCCCCTCGCCGGCTTGCAGCCACCGAATCCCCTCGTCCTCGGTCCTTGCCAGGAAGCGCGCGTACGAGGGTTTGGGAATCGGGTGGCCGGAATCGAGCACCCGGAAGACGGGCACGCTCTCGTGGATCGCCTCGAAACCACCCAGGTGGTCGAGATCGGGATGAGAAAGAACGAACAGGTCGACGCGTCGGGCCCCGTAGCGTCGAAGCACGGGAAGGACGACGTCCCGCCCGGCGTCCCGGCTCCCGAAGGCCGGTCCGGCGTCGAACAGGATCCAGCGCCCGCGGGCCGTTCGGAGCACGGCGGCATCTCCCTGCCCCACGTCGAGACTGCAGAGCAGGCTGAGGCCGCCGGGTACACGCGTGTACAGTGCGGGAGCGGCGACGATCAACGCCGCGGCGGTGGCAAGGGGCAGGACCGCCGATCGACCGCGGCCCCAGCGAAGCCAGCGCCACAACGCCGTCAGAAGAAGGACGAATGCCGCCCAGGTGACACCCGAGGGTTCCGCAATCGCTCTGTGTGCCCCGGGAAGCGCCGCGATCCAGTCTGCAAGGAATACCATGACGCGGATGATCGTTGTGGCAGCAGCGGCGCTGAGCCTGTCCAATGGAGGCGGGAGGACCAGAGCCATCGCCAGGGATCCGATGGCCCCTCCCACGAGGGGCGTTGCGGCGAAGTGAGAGACC
>Ga0272441_10002831_pt1 | contig 34372 bp, 23 predicted proteins | sample SSMProp6N_FD_193582 | JGI IMG/M metagenome (GOLD analysis project Ga0272441, IMG submission 193582) | Marine sediment archaeal communities from Little Sippewissett salt marsh, Falmouth, MA, United States - SSM-Prop-6N | ecosystem: Environmental > Aquatic > Marine > Wetlands > Sediment ... | reverse complement strand
GTCGCAAATACCCCGTCTCCGCCCCAACATTCTGCTGTTGTTCAGCGATCAGCATAACGCCGACGTGATGGGCTGTGCCGGCCATCCGCGGGTCAAGACGCCGAATCTCGACCGGCTGGCCAGCGACGGGGTGCGGTTCGACCGGGCGTATTGTCCCGACGGGATCTGTGTCCCCGCGCGAACCTCGCTCTTCACCGGCTTGTATCCGCGAACGACCGGCGTGCTGTACAACAGCGACCGCCCGCCGTACCCCGAGCGGCTCCATCCGCTCCATTCGCTGCTGCGGGCCAACGGCTACCTGACCGGGTGTTTCGGCAAGCGGCATTTCCCGCGCGGCCTCAACGAGCGCGACTGGGACCACTCGGCCACGACCATCAATCCGAAGCTCGATCCGTCCGATGAGAACTACTGGGACTGGATCAGGCAGCAGGGGCATTACGATTCGCACGAGCGCGATTTCAAAGGCTCGCACGCCGCGTCGTTGATGGCCCATGTTTCGCATACGCCGCCTGAGAAGCGCACGACCGCGTACACGGCCGACAAGAGCATTGCGTTTCTCCGCGAGGCCAAACAGGCGGGCCGCCCGTTTTTCTGCTGGACGTCGTTCATCTATCCGCACCAGCCGTACACGCCGGTGGAGAAATGGGCTCGGCTCTACGACCCCGACGCGGTCGAACTGCCGGGCAACGTCAGCGAGCCGGTGGAGCATCTGCCACAGCGGATGCGCGAATGGCGCACGCGAACGAAGCCGCCTTGGAATTGCGGCTCGGCGGCGAGCGACCCCGCGATCTACCGCCGGTACGTGGCCTATTACTACGCGCTGGTCAGCGAAATCGATTTCCACCTGGGACGGGTCCTCTCGGTGCTCGAAGACCTGGGACTGGCCGACGATACGCTCGTCATCTACGCTTCCGACCACGGGGATTTCGTGGCCGGCCACGGCATGGTCGAGAAATGCTCGGTGGGCCACAACGTCTATGAAGACACGCTTCGGGTCCCGCTGATCGTTCATTGGCCCCGGCAGTTCGCCCGCGGGCGGACCTACACCGGTCTGACCGAATCGATCGATTTGTATCCGACGCTGCTGGAGCTGACGGGCATCACGCGTCCCGCCGGCGCATACGACCTGCCGGGGCGGTCGTTGCTGCCCATCCTCACCGGCGGCGACCTGCCGGGAAAACCGTACGTCTTTTCCGAGAACTGGTCGCAGGTCACGGTGATCGGCGAACGTTACAAGCTGGGCCGATGGATTACGCCGCCCGGGAAATATGCCACGTGGGACTGGGGAAAAACGCATCCGGGTATGTTGTTCGACCGCCGGCGCGATCCGCTCGAAGTGCGCAACTTGATCGGTAGCTCCGAGAACCGCGCCGCCGAAAAGGAGTTGGGTCAGTACCTGGCACAGTGGGAAGCTCGGACCCCCGCCGATGGAAAACGCCCGATGTTCGAGAAACGCACAACGGGATAAGGAGAAGTGGATTGATGGTTTCAAAATGGCAAACGGCCCTCGTCGGCGCTGTGCTGATGAGTTTCGTGATATTGACCGTCGGTGCCGCGCCGGTCGAGAAGCAGTCCGAAGAGAACGCCAAACCGATGGTGGGCGTGTATTACTACCCGTGGTATCGCAAGCCGCCACAAGGGCAAGCCGGGCAGTGGAGGCAGGCGATGCGTCTGCGTCTGGCGTCGCCTCAGGAGCCGAAGGCCGGTCTGTACGACTCGAAGGATCCCAACGTCATTGGCGAGCACATTGCCCAGAGCCTGCGCGGCGGGATTGCGTTCTGGGCGGTGAGCTGGTGGGGTCCGGGACATCATACCGACCAGGCGTTTCGCCAGGCGATCCTGCCCCACCCCGACGCCGGCAAGCTCAAGTACGCGGTGCTGTATGAATCGACCGACCGGCTGGGCCCGTTCAAGGCGCCGCACTATCGCCACTGGATCGACGATCTGGCTTACCTCGAGAAGACGTACTTCGACCATCCGTACTACCTGAAGGTTCAGGGCAGGCCGGTCGTGTTCGTCTACCTGACGCGCGTCTATTTCCGGGACAAGGGACAGGAGGCCTTGCGCCGGATGAGAGAGCGATTCCCCCGGCTCTATCTCGTGGGAGACGACGTCTTCGGCGCGGAATACGAGGCCCGGTGGGCCCGGCCGTTCGATGCCATCACGGCCTACGACGTTTACGGGCAGTCCGTCGGCCCGTTGGGCGGCACGCGAAAGGCGATCGATTTCCTGGCGACGAACTACGGCCATGCGAAGGCCGCCGCCAACAGCGTCGGGACCGCGTTCATGCCGACGGTGGCGCCGGGCTACAACGATACGGCCGTACGCGACGGGCACCCGGGCCGGGCACGCTACTTCACGGACGTCGAAGGCTCCCGCGAGGGGGATATCTTCCGGGCGATGCTGCGCGAAGTCGCTTTGCCCCATCTGGACGCACGTTGCGGCCGCATCATGATGGTCACCAGCTTCAACGAATGGTACGAGGATACCCAGATCGAGGCCACCGCCGGGGCCGCACCACCGAGCACCACCGACGACTCGCCCGGCGGAACGCATTTCACCGGCGGCGACCGATACGTCGATTACGGGCATCTCTATCTCGACCTCCTCCGCGATTTCGTGCAGTAGCCATGCACGAGCAGAATAGTCGGGTGGGGCTTGCCCCACCATTAGCTCTGACGCGATTTGTGCGGTGGGGCAAGCCCCACCCTACGACTCCATCCTGTTGAATGGTCTGCGTCCCGGCTGGTGTGACTCAGTTGGGATGGTAGAGTTCGACCTCCCAGATCCGCGAGATGTCGCCCGGCGTGCGGGTGACCACGAGGCGAATGCGGTCCGCGTCGATCGGGGCGAATTCCTGGACGACCTCGACCCTGGCGTTGTTGCGGACGCGGGAGCCCGGAATCTCGTGCCAGTCGCGGTCTTTGAAGTACTGCAGGGCAAAGTCGGCGATCGGGTCGGTGGTGTTCTGGCCGTTGAACCAGCCGCTCACGATGCGAACGGCCCCGATGCGTATAGGCTCGGGCCAAACGAACGTGACGTAGTCGGGCAACTCGGCGGCGCTGCTGAGCCAGCGAAGGCCGTTGTCGGCGGTGCTGATTCGCCCATCGTTGATATTCTGCGGGGGATACTTCTGGGCGTCGTAATTGGATGAGACCGAGACCTCGGCCTCCAGCGCCAGGTTGGCCCCGGCGTTTGCCAGCCACGCGGTCCAGTCGGGTCCGGCCATCATCTCCTTCATACGCTCGAAGTAATCCGGGTAGATGTCACGAGGCGTCGCATCGTACCGGGCGCAGAGCGAAGCGGCCATGCCGACGACCTCGCCCATCATGCCGCACGTGCGCATCACCCGCACGGCGCCCAGCGCTTCGTGCGTGACACTGACGTCGCGACCAGCCATGAAGAGGTTTGGGACATTCCGCGAGTACAGACACCGGTAGGGGACCCAGTAGGGTTTGGTATAGTGCGTGTAATAGGCCTTGGAGATGAACTCGTCGCCCTGGAAGCCCTCGTCGTAGGCCGGGTCGGGCAGATGGAGATCGATGCTCCAGGTCGTCGGCACGCAACGATCGGGATAGACGACCCCGCCGACAACGTCCTCCTTTGATAGGACAATATCGCCCAGCAGGCGGCGCGATTCGCGCTTGCCCGAGATATGGGCGGCCCAGTTGAGCTTGTGGTTGGGATACAGGCCGCGCGCGTTCTTCAGCGCGTCCCAGGCGCCGTACATGGCGCGGAAGTTCAGGTCCCGGATGTACTCGCTCTTCTCGAAGGGATCGTGATAAAACCCGCTTTCCCAGTACCAGCACCCTAATTGATTCTCTTTCCACGGAAACGGTTTGTCGCTAAGATCCAGCGCCCAGGGGCAACGCGGGAAGGAAACGGGACTCCCGGTGTCCACGACGGACCAGAGGTTGCACCGACCCATATGTCCGTCCAGGGTCATCTCGTAATCGGCCCCGGCCAGATGGCCGATGCAGCCGTCGCCAGTGCAGTCGGCGAAGTACCTGCCGGCGAAGCGCAGCCGCTGCCCGCTCCGCGTGTGCTGGGCGATGACCGCGACGATTGCGCCGTTCTCCACCTCGACGGCGTTACCGCGATACTCCAGGAACAGCGTCAGGTTGGGCTCGGCGCGCACCAGATCGATTCTCCGCTGGTCCTCGTACAGCTCGGCCGTGTTGTCGGGGCCGTAGTGGGCGCGGCGTTCGGGCTCCAGCTCGCGGACGATGTCCCCGATACGCGAGTAAGGTTCGTAATTCGTGTTGCCGCCCAGCCAGACGCGGACTTCGGAGCTGTTGTTTCCGCCCAGGACGGGGCGGTCCTGGATCAGCGCCACCGTCGCCCCTCCTCTGGCCGCCGCCAGCGAGGCGCACGTGCCGGCGATGCCTCCGCCGACGACCACAAAATCATAGGGTCCCGCTTCCATGGGGCCCTCGGACAGATCGAGCAACGCGCGACGCCACCGACCCATGTCGGGCTCGTCATTTGGGGGGGTGAAGTCGAGGTCCTTCGTGAAGAAAATCGCGTCGCAGCGTCCTTCGAATCCGGTCAGGTCGTGCAGCGCCAGAGGAACCGTCGCATCTTCGACGCGGACCGTGCCTCCGTCGTGCCAGTGCCAGTCGGCCCCTTCGGTTCCGAACGTTGTATCCAGCCTCCGGCCGTCGATGCAGAGCGCGAAGCGCCCCGGGGCCTCGGCGCTGTACCAGGGAGCGACCCAGTTTCGCGTCCGCACCCATACTCTGTACACGCCGGTCCCCGGAAAGGTGACCACGGTGCTCGCATCGGCGACGGGCCGGCCCAGACCATGCGCCAGGAGGAACGGAGAGCCCATCTGGTCCATGAATTGTTGATCCACCAGCCAGCCGCCCGGGTCCTCGAAACGCTCGGCCTCGACGAGAAGATGGTCTGCCGAGACCGTCGCCCCGAACCCGAAAGCGGACAAGGCCATAACGCCAACGCAGAGTAACACAGCCTTCTTCATCATGTCATTCCCCTGTCAACAGTGGAACAATTCGCTAAGCGTATTGTATCTCGATGGTCGGTCCATGTACACGGTCTGGCAAGTGTTCATTGAATTTGGCGCCGCGATAGAGTAGGATCATGGAGTCGTGTTCGCCATGTCCCATGTACTTCATTGGTGTGTGACGGTATGCTGAAACATTTGACGTGGAAGTGTGGTTTCGTTCTGGCATTGGCAGTGTTGGCGTTTCCCGCGGCCGGTAAGCCGCCTGCCGCCACTGAGGCGGGTGATCTGGCGGCGCGGTGCGCTGTGCTGCGAGCGGCGGTGAAAGATCTGATGAGCACGTTCGGCGATGAGTACGTCGGCGGTGGCGAGGTCCTGGCGCGGCTCGGTCGGATCGAGCGCCGGCTTCAGGCCGAAGGTGCCGACGTCGAGGTTCTCGGAGCTGAATTCACCCGGCTCCAGCGTCGTGCCCTGCTGGCCAATCCACTTGTGACCCGCCAGCCCATTCTCTTCGTGGTGCGCCCCCAGTACAAAGCCGACCATCACAACACCGCGACCATGTTCCTGACCGGCGAGATTAACACCAGGAGCTTTGTCGGGGGAGGGGCGCTGAAGGCGATCGATATAGCGAAAGGCGGGCGCACCTCGACGCTGGCCGAACTGTCCGAAGGGATCATACGCGATCCCGAGGTGCACTTCGACGGCGGCAGAGTCGTCTTCGCCATGCGCCGCAACATCCGGGACGACTACCACATCTACGAGATCAACTCCGACGGCACCGGCCTGACGCAACTGACGTTCGCCCCGGGCGCCGCCGACATCGACCCGCTGTACCTGCCCGACGGCAGGATCGTCTTCGGCTCCACCCGCGAGCCCAAGTACTGCATGTGCAATCGTCACATCATGTGCAACCTGTTTTGCATGGACGCCGACGGCGCCAACATCCACCAGATCGGCAGGAACACGCTGCACGAGGGACATCCGACGCTCATGTCCGACGGGCGAATTCTCTACGACCGGTGGGAATACGTGGATCGCAACTTCGGCGACGCCCAGGGGCTCTGGACGATGAACCCGGACGGCACGAACCACGCGATCTACTGGGGCAACAACACCTGGTCTCCCGGCGGCGCCATCGATGGGCGGGCCGTCTTCGCGACCGACAGCGTGATCTGCGTCCTGGGTTCCTGTCACGACCGCCCGTGGGGAGCGCTGGCGCTGCTCGACTACCGGCTTGGTGTCGACGGGCGGGGCAGCGTCGTCCGCACGTGGCCGGCCCAGGCGGTCGATCTCGTGCGACAGCAGGGCACGCGCCCCGGCGTGTACGGCTTCGACAACTTCAAGCGGGTGCAGCCGAAATACGAAGACCCGTATCCCCTGAGCGACAAGTACTTCCTCTGCTCGCGAATGATGGGCAAGGGAGAGCTGATGGGCATTTATTTGATCGACGTGTTCGGCAACGAGGTTCTGCTGCACGCGGAGGAGCCCGGCTGCTACGACCCGATGCCCTTAGGCCCGCGACCGAGACCCGCGGCCATTCCCTCCCGACGCCATTTCCAGGACGAGCCCGGCTATTTCTACGTCATGAACGTCTACGAGGGCACCCACATGGCCGGGGTCGAACCGGGCACCGTCAAGTATCTGCGTATCATCGAGTCGCCCGAGAAGCGCTTCTGGACCCACGCCCAGTGGGGAGGTCAGGGCGTGCACTGTCCGGCGCTAAACTGGCACAGCTTCGAGAACAAGCGCATCCTCGGGACCGTGCCGGTCGAAGCGGACGGCTCGGCGTACTTCGAGGTTCCTTCCGCCAGGTTCGTATACTTTCAGCTTCTCGACGAGAACAAGATGATGGTGCAGTCCATGCGCAGCGGCACCACCGTCCAGCCCGGCGAGCGCACGGGTTGCGTCGGGTGCCACGAGAGCCGGCTCGATGGTCCGCCTCTCCAGCCGGCGGCAGTGCCGGCGGCCGTTCGACGCCCGCCCAGCAGGCTGCACGGCTGGAAGGGCCAGTCGCGATTGTTTAGCTACATGGCCGAGGTGCAGCCCGTCTTTGACAGGCACTGCGTGCGCTGTCACGACTACGGGCAAGAGGCCGGCGCCAAGCTCAATCTCGCTGCCGACCGGACCAACACGTTCAATACCTCCTACAACGAGTTGTGGCGCAAGGGATACCTCAGCGCCATCGGAGCCGGGCCCGCCGATATTCAGCAGGCCTACTCCTGGGGCTCGCACGCCAGCAAACTCGTTCGCACCGTGCGCGAGGGACACGAGGATGTCGAGCTTACCGAAGATGAATTCGAACGGATCGCGACCTGGATCGACATCAACGGGACCTACTATCCGCGTTACGACTGCGCGTATCCCGACAACCTGACCGGCCGGTCTCCCCTGACCAACACCCAGCTCAAGCGATTGGGGGAACTGACGGGGGTACCCTTCGGCAAGCTGGCCCAGCACCATTCCAATCGGGGTCCGCAGGTCAGCTTCGATCGTCCGCATCTCAGTCCGTGCCTGTCGGCGTTCAGCAGCACCGACGACCCCAACTACGTCGAGGCGCTGGCGATCATCCAGGCCGGCACCGAGATGCTGGCGCAGCGCCCGCGCGCGGACATGCCGGGCTTCGTCGCGTGTGAGACGGACCGGCAGCGGCAGCAGAAATACCTCGAAAGACAGCAGGTTGCCGCCCGCCACCGCCAGGCACTTCAGGAGGGAGCCAAGCTCTACGACAACCGCAACTGGCAGAATGGAAGGGAGGCACGATGAAAAGGCAACTTGCATTTTTGATGGTGTTGATGTGCGCCGGTGTGCTGTTGGCGCAGACAAAGCCCACGGCGTATGTATTTGAGTACGCCGACGAATGGACGGAGTCGTTGGGTGCGGTCGAGTGTCTCGACAAGGCCGGCTTCGACGTCTTGCCGCTACCGTTGGATACGTCTCCCCTTGATGCCCAGGTCGATGTCATCTTCCTGGGTGCATTCGCGAGCGAGAGCCCGGCGTATCACAACTACATGACGCAGTATGCGTCCGACCTGCGTCACTACGTGGAGAAGGGACACCTTCTGGTTCAGATGACGCAGGCGGACCAGACGGAGCCAACGCCTCCCTTCCTTCCGTCCACGCACGGTGCACGCCGGGCCGATCAGGACTTCGCCAAGGCGCATGTCCTTGCCCCGACGAACCACCTGCTTCGAGGAATACCGGTGTTTGACGGTCTGATCGGATTCCATTCGCAAGTGACCGTTTGGAAGAGTTTTGTCGATCAGGGCGGCTTTGAGGTGGTCCTGGCCGGCGATCTGTACGGTCAGTATCCCGCATTGATGGAAGGCGCCTGTGGGCAAGGGCGCATCATTCTGGCGGCGCTCGCACTCGACAAGCTCAGTTTTGGCTCATTCGGCGAACCGAACCGAACGATCCGGCAGATTCGCACGGCGTTCTTCGAGAACCTCGCCACGCATGCGGTGGCCGTGCGAAACGGCAGCGCCGAACCGTTGAATGTCACCCCGCCGCCGCGCCAGGTCGGTGATTTCGTTCCCGGCTCCTGGACGCTGGTCCTGCTGCCCGATACGCAGGTCTATTCCATGCGCTATCCGGGGCTCTACCTGACCCAGACCGCCTGGATCGTGCAGAATTGCGAGAAGTGGAACATCGCCTACGTCCTGCAACTGGGAGACATCACCAACAACAATACGATCGATCAATGGGAGCACGCTCGGGAGGCGCTGACCCTGATGGACGGTAGCGTCCCGTACGCCTTCTGTCCGGGCAACCACGATTACGGTCTCAACGGCAGTGCTTCCACGCGCGACACCTATATGAACGAGTATCTTTCGTACAGCCGCTATGTCGATTGGCCCACGTTCGGCGGCGCGATGGAGCCGGGCCTGATGGACAATACGTACCATCTCTTCGAGGCCGGTGGAATCGAGTGGATTGTGGTATCGTTGGAATGGGCCCCGCGCGACGAGACCATCGCCTGGGCCAACGGTGTCATGGCCAGTTACCCGGACCGCGAGGGAATTCTGATTACGCACGCCTACATGAACAACAACGACCTGCGTTACGATCACACGGATACGGAGAATCCGCAAACGTACAACCCGCACCTTTACAATACGCCGGGCGGCAAGAACGACGGGCAGGAGTTGTGGGATAAGCTCGTTCGCAAACACAACTTCGCGTTCGTCTTCAACGGACACGTCCTGGGCGACGGCACGGGCTACCTGGTCTCGCGCAACGACCAGGGCAGGATCGTGCACCAGATGCTGGCCAACTATCAGATGCGCCAATTGGGCGGTGAGGCCTACATGAGGCTTCTGGAGTTTCTGCCCGACGGCCGGACGGTCCAGGTCAAAACCTACTCTCCGTTATACGACAGCTACCTGCTCCAACCCGACCAGCAGTTCGTGATCGAATTGGAGCCATAGCCGGGGCGACCCGCCGCTCCCACTGTGCCCCCGTGGGCATGACAAAACGCCTTCTGATGTCACGGCAGGCGTTTCTCGCCGTAGGCAGCTACGATGGCGTTGTATTGCTTGCTGCTGATGGGGATCATGCACCCGTGGCGCGCTTCGGCCGGCACCGCGTACTTCTTGCAGTATACGTCGTACCACGGGCCCTCCAGGCTCGGCGCCGTCGAGAGCCCGTAAGAGACGCCGGGGTATTGCTCGTAGTACAAAAACCAAGCCTGCCCGTCGGGACACGGGATCAACGTCGGGGCCTCTCTGAAGTTGGGGCTGATCGGAGGCGACGGCTTGCTGTAGGGGCCCAACAGCTTGGACGCCGAGCAGATGCGGATGGTCTTGCCGGTGGGCCAGTCGAAGGAAGGGTACAGTTCGTCTTTGATCACGGCGTAATACCGGTCTCGGTCACGGCGCAGGATCACGTCGATGGTGGCCATGTCGAAACCGAAGAGGCGTTTCGGATCGGAGAAGGTCACCATGTCCTTCGAGGTAACGTAGAGCGTGCGCATGCCACGCCAGAATTGCTCGGTGTCCTCTTTGATGGGTTGCTCCTGCGTGCTGTGCCAGGTGATGACGTACCGTGACGAGGGCTCGTCGAAGAAGATCTTCGGGGCGCCGATGTAGTGCAGGGCCGGCGTGAAATTCGGGGTCTTTGCGAGGTCCGGCTCGAAACGGCCGAACTTCGACCAGGAGACCAGATCGGGCGAGACCCAGATGTTGATCTGAGGGCGCCTCTCGTAGTTGCCGAGCAGGTAGTAGCGTCCGTCATGGCCTTTGGCGATGTCCGGGTGGCCCCGGTATTCTTCGCCGAGAATGCGCTTGCCCTCGTTCAAGAAGGTCCAGTGCAGGCCGTCCCGGCTGACGGAATAATACAGCCGGCCGTAGTCCTGCTTCGTCATGTGTGCGAAGAGATACCCGCCCGGCACCGATGGTGTCGCTTCCTGGCGGTTCGCCTGGGCCGGTCCGATCTGTGCCAAGCCTGCAATCAGCAGTAGGGCGAGCCATGCTCTGCTCTGCATCTGTTTCCTTTCCATAGTACCGGAAATTTCGGCGTGTCTTTGCGCACGCAACCACAACGGTTAGTATAGCCGCACGCCGGAATCCTGCAAATGTTGATCCGCTCCGGAACAGTACGACCGGTTTGCGCGGGAAGGGATTGAGAGCAGAGCCAATGTCGTGTATGCTCAGTACGTGACTCGTAGTCGTAGGGTGGGTTCTTAACCCACGCGTAACGACCGGCAGTGCTTTTCTTCAGGGAGAAACGATTCGAATGAAAGGCTCCAACATGTCTACCGATTTTTTCAGACGCTTCCACGCCGTTTCACTCTTGTGCTGTCTTCTGTTTGCATCGGCGCTTCATGCCGCCTCCGTGACGCTCTGCGTGGACGGGCGCAGTCCGCAGGCGACCTTCGCGGCCGAGGACATTCAAAACGTATTGTGGACGCGCGGATACGGCATCCGCCGCCTGAATCTGGGGAAGCTGGACCTGGCGGACAAGGGCCCGCGCATCGTTCTGGGCCCGCGCTCGCATCGCAAGCTGATCGACATGCTGAAAGCGGACGGTGCCGATTCCCTCGGGAGACTCAAGAGCGAGGGCTACAGCATTCGCGTCAGTTCCAGGGGCGGGCGAACGACGTACTGGGTCGTCGGCGCCGATGCCGCCGGCGTGATGTACGGCGGGCTGGAACTGGCGGAACTCATTCGCATCGGCGGTCTGGAGGGCGTCAAGGACGTCGACCACAATCCCTACATGGCGATGCGCGGGACCAAGTTCAGCTGTCCCCTGGACGTGCGCACGCCCAGCTACACGGACGTGTGCGACGCCGGCCAGAACAACATCATCGAGATGTGGAGTTTCGACTTCTGGAAGCAGTATATCGATTGCCTCGCGCGGTACCGGTACAACTACATTTCGCTGTGGAGCCTGCACCCGTTTCCGTCGCTGGTGAAGGTGCCCGACTATCCCGACGTGGCGCTGGCCGACGTGAAGCGTTCGACGGTGCAGTGGAAGGAACGCTACTCCCTCAACGGCATCGGGTTCGACGCCCCCGAGATCGTCAACAACACCGAGACACTCAAGAAGATGACCATCGAGGAGAAGATCGACTTCTGGCGCCGCGTGATGCGCTACGGCCAGGAGCGCAACGTCGATTTCTATTTCGTGACCTGGAACATCTTCGTCAACGGCACGGACGGCAAGTACGGCATCACCGACGACATCGACAACGAGACCACCATCGATTACTTCCGCAAGAGCGTCAAGCAGATGTTCCTGACGTATCCCGACCTTAAGGGCATCGGTCTGACCACCGGCGAGAATATGCACGGCGCCGGCTTCGAGCAGAAGGAGGACTGGGCGTTCAAGACCTACGCCCAGGGCGTTCTCGACGCCGCCAGAGAGCAGCCTGGACGAAAGATTACGTTCATCCACCGCCAGCATCAGACCGGGGCCAAAGATATCGCCCGCAAGTTTGCCTCTTTGATCGAGCACGAGGACATCGAGTTCATTTTCAGCTTCAAGTATGCCAAGGCCCACGTCTACAGCTCCACGAAACAGCCGTACCATCCCGGTTTCGTCGAGGACATCACGGAAGAGGGCAACCTCAAGACCATCTGGACGCTGCGCAACGACGACGTGTATTACTTCCGCTGGGGCGCCCCGGACTTCGTCCGCGAGTTCATCCGCAACATTCCCCACGAAGTGTCGCGCGGGTTCTATCTCGGATCGGACCAGTACATCTGGGGTCGGGAGTTTCTCAGTCTCGAACCCGAAACGCCGCGCCGGATTGAAGTAGCCAAGCACTGGTACCACTGGATGATCTGGGGGCGGCTTGGCTACGACCCGGACGTGAGCAACGGGCGCTTCACCCAGATACTCCAGCAACGGTATCCGACGGTTTCGGGTGCGGATCTGTTCGAGGCCTGGCAGGAAGCGTCGATGATCTATCCGAAGACCACCGGTTTTCATTGGGGCTCGCTGGATTTTCAGTGGTACATCGAGTCGTCGAAGAGCCATCCCGGCTTTGCCAAGACCCCGACCGGATTCCACGACGTCAACCGCTTCATCACGCTGGAGCCTCACAAGGGCACGGACAACATCTCCATACCCGATTACGTCAAGGCCATTGTCAAGGGGAAGGAACTGGCGGGAACCACGCCCGTCGAGGTCTCCGAGCAGATCCATCGTTATGCCGACAAGGCCCTGGCGATCCTGGATCGGCTCTCCCACGACGGCGACAAGGAGCTGCGTCGGACGCTCGAAGACATCCGGGCGATCGCCTATCTCGGCAAGTACTACGCGCACAAGATTCGCGGCGCGACCGAGGTGGCGCTCTACCGCGCGACTCAGAAAAAGGAGCATCAGGAAAGGGCGGTGGACGAGCTGTCGCAGACCGCGCATTTCTGGCGGCTCTACGCCGCGACGGCCCTGGGCCAGTACAAGAACCCGCTGTGGACCAACCGCGTGGGCCACGTGGATTGGCGCAAGATCTACGATTACGTATGCGACGACCTTATTGCGGCTCACGGCGGCGGCGTCCCCGACGTGCCTTCGATCGCCCCCACGCCGGGCGGCACGATCCTGGAAGCCGAAGACGCCGCGCATCGTGGCGCCCGCGCGGCAACCGATGTCCCCGGCCATACGGGAAGCGGCTGTCTCGCGTTTCTGGCTGCGTCGGATGAGAGTGGCGTGGAATGGACGTTCGATGCCCCCGCCGCCGGCACGTACATCCTGGAGCTGCGTTACGTCACCCGGAAAGGCCGGAGCCCGGCCCGGGTGGCACTCAACGGACAAAACGCCGGTGACATTATCCTCTGGCGGACCGGAGGGCCGCACACCTGGGCCTGGGACCGAAAGACCGTGACCCTCAAAAAGGGCCCGAACACCATCAAAATCGCCCCCACCGCCCGGCTTTGGATCGATCATCTTAACGTCCTCCGTGCCGGACAGGCAGAGAGCCAGCGAACCACAGGCACAAAGTGAGTCTCATCGTGGAGGGCTGGTCCCGAAGGACATAAGGCTTCTGGCAGGGGAGCGTTGAAGGTGATTTATTCAGGTGTCGCGGCGGATGCTCAATTCTGATTCAGGCGGTCTGTGTTCCACGCCCAGCAGGCCATCGATGGAGAGGTCTTCGTCAATCAGGGGCCAGTGAATTCCATAACCGGAGGGAGAAACCTCATACGTCAAGCGTTCTTCGCTTGAAGCCTCAAGCAGACGCGGAGAGATCTCTCTCAGATCAAACACATGTTCCTCGCCATCAACTTCCAGATGCATCCGGTCGTTTTCAAACGAGAGCTTTTTGACGTCGTGGGCACTATCCATCCATCTTTCTCCTCTGGAACTCGTTCCACCGATCGACGATGTAATCGAAGTGATCGAAGATGATCCTTCGAATTTGCCGTCGGTCCGGCGGGCCGAGGTTAAATGCGTACGCCTCTACAATATCATAGTTGTCGATATCAATCCAGTATTTGCATTCGCTTTCGGCCTTTCTGGCATGGACGTGAATTGGTTCGTTTCCTTCGTTCGCGTAAAAGAACAACCGCCATCCGAGGATTTCAAGTATCGTTGGTATTTGAACTCTCTCATGTCTTCTGGAACCGGCAGGTTCGCAGAAACCCGCCGTCGTGTGGCCCCGGTCGGGTTTGAAGACCAGGCGCGTCCTGAGTCGGTCTGGCACGTTGCGCCATTCTTGTTCGAGCCAGCCTCTCCTACTGATAGTCCTTGCCGTTGAGGCTTCGGACGACGGAGCGGAGCCAGCCTTCGAGTTCGGCCTTCATTGCCCTGGCTCGCTCGGGCTGCGCGGTAGCGCAGTCTTTGCTTTCCCGGGGATCGTCGGCGAGGTTGTAGAGCTCGAATTTGACCGGGCCTTTCTTTTCGATGCGATGCAGTTTCCAGGGCCAGTCGAGCCAGGCGCTGTGGCCGGGGAAGCTGTCCTCGGGATACTGCTTTGTGATCTTGCCCGCGTCCAGACGCCGGCGCGAAGGGTCGTCCACCTTCTTGCCCGCCTGCTGGGCCTCGTGGAGGCTGGCCATCCATTCCTTGCTGGGTGTGCGAATGCCGCCGGTGGGGTGGTCCCAGAAGCCCATCGGCTTGGGACGCGATTTCATCCTGCCCTCCAGCAGGGCGACCAGGCTGACTCCGTCTAACGGCGGCTGGTTCTTCATGCGCACGCCCGTGATGTCCAGCAGCGTGGGATAGATGTCCGAGGTATTACACGGGACGTTCGTGACGCGGTGGCCGGCGATGCGGGCGGGCCATTCCAGGATGGCCGGGACGCGGAGGCCGCCTTCGTAGATTTGCCCCTTGTTGCCGCGACCGCCGGTCGAGCCGACGCGAGGCAGCCCGCCGTTGTCGCTGCAATACCACAGGAGGGTGTTCTCACGAATGCCGAGCTCGCCCAATTCCCGGCGCAGCTTGCCGAAGGCGCGGTCCATGCCGGTGATCTCGCCGTAGAAATGCTGGAGCTTCTTGCTCTGGCCTTCGTACAGCGCGCGGTCCCGTTCGATGGCCTCATGAGGGCCGTGCGGCGAGCCGAACCAGACGACGGCAAAGAACGGCTGCGGCGATTTGGCGTGCTTGCGGATGAACTCGATGGCGGCATCGGCGGTGACTGTCGAACTTTCGCCCTTGGTTGGCACGGCAGTCCCTTCCCGGCTGAGGATCGGGTCGTTGTCGAAGAAGTTCGGCGCCGAGAGCCATTCGTCGAATCCGCTGGCGCCGGGATTGACGGGGCTGCCCTCGACCACCGAGCCGAGATGCCATTTCCCGAAATGGCCCGTGACGTAGCCGGCGGTCTTCAGCGCTTCGGCGACCGTGATTTCCTGCGGGCGCAGCGACCGGCCCCACTTGAAGCAGCCGAAGCGGTTGGGGTGCCGGCCCGTCATGACGCTGCCGCGCGTGGGCGAGCAGACCGGGGCCGCGGCGTAGAAACGGTCGAACCGCAGCGCCGCGGCCGCCATCGCGTCGAAGTGGGGCGTTTTCAGGACCGCGTGCCCGTTATAGGCCATGTCCCCCCAGCCTTGGTCGTCGGCCATACAGAGGATGATGTTTGGTTTCTTCGCTTCGGCGTTACCCAGTGCGGCCAGCGGCTTAGCGGCGACCAGCCAGGCGCCGGTGGCTTTCAGGAATGTGCGGCGGCAGATCTGCATTGCGTGGTTCCTTTCCTTGTCGAATCCGCAGTTCGTGACATTGTCGTTCAGCGGCAGCCGTAGGGTGGGTTCTCAACCCACGCGTAAAGACCGGCGTGCAGGCACGCGTGGGTCAAGGACCCACCCTACAACTCCAGTGTATAACGCATGTCGCAAAACCTCGTCAACCTGAATTGACGCAAGATTCGGCGACCGAGGGTGAATCGCCGTTGGTGATGTGGTAGGATGGAGGCGATGAAACTTCTGCGACGCACATCTTGCCGGCGTGACGGCGACGGGCCGCGCAGCCGGCGGCGGACCGTTTTGTTTCACATGGCTGCCGCAGTCGTTGTTCTCGCCCCGTTGGTTCTGATCGAACTGGCGCTGCGAGCGGCCGTCCCTGCGCCCGTCGCGGACCTGGAAGATCCCTATGTCTCATTCAGCGGTCTGCGTCCCCTGTTCGTTCTCGACCCGGCGGCAGCGCGCTACGAGACCGCGCCGGAGCGTTTGACCGCCTTTCGCCCCCAGTCGTTCGCAGCGGTGAAAGAGCCGCACGCATTTCGCGTGTTCTGTCTCGGCGGCTCCACCGTGCAGGGCCGTCCCTATTCCGTGGAGACGTCCCTTACGAGCTGGCTGGAGCTCAACCTGCGTGCCGCCGAGCCCGACCGGGCGTGGGAGGTCATCAATTGCGGCGGGATCTCCTACGCCAGCTATCGTCTGGTGCCCATCCTGCGCGAGCTGCTCGATTACGACCCGGACCTGTTCATCCTCTACACGGGGCACAATGAGTTTCTGGAAGACCGCAGCTACGGCCGGATCAAGCGAGCGCCGACGTCGCTGGTACGCGTGCACCGGACCATGCTCAACCTGCGCACGTACGCGCTGGCCAACCGGTGGTTCGCCGGCCGGCGGGGAGCCCGACTGCCGAAGACCGTTCTTCCTGCCGAGGTTCGGACCAGGCTGGACTACGAAGAGGCCCTGGAGTCGTACCGGCGCGACGAAACGTGGCGGCGCGGCATCGTCGAGCATTTTTACCGCAACGCCGAGACCATGGTGCGGCTCGCGCAGACGGCGGGCGTGCCGCTGATCCTGGTCAATCCGGTTTCCAACCTGAAGGACTGTCCACCGTTCAAGTCGGAGTTTCGAGCCGATTTGTCCGAGACCGAGCTGCGGCAGGTCATGGATCTACGGCAGCGGGCCGAGGCAACGGGCTGGACCGACGCGTACACGAGGCTTGGATTCCTGGAGCGGGCGGTCGAGATCGACGAGCGACACGCCGGACTGCTCTATCAGGTGGGCAAGTGCTACGAGCGCTTGGGCCGATTCGCCGAGGCAAAACAATGGTTCGTGCGGGCCAGGGAAGAGGATGTGTGTCCGCTGCGGATTACGACGCCGATGCACGAGAGTCTTTTGAAGGTCGCCGCGCGGTGCCGCGTGCCGTTGGTCGATGTCAGGGCCCTTATCGAGGACCGTACGGAAGACGGTATTCCGGGGCGGGAATGGCTGCTGGACCACGTCCATCCGCGTATCGAGGGCCACCAGTTGATCGGCGAGGCCCTGTACGAAGCGATGGAGCAGGTGCGGCTGGTGCGCGCGGACTCAGGTTGGGAGGCGCGCCGGGACGAGTTGTGGCAACAGCAGCTTGCGTCCCTGGACGAGGCCTACTACGCGCGCGGGGCCGCTCGGTTGCAGAGGGTGCGTCAGTGGAGCCGGGGGCGCATCCCGCGACGTGACGAGGCCCGGAACGACGCAGAGTAGTACTGCATTTCGGAAGTTCCACGACTATGCGGGAGGAGATTGCTTTTCCGGCGCGCCGGGACTCCTCGCAATGACATATGCGGGATGCCCCTGTCATTGCGAGCGAAGCGAAGCAATCCATAGTCGCACGATTTATGAAATGCGGTAGTAGCTTACGGGCGGATCTCTTCAAATATCACGTTGTCTGCGAGTTGCTTGGCGCGCGTCAGTTCTTCATTGGTCCTCACGGTCCAGGCCAGCAGCGGAATGCCGCGACGATCTCTTTCCCTCTCGACGAACCGATTCGGCAGGCAACGCAGGTCGTAGGCCAGGAAGTCCGGGTCGCTCAGGAAATTGAGGTAGTACCGCTTCAGAAGGAACTTCTGGTGATACGGCGCCTCGGCATCGCGGAAATCGCCGGAAAGCTGTCCGCGGGCCACGTGCGGGGCGTGCCGCTTGAACCAGCGCAGGGAGAAAGGATTGAACGATTCAATCGCATAGGTGCACGGGGACGCGTCCAGGACGCGGAACAAGGCCGCTTCAAGCTTGCCGCCAATCCTTCTATCTTTGGTGTCGATCAGGATGGGCACGGCCTGCCCGACCCGATTGAGGACCTCCTCGAGCAGGGGGATCCGCTGGTCGGTGCCCAGGAGGCGCAAGTGCTTGATGTCGTCGGACGTTGTTTCCTCCATCCGCCCGGTTGCGTCGGTCAACCGTTCGAGTGATTCGTCGTGAAATACGGCGAGCTTGCCATCGGCCAGCAGGTGGACGTCGAGCTCGATGGGCACCGATGCCGCGATAGCCGCGTCAAAGGCCGCCATCGAATTCTCCGGCACGGCCGCGCCGTCGTGGAGACCCCGATGGGCAATCGGGCGATCCGTCAACCACGCCATGGTATCCCTTACTCGTGAGCGAGATTCTCTCATCGTTGTTGCGTTATGTCCTATCCGTTCGGGGAGCTTCCGCTGCCATCGCTACACAGGCATCCATCTGAAAAACACCATCTTACCCGCAAAATGCCCGAAGCTCAAGATTTCTGCGTCGGTGCATTCGTTCGCACGGGCGCGATCGCTTGATCAGACGTACCGTGGCTGCTCCTTGAAGAACCCCGCCGGGGCCGTGTAACCTGATACGGCAGAACCGGCACTGTCCTTCAAAGAAGCCGCAGCGGCCCTCCCGTCTTGCCCGCTGGAAGGGCGAATGATGCGTGCACAATCGGGCATGAGTATCGTTATGGAAACCGGATTCTGAAAGGAGCAGGCGATGTCGAAGAAGATGGTATTGTGTGGCGTTTTCACCGTTTCGTTGATCGGGGTCGGCTTGCTGCTGGCCCAGCCCGGGCCGGCGGGGCGGCGCGGGACGCCTCGGGGCGGGCCCCTGGGACCGTGGCTCGACGACCTGGAAAAGGCCTATCAGCAGAAGGACATGGACAGGATGGGGGAATTGATCGCCCAGATGAAGCAGCAGCGTCAGCAGTTCCAGCGCCGCATGGGTGGGGACCGGCCCGGCGGCTCGCCCCAGCAGATGCGCGGGCCCGGCGGCCCGCGCGGATTCGGATCGCAGGGCGGCGGCTTGGCCATCGAGAGCAAGGCACCTCTGGCCAAGACGGATTTCGAGAAGAAGGTCCTGGCCGTGCTCGAGGATATGGACCGGAATCAGCGCCGCGGAATGATGAATGTCCCGGAAATTGACGGCAGATTCCTGAGGCTTCTGGCCGAAACCACCGGCGCCAAGCACATCGTGGAGATCGGCACCTCCAACGGCTATTCGGGCATCTGGCAGAGCCTGGCCCTCAAGGCCACCGGCGGAAAGCTGACCACCTTTGAAATCGACCAGCGCAGGGCGTCCCTGGCTCGGGAGAATTTCAAAAAAGCCGGCGTCGAGGACGTTGTCACCCTCGTCTTCGGCGATGCGCACGAGAAAGTGGCCGACCTCGAAGGCCCCATCGACATCATCTTCCTGGATGCCGACAAGGAAGGCTACATCGACTACCTCAACAAGCTGCTGCCCAAGCTTCGTCCCGGCGGCCTGGTCATCGCTCACAACATCAACCCGAGGCAAGCCGACGCAAGGTATCTCGAAGCGATTCAGACCAAGGCGGACCTCGAAACGCTCATCCTCAACTACAGCGGCGGCGTCAGCGTAACCCTGAAGAAACGCCTGGGCAACTGATCGAAATCACGCCCGCCACTCGCCTTTAACAGGCGTGCGTGCAAATAGAACGAACGGGCCAGCGGCTCCGTTTCCCGCCGGCCCTGCGGTGTGGTGCCAGGTGGGTGAGATGTCCTATGGCTTGACTGCGCGTCTGTAGATGCGGAGATCGTCGATTTGGCCGGAGAAGAAGCGGTTGGCGGCGGCTCCGGCACCGATGATCAGGCCGGCATCGGGAATTGCCAGTTCCGCCTGTTCGTCCCGGGCCACCTCTTGCTCGTCGACCAGCAGGATCCGGCTGGTGCCGTCCCAGACCAGGCCTATGCGATGCCACCGCCCGTCGGTGATCACCGCATCAGAGAAAAGAGGCACTCGGACCCGGCCGGGTGTGGCCAGGTCGGTCATCAGACTGCCGTCAGCCGGATTGGTGTAAAGCCAGTCCGCTACGCCGCCGGAGAGAATGACCTCGTCCGGCGTCCCGCCCTTGACCCAGGCCAGAATGCTGAATGCCCCGGCGCTCAGTTCGGGCACGGAATCGGTCACGATGCAGTCGTCGAGGCCGTCCAACGCCAGTGCGCCGCCGAACACACCGCCGTCCGGCTGCCAGGCCGGATCGCCCATCACCATCGCATCGCAGTCACCGACACAATCACAGGCGACGGCTCCTTCCGTCTCGTCCAGGCCCCAATGCGCGACCAGCGTCGGATCGTTCACGTCTTCCTCCAGGTACTCAGCTAACATGAACAAATCCTGCTCATCCACAATCCCATCACCCCAGGCATACGGACCAATGTCACACACCGAATCGCTCTCGCCCCAGTGTTCTGTGAGGATCACGACGTCTTTGCCATCCGCTTTACCGTCGCCATTGAAGTCTACCATGGGCAGGATAGGGGCCTGCCAATTCTCCCAGGCGTTTCCAGAGTTCGTCACGAAGTACAGCGTGGAACCATCCGGTGAGAAACGTGGCATCACATCATGTACAGAGCTATTGACCATCGGGCCCATATTCACCGGCGTCGGCCACGGCGCGGAGAGACTCGCTCGTTTTGTCATCCACATATCACAATCGCCATACCCGCCGGGCCTGTGCGTATCCGCCCACGGATTATCAGAGAACAAGAGCAGTAGACCATCAGGTGAAAGGTTATGGTTCGTTTCATCGTATGGACTGTTTAGCGCAGGACCGAGATTCTCGGCCTCGCCCCAAGGATCGGCGCGTGACGCGCGTCGAGTCACGTAGCCATCAGCGCCACCTTGTCCGCCAGTTCTTCTTGATGTGAAGTAGAGTTCCAAACCGTCCGGCGACATCCAAGGAACTCCATCCCAAGCGGAACTGTTGATCGGTGGCCCAATATTCGCAGCCTTCCCCCAGGGAGCGTCCTTTGTGGGCCGTGTAGTCACGTATATGTCCGTGCTGCCGTGGCCGCCGGACCGCGTAGAGTGGAAGTGCAGCGTAAGCCCATCCTCGGAGATCGCGAACGCGGCTTCAAAGGCTGAACTGTTAACAGCGGTCCCCAGGTTCTCCGGGAGACCCCAGTCTTCATGGACTGAGCTGCGCCGCAGCACCCAGCCATCGAAATTCCCCCGACCACCGGCGCGATCTGATTCGATGTACATTTCGAGTCCATCACTGGAGAGGCAATCGATGGACTCGTGCGCCGGGTCGATGATGGGAATGATCGATCTCAGATTCACCGGCTCGCCAAAGGCAATGTCTGCGTGGGCAGGGCGTACGTCGAGCCCGGGAGAAAAACACAGTGCAAAGAGAGACGTCAGAAACATCGGAACTTCAAAGGGTTTCATGATGAACCCTCCCTTCTGCCCGAAGGCAATGAACGCTAAAACGATTCGGTTCTCAGGTCTTCCAGCATGGAAGACGAGTCGACAGCGGGACAGAACTCGGGTAACCAGTTCCGCGATTCTCGACGTGCCAAGTCGCTCGCGGGAGAGCTGTCCCCGGCCGAGGAGTATGGCATACCGGCTCATGTCGGCGTTGACATTCTCCTCGTCACGAAGGTATTGGAACTGCTGCGCGCGTTGCAGGTAGTTGTCTGGATCCGTGGGATCGGCTTGAATCTTCTCCGTATAGTGTTGCACCCTCTGCCTGTAGTGCCTGTTCATGATGGCCTCAGCCCCTTCCAGAGCCTCGTCGGGCTTATGACTGCGGACGAGGGTGTTGGCGAACAAGTTCCTGGCATCGAGTCCCACGTGCTGACTTTCCAGGATCGGCCGGAGCAGCTTGCGCGCCTCCGCAAGCCGACCTTTGGCGACAAGACCATGGGCATCGGATAGAACCCTCGCCTGTCTGGCACCTTCGGCCTCGGCCAGCCGAACCTGGTATTGATTCCATAAGAACAGAACTGTGATGGCAACGGCCACCATCGCAACGGCCAGTATAGCGGCGGCCTGCAACCGATTCCTGCGAAGGAGCTTCCACAAGCAGTAGGTTGTGCTGGGCGCGTGTGCTGAAACTGGTCTGTGTTCGACGTGTCTCTCAATGTCGAGCGCGAGGGCGGAGGCACCCTCGTAACGGCGGGCACGATCCTTCTCCAAGGCCTTCATGACGATCCAGTCCAGATCGCCCCGAACGGTCCTGGTCAGTAAATCAGGAGTGCAGCCGCGACGTTTCGCGACATCGGCGAGCGTTTCCCCGAGGGTGCTCAGTTTCGTGGAGGGCTTAGCCGGTTCTTCTTCCCGGATGACGCGCTGCATCTCCACGTAGCCGGCCTTGCGCAGCTCTTCTTCGCTAAACGGCGTGGTACCGGTGAGCAGTTCGTAGAGCAGGACGCCGAGCGAGTAGATGTCGCTGCGGGTGTCGATGTCCACGTCGCTGAGCTCGGCCTGCTCGGGGCTCATGTAGGCGGGCGTACCGATGATGTGGGCGTAGCGGGTGAAGAGCGTCTTCTCGGTCAGCTTCTGGTTGGTGGCCTTGGCGATGCCGAAGTCGATGACCTTGGGAACGGGCTCGCCATCGCGCTGCGTGACCATGACATTCGAGGGCTTGATGTCGCGATGGATGATGCCTTTCTGATGGGCGTGCTGCACGGCCTGGCAGATCTGCAGAAACAGAGCCAGCCGGTCCTTGGTGCTCAGATTGTTCTTATCGCAATACTCAGTGATCGAGACGCCGGTGACCAGCTCCATGGCAAAGTACGGCCGGCCCGTCTCGGTGGCGCCGGCGTCGAACACTTTAGCGATATTGGGATGGTCCATCATGGCCAGCGCCTGGCGCTCGGCCTCGAAACGCGCGATGACCTGCCTGGTATCCATGCCTAACTTGATGATCTTGAGGGCGACCTTGCGGCGGATGGGCTGCTGCTGCTCGGCCATATACACCACCGCCATCCCCCCCTCGCCGATCTTCTCCAGCAGCTTGTACCGCCCGATGACTGTGCCGGGCCCCTCGCTCAAGGGCAGGGGCCCGGACATCGTCTCGTGCACCAGGACGGGCTCGTCGAGCATGCACTGCGAGTCGTGCGCGCGCAGTAAAGCCTCGACGTCTGCACGCAAGCTCGCGTCGTTTCCACAGGCTCTTGCCAGGTAGGCAAATCGCTCGGCAGAACTCTTGCACTTCAGGGCGGCGTCGAAGATTGTCTCCTCATTCTGCTGCATGGGCGAACCGCTCCAACCTTCAGGAACTCCATTTGACAGTGCGAAATCGATGGCCGCGTCGGCTCACGAATTTCGGGCAAACGGTCAAAATATGGGATTTTTCGGCCACCGGCGACGTGGCTATTGCGAGCCGTCCATTTCCCGAACGAGCCACGCGCGGGCGTACGTCCACAGTCGTTTGGCCGTCGCCGGCGAAATATCCAGGCTCTGCGCAGTTTGGTCGATGGTCAATCCGGCGAAATAGCGCAGCTTGACGAGTTCCGCCTTCCTGCGGTCGATGCGAGCCAGCTGCGCGAGGGCCTCATCCAAGGCGATGAGGCTCTCCGGATCTGCAGTAGCCGGTCCGGCGGGCTCGGACCCGGCGAGATCGACCCTTCGCTGGTTGCCTCCCCGTTTGATGCTCTTCTTGCGCCGAGCGTTCTCGACTAAAATCCGGCGCATGGCCTCGGCGGCCGCGGCGAAGAAATGCCCCCGACTGTTCCAGCCCTGGGGCTCGTCTCCGACTAATCGGATGTATGCCTCGTGGACCAGGGCCGTTGCCTGGAGTGTCTGGCCGGGGATCCCCTTGGCGAGCTTCTGGGCCGCGAGCAGGCGCAGTTCCTCGTACACCAGCGGCAAGAGTTCGTCCGTAGCCCTGGCGTCTCCCCGCTCGATCGCGTTCAGTATGCGCGTGACGTCGCTCATGTCGACTCCCCACCGTTATAGCGTCCGTCAGAATAGCCGTATTGTCCACAATCCTGGCTCAATTTTCAACCGTTCATTGGGCGGCGGCGAATTTGCCTGGCACCGGTTGGCGGTCTGGTTTATCATCCTGGCCTTGAGCCGATTGATGGTGCGATTTGGAAAGGCAACGCCGTGATACGCAAGCAGATGGTTCTGTGGGCCTTGGTGGCCGCCGCAACGTTGTGCTACGCCGAGGGAGACGGGCCGGCCGATCCGGATCCGGACCGGTTTGCTAAGGACATCGCGAGCTTTGCGGCGTGGGATAGCAGGAACGCTGTGCCCGCCGAGCCGATCCTTTTCGTGGGCAGCTCGAGCATTCGGATGTGGCGCACGCATGAGTCGTTTCCCGAACTGCCGGTGATCAACCGTGGCTTCGGCGGCTCGCACATCTCCGATGTCATCCACTTCGCCGAACGGATCGTGTTGCCGTACGCGCCGCAGATGATCGTTTTCTACGCCGGAGACAACGACGTCGCCGGGGGCAAATCGCCGCGGCGGGTCCTGGCCGATTACCAGCGTTTCGTGCGCCTGGTCCACGCCAGGCTGCCCCGGACGCCCATCGTCTTTATCACCATCAAGCCCAGCGGGCGACGCTGGTCGCTCTGGGGCGAGATGGACAAGGCCAACGATTTGATCCGTGATTTCTCGCAGAAGGACGAACGGTTGCTCTTCGCCGACCTGGCGACTCCACTTCTGACTTCCGAAGGCACACCCGACAACAGTTTTTTCCTGAAGGATCAATTGCATCTCAACGCCAAGGGCTACGCGGTTTGGACCAGGGTCTTGAAACCTGTGATGCGGCAAGCCCTCGCCGGTAGGAAGTAGAGAAGCGGGACGCCGGCCTTTGTGGGGATTGCCCGCCATTGTGCCGGAAGTGCAGCGCGGGTCTGCCAACCTCTCTGTCCCATCGGTGATAAGGGATTCCCTTTTTCTCCAATTTGATCTGTAGTTCTTGCGGTCGGTGATCCGATGGGCTATACTCAACCGGGGCACGCGTTTGTGACCGACGCTGTGTTTGTCCGGGTGGCTGGCCTTTTGAATCCTCACACGTGGGGAAGGAGGAACGACCTTGGGTAGAAGATCGGGCTTCACGTTGATCGAGCTTCTCGTAGTTATCTCCATCATCGCCGTATTGATGGCAATTTTGATGCCCGCTCTGAGCCGGGTGAAGGAGCAGGCGCGAGACCAGGCCTGCAAGGCCAACCTCAAGAGCGTGGGCGTTGGAATTCTGATGTACCTGCAGGACAACGATTACACGATGCCCGATATGCACACGCACACGGGTAACTGCAACGGTCATCTGTGGTGGAACGCCGCCGGCCGGCATCTGAAGCCGGGAGACAATAATGCCTATTGGGGACTCGCCTACATCGACTATGTGAAAGAGGAGAAGGTCTTTGGCTGTGCGGCTTTCCGTAACTTCTGCGAGATGATTGCCAAAGACCTGCTCTACGGGGGCGACTACGAACTCATTTACACCTCCGCCTACGGGGCCAATGGCTGGCTGACGAAGGAGAACACGGTGCGTTTGCCGCATCATGCCGAGATCATCGTCGCGCACGACCACATGGAGCCGAGAATCGAGAATGGAGCCAATTCCGGGAACTCCGACATGCTCTTTCCCAGCCCCAACGGCACCAACCTCACGCATTATCGAGAGGGCGGCAGCCGGGCCAAGTGGTATCGGGGGATCTTTCGGCACAACATTCGGTCGCGCAGCCGATTTGAGACCGGTGGGAGCTTGAATGTCCTGTGGCTGGACGGCCACGTCAGCAGCATCAAAGAGACCACGGGCGAGGGCGTGCTCAAACGCTGGTACGACCCGCTCAACAAGAACTAAGCCACGCTGCCCGGCCGAACGGCATTTCGCAGCCTGCCAGGGCCACGAACACGGTGCCGCGTTCACGCCGTCCGCTTCCATGGCCTTGACGTTCTGCGGGCCTTTGGGGCCCCGAAAAGCCAATCTCCTGGAAGAAGACCATCTTCGACGCTTTGGGCGTTTTTCTTGGACAGCGGTCTTGTTGTTCCCCTGCGGACCGGGTATAATGCATGGTGCGTCGCCAGAGATAGAGTGACGCCGCACGGGCCGGTGAGCCGGTCGAATGAGGCCGTATTGAGGCACACGAGGAGAGCTATGGCACGCACATCGAGAGCATTCACGCTGATCGAGCTTCTTGTCGTCATTGCTATTATCGCGCTGCTGATGGCCATTATCATGCCTGCCATGCACAAAGCCAAGGAAAGCGCCCGCGAGATCAGTTGCCGGTCCAACCTGCGCAACGTGGGGCTGGCGTTGACCATGTTCCTTCAGGACAACGATTTCAAGCCGGCCGACAACAACAGGACCAACGGGTTCTTCTGGTACGACGCGGCCGGCAAGATCCGCCGAACCACCGACGGCGGGGCCTACTGGGGCGTAGCGTATGCAGACTACATCAAAGAGACCAAGGTTTTCGGCTGTCCGAGCTATCGCAGCGTGGCCGAACTGATCTACGACGAGAATCCGGAACTGATCTACCACGCGGCCTACTCCATCAATCGCAACTTCTTCTGGGACCCCGAGATCGACGATCTCAGGGGCACCACGACCAACATTCGGCATCAGAACGAATTCATTATCTCCCACGACCACGTCGAGCCCAAAATCGAGCAGGGCAGCCGCGATATGTTCCATAATGACGGCCCCGGAACGATGAACCTCACGCACTACCGCGAGGGCGGACATCGCTCGCGATTCTACCGCGGCATCTTCCGGCACAGCATTCGCTCCAGCGACGCCTACAGGACCGGAGGCCGCGCCAACATCCTTTGGCTCGACGCCCACGTCTCGCCTCTCCAGGAAACCACCGGCGACGACATCCCCGAATGGTACTACACCGGCCACTGTCCGCACCGCGGCCATTGAGACGAGCCCGCACGCTTACCCGGCCACCAATGATTGGCTTTGTTTTTTAACGGCCCCAAAAGCCGCGTGTTTCTTAATCCCTTTCCACGAAATCAGTTAGCGTCCATCCGCCCCACGGCGAATTGGCTTTGTTTCGCACGCCCGGGCCCGCTGCGACGCCCGGCAAGGGCCCAAATTGGCTTTGTTTGGCGCGCCGCCGTCCGCGCCCCCGGGTGGCAACGGCAAGCATCCAGCTTGCCGATGGCTGACGCAGATTGGGTTCGTTTGGCATTCCCGTTCCACGTCACGTTCAGCTCGACGACTGTCATTGCGAGCGTAGCGAAGCAATCTCCCCGCCCTCGACCGATTGGGTTCGTTTGGCATCCTCGGCTCCCCACCGCTCCCAAATCTCCAATCCCGAATCTCCAATCCCCAATTGCCCAGATTGGCTTCGTTTGACACGGCCGGTCTTCGGGTTGCCTGCGTCCACGCCGGAGACCGGGCTACCCACCACCGAGACACCGAGGACACAGAGGATGAATTGTAACTCCTTTCACTAAAAAGATTTGCCTTGTTCTCCGCGATCTCCGCGATCTCCGTGCCTCTGTGGTGAACCTGTATCGGCCGAAAATTGGGTTCGTTTGACATTTCAGTGCTCATCCTCGGGTCGCCGGATGCGCTTAGGATGTAGGGGGTACAGTTTCCCGGCGCCTGCCGGTCGGACCGTCATCAGGGGTTCTCTGCTTCCTGTCGCAAGTTCATCATATTCGTTCTGTATCCATCATATACGCAAGTCCTCCCGGCGTCAAGGCCAATTCCGAGGGAATACACATTTTTTGCTTGTGTTTCGCTGTTGACGTGAGCCGTGTCCTTCTGGTACATTGGGGACGAGGTAAGAAAGTGGAAAAACAAGCCCACGGATTGATTCCGTGCTCGTGCGCGCGGCCGGGCTGGAAACCCGGCAGCGACATGATGAACCGGAGCTGGGGGGGCGGGAGAGCCAGAGATGAGAGCGGTACAGTCATCTATCGTCCGGACAGTCTTCTTTCTGATTGCAGCCAGCCTTGTCAGCCCAGCCGCTCAAGGCCGCTACAGTGGCGGCTCCGGAACGGCGGACGATCCGTACCAGATCGCCGCGCCCCAAGACCTGATCAACCTCGGCGAGAGGCCGGAAGACTACGACAAGCACTTTGTTTTGATTGCCGATATCGACCTGGGCCCCAGTCCGCGCGGCCACAAAATCTTCGACGAGGCCGTCATTGGTCCCTTCGTTTCCAGTCCTGGATGGTCTCCGCCATCGGGTACGGCCTTTTCAGGGGTCTTCGACGGAGACGGGCACACGATTTCGCACCTGACCATCATAGGCGAAGACTATCTGGGGTTGTTCGGCGAATTGGCGTCCAGCGCTGAGGTCAGAAACCTTGCAGTTGTGGATGTCAATATCGTCGGTTCGGGCAACTACTCCGGCGGGTTGGCTGCCTTCAACTATGGGCGGATCAAAGCCTGCTACGTCCAAGGCGAAGTTCACGGCGAGTATTGGGTCGGAGGACTTGTTGGGGACACCTACGGCCCGATCACCGCCTGCTATGCACAGGCGACAGTGAGCGGCCTGAAGTACGTGGGAGGATTCGCGGGGGGCACCGGGGGCACAATCGCACGATGCTACACCACGGGGCAGGTGGTCGGCGTTGAGGATTCTGACTTCCTCGGCGGATTCGCGGGACAAGGCAATGCACGCGGATCTTTCGAAGGCTGCCTCTGGGACACCCAGGCCAGTGGCACAGGCCTCAGTGGCTGCGGCATCGGCTTCGATACAGCCAGCTTGATGGAGCCTGACGCCTACTCGCTCAACGGGTGGGCGGGGGACCCCAACTGGGTCCTGGATGCCGGTCGGGACTACCCACGCCTGGCCTGGGAAGGCAGCGCGGGGCAGGCCGTTGGCGAACCGGTCATCGACTGGCTGGCCGGGAGCGGGACCGAGGAGGACCCCTATCAGATCGCCACCGCCGACCAACTGGCCTTGGTCGGGACCGCCAGCATCCTGTGGGAGAACACCTTTGCCCTGACGGCCGATCTGGACGTCAACGGTGTTGACGTTCGTCGAATCGGCATCAGCCCGGGAAGCGATTTTCGCGGCAGTTTCGATGGGCGTGGGCATACGATCCGCAATCTGACGATGGACAGCGGCGTCCAGTCTGCATATCGCATGGGTCTTTTCGGCTGGATTCATGCGGATGGACGGGTCAGCAATCTGAACCTGGAACACGCCGTCATCAGAGGCGGGGGCCAAAGGTCCGGAGCCCTCGGCGCTCTGGCCGGTTTCAACGTGGGACTGATCTCGAATTGCACAGCAACTGACGTTCTTGTCGAAGGAGAATCTGCGCCCGGGGGCAACTCCGAAGTCCTGGGTGGGCTTGTCGGTTACAGCGGTGGCAACGTCGAGCACTGCCGGGCGACCGGCAATGTCAGAGGCGATGGTGTTCTTGGCGGCCTGGTGGGGCTCAACCGTGGAAGGGTGGTGCGCTGCTGCGCCAACGCAACTGTCTCTGGCAGACACATCGGGTTGGGCGGCTTGGTAGGCCTCAATGCCGGGGTCCGCGAATATGTGCCTGATGCGAACTCGGGTGGGTTGTTTCCCAGGGATTCGGTTCTCGACAAGGCTGTTGTCAAGGACTGCTACGCTACCGGGCAGATTGCTGGCGATGAAGACTCATGGAATGTGGGTGGGCTGGCGGGTGGTAATCGGGATGGTGACATCACCGGCTGCTACGCAACCGGAGATGCACGCGGCGAAGGTTGTGTAGGCGGCCTTGTGGGGGACAATTCATCTGGTGGCGCCGTTATCAACTCGTACGCGAGGGGGGACGCAGCCGGGCAGACCGCCGTGGGTGGCCTGGTAGGATTAAGCGGCGGGACGGTCACAACCTGCTATGCGAGCGGCCAGGTGACGGGGGACGAGTATGTCGGCGGCCTTGCAGGCTGGGACTGGGACGGGATGGTTGCTGAATCCTTCTGGGACATGCAGACCAGTGGTCTATCCGAGAGTGTCGGCGGTGTGGGCCGGACCACAGCCGAGATGCAAACCGCCAGCACCTTCCTCGAAGCCGGCTGGGACTTCATCGACGAGACGGAAAACGGCGCCGAGGACATCTGGTGGATTCTCGAAGGCCAGGACTATCCGCAGTTGTGGTGGGAGCGCGGCGACGAAGCGCCGCTTCAGATCAAATAGCAAAACGCAAATCGCAAAATGACAAAGTGAAACCGAGATTTCGATTTTTGTTCTTTGATCTTTGCTTTGCCAACCTCTGGCGATTTGGATTTGTTTAGGGTTTCGCGCTTCGAGCTTTCCGTATTGCGGAATTATCTGCGGTCGTGGTAGGGGGCACGGGGCACTCGTACCAGAGATGAGCGAAGCTGGCCCTCGCGAAGGTGGTTTCGATGAGCATGAATCCGTCTCGAAAAGGGGGGGCACGTGCTGCGCCGCGACAGCGCTATTGCCTTTTCCTGCCCCGTCGGGTAGACTCATTCTATGAGTCTGTCCATATTCAGAGAGAAAGGATACCGGTTCTATTTCCTCTCCAACGAGGAGGATGCGCACTCACATTCATGTGACGTGCGAAGATGGCGAGGCCAAGTTCTGGCTCGAACCGATCATCTCACTGGCGACATCGCACGGACTGAAGCCGAGGAGACTGACCGAAATCCAGAGAATCGTCGAGGCACATCGCGATGAAATCATCGAAGCGTGGCAAAGCCATTTTGGTAAGCGTTGAGAACATTACTCCGTTTGGCATCTGGCTTTTCGTCCAGGGCAAGGAGTATTTTCTCAGTTACCAGGATCACCCGTACTTCCAGGACCAGGTGCTCAGTTCCATACAGAACGTCCAATTGCTGCACGGCTACCACCTGTACTGGCCGGCATTGGACGTGGACTTGGAGATCGACAATCTTGAGCATCCAGAGAAGTACCCCCTCCAGTCTGCGATCACGCCGCGTCGACCAGGTGCATCCCGCGGGCGCGTCGAGTCCCGGCGACGGCAGGGGTAGAACCTTGGTCCGGATCTGGACGGCACGCCCTTTCCTGCGGAGGGCCCGAAGTATCTATGGGGAAGACTGGGGGTCGGTTTGCTTGAGAATCTGACGGATGTGGTCCAGCAGACGACCGACCTGATTGATGCAGGCGGGTCTGTCCATATCGCCTTCCAGGTCGGGAAATGCGTCGTAGCGAAAGGCCACGGCAAAATCGGTGAACTCCAACAGTGACACAAGGGGCTCGGGAATCTTCTGGTTCGCTTCTTCCAGCAGGGAACCCAGTTCATCGAGATCGTGGGTCTTGGGAAAGGCGACTCCCAGGCAGCACAGCCAGGCTTTCAGGGCCTTCTCTACGGCCTGCTGGACGTGAAACCCGAAGATTTCCGCAGAGAAGACCGCCGGGTCCTCCATGCCGGACAGGGCGCGATGGTCTCTCTCGGCCATGCCGAGAAGAATCCCGGCTTGCTCAAGATCTTTCATAAAGAAGCCTCCCTTCCCTGATGGCATGGGCGATCACGTGGTTGACAGAGTCTGCCCACTTATCGAACTCGTCTCGGCTATAGACGAGAATGTCCTTGGGGATACGGAACGGCCTGAGGGTCCTGCGTATGCGTTTCAACTCGGACCAGCGATTGCGGTTTGGCCCGAATTTCTGGTCCTCAACGATGAGCAAGTCGACGTCCGAATCGCCTGTCTGGTTTCCCCGGGCGCATGAACCGAAGAGATAGATGCGACACGGGCCGACCTCTTGCACGATCGCCTGAACCATCGCCTCAATCAATTGCTTCGACAGGCCTACCACGTCCAACTCCTTGCATTCGCCCCGGTACCCTCCACACCACTATACTGGATCGCGAGCAGCACGTCCATATTCCTTTGCACTCAAGGCAGGACGCCCGGTCGATTCTCGCAGGGAAGGGCTATCTGCGTTGGTGGTGGGTCCGCACTGGCGGAAATTCTAATTTCTAAACCCTACATTCTAAACAAGCACGAAGGATCGAAATCCCAATGTGCCAAACCGGCGGGGCCGTCGGCTTCGTTTGGGGTTTTTGTCATTCGAGATTTGGATTTGTTTCGGGTTTCGGGTTTGGTGCTTCGAACTTTCCTGTCGTGCCGGTCGGTCGGGTCAGGATGAGCAGGGCGGCCAGGATCGCCAGCAGTCCAAGGCCGAGACTCCAGATGGGAGCCAGGCCGAGGCCGCTTGGGAGATAGGCGAGCGTCAGGGCGACAACGGCGACGAGCAGGCTGTAGGGCAGTTGGGTCCGCACGTGCTGGACGAGATCGCACGAGCTGGCGATGGAGCTCATGATGGTAGTGTCGGAGATGGGGGAGCAGTGGTCTCCGAAGATGGCGCCGTCGAGGACGGCGCCGAGGCTGATCATGGTGGTCAGGCCGTAGGCGTTGCCGTCGATGGTGAAAGCGATGGGGATGGCCGTGGGCATGAGAATCGCCATGGTTCCGTAGCTCGTTCCCGTGGCGAACGACGTCAGCGAGGCGACCAGGAAGAGGATCGGCGGGAACAAATAGGACGGCACCCGGCCGGCGAGGATGGTGGCCAGGAACTCGCCCGTTCTCAGGGTGTCGCAACAATTCTTGAGCGACCACGCGAGAATGAGAATCACGGACGGGATCAGCGCGCGCCGGATGCCCCGTTTGAAGCACTGGGCGATCACGGACCGGCTCAGCGATCCGAACAGTTGTGAAAAGATCAGAGCCAGCGTCAGCCCAAATGAAGCGGCACACGCCAGAACCAGCGGTGTATGCTCGGCGTGGCCGATGACCTCGCGCCAATAGACCCAACTGGCCGGAGAGAGGGTTTCGATGTCAACGGGCTTGGCCGGCATCTCCTCGGCAGCCATCGTTTGGCTCTGAGTGTGCCATTGCTGCATATCATCTTTCAGCTTGGTGGTCCCGTCGAACCAGAGCCCGGTGAGATGAAAGAGCACCAACCCCGCCAGCGGAACCAGCGCGTTGATGGCCCTGCCGGAACCGTTGGCTGCAAACGTTGCGCTTGTCGCTTGTCGTTCTTTGTCCTTGCCGGGCGGTCCTTCGGCTTGAGCTCGCTCCTGGGCCGTCTTCATGGGTCCGAAGTCCCGGCTCAGGAGGATATGCATGAACACGAACGCGATCATCAGCAGGCAGTAGAAGCGAAAGCTCAAGGCGTCGAAAAACATGGCGTATCCGCTTTTTCCGATGCCGAGACTGTCTCCGATCTCTCTGAGAAGGCCCACCTCGAAGGCGATCCACGTGCTGATTACGGCCAGTCCGGCGATGGGGGCGCTGGTGGCGTCGACGAGAAACGCCAGTTTCTCCCGGCTGATGCGAAAGCGGTCGGTGATCGGCTGCATCATCGAGCCGACGACGATGGCGTTGGTGTAATCGTCGATGAAGCACAGGATTCCCATCAGAGCGGTCGCCGCCTGAGCGGACCGGCGCCCCTTGATCCACTTCAGGAGCCAGACGATGATCCCTCGGAATCCTCCCGAGGCCATGAGTATTTCAATCATTATGAAGATCGGTGGGATGAACGCGAGAATCTGGAGGTAGGTGGCGTCGGTTACCGTTGCGGTGATATGCGTGGCTGAGGTCTTGAATCCCTGGAACCACGCGCCCGCGCTCAGCGGGGCCGGCGGAACGTGGCTCAGCAGTCCGCCCGTGAGGATGGCAATTCCCAGGCTCGGCAGGACCCGGCGCGTCAGAAAGGCCAGCACGATGGCCAGAATGGGGGGGATCACGCTATACCAGCGTGGCTCGGCGCCGGGCCACTGAGCTCGACCGAACCAGGCGGCCACGCCGCATACGGCTGCAAAAACGACGACTGCCCCGATGATTCTTGTCTGTGCGTTTGTCTTCAATAAACTCCCGATCCGGATCGGCCCGCTTAGCGTCAGTATCTTGGAATCGCACGATCTGGCAAACAAAGGCCACATGCATTTTCGCGGAAAACCGCCGCGAATCAAGCAGAAACTTGACGCCGGCGGGCCATGCGCATTGGAAGCGTTCCAGCGAACTCTGTGGATGCGTCCACCGTACGCTCGTGGACGGCACGTCCGATATATCCGGGCGGGAAGGACGCTTTGTGGATGTACGCTGCTGCCATCAGGCGGACGGCGGTTGGACGTGCACGTTCTCTCGCGGCCTTGACAAGGTCCGGGTGCCGCGCCTTGTGTCCTGCTTACCCATGTGTCTTGTCTTGCTTCGTAGTGCTGTTATGTGTGTTTGTGCTTGACTTTTATGATGATATCCCGTAAAAGTATTGCCTCGACTGCGGAGAAGGGTCGGTCGACGCTGCTCCGGCGGGTGAGATGCCCGCGAATGTCGTGTAAGCATTTGGAGTGCAAAGTATGAAGATGGTCTTGGTCGCTCTGCTCGTTTTATGCTTCCTGGTTGGCTGTGCCTCAATGGATCGCAAGGGTTTGCTTGCCGCCGGCTACACTCCGGAGTACGCGGACGGGTATGTGGACGGGTATTCCGCCGGCTGCCATGTTGTCGGACATCCGTTTTACCGCTTCACGAGAGACACGTCGCGCTACGAGCAGGATCATCAGTACCAGCGGGGCTGGGAAGACGGCTTCACGATCGCGCGATGTGATTACGCCGCCATTTGGTGAGACCGGGCCGTTTCATCCACAGATTTTGAGAGACTTCTTACGTTATCTCCCCGCATCGGCCTCTGCG
>Ga0272441_10002830_pt1 | contig 34383 bp, 29 predicted proteins | sample SSMProp6N_FD_193582 | JGI IMG/M metagenome (GOLD analysis project Ga0272441, IMG submission 193582) | Marine sediment archaeal communities from Little Sippewissett salt marsh, Falmouth, MA, United States - SSM-Prop-6N | ecosystem: Environmental > Aquatic > Marine > Wetlands > Sediment ... | reverse complement strand
GAACGAAGCATCTTCCAAAGCGCTCCCAACACCATTCACGATTCACAATCCACGATCCACTATCCCGATTCGCGGATTCTTATCCGCGGATCGGGGAGCCGCATTTGCCCTTTGCGGATTCCGCCAGCCCATGGTACCATACCTTGGGATGACATCGCGCAAAGAGCAGAAGAAGCAGCGTGAAGAGAAGACGCTGATGGACCCGACGCGCTCCTCGACGTCGAGGAGCGGGATTCTGGGGCTCGTTTTTCCAACGCACGGGCGCAAGACGCGTTTGCTCGGGCCCGACGACAGACCGCGTGCACAGGAACCCACCTATCGGCTGGAACGGGGCCAGGAGATCGTGACCGAGTCCCGCTACGTGATTCAGGACACGCTCGGCACCGGTGGAATCGGTACCGTCTATCTTGCGACGCGCGAAACGGATGTGCCCGCGTTCAACCGCACGATTGCCACGCCGCACGCGATCAAGATCATCTCGCCCAAGAGCCCGCTGCTGCAGAAGGAAGGCGGCTACGCGCTGCTCGAGCATCTGTTGTGGACAGAGGCGGAGATCAACCTGAAGCTGGGCGGCAATCCGTATACCGCTCGGGTCGAGGAGATCGTGACGTTGGAGAACGGCTCGATCGGGCTGGTCTTCGAGCTGATCAAAGGCGTGACCCTGCGCGAGTTCAACCACCGGCACTTGGCACGCGGCAAGCTGATCCCCTGTGACATCGCCGTATACGTCGTGCACCGCGTGGCCAGCGTGCTGTTGCAGGCGCAGCGCCGCGACGTCTGCCATCGCGATCTGTCCGACGGTAACGTCATGATCCACGAGGCGGGCCCGCTCAAAGTGCTCGACTGGGGCAACGCCAGCGCGATTCTCGGAAAGCCCGGCTATCAGTCGCCGGAGGACATCGACAACCCGGAAGCCGTCGATATGCAAGCGGACGGCCCGGCCAAGTCCGATGTCTTCAGTCTCGGCGTGCTGTTCCGCAAACTCGTTGTCGGCTCCAACGCGTTGGACCCGCCCGCCGGATTGGACGAGTCGTCCGGTTTCGATTATCGGCGAAACCTCGACCTCGACAAGCTCGTGCCGGTCAAGGATATCTGCCAGGATGTCTCCGAGGATCTCTCCGACATCATCCAGTCGTGTATGGCCAAGCGGCCCAGAGACCGGCCCTCGATCGAAGCGCTCTATCACGATATCCTGGGGCCCTATCTCTACTCGCACGGGTTCGGGCTGACCGCGGAGACGGTGAGCGCCTATCTCACCGTCTTCGACTCGAAGGTCAAGACGGCCCGGCAGATCCCGCTCGATCGGGCCGGGAAGAATCTGGCGCAAATGGCCAGATGGCGGCTTTCCCGTCAGAAACACATGGCGGCGCAGGACTTGGCGAACCGATCCTTCACATACGGTGATCTGGCCCGCTCCTTCGTCGACGCGTTCGGGATGGAGCCCATCAAGCGCGGCCTGCAGCGTTTGCTCAAGGAAGAGTATGACGAGGCCGCCAAGAACGCGTTTTCCGAAGACGAACGCAAGCAGCTCTCTGAACAATGTAACACCCAGCTTCTCAAGGTCGGGTATGCCTCGGACGACGAGCTCAAGAAGCACCTGGACCACGACTCGAGCAGTGCGCGCCGGCTCAATCGTATGACCTATGACCGCGTAATCGCGCACATCCCGCAGTTCCGGATGGGGGAGGGCTAGCCGCGCATATTGCGCGAGGATCGGGCCGTGTTTCGTTCGCACGGCGACTAAACAGAGAGAGGTGCGAGCCGACCTTTCTGTTCAACCGTCGGCGGGTCCTCCTTGTTTGCACCCGGGGTGAAGGAGGATCGTCAATCCCCGGAGGAAGCAGCCGTGAAGCCGTTCAAAGTGGCCGCCGTCCAGATGAATGCATTGAAGGACGACCTGGAGCACAACCTGCGGGTGCACGCGAAGTTCATCCGCAAGGCCGCCAAGGAAGAATGCCGGCTCGTCATGTTTCCCGAGCTGTCCGTCACGGCCCACTACGGCGACCAGCAGGTGCTGCAGTTCGCCGAGCCGGCGGGCCGGGGCAAGATCTTTGATTTCGTGGCGGAGCAGGCGGCGCAGCACAAGATCGTCGTCGGCTACGGGTTCTGCGAACGCGCGCATGGTACCCACTACAATTCGTTCGGCCTGATCAGCGCGCAGGGCGAACTGATCGGGGTCCAGCGTAAGATTCACGCTTCGAAGGATGAGTATTTCAGTTTCCGGATGGGGCGCAGCCTCGAGACGTTCGACATCGGGTTCTGCCGCATCGGGATCCTGATCTGTTACGATTCGTGCTTTTTCGAAGCATGGCGCGTACTCGCGCTGCTGGGCGCCGAAGTCATCCTCGAGCCGCATGCGAGCCGGTCGGGCTGGGCAAAGCGAATCAGCCGGGCCAAGCAGATCGAGCGTCTGAAACGGCAGCGCCCGGAACAGAGCGTGCAGGTCGCGTTCGCGAAGAGCAATGCCGTGTTCGCGGTCTACGGTAACCAGTCGGGCTACAACGGGCACAGCACGCACGCCGGCGGCGCATACATCGTTGCGCCGAACGGGAAGCGCCTGGCGAAGTCGGTCGTGTCCCCGCGTGACCAGATCATCATGGCCGCGCTTGATCCCGGCGCGCTTCGGACGGCGCGCAACCAACCGCACTGCACGCTCAGGACGCGGCGTCCCGAGCTCTACGGCGAATTGACCCGCATGATTTGACGCGGGGCCACTCTTCAGCCCTTCGCCATTTGCGCAAGTGGTCAAGAGTCGCCTGTGCAGCTCACGTATCGGGTTCGGGGCCCGGCATGCAAAACCCGTTGCATATTCCGGCTCGAAATGTGAAACTCTGTGCCTCGATTCGTGCGGACATTTACAGGGCAAGACGAGTAGGCCGGACATGAGCCGCAAATGTGTGGTTATCGTGGGCGGCGGCCCGGCCGGGCTGTACGTGGCGTGGCGGCTGGCGGAGTCGGGTCACAAGGTGGAGCTGGTCGAGCGCCGCGAGTTCCTTGGCGGGCTGTGTGCCTCGCCCGAACGCGGGGGCAACGCGTACGGCTACGGGTTCCACGGCCTTCACGCCGCTGATCCCGCCTTTGTCGCGCAGTTCCACGAGCTCATGGGCAAGCGCTGGCGGGAAAGCGAGCCGCGCGCGCGCGTAAGGATTCGGACGCGGTTCCACGATTGCCCCGTGGGCGGCTGGGAGTTCATGTGCAGCATGAACCCTCTCGTTGCCGCTGTCTGCGGGGCCGGTCTGGCAGGTGCGCGTTTCGCGCGCCCGTTCCGGCGCGGCGCGCCGGCCAACGCCGAACAGGCCTTGATCCGCAGGTACGGAAGGCCACTGTACCGCGCGGTCTTTCGCGACGACACGTCTCGGTTCTGGGGTGTGCATCCGAGCAGGCTTTCGGCGACTCTTGTGCAGGGGTGTATGCCGCCGCTCGAAGCCGCGGGATGTTGCGAGAAAGCGACCGGCCGGCCGGGGCGCCGGGCCCGCCCCGTGAAGGGGCGCTTGCCTGCAACGGGCCTTGCGAAACTGTACTGCGCGCCGGGCGGCATGGGGGAGATTTGCGAAGCCATGGCGCGTCGCGTGCGCGAGGCCGGCGGCCGGATCCACACGGGAACACGCGTGACCCGTGTACGGTTGGAGTTCGGCAGCGTACGTGCCGTTGTCGTACAACCGGCGGCCGGCGGCGTGGAAGTGCCTTGCGATCTGCTGGTCTGGACCGGCCCGCTCGGCGAATTGGCCGAAGGCATGCATCCCGGCGCACCGCCTCAAGTGGTCGGGGCCGCGCGTGCTCTGAAGTTCCGTGCTTTGATTTCGGTCGCTCTGCTCGTGCGCAAGGAGCAGGTGTTCGACTCCGTGCTGACCTATTGCCACGGACGCAGCTTCTACCGCGTCGCGGAACCGAAACACTGCGGCGTCGACGTTACGCCGCCAGGTTGCACGGCCCTGCTGGCCGACGTCAGCTGCGCGCCGGACGAAACAAGTTGGGAGAAGCCATGGTCGATCGCGCGCAGGGTCGCCGCGGATCTCGAGGCGGACGGGTCAATCAGGGCCGACGAAATCCGCGAAATCTACACGTTTCGAGCCCGTCACGCTTACCCCGTATACACGCTGGGCTTCGAGCAGCGATGCGAGACCGTGCAGGCATACCTCGACCCGATCCCCAACCTCCTGCGGGTCGGACGCCAGGCCACATTCAGCTTTATGTCTGCCTCGGCAGCCATGCAGAGCGCGTGGGCCGCCGTCTCAACCTGGCTTCAGGGAAGGTGTCAGGCAGGGAAGGTCTCAGGTGTTGGGTGGTAGGCGGTAGGGTCACACAGCACCCTTTCCTGCTACCACCTACCACAGGCTTTTCGCTACCAGGATCAGGCCGGTCACGGCCACGATCGCGAGCGCGACTTTTCGGAACACGGGCTCCGACAAAACCCTGGAGAGGCGGATCCCGAGCAATGCGCCGAGAATGACGACGGGCACGTAGATGCCGACGCGCAGCATGACAGCGCGGTCTATGAGCCCGCGCGCGGCGAAGAATCCGACGGTCCAGACGTTCAAGAGAATGAAATAGCCCATGAGATTCGCGCGGAACACGTCTTTCGGCGTTTGCTGATTGGACAAGAACAGGATCGCGGGCGGCCCGCTCAAAGCGATACTCCCGTTCAGGATTCCGCTGGCGAGTCCGACCGGTAACAGCGCGATCTTCTGGTTTCGGATCGGACGCGTCCAGCCTCGCATGAGGATAAGCGCGAGCAGGAATACGAATACCCCGACGGCCAGCTTGAAGGGACCCTCGGCCACGGTTAGCAGCAGCTTGGTGCCGAACGGCACACCGGCGACTCCGCCGAGCAGCAGAGGAAAGACCAACCGGGCTCTGAGATGTCGCCTGCACTCGAGCACGGCCGCAATGCTGACGAACATGCTGAGCAACGCGCAGACCGGCACAACCGTCGCCTGTGGCAGCGCGAGCAGCAGCAGCGGCACCGCGACGAGCGCGAACCCGAAGCCCGTGCACGCCTGCACCGTGCTGGCGACGAAGAATGCGAGCCCGCCGAGTATCCACTGGCTCATGGCGACGCCTGTTCCGTCAGCGTGGTATAGGCACAACGCTGAGGGATATGGAAGACTTCGAGTTCCGTGAACGTCCGTGCCAGGTATGCAGCCAGGTTCCGCACGCCCCATTCCTCGCTGACGCCGTGGTTCACGAGCAGGGTGGGGAACCCGATTTCCTGCGCATGCGCGCCCATCCGGACGTGGCGGTACCCGTCGTCGGTCACGATACCGACGTCGGCGCCAAGCTCGCGCATCGGGTCCACATCGGACGTCACGCCGGTGCCGGTCGCCACTTTCGCAACGCATTTGGCGAGATCGCCGGCTTTGAACGTGTCCGTGGTCCGGCCCCAGTTGACCCAGGTCCCTTTCTCTTTCAGGTGCTCGTGGATGTCCCGGCAGTTCATGTTCAGCCTCCGGCCCGCGCCTGGCCGAGCGCATAGAGCAAGACGGTCAGCGCGGCCGTGAACAGCGCAAGCCCGTTATGCTAGCGTCCCGGCCGTCTGCGTTCAAGATCAGCCTGGCTCCCATATACACAGCCCTTCGCTCCCGTTCCCCGCGGGTTCTGATGAATCGTTCCGGCTCAGAGCAGGCGCAGCCCTTGCCCGGCGCTCGGTCGAACTGTCACGGCTGATTCGCGCGTGTGTCATTCTGTCGCATGGTTTTGCCGGACGCGCGGGGATGCGGAGCCTGGAAATACACGGTTTCTCGGAAAGAAGGCGAGGCAGCGAAGCCGTCGAGCGAGTTGGCACGCATTCTGCTCAGGAACTGTGTGGCGGCAAAGGTTGAAAGAGAATTGGAGGGCAAAGCGATGAGAGACCAACTGTGGAAAGCACGGCGTTGGTGGCACGATACCCTGGACTCGCTGGGCTCGCCGTGGGGTTCGCTGATGTTGTTTGGCGGCACGCTGATACTGTTCGGCATTGTGGTCATGGTTGTACCCCAGATCCTTGTTGTGATGGTGTCGATGGCGTTGTTCCTGGCCGGGACCGGGCTGTTGACGGCCGGTTGGCGAGCGCGGCAGGCACAGAAAACATACCGCCGCGAGCGCGTCTGGGTCCGGGACCCCTTCTGGGACTGGTGATCGCGGCCGTTGCGCATCTGCGAAGCAGGGGCGGATGATCAGGTGTTCGGGGGTGTGGTCAGCGCTCATGGCACATTCGGCACTGTTCATGCGGCAACTGAATCGTGACGGAAGCTTGCATTCTGCGATCCCGGATCGTCAATATCCAATGCCCCGATTTCGTCCTCGTGGCGTCGTCGGGCTTCGCCAGTGACGAAAACGACTTGCAGCGCGGCGGCCGGTGTTTCAGTATCGGGCATGCGCAAGCCGACGCTCTGCGAGCTCTGTCGGCGCGAGGCCTTCGACAAGGTTTACGGAGAGGTTGTTCATCGAGGAGAGAGTACCATGCCGCACAAGAGCATGCGCGTAGCCGGGCTGCAGATGCTCGTGGACGGGAAGAACATCGCGGCGAACGAGCAGAGGATCAAGGCGGGTATCAAGCGGGCGGCCGCGGACAAGATCGACTTTTTGCTGACGCCTGAGGGTTCGCTTTCGGGCTACAACAACACGTTTGACCGGCGCGAGTTGGAGCGAGCGCTGGGCCGCGTTACGCGCGCGGCGAAAACGGCCGGGGTCGGGTTGTTGCTGGGCACCTGCTACAAGTGGCAGGACGGCCGCAAGGGCCCTGAGTTCTGCGCGAACCAGGTGCGGGTCTACGCGCCGGACGGCGCGTACCTGGGCCAGCACAGCAAGATCCTGCGCTGCAGTCCGATCGATCGGCCGGGCACCGGCGAGATGATGAAGTACGTCGAGGGCGTGCTGCGTGTGTTCGAGTGGAAAGGCATCTGTTTCGGCGCCCTGGTCTGCAACGACATGTGGGCTACACCGCACTGCACCACCATGCCGAACCCGCACCTGGCCCTGAAACTCAAGCAGATGGGCGCGCGCATCATCTTCCACGCCATCCATTCGGGTGCGGACCTGCGCTACCAGCCCTATCACGAATCGACCGTCGAAATTCGAGCCCGGTCTCTAGAGATGCACATCGTCGAGTGCAACGCCGCACGCCAGGGCATGCCCATCAACGCGCGCTCCGGACTCGTCCTCCCGGACGGGACCCGCCCGGAAATCGTGGACCCCGAGGGCGAAGCCTATTTCAAGTGCACGATCCGGCCGTGAGGCGGGCACCGGTCACCAGTCATTAGTGTTCTGTTCCGTCATAAGATGCGACGAAGACGCGTCGTATGTTGGGTGAAGAACTCAATATCCAACAGCCAACCCGCCTTCGCCCGCTGCCTGCCCCGCGAAGCCACGCAGGGCGAAGCGGGGTGGCTACGGCGAGGCACGGCAAGGAATATCCAATGTCCAAGTATAGACGCAGACAGGCATCTCCCTTGGATATTGGATATTCAATCGTGTTTGGTTGCGGCCGACGGCAGCATTAGGTTCTGGCCGTCATGTCAGTCTGAACCCAGCCTATTCTGATGACTGATGACTGATGACTGATGACTGATGACTGCAGGCCGAGCTCGCTCGGCCGGTTCAGCCGGCATCGTAACCGGTCAGCGGCCGGTACCAGATGTTCCGGAACCGCGTCGGGTTACTGTGATCCTGGAGCACGAGCGGCCCTTCCGCGGGCTGGGGTTTGTATTCCGTGACTTTCCTGTGCAGCGTGGGGCCCTGCAGCTCGGTTGCATGGTGCACGACCACACCGTTGTGGAACACGGTGATCACGGCCGGACTGAGCAGCGTCTCGCCGTCGAATTTCGGGCTGACCCATACGACGTCGTACATCTGCCACTCGCCGGGCTTGCGACAGGCGTTGACGAGCGGCGGGTACTGGCCGTACATGGCCGCCGTCGTGCCGTCGGCATAGGTCGGGTTGTCGTAGCAGTCGAGTACCTGGATCTCGTATTTGCCGAGCAGAAATACGCCGCTGTTGCCGCGGCCCTGGCTGTCGCCCTTGACTTCGGCGGGCGCTGCCCATTCGACGTGAAGCTGACAGTCGCCAAAATGCTCCTTTGAGCGGATGTTCCCGCTTTTCGGCACGACTTCCATGTGACCGTCCTCGATCTTCCATTTCAGCTCGCTGCCGTCCATGTGTTCCCACTTCATCCCGTCGCTGCCGTCGAACAGCACAATCGCGTCCGAGGGCGGACGGCCGGGCTGGTCCTGCGTGCTTTCCGTGCCGGGCGTGACGATGCGCGGCTGCGGTCGCTCCTTGTCGTGCACGCGGTAGTTCATGCCGGGAATCATCGGGGTGTCGTCGTAGCCGGGCTTCTCGTCTGCCATCGTACTGTCTCCCTGTCTCTGCTCGTTGCGCGTGCAAGCCAAACGGGGCGCCGAAGCGCACACGTCGGATGCACGGTCTTCGTGTGTGCTGGGTTATATAGTCGCGGGGCTTTGCCGGTGTCAATGCCCCTTTTCGTGCGGCCTCCGTGCCGGTCGGCCCCGTACCGGGTGTGTCGCGCTGTGCGCGCCGCCGCTCCGTAGGACACGGCGTTTCCCGGCCACCGCCGATTGCCCGCTCGCTCCGGACGTGATAGACTCGGAGCATGAAGCCCGGGCTCTACTACTTCGGCCTCCGGTCCTACAGGTAGTCCCCGCCTGCCGGGCCGGGGCCTTGGCGCCACCCGGCAGGTGGCGCCTACGCAGAACTGCGCCACTGAGATGCTCCGCGGCGGCGCCGGCATGTGCCACGTAAAGGAGATGCTCGGCCACGAATCCCTTGACACCCTCAAGCACTATGCGAAACTGACAATCCGGGATCTCAAGGCGACGCACAAGAAGTGTCATCCCAGGGAGCGGGATGGTGGCGTTGCGACGTCGCGCAGGCGGAGCTCGGGAATCGAGGCTTGACGTACCGATGGGGTCATGAGATAATCATGCCAGAAATACGAGATGAGTATCTACTCCCCGTTCGACCAGCCTTCGGGCCTCGGGCGGGGTTATTTTTTGGGAGAGTCGCCGGTGCCTGCTGAGCCTGAAATCAAACGAGCAGCTGTGTTCGTCGATGGGCAGAACCTATTCTACGCCGTGAAACGAGCCTTCGGCTATCGGCATCCGAACTACGCAATCGCGACGCTTGCGGAAACGGTCTGCAGGGAACAAGGCTGGCAGTGCACTCAGACAAGTTTCTATACGGGAATCCCCGAGGCTTCTGACAACGCTTTCTGGCATCGCTTCTGGGTCGCGAAGCTTGCTACCATGGGCACTCGCGGGGTGCGCGTCTTCTCCCGGCATCTCCGCTACCGCAATCAGACCGTAGTTCTGCCTGACGGCGGCGAGCAGACCGTGCTTGTTGGCCAGGAGAAGGGCATCGACATTCGAATAGCTCTTGACATGGTTCATGCGGCCAGATCCGGCGACTACGACGTCCTGCTTGTGTTCAGCCAGGATCAGGACTTGAGCGAAGTCGCAACGGAGGTCCGAAGCATTGCGGCCGAGCGCAAACGCTGGCTGAAAATGGCGAGCGCGTTCCCGCGAAGTCCGACCTACACAAACAAGCGAGGGGTCGACAAGACCGACTGGATTCCCATCCAACGATCCCTCTACGATCAGTGCATCGACAAGACGGACTATCGTCGCAAACGCGGAGGACCTCAACAGGGCAAGGCCCCACGCACCGGTTGAGTCAGCGCAAATCTGCTGGTCTTTCTTGTGCGTGCCCGCTAAACTGTCCCCATGGGCTTCTACTGCTGATCTAAAGGAGCGCGGGTGCCTGGTTGCCATCTATTGTGTTCCCGGCAAGGAAGGCGGCTACACAAAGGACCTATGCTGACGGATTTCCTTGCCTTGGTGTCTACGATCATGGCAAGCGGCTGCTCATCCCTGCAATACGGGCAGAATCATCCCCTTGGCCTCTCGAGACAAAGGAGCAGCCAATGGACGAAAGGAGACGGCCTGGCCATGAGGGTAACGATCAGGCCTGCGGAGATCCGGCCGGGTCAATCATTTCGGGTTTACGTCTTCCTGCGAAACGATACATACGAGCCGCTGGCCATCCCCAATCGCCCTGCCAACCTGTTCGGCTTTGCCTTCCCCAGGTTTTCCGACGCCAAGGACGCCCCTCTCCAAGTGAAGGGCGCGGACTACGTCACACCCCGACCAGCCAGCCGGTGGCTCTTCCAGGTTCTAGACCCAGGAGATGTGTGCGCTGATAGTTGTGTTTTCGATCTCACGGCAGCGCCTTCGACTAAGACGGAGGGTATGAGCCACCTCGTGCTGCACGAACGCCACGGTTCCTCATTCTTCATAGAGCCCGGGACCAATTTTCTGTCCTTTCTTTGCAGGATGGAGGACTCCGGCCACTGGGTCATGATCCCCAGAAGACGGGGTAAGCCGCGACCACTTGCAGATGTGATCGGCGTGCAACCATGGATCGGGTCTGTGGAATCTGTGCGTACTCCTTTCGTCGTCCTGCGAGACAACATCGATGGACAGGGCAGATAGACGCTATCGTCGGGCGTCGCCCTACAATACCTCGAAACCTACATCAAAGCCGTCCGTCCGTATCTGGTCCGGCACGACGGCCAGAAGGCTCTTTTCCTGGACGACACCGGCAAACGCATGCCCTACTTCACCTTCCGACGCATGATCCACCGCCAGGCAGCCGTCGCTGGTCTGGACGGCAGCGTCACGCCCCATACGTTTCGCCGCTCATGCGCCACGGAAATGCTCCGTGGCGGCGCCGGCATGTACCACGTAAAGGAGATGCTCGGCCACGAATCCCTTGACACCCTCAAGCACTATGCGAAACTCACGATCCGAGACCTGAAAGCCACCCACAAGAAGTGCCATCCGCGGGAGCAGGATGGTTAGGGGAAAGAGTCCCATGCTGGACGGCGTCAAACTCAGTGCGGCGTTGCGCAGCGGCAATGTTGAATGGCGTGTGCACGCGCTGCAAAGAATGTTGCAGCGCCAGATCTCCAGGGCCGAAGTCAAGTCTGTCCTGCGGGCGAACGATCAGATCGAGACGTACCCGGACGATTTCCCGTTTCCTTCAGCCCTGTTTTTGTGCTAAAGTCAAAGGCAAGGTGGGACACGTAATTGCCGCTCTCGACGAGGCAAGTACCAAAATCCTCGTGATCAGCGCCTATGAGCCTGATACGGAGCACTTTGAGAGCGACCTTCGTACAAGAAGGAGCCCCAGGTCATGAAATGTGCGCTTTGTGGTGGCAACATGAAAGCGGGTCGTACGACTGTCACGATTGACAGAGCGGACGTCGGCCTCTTGGTCATTCGGGATGTAAAGGCCCGCATCTGTCAGCAGTGCGGCGAGGAGTGGCTTTCTGACAAGACAGCTGCCCAACTTGAAGCCATTGTACAGCGCGCCAAGCGCCAGAAAGCCCAGATCGAAGTCGTCGCCATGGGATAGCCCTAGCCAGCCCCAAGTGGTATATTTTTGCTTTTCTTGATTTGCCTTTCCCTGTAGAATCCAACCATGCCCTTCTACGTGAAACCCGAGTATGCCGGGAACGCTTATCGGGCGTGCACAGCCACCCCTGAAAACGCATACCCGCGCTCGCCACTGCAACTTTCTGGCCGCATTTACCGGCCAATGTGAACGCACGCCTATGGAATAGGGATGTCTCGTTCCCCCGTCTCGTTCGAAGCGGCTACGCAGAAGCCTTTGATTTCGTTTCTGGATTTTGTGTATCGCGCTGTGTTGCGAGAGGCGCCGTGCGAGTGTCCTGCCGACGGTCGTCTTCAGGTGTGCGATGGCCTGGGTTCGCGGCCGGGTTTCACGATTTGGTGCCCGTCTCGCCGATTGCTTTCACGGCGGCCGCTTCGTCTTCGAAGATTCGGAACAGCGCGTCGAACGTGGTGAGCTTGAAGATCTTGTAGACGGCGGGTTGGACCCGGATCATGGCCATCTTCTTGCCGGCGTTCGCGGCCTCGCGATAGGCGAGCATGAAGGCGCGCAATCCGCCGCTTCCCACGAACCGAACCTGCGACATGTCGAGCACAACGCCCGTCGCGCTCTTGGACAGCACGTCCGAAAGCGTGGCGCCGAGGTCCTCGGCTTCCCGCACCCCCAGTTTGCCGGACAACGGCGCAATCATGATTTTCGGGTTCAGTTCGCTGGCGCGCGTCTTGATCTTCATCTACAGGCCTCCGGAAAAGACGGGTCCCGATGAGGGGACATTCGACAATCTGCAAGCGGGACTCGTGCTGCGTGCCGGACATCGCATCGCGGGCCGGCCGGTTTCGGGACACGGCACGCACACGTCCGCTGCCGGAATCCGCATCAGGTATCGCCGATTCCGGAGGCTTGAGCAAGCAAAAAAGCGTAAACGGACTTCTATTCGGGCTGTTCGGCCAGCTTGTGCAGCGCTTTCAGCAGCCGCTCGTCCTGGAACTCGGGGAAGCTCTCCACGAACGTGATCAATTGCCGCTTGAGCTCCGGAAAGCTCTTGTCCTTGCCATAAGCCGCATCGATGTTGTTCGCGAGTGCGGTCATCGGCGAGATGCTCCCGACAGGCCAGAGCACCGCGAAACGGTTCACGGACCGGGTCTGCGAACCGCGCGCGCCCGCCGAGGCGACGGGCAGCGACACCTCGTGTTTTTCGGGCTGGGCATTCGCGGACTTGACCTTCAGTTCCGTGAGCAGCGCGTAGAGCTTGTCTTTGCGCGTCGGTTCGGGCGCCGCATTCTGTTCGGACTCCGGCGGGGCCGTTGTGACGGACTCGGCCGGGGCCTGCGTTTTCTGTTCGCCGGTCTGGTCGGCGCCATAGGCCGCGGCGCAGAGGAATAGAACGGCGATAGCAGCGAAGGCAATGTAGCGTTTCATGGCACAGTCTCCTTTCGATCGGCCTTTCGCCCGGCGGCGGGCGGCAAGGCGTTCCCACAAACCTATTCCAACAACTGTCCGAGTTCCGGGTAGTTGGCGACCAGATCCGGCTGCAAGGTCTTGGCTTCCTTGTAGGCGTTCCGGGCCAACACCAGTTTTCCGTCCTTGAGATTGGAGAGCGCGAGATTCACCTGGATCGCCGCCGTGTGTTCGATCTTGTCCGCTTGCAGATACCAGGCGGTGGCCGCGGCATACTGGTTCTGCATGTAGTCCAGATTCCCGAGCACCTGGTAGACCTCCGCGCTGTTCGGGGCCACCCCTTTGGCGCGGTTCGCGTATTCTTTCGCGATGTCGAACAGGCCGACTTCGCCGTAGGCGCGTGTCAGGTAGAACAACAGTTTCAAGTTTTCCGGGTCGTTCGCCAGCCACTGCTTGTAGATGGCCAACCGTTTTTCCACCTGTTTCAGGTTCAGCGCGCCGAGCTCGCGCGTGAGCAGCATTTCCAGCACGTTGGTTGTCGGCAACGGCACCTGCTGGTCCTGGGGCGGCAGAGAAACCGTCTTGTAGTCGGCCCACGCTTTCTTCACGTCGATGAAGCCAATCCTGCCCCGGGGCTGATGCTCGGCAATCGTCTTGGCCGCAACGCGCCACGAGGAAATGAACGGCCCGCCCAGCAACGTGGTTTCGACGGGAACGTAATAGTCGCCCTCGTGTCGGATCAGCAGGTCGGGCGAGAGCCCGAGCGCGTCCACGGACTTCTTGCCGCTTTTGAGCGCGAAGGCTGCGAAGATATGGCCGGGCGACGTGATCAGCATGGTCGGGATCCCCGCGCCCTCGAGCAACGAGGCGTACAGCACGGACAGATCGTCGCAATCCCCGCTCTGCCGCAGCAGTGTTTCCCGCGGATACTGCAGGTAGTCTACGACGCCTTGACCGGAGAATCGCGAGAAGGCGAAGGGTTGGCGGGGATCCGGCAGGTAGTAGATGCCCACGCTCTGCATGGCATCGAACAACGTGACGGCCTGGTACAGATGCGTGTCCAGCTCCGCCTGGATCGTCTGGGATCCGGCCATTTTCATCGCCTGCCGCGCGAAGACTTGCACGTCCGGGTCTTTCGGCGTGATGAAGCAGGCGATCATGCTTTCCTGCTCCCAGTCAATGCTGTTGCGGCCCATCAGCTCGAACGAAACGTTCTTCTCCAACCTGATCTGGCTGTCGAGATCACCGAGCTGCACCTCGAGCTGCGCGGAAAGCCGCGTAGCCTCGACGAACGTCAGGGCGCCCCGATTCAGGGTCGCCCGGAGCCGAACGGTGGTGGCCGAGAACGGATCGATGCCGGGGATCGGCGTCTCGGTCGGGTTGTCCATCACGGCTTTGGCGAAGAACAGGGCCTTGCCGGCCGGTGCGGGCTTCGCGCCACTGTTCGCGAGGGTCAGTTCAATGACGGGCCGGTCATAATAGTTCTGATAGAGCGCGGCGAAGATCACCGGCACCTTGCACGCTTCGATCGCAACAATCGGTTCCGCCAGCCCGGCCTCCTCCATCTCCTTGCGGTAGGCTGCCTGCAGCGTCGTATAGCGTGGGTCCGAGCTGAGCTTCTGCCCCTCGTACAACAGGGAAAGCGCCTCCTTGAGCCTGCCGTTATCCATGAAGCTTTCGATCAGCGTGAGCCGCACGTCCGTGTTTTCTGGGGCTTCCTTGAGCGCCTGCTCGAGCGAAGCATAGGCTTGAACGGTCTGGGCATCGGTCAGGAAGTCCTCCTCCATTCCGACGTCGGCCTTGAGCGCCCATTGGATTGCTTCCGCGTAGCCGGGCGTTTCCGGCCGGTCCAGGTAGGGGTCCAACAGTTCCTTGGTCGTTCGCCAGTCGCCGGTCTCGACGGCCTGCGCGATCCGGGCCAGCGGCCCGGGCGTACGCAGCGCATAGGTCAGGACCCGCGGTTCTCTGGCGCGGTCGAACAGGCGCAGTTCGCCGTTCGTGCCGACGAGGAAACTCTCGGCCCTGTACCAGTCCAGCGGGCGTTTCCCATAGCTGCCGAACCGGAAGGTGAGACGGCCGTTCTCGTCGAAAGCGTAGACTCGTGCGTTCCGGCGGTCCAACACGAACACGAACCCGTTCACATCGGTCCCGATCGCAGCCAGTTCGACCCGTTCGGTGGGCAATTGCAGGTCAATGTTGCGGACGAATTCCCCGTCCCTGTTGAACAGGTGCACCAGATTCCGTCCGCTGTCCAGCACGGCGAGCAGCTTGCCGTACCACGCAATATCCTGAAGCCGTCCGATGTCGTGCGGCTTCTCCTCGCCCGCCCGGCCGAACCGCATACTGAAGATGCCGTCGCGGCTGAACACCTGCACTTTCGTGGCACCCATATCGGCGAGATAGAGCGTCTTCTCGTGGCCCGGCAGAATACGCGTGACGTCGTCAAGACAACCGTCGCTTCTGCCCCGGCCCCCGAACTGGAATTCGGACGCGAGCGTGTCGGCCCGGAACGCGTAGACCTTGTGCTGCGCCCGGTCGAAGAAATACAGGCGCTCGGGTCCGAGATACGCGGCGGTTACGGCCCTGAAATCCGCGTGCGAGACAATCTGTTCGGCATCACCGCGGCGGATGTGCACTTTCTTCGAGACTTTGTCGAACAGGACCAGGCCGTCCTCCAGAATGCTGACCGGTTCGAGTTCGACCGGGTGCGCGGCGTCGTAGGCGATCGCGTAGAGTGGCGCAGGCGTTCGGCCGCTCGCCGGGATGGCCGGGCTTTCGAAAGCAAATGCCTGAATCTCCAAATTACTCCGGTCCAGCGTCAGGACGTTGCCTGCTTCATCCAGCATCAGATCGCAAAGCCGCCCGAATTTGCCGCGTCCCTTCCCGCTCGTTCCGAACACGCCGACCAGTTCGCCCGAAGGGCTCCACTTGTATACCTTTTGCTGCTTGCCGTCGAAGCCCACGTACTCGCCGGCGTCCGTAACCGTAATCTTCTCGAGACTCCGGTACTTGCCCTCCAGCGGCACCCTCTTTTGCAATTCGCCGGCCCGTGCGAACAGGAGCAACTCGCGGCCTTCGGTCTCCAGCGCCGCCACGCGGCCGTCGTGCAGCACGGCGACCGCTACCGCGCGGATCGGCGCAACGCGCCCTTCGGAATCGGGCGGCCGATGCAGCGAGAGCAGATACATGCCCTGGAGCGAAAAGACCTTGATATCGCCGCGGCCCGAGTCGCCGACGTACACGCGGCCGCTCGCGTCGATCGCCATGCACGTGGGTCTCGAGACCGTGGTCGGCCCGCTGATGCCGAGGTCGAGCGTGCGCAGATGTGCGCCCTGCAGGTCGAAAATGAAGATGTTGCGCCGCCGCGCGTCCAACGTGAACACCTGTTTGAGCGCCGGGTTGACCGTGAGCGCGGTCAGCGCGCTGTAGTCGGACCCAAACGCATCCCGCATCGAGACTCTTGCCGTCTCGTTGTGATCCGCGTCGAGGAACAACAGAGCGTGCGTCGCATATTCATACACGACAAAACGGCCGTCGCCCAAGCGGGCGAAGGCGAGCGGTTCTTTCAGGTTCAACTTGTGCTGTTCGACGAACTTGAAACTCTCGAGCGACCAGCCGCTTCGCGCGGCAAAGAGCGCAAACAGAAGGAGCAGAATGCGGATTGATCTTCTATGTTGTCGTGGGCGGACAGTTCCCGGCAGCGTGTTCATGATGTCAATGTCATCCAAGTGGCCAGCGGTATCACAAGAAAATGTTGCGAAAGCGACAATGGATCCCTATCCTGGGGTTTGATTATTATGGCATTAATGACGGGCTGTGTCAAGGCAACGCCTCCTCGAATGCCGGGTACGAACGCTGTCGCGCCCGGCGAATCAGGATCACCCACGAACGCATGAAACGCAGACTTTCTCACCTGCTCGAGACCGTGGTAACGCGCGAGGACGAAGAGGAGACCTCGTCGCGCGTCCGGCTTTGGGCCTACTACCTGGCGCTGGGCATCGGGATCGGACTGGCCTCGCACCTGCTCTTCACGCATGTGCCGTTTTTCCGGCGTACGGAGCTGAACACGCTGGACCTGCGGTTCCGGCTGCGGCCCGCGATCCACATGTCGCCGCGAATCGGGTCGGTCGACATTGACCAGGCGGCCATTGAACAGGCGGGTTCCTGGCCGATCCCGAGGAAGAACTATGCGGAATTCATGCGCGTGCTGAAGAACTACGATGCGGCGTTGATGTCGATGGATATCTTCGTGCCCGACCCGAGTCCGTTGATTGTATCCAAGGACCAGATGGGCACGGCCTTGAAATGGGCGCGTGAAGGTGAGACCGCGCCGGGTGCGCTGCACCGGCTGCTCGCGCGCCTGGCGGTGGGCGCGGACGCTGAAATGATCGCCGCGATGCGGGAGACCGGCTTGACGGTGCTCGCGCAGACGTTTGAGATGGCCGATAGAGAGGCGTATCCCGATGCCGCCGACGTGCAGCGCGCCACGCGGCTGGCCGGCCGGATGATCAAACCGGACCACAAGCGCTCGCTCGAACTCGCGAAGGCGTTCTCCGTTCCGTTCGAATGTCCCGGCCTGAGAAACGACTCGATTGCCCGCGCCTATCTGGTCGAGCCGCCCGACCCGGCTCTGCTGAAACACGCGTCCGGCCTCGGTTTCGCGCAGATTATCCACGATGTGGACGGCACGGTACGGAAATACCCGTTGTTCATCCATTACGAAGGGCGGCTCTATCCGTCCCTGGCCTTGATGAGTGTTTCGCTGGTCAGCGGCGTGCCGCTCGAGAAAATCGTGGTGGTGCCCGGAGAATACGTGCTGATTCCCGGCGCGCGCGTCTGGGATCGCGACGGCAACCCGCAGGTCACGGACATTCGGATTCCGGTCGACAAGGCCCTGAGAATGCTCACGAATTGGGCGGGCGACTACCACGACACGTTCGTGCATTTCCCGGCCAACAAGCTGTTGCGGTTCCGCGGGATCGACCTGTTCCGGGAACGACTGCAACAGGCCGGGGACGATCTGGACCGACTGGTGGGCGAGACGTTCGCCGGCATGATACAGGAGGTCATCGACCGCCGGCTCCTCAAGCCCGGGCCCGCGCACGAGGTGGCCCGCGAGCTGTTGCTGGCATGGTTCGCGGAGCACGCCATGGACGGCGGCACGAGCAGAGACGCGTTCGTCACCGGCCATGCACCCGCCCAGGATGTCGAGACCCGGGCGCTGCTCGGCAAGGTCTGGGACCAGATCGCGAATAACCGGAAAATCCTCGACCGGCTGCGCCGGGACCCCGACACGACCTATGCGAGCGTGAAGGCCGAGCTCGGCATTCCTGATGCGATGGACCCTATCCAGCGGCACGCGACGCGGATGCTGCGGTTCATCCTCAAGCGCGGCAAGGATCCCGCGCGCTGGCGGCCTCACTATTTCTTCCCGCCGCTCGAGCTCTCTCTGAGCGGCAGAGAGACGAAAGTGGCCCTCTCGCCGCTGGAACTGGCCGATCGCATCCTGTTCGTCGGCCTGACCGCCACGGGAACGCACGACTACAACCCGATCCCGTTCAGCCCCCGTTACCCGATGGTGGGGCTGCACCTCAACGCGGCCAGCACCATGCTCACACGCCAGTTCCTGCGCGTGCTGCCGGAATGGGCGGAGATCCTGATTGTCGTGTTCTGCGCATTGATCATGGCCAGCCTCGCGCCGCTTCTGCATCCGCTGGCGGGCGCAGGCTTTCTGCTCGTGATCGAGGGGATCTACTTCTACGCGATGAAGAAGGCGTTCGACAACGCCGGGCTTTGGCTGCCGGCCGTGGCGCCGTTCGTCGCCGTGATGCTGACTTACCTGACCATCGTGATCCGCAGGTTCTTTACCGAGCAGCTCGAGAAACGGAAGGTGCGCCAGGAGTTCCTGACCTACCAGACCCGGATCGAGAGCGAGTTGCGCATTGCGCGCGATATCCAGGCCTCGTCGTTGCCCAGGACGTTCCCGCCGTTTCCGAACCGCACGGAATTCGATCTGTTTGCCTCGATGGACCCGGCCAAGGAGGTCGGCGGCGACCTGTACGATTTCTTCTTCGTCGACAAGCACACCTTGTTCACGGTCGTCGGCGATGTCTCCGGCAAGGGTGTGCCCGCCGCACTGTTCATGATGACGGTCAAGACCCTGCTGCGAACCGAAGCGATGCGCGGGCTGCCGGCCGAGCAAATGCTCTCGAACGTCAACAACCTGGTCTACCCGGAAAACGACAGCCTGATGTTCGTCACGATCCTGTGCGCGATGCTGGACGTGCGTACCGGCGATCTGCGGTTCGGGAACGCGGGGCACAACCCCCCGTTGATCAGCGTGGCCGATGGCGGGTTCCAGTATTCGGAACTGCCGCCCAGTCCCGTTCTCGGTGTCAGCCACGACACGACATTCACGACCGCGCACGTCCGGCTGAGTCCCGGCGAAGTCCTGTTCCTCTACACTGACGGTGTGACCGAAGCGACCGACGAACGGGAAGAGTTGTACGGCGAGGACCGGCTTCAGGACACCTTGTCGCGCTTCCCGGATCGCGGCATGCGGGAGATGGTCCACGGCGTGCGCAGCGCGCTCAAGGCGTTTACCCGGCAGACCCCGCAATCCGACGACATTACGATGCTCGGCTTGCGCTTCAACGGCGCGGGGAGTTGAGAACCATGCGTGTTCTGCGAGAGCTCGAGATGCCCGCGCGACTGGAGAACCTGGACCGGTTCAAGCGTGTGGCCACCGAATGCGCGGCGCAGCAGGGCTTTGCGCCCGCGCGCGTGACGGAGATCGAAGTTGCCGTCGAAGAGGTCGTGGCGAACATCGTGATGCACGGCTATCCCAACGAGGCGGGCCCGATCCGGCTCGCCTGCGGCACGGACGCCGACGCCGGATTCGTGCTCGAGTTCGTCGACCAGGGAGTTCCCTTCGATGTCGACACCGCGCCGGCCCCCAACCTGGACGGCGATCTTTCCGAACGCCCGGTCGGCGGGCTCGGCATCTTCCTGCTCAAGAACCTCATGGACGACGTGCGCTACCGGCGCGAAGGCACACGCAACATCCTTACCCTTACCGCGTCCGGCCCCGGCCGGGGGAAGTGATCAGTGATCAGTGAAGACTACGGGTCCGGCGGCTCGGCGGGAACCGCCGGTGCCCGCCGGAGCCGGCGCGGCTTGCCGACCCGCCACGGGTCGAGCTGCAGGACGGCGCGGGCCTTGAACAGTTCCCCCGGACGCAGCGGCCTGCACAGCTTCCATACCAACAGCTCATCGTCGCGTGAGAAGTACTGCAGGACGCCGTTCGCGGGCGCGGCGGCATCGGCGAACCGGACAAAGCTGGCATGCGCGGGCAGTTGTTGAAGGAGGAGTATGCCGTGGATCGTTTGGGATCCTGCATTGCGGAGCACCACCGAGATGGGGATTTGCTGGCCGTGGTGCACAGCGCCCTTGCCGCCTGCCCCGACGAGCATGGTGATCCCGCACCCGGCCGTCGCCGGCGGGCGCTCCGCGCCGCGCGCGTGGCCGGAACGCGGCGTGTCGAGCAGGATTTCGTCCAGCCGGCGTGAGCCCTGCAGCGCGGCAACGAACGCGGTGTGCTGCTCCTGCGGTACGGAGACGGCACGGGCGGGGATGCGTGCGCCGGTCCGATCGTAGTAGCCGCCGCCCGCTTCGGCGTCTTCCAACAGCGCTGCGAGTTCCGCCTCAGGCGGCGCGGCCGGTCGTTTGCCCGTCGCGCCAAGCGGCACGCCGTGCGCAGGCGCTGTCTTGTCGCCAGTCTCTGCCGCAAGCTCAGGACGCAGCGCGTGGGCCCCGGCGTCGGCCGTCTCCTCCCACGCCGCGCCAGGCTGTGGCGCCGGCCCTTTCTCCCGGCCGGCTGTTTCCGATGTCTCAGAGGCAGTCGCCGTTTGCCCTGCGTTCGGTTCGGCGGGTGCGCCGCGTGGTGCCGTGCCGGCCGTGTCGTCGGACGAGTTGAACACGCCCTCCCGTTGTGCATTCCGCATCGCGACGTTGGAGTGGGCGACAAGCATGCCGCCGCTCTGACGCGCGGAGCGAACCGCGAGGTCTGCGCCCACGCTGCGGCTCATGCCCGAGGCCGCGTTGCGCGACAGTACGGTTTCGGCGGTCGAGGTCGAAAGACGGCCCCGCTCGACTTGACTGGATAGAACCGTTTGGGTGCGTGTGCTGTGCAGGGCGGCTTGGTCCCGGCTGCGTGAGATCGCCGCGCTGCCACCCGAGATGGTAACGGGAAGAGACACCGGCACGCGGCACGCCAACACCTTCAGATCCCCTTCGGGAGTACGAAAGAACCCGACCGTCCGGCCCGGCTTCAGAGCGCAAAGCGATTGCGGCGGGTACCGAAAGCCGGGTTCGCCGCCGAGCCTGAGCTCCGCGTAGGGCGCGGCGGCAAACGCCGCCGGTGCGGGAACCCCGCGCATGCCGCTACAGCCGCCCAACAGCCACAAGAAGCCGGCCGCAACCAAGCCTGCCAACAGCATACGAAAATGGTCGATCTTCGACATCAGAACGAGCTGAACACGATTTCGGCCACGTCCTCTTCGTCTTCGCCCTTGCTGCGCACGGTGAATTTCGAGACCGTACCGTTCGCAGCCGCGTCCAGCAGCTCGAGCGGAATCGAGCAGGGAATTCGGACGAACGCGGTGAACTCGTTGTCCTGCAGATTCCGTACGTAGCCCCGGTAGGTGCGGCCGTCACAGATCATCTCGAACGCGTGTTCCTGCCGCGTCGCCGTCTTCGGCGCATAGACCGGAAGCACGGCCACGAAATCGGCGGCCGCTTGCCGGCCGAAGCGCAACCGCGAAATGCCGGCCGTCCCCGCAAAGTCCAATTCGACCGTGGGGGCGCCGCCGGCATAGAGCGTCCGGCGGTTGCCGAGCCAATAGGTGAGGATCGCCGTGTCGTCGAATTTGAGGGTGTATGTCGCCAGTTCGCCGGTCCGCGCCTTCTCCACGAGCTTCGGATTGAATAGCTGCGTCTCCGGCGTCTTGCCCAGCGTTGCCAGCGCAACCGTCTTGTCCACGTTGTAGACCATCAGCGCGCCCACGGCAATCGGTTGCTTGCCCTGCAGCGTTCGCATGCGGAACGGATAGACGCCGGCCCGCAGGGCGACCGGCTTGTTGTCGGCTTGCACAATGACAATCTTGCCTCGCTTCTCAAGGCTCACGAGCGCGTCCTGCGGGTAGGAGAACAGGAACTGCGGCGCGTCTTCGACATTCATGATCTCGGGGTTGTACACAGCGTCGGCATAGATCCGATAGGTCGCGTTGTTCTCGATGAACGTGTAGCGCTCCAATGTCGGCGTGATGCAGCCGCTCAGCAGGCCCGCACACACGAGTATGGCCGACAGCCGCACGCGTTCGTATCCGCTCTTGTGATGGCGCATCATCCGTCTTCCCTCCTCTTCGAAAATCCGCTGTCGCACGCGTTGTCGTAAGCCTCGCCGACGGCTGCGCGTGCGTTCGGTGGAAAACCGGTCCCGCAGCCTCGCTCGTCAGAACGTGGACGGGACCCGGCGCATATGCATCGGTTGGCTCAAGCTGCTCCGCCCCTGTCGGTCGCCTCCATCGCCGCCGAGACGTCGGGATAGAGCGCGAACATTGGCGCCAGCCGGAAGACGTGCTCGACCGGTGGCTGCAGGGCAGCCAACCTCAGACTGCCTGCCCGGGCTTCGAGTTGCTTGTGCAAACCGATGAAGACCCTGAGTCCCGAGCTGCTCAGGTAAGGCACCCCGCTCAGGTCCACGATTACATGCCGCGCATGCTGCGCAGCGTGGATCAATTTCTGTTCGAGGCCGTCCGCGGCAAACAGATCCAGCTTTCCCGAGAGCTTGAGCAGGAGCGTGTCCTCGCGATTTTCGAGCCGGCTTTCCTCGATGGCGATGGACGAATCATCCGTCTCGTTTGCCTGAGCCACGGCGGCACTCCCTCTTTCTTGCCTCGAGCGAATCAGTCAACCACAAGCAGGGCTGCGGGGCAAGCCTATTCATGCACGCTCATGGCGGTTACACGCCGTCCGGCGACCGCGCCCGAGGCGGCTGGATTGAAAGAAGCTCCTTGTCGCCCGCCGGGCGGAACGATATGATAAGAAGCTCTGGACCGGACGAAGAAGGGAGCAAGGCCATGGACGTCACCGTGCGGACGCAGGACGATAACGCGATCATCGACGTAAGCGGGAAGCTGGATGCGGTCACCGCCCCGGACCTCGAGGCCCGGATTGCCGAAGTGTTGGCAGGGACCGGGGGCAGCATCGTATTGAACCTGAAGGATCTTGAGTACATCAGCAGCGCGGGACTGCGCGTGATTCTTTCGACCGCGAAGCAACTGAAGGCGAAGCAAAAGGACCTTGCCGTTGTGGCGTTGCAGGGGCCGGTAAAACGGGTCTTCGAGATTTCGGGCTTCTACGCTTTCGTAAAGGCTTTCGATACCGAGCAAGATGCGCTGAACGCGCAAGGATGAGAGCGTCCCGCTACAACTTCGTTTTCCGTTCGGAAAACGCGGGACGTGCCCTCCTGTTCAACAGTCTGACTTGCGCGCTGGTCGAAGTGCAGGATTCCCTGCTGATCCTGCTCGAGCGTACCCCAACCGATTCCGCCTGTCTCAGCGAGGCGCAGCAGCGTTTCGTCCGGCAGATGCTTCGGTGCGGGTGCCTGGTCGACGACGCGATCGATGAGCTGCTGATCCTGAAATACCGGTACCAGCGGTTCAAGTACCGCACGCGTGTGATGCAGTTGACGATCGCACCCACGCTGCAATGCAACTTTGCCTGTCCCTACTGCTTCGAGCGGCCGGCGCCGGCCGCAGAGAGCTCGCGATCGAGCGCCGCGAGGATGAGCGCGCAGACGCGCGCGGAGCTCGTCGATTTTGTCGCACGCGCGGCCGCCGGCCTCTCGCGGTTGGACGTGAGCTGGTTCGGTGGCGAGCCGCTGCTGGCCGGGGACATCGTGCGGGAACTCTCCGCGGAGTTCATACGGCTCGCGGATGCCCACGCTGTGCGCTATGCCGCGAGTCTGGTGACCAACGGCTATCTGTTGGACGAGCCTGCGGAACGCATCGACAGGCTGAAGGCGGCACGCATCGATCACGTCCAGGTTACGCTCGACGGTCCGCCGGAGGTCCACGACCGCCGGCGCCAACTCAAAGCGACCCACGGCCCCACGTTCGCGCGAATCCTCGAGAACGTCAAACGAATGCGTGCCGCGCGGCTGCCCGTGACATTGCGCATCAACGTGGACGAACGGAACCAGGCGCGGATCGGCGAACTGCTCGACTTGTTGCGGGATGAAGGCCTCTCGGATATACCCCTCTATCCCGCGCCGATCGTCGGGGAGACCCCGGGCTGCGCCTCGGTACACACCGATTGCCTGAGCACAACCGCGTTCCATCGGTTCAGGACCGAGTTGCTGCCTATGCTGCGGGCGCGCGGTCTGAGTACCGCAGCCTGCCTGCCGAAACCCGACAACATGGTCACGGCCTGCGCGGCGTGCGTGGCGCGCTCGTTTGTCGTCGACCCGGACGGGAACCTGTACAAGTGTTGGCAGGAAATCGGGGATCGAGCCCGGCGCGTCGGCCATGTCCGCACGTACGGACGGGAATCCGACCGAATCGCGAAGATGCGCGAAATCCGCTGGCTCACCTGGGACCCGTTCGAGAACCCGGAATGCCGGAATTGCAGGTTCCTTCCCATTTGTCTGGGCAAAATGTGCGTATATCGGCCGCTCCTCGAGGGCGGGAAGCCTGCCTGCTGTGCTTGGAAGACCGAGCTTGACAGTCTGATCTCTTGCCTGTACACTCCCTCCGACCTGTTGAAATAGTCAAAGAAGAGCCAGGCAGAAACGAGGAGGGCGCCATGTCGGAAGAGGAAAAAAAAGAAGGCGAAGTGAAGCAGGACGCACAGAACACGGAAGAAGTCTCCGACGAGAAGTTGGACGACGTCGCGGGCGGCGGTTGTGGCCGTCATGTTGAACGCCCGCCGGTGCGTTAGAGGCAAGCTGCTGCACCGACGCTGCGCGTGGGTGCAACATTTCGCAAAAAGAAGTGCCAAGCGAGGACGTTGTGTTCCGCCGCGGGAACGCGGTGGGACGGCAACGTCCTTCTCTTTTTCGGCCGGATAGGGCGGCCAAAAGGACTTGATTGGCGCGGGTGTGCAGGCTAAGGTGTCGCCGTTGTTCCTTGCGAGAATCGAACGCCAATGATGGTGTCCCAACAACAGTGCAAGACACGGCTGTTCGTCGCGCTGCTGGCTCTGACCTTGGCCGGCAGCCTTGACGGCGGGCCCGCCCGGGCCGAACCGGTCGGGCTGCTGGCTGTGGTGCGGCGCACACTGCAGAATGACCCGCTGGTCCGGATTGCGGCAAAGCAGCTTGAAGTCGCGGAGGCCGAGGCGCAGGAAGCGAGCGGCCATTTTGACACTGCGCTCCGGGTTTCCGCGCAGAGCGCCGTCGACGACGCATCGGTCTGGGCCGATGCGGACGGGAACTACGACACGCTGGTCGAGGACAGCGTCGCGTTCGAGACCGCGCTGGATGTGCCGTTCCGGTCTGGCATCACGTTCAGCCCGAGCGTGCGAGCGACGCACACCGAGTCCGATCTGAGCGAGCCCCTGAACGAGGCGGAGGTCTCGTTCACTCTTCGTATCCCTCTGCTGCGCGGCTGGGGCCGCGGCTCCGCTGCCGCACGCGAGGCCGCTGCCCGCGTGGATGTCGCGGCCGCGCGTTGCCGGTACGCGCACGATGTCGCCGCGCGTATCCTGGCGACAACAGAAGCATATTGGGGCTATCTGGCTGCCCATCGCGAAGTCACGACACTCGAGAGTTCAGAGAAGCGTACGGCGACCTTGAACGGAATGCTCGCGGCGCTCGTGGAGGCCGGCGAGCTGGCCAAGGCGGATCTGCAACTCATCGAGGCCTACGGCAAGACCCAGGAGGCGCAGCGAATTGAGGCGGAACGGCGTCTCTTTGCCGCGCGCCAGGCGCTTGGCCTCGCCGTCGGCATGGCCCCCGGCGAGGCCGTCTCTCTGCCGCCGCCGGGCGACGCCTTTCCTGACGCTTCGCGTTTGGCCGATGCCGACGAGGACTCGGCGCTGGGCTTGAAGGAACCGGCCTTGCGACGACGCGCGGATTTCCTGGCGCTTCAGCATCGCTGCACCGCTTGGGACCGGCTCGCGGAAGGCGCGCGAAACGCGAGCCGGCCGGGGCTCGATGCCGTCCTGGGGGTAGGCTATACGGGCTGGAACACGGACGACGGATCGGGCCAGGCCTTCACCGCCTTCGGCGACAATGCCGAAGGAGCGACGGCTCGACTGGCGCTGGAATTCGACTATCCGCTGCGCAACCGCGCCGCGCTTGGACGCTATCGCCAGACCGCGCTGCGCCGGGAAATCTGCCGGCTCGAACGCGACGATCTCAAACGCCGAATCGGTTACGCGATCGATGTCGACGTCGATGCGCTCCGCGCGCTGCAGGCCGAACTGATCGCCCTTGTCGAGGCCGAGAGACTCTATGCCCGAGCCTTTGAGAACGAACGCGAAAAACTCCAGATCGGCATGGCAACGCCGATCGACCTGCTGACCGCCGAAGGCCAGCTTACCGGCGGCGCCTTGGACCGCATCGGCGCACAACGCAAACACGCCGTGGCCATCGCGCGCTTGCGTTTCGACTCGGGTATGCTTCTCGAGCAAGACACGGCCGAGAACATGACTGTCACCGAAAAGAATCTGCTTACGGTTCCCGTCCCTCCCGGAGACCGGGACGAAGAGAGAGAGGACTGACGCCATGAAGAAGGGCTTGTCGCTGTTTCGCAAACGGGCGCTCGAGAGCGCGAGTTCGCCGGAGAAACTCGACGAACTCATCACTGTGACCGGCCCGCGCCTCTGGTTTGCACTCGTAGCCTTGTTGTTGCTGATCCTCGCCGTGTTGTCCTGGAGTATCTGGGGCCGGATCCCGACAACCGTCGAAGGACAGGGCCTCCTGCTCAAAAGTCAGGGGTTGTTCAAAATCGTCGCCCGCGGCGAGGCGCAGGTCCAGGAAATGCGGGTGCGGCCCGGCAACACCGTGACCGAAGACCAGATCGTTGCCGTGCTCGGACAGAAGGGACTGGAAAAGGAACGGGACCGGCTCCGCCGCCATCTGCAGGAGTTGGAGGCACAGCATCGGCGTTTGACCGAGTTCGAGACCAAGGGTTCGGATCTGGAACTGGACATCAAGGCGCAGACGGCGGAGAACCTCCGACGCAAGATCTCCGATCTCGAGAAGAAGGAGTCCTGGCTCAAGGAGAAGCTGGCCACCCAGGAATCTCTGCTGGCACGCGGCGTGATCACGATGCAGGTCGTCGTGAACACGCGCCAGGAACTGGCCGGCGTTCAACAGGAGATCGACGCGGCCAACACCGAGCTCGTCCAGTTGGACCTGGAAAAAACGAAAGTCAAGAACGCGGCGCAACAGGCCGTGTTCAACAGCCAGATCAAGATCAGCGAGACTCGGCGCCGCTTGGACAAGCTCGAGAGCGATCTGGCGGCCCGGTCCGTGATCAAGAGCCCGAAATCCGGGCGTGTGCTCGAGGTCTTCGTCGAAGACGGCAGCGTTGTGAGTGCGGGCGGGCCCGTGCTGAGCATGGAACTTGGCGGTATGGCCCTCGCGGCGCTGGTCTACATCCCGCCCGAGGACGGCAAGAACGTGAAGCCGGGCATGGCTGTGAAGATCGCGCCGTCTACCGTCAAGAAGGAGGAGTACGGCTACGTTCTTGGCCGTGTCAAGAGCGTCTCCGGATTCCCCGCCACCGCCGAGGGCATGATGAAGGTCCTTCAGAACCGCCAGCTCGTCGACCGCCTCTCCGGCAAGGGCGCGCCGATTGCGGTCAGGGTGAGTCTGGACGAAGACGAGACGACACCGAGTGGGTTCCGCTGGTCTTCGTCGTCCGGCCCGGACGACAAGATCCACGCGGGCACGTTGTGCGAAGCCCTGGTTATCACGAGGGAACAGCGTCCGATCAGCCTCGTTGTGCCGGCCGTGAAACGGATGACAGGTTTGTGATAGGTGCACACGATGAGTGTGGAAGAGGAAAAACAGCCGGCCTCTCCGGAGCCTGAGGTGCGTACCCCCCCGCGTACACGCTGGAAACGCGTACGGACCCCGACCCGTCTGCAGATGGAATCGGTGGAATGCGGGGCGGCCTCGCTGGCCATGGTGCTGGAGTACTACGGCAAGTACGTTGCGCTCGAGGAACTGCGGGTTGCTTCCGGCGTTTCGCGCGACGGCGGCAAGGCCTCCAACGTGCGGCGTGCGGCGGAGAAGTACGGGCTTGTCGCCAAGGCGTACAAGAGGGAACTCGACGAATTGTGGGAAATGAACTGGCCCATCATCGTTTTCTGGGAGTTCAACCATTTCCTTGTCGTCGAAGGGGTCCGGGATGACCGGGTCTATCTCAACGATCCGGCCACGGGCCGACGCACGGTCACGCTGCGTGAGTTCGACCGGTCGTTCACGGGCATCGCGCTGTCTTTTGAGCCCGGTCCGGACTTCGTGGCCGACGGCAAGAAACCGAATATCGCCTCGGGGCTCGTGCAGCGGCTGTCCGGCTCGCGCGATGCCTTGCTGTTCACGGCGCTGGCGTCGCTGGGCATGGTCGTGCCCTCGATCGTCGTGGCAAGCTTCGCCCGGATCTGGATCGACAACGTGCTGCTGCGCAATATGGTCTACTGGACCCCGACGTTGCTGCTTGCCATGGGCATCGCGCTGGCGTTCCAATTTGCGCTTGCATGGCTCCAGAACTACTGCCTGCTGCGAATGGAAACACGGCTGGCGTTGACCGGCGCCAGCGCGTTCTTCAGGCATGTGCTCAGGCTGCCGCTTGTCTTCTATCAGCAGCGTTCGCCCGGAGAGATCGGCAATCGTGTCGTGCTGGCTGACGACATTGCCACCTTGCTCTCGGGCGATCTCGCGCGGGCCGTGCTCGGGCTCGGGATGATGGTCTTCTACCTCGTCGTGATGCTCTACTATAACGTGATCCTGACGCTGGTGAGCCTGTTCTTCGCGATTCTCAGCCTGGTCGCGCTGAGCGTGTTCGGGCGCAGACGCGTGGAGTGCGGCAAGTCGGTGCAGCAGAACCTCGGCAAGTGGGAAGGTTCGACCACGGTCGGGCTTCAGATGATCGAAACCCTCAAGGCGGACGGGGGCGAGGGGGACTTCTTCCGCCAGTGGTCGGGCTATCAGGCACGGGTCGCCAACGGCATGCAGAAGGTCATGCTCTATGTGCAATCGCTTATGATCGCGCCGCCTTTCTTCCGTCTGCTCAACAGCGCGGCGGTGATGGGGTTTGGCGGCTACCTCATCATGCGTGGGGATATGACGATCGGCATGCTGGTCGCGTTCCAGGTTCTGGCCGCCGGTCTGGCGCAGCCCGTGAACGACTTGGTGAATCTGGGCGACAGGATGCAGGCGATCGAGGCCGGGATGATTCGCGTCGACGACGTCTTCAACTCTCCGGCGGATCCGGAATTGACGCTGCGCGAATCGCTCAAGGAGGAGGAAGACCTGCTCTCCGTGAAGCTTTCCGGGAAGATCGAGTTCCGCGACCTCACGTTTGGCTACAGCCCCCTGGACCCGCCGCTTTTCGACCGGTTCAATCTGGTGATTCAGCCCGGCGAACGCGTGGCCTTGGTTGGACCGACCGGTTGCGGCAAGTCGACGCTTGCCCGCCTGCTTACCGGCTTGTTCCAGCCGTGGTCGGGCGACATTCTCCTGGACGACAGGCCGCGCCATACGATCCCGCGCGACGTCTACATCAACTCGTTGACGATGGTGGACCAGAACATCTTTCTGTTCGAGGATACCGTTCGGAACAACATCACGCTGTGGGACCGCACCGTGCCGGAAAGCCAGGTCGTGGCCGCCGCCAAGGACGCGTGTATCCACAACGAGATTGCGGCCAGGCAGGGCGGCTACAACAGCATGGTGCAGGAACGCGGCCGAAACTTCAGCGGCGGACAGTGCCAGCGGCTGGAAATCGCGCGTGCACTCGTGAACAGGCCGACGGCCATGATTCTGGACGAAGCGACCAGCGCATTGGATGCACAGACCGAGAAGGACATCGACGACAACCTGCGCCGACGCGGGTGTTCCTGCCTTATCATTGCGCACCGGCTCAGCACGATCCGGGATTGCGACCAGATCATTGTGCTCAAGGCCGGAAAGCCGGTCCAACGCGGTACGCATAGCGAATTGATCAAGGATGCGGACGGGTTGTACGCCACATTGGTTGAGAACTAGATGACGAAGCTCTCAGAAGCATTCAAGGAGCACGGCACCCCGATGCGGGTCAGCGGGAATACCCCCTTCCTGCTGGACGATCCGGACAGCCTGTGGTGGGTGGCCGAGGGCCAGCTCGAGGTGTTTTCCGTGCTGCTCAACGACGGTGTGCCCGCGGGCAGCCGCCAACATTTCTTCAGCGTGCATACCGGCCAGGTCGCACTCGGCATGGCGCTGGACAAGGCCGGCATGGAGCGCGGCTTCCTCGCCGTTGGCCATGTCGACACCGTGGTCTATCGCTTTCCGGTCGCCGAACTGCGCAAGCTCGCTGCCGGCGACTTGCAGAAGCCGGCGGTCGCACTGGTCGATGTCTGGCTGCGCGCGATGTCCGGCGGCGTCTCGCAGGATATCACGCCGCGCACCACCCGCGTGCTGCGGGCAGGCGAGACGGTCGAACTGCAGGGCACCCAGAACGCGCGCGCGGCGCGTGGCGTCGTCTGGATCGAACAGCCCGAAGGCCTGCTCTTCCTGCAGACAGAGGCCATCGGGCCGGGCGCCTTCGTCTTTCCCGTCACGCAGGACACTTCCGTGCAGGCCGTCTCTGATCGCCGTGTTGTCTGCCGAGCAACCGCCGACGTGTTTGGCGACGAGTCCTGCTGGCAGGGCATCCGAGTGTTCTGCCAGATTGTGCGGGACTGCGAGCTGATGACCCGCCAACTGCTCATGGCCGACGAGTTGAACCGGATCGGGGACCGGCAGAGCTGGGACCGCCAGGCGTTGGAGAAGACGTACCGCGAACTCGGTGCCGTCATGGCCGAGCAGCCCGCGATTCGGCAAGAGGAGGCGGAAGGCGACCCGCTCTTCACAGCCTGTCGGACGATCGGGCGGCGGATGGGCGTGGACATGCGCCCGCCGCCGGAGGCGGGCGAGGAGACGAGCCGGCATGCGGACCGGCTGAACGCGATTGCCCATGCTTCTCGCGTCCGGTTCAGGGCCGTGAAGCTCGAAGGCGACTGGTGGCGCGGCGACCACGGCGACCTGCTCGCGCATCGCAAGGAGGACGGCGCGCCGGTCGCTTTGCTCCAGGTGCGGCCGCGCGTCTACGAGATGCACGACCCGACTGCGGAGACGCCCGTCAGGGTCACCGCGGAAATCGCCGCAGGGCTGGACGACCGTGCGCACATGTTCTACAGGCCGTTCCCCGAACGCGTGCTCACAAGGCGGGACCTGCTCAGTTTCGGGCTCAAGGGGGCCGGCCGCGATCTGTTCGTCATGGTGGCCATGGCTGCGGCGGGCGGCCTGCTCGGCGCCGCGATCCCGCTGTTCACGAGGTTCCTGTTCGATACCGTGATTCCGGGCGCGCAGCGCGGACAGTTGCTCGCCATTACCATCGCGCTTGCCTGCATGGCCTTTATCTTCGGGCTCTTCCAGCTCTGCCAGAATTTTGCCAAGTTGCGCATGGAAACCCGAATGGATCTGCAGGTCCAGGCCGCGCTGCTCGATCGTTTGCTGAGTCTGCCGGTCCGCTTCTTCCGCCAATACGCGGCCGGCGACCTGGCGGATCGGATCGTGCGGCTCAGCGACATCCGCTTCCTGGTCTCGAGCCTGCTGTCCCTGTTCCTTGTCTCGGGATTTACCGGGCTGTTCAATACGATCGCCATGTTTGTCTACGACGTTCGGCTTGGCCTGCTCGGACTGGGGATCCTGGGGGCGACGCTGTTGGCCGGCAGTGCATTTTGCGCCGTGCGCCTGCGCTATGCCCGGAAAATTGCGGAGCTTGACGGCAAGTCCGCCAGTCTCGTGCTTCAACTCCTCACGGGCATCGCCAAGTTGCGTTCGGCCGGCGCGGAGATCCACGCATTTGCTGCATGGAGCCGCTTGTTCAGCGCAACACGCCGCCACAGGTTCGCGGCGCTGAAGAACAACGCATGGTTCGAGACAATCAGCGTGGCGTTGCCCACACTTGCCGCCATGATCATCTTCGGGCGACTTGGCTACATGCTGATGGGCAGCGGGCCGGCGGGAGGCGCCGGAAAACAGGTCGTGAGCCTGGGTTCCTTCCTGGCTTTCAACGCCGCATTCACCAATGTGTTGATGGTTGTGCTCGGCACGCTCGCGTTTGCCACGTACGCGGTCGCCATCTTTCCCATTTTCGAACGACTTAAGCCTATCATGACGACCGTACCCGAGATCGATGACGTCAAGCATGACCCCGGCGAGCTGACCGGGGCCGTTGAAGTCACGCACGTTTCGTACCGCTACGATCCGGACGGACCACTCGTGCTCGACGATGTCTCCATCTCCATCCGGCCCGGCGAGTTTGTGGCATTTGTCGGACCGTCCGGCTCCGGCAAATCCACCATGCTCCGGCTCCTGCTCGGATTCGACAATCCGGAGACCGGTGCAATTCACTACGACGCTCAGGACCTGCGCACACTCGACACGACCGCCGTGCGCAGGCAGATCGGGACCGTCATGCAGAACATGCGGCTGTTGCCCGGCAGCATCCTCGAGAGTATCCGCGGCAGCCGCCCGCTCAGCCTCGAACAGATCAAGGACGCCGTCCGCATGGGTGGGCTCGAAGAGGACATCGCCGCGATGCCCATGGGGCTGCATACCGTGATCGGCGCGGGCAGCAGCGTCTTTTCCGGCGGACAAAGACAGCGCATCCTCATCGCACGCGCCATCGCCGCCAAGCCGCGCATCATGTTCTTCGACGAGGCGACCAGCGCGTTGGACAATCGGACGCAAGCGCTGATCAGCCACAGCCTCGACCAGCTCCAGGCAACCCGTGTCGTGATCGCACACCGGCTCAGCACCGTTATGAACGCCGACCGTATCATTGTGCTCGTCAAGGGCACCAAGGTCCAGGAAGGTACCTTCAAGCAGTTGATGGAGCAGGACGGGCCGTTCGCGGATCTGGCCCGCCGCCAGATGTTGGACGATACCACGAAACGAGCGACAGAATACCTTTATTGAGGATTGGGACCTCGTATATATAATCTTTTTTGTGCTTGCGCCCCCGTCTCAAAGCGCGTAGGGTTATGCGACGTTTGGTAAAGAACGCCCCCACTTTGGGGCCGTTATGTAGGAGTATCGCTATGCGAAATGCAGTAAGTCTGATCGTTGCGCTCGCCTTCTCGACCGTTCCCGCTTTCGCCCTCATGATCGATGATTTCAGTGTCAATACTGACCCGCCAGGGAGCGTTAATGCCGGCTATTCCTACTGGGATGCAGCCGGATATGATGTCGGCGCCGACGGCAGTAGTGTCCTCGGCGAATGGCGAGAGTACTATGTCGGCGCTTATGAGACCGGCACGGTAGCGGCCGAACTCAGGGTGTACGTTGCCGGCGGCGAGTTTTACAGCAGTGGTGACGCCGATATCGAGGGGCAGAGCTCGGTCTACTGGGACGGTGCGTCGAACGACTACGCTTACTGGTATCAAGGTGCGAATTGGCCGTGGCCCGCCCCGATTACCGCGAATCCCACCTCATGGAACGATTGCGCGGTGCTTGACAGGTACGGGCTTGGCGGCATCGATTTGACCGAGGGCGACGTGCAGGATAGGTTCCGCTTGTCTGCGTACGGCGACCACGATTGGATGTTGGAGGTAACGGTGTGGTCAGGTTCCAACGAGACCGATTGGGCTTTCGCGAGACAGAGCATTACGGCCACCACGGTCTACGACAACGTCTATCTCCCGTTTTCGTCCTTTGGCGGCGGCGCCGGCACGATAGACTGGCACGACGTGGGTGCGGTGCGGATGACCATCCTCAATGAGCCGGGTGTTGCGGAGCTTCAGGCTCACGTCGACTTCATCGAGACGATTCCGGAACCCACGACGATGGGGCTGCTGGGTGTGGGTGGCATGCTTCTGATGGCAGCCTCCAAGCGTCGGAAGAAGAAATAGTTGTTGGCAGGCAAACTCGAAGGGCGAGTTCCAGAGACTTGGAACTCGCCCTTCTTCTTTTGTGGGGCCGTATCTCTCTCTCTCTTCTTCTTCCGTTTCCTGCCACGCTGCGGCCGCCCGCGAGGGCGGGTGCGGCAAGAACGTGAGACGCGACGATCGAACCGGCGCGGGCGTCGTCCCATCCCCCCTTTCTCTCCCGCCGCCCGGGACGGCGGCGGGAAGGAAATGGGGAGGTCCGGGCTCAGTCGGGCGCACCGCCTTTCGGCGACGGGCAGAACGGCCCCATGCGCGGCGGACGGATCGCCGTGATCACGACGAGCGGCTGGCGCCGGATCCTGAACAGCAGCGCCACGGCCGGCTCCGTCGCTTGCCGCATGCGCCGCAAATCGAAATTAGAGCAGGGCCGG
>Ga0272441_10002829_pt1 | contig 34383 bp, 22 predicted proteins | sample SSMProp6N_FD_193582 | JGI IMG/M metagenome (GOLD analysis project Ga0272441, IMG submission 193582) | Marine sediment archaeal communities from Little Sippewissett salt marsh, Falmouth, MA, United States - SSM-Prop-6N | ecosystem: Environmental > Aquatic > Marine > Wetlands > Sediment ... | reverse complement strand
GCAGGAAACCGAGACGGGCGTCGCCGTGCGGAGGCGGCAGGGGCCGCCGACCGTGGACAGCAGTGTCGCCTCGGACAATTTGCCGTCGGCCCAGGCGAGGTCCACGTGGAAGCCGCCTCGCGCACAGAGGCCCTTGACGCTCCCCTCGGGCCAGGCCGAGGGCAGGGCGGGGAGCAGGTGGACCTCGCCCGTGTGGCTGGCCAGCAGCATCTCGGCGACGCCGCTGGTGGCCCCGAAGTTGCCGTCAATCTGGAACGGCGGATGGGCGTCGAAGAGGTTCGGGTACATGTGGCCGGGGATGAGCAGATTGGCCAGCATCTTGTAGGCGTGGTCGCCGTCCTCGAACCGTGCCCAGAAGTTGATCTTCCACGCCCGGGACCATCCCGTGCCGCCGTCGCCGCGGAACTCGAGGCTCTTCATGGCGGCCTTCCAGATGTCCGGCGTGTCGCGGCGGGTGATCTCCGTGCCCGGGTGCAGCCCCCACAGGTGCGAGACGTGGCGGTGGGTCGTTTTCGGGGCCTCCTTGTAGAGCCACTCCTTGAGTTGTCCCTCGCTGCCGACCTGGTTGGGGGCGATGCGCTTGCGCATCGCGATCAGTTTCTTGCGGAAGTCCTCGTCGACGCCGAGGATGCGGCTGGCCTCGATGACGTGGCCGAAGAGGTTCCGGATGATCTGGTGGTCCATCGTGGGTCCCATGACCAGGCCGCCGCGCTCCGGCGAGTTCGACGGGCCGCTCACCAGCCACCCTTTGCCGTAGACCGGGTCCTCGACGAGGAACTCCGTGAAGAAGAGCGCCGCCTTCTTCAGGATGGGGTAGGCGCGGTCGCGGAGGAAGTCGGTGTCGCCGGTGTAGGCGTACCGGAACCAGAGGTGCTGGCAGAGCCAGGCCCCGCCGGTTGGCCAGATGCCGTGGTTCGAGGCGTTGATTGGGGCTGTGCCCCGCCAGATTTCCGTGTTGTGATGGAGCACCCAGCCGGGGCAGTCGTAGAAGGTGCGGGCGGTCTTGGCGCCCGTCTCGGAGCAGTCGGCGATCATGTCGAAGAGGGGCTCGTGGCACTCGGAGAGGCCGGTCAGTTCGGCCGGCCAGTAGTTCATCTCCGTGTTGATGTTGACGGTGTACTTGCATTCCCACGGCGGGTTGAGTCTGTGGTTCCAGATGCCCTGGAGGTTGGCGGGCTGGCTGCCGGGGCGGCTGCACGCGATCATCAGGTACCGCCCGTACTGGAACGTCAGGGCCGCCAGCTGCGGGTCGTCGCCGTCCTTGAATTCGCGGATGCGCTGGTCGGTCTCGTTGCGGGCGGCCGCGCTCGTGCCGAGATCAATGTCGCAGCGGCCGAAGAGACCCTGGTGGTCGGCCACGTGGTCCTTCCGAATGGCCGCGTAGGACTTGTCGCCGAGGGCCGCGAGCACCTTGGCGCAGCGGGTTGACGGGTCGCCGGAGATGTCGGCGTAAGTCACGTAACTCGTGGCGGCGGTGAGGATGAGGGTGGCGGCGTCGGCGCCCTTCACGCGCACCGTGCCGTCCGAGATTTCCACCGTCCCGCCGCTTGCGCGGGCCAGGAGCCGGGCCTCGAACCGCAGTTTACTCGGCGTGCCCGTCTTGCCGGGGTGCGTCACGCGGCCACGCATCGCCACCGTATTGTCGGCGACGCGGACGAGGTCGTGCTCGACGTGCGGCGAGAGGAGCCGGGCGTCGAATGTGAGGGCGCCCTTCTTCCCGGCCGTCAGGCGGACCGCGACGACGTGGTCCGGGTAACTCGCGATGGTCTCCCGCGTGTACGCGACGCCGCCCGCCGTGTACTCGACGGTGGCGGCGGCGTCGTCGAGGTTCAGCGCGCGGCGGTAGCCGCGCACCGTCCGGTGCGCCTCGGGGAACTCCAGGACGAGGTCGCCGAACGGCTGGTACGATTCCTGGCGGAGCGGCTTGCTCATGCAGTGCTGGCTGGCGAGGCGCTCGGCCTCGCGCTGCTTGCCGGCGAAGAGCAACTGGCGGACCTTGGGCAGGTGCTCGGCGGCGCCGGGGTTCTGGTAGTCCTGCGGCTGGCCGGTCCAGAGGGTGTCCTCATTGAACTGGATGCGCTCCACGTCCGCCCCGCCGTAGACCATGGCGCCCATGTGACCGTTGCCGACGGGGAGAGCGGCGGTCCACTCCTTCGCAGGCGAGCGGTACCAGAGGATCCATCGGCCGTCGGGGGCCTGGACCGCATCGGCGTCCTGGATCTCGGCTTGGCCGTAATCGATGGGCGGCTGGGTGCCGCCCTTGGCGTACTCGGTCCGGCGGACGAGGCGGCCGGCGGCTTCCTCGGCCTTGGCGGCCTTGACGTAGGCCTGGGCGAGGGCGGCGCGGTCGGCGCCCTTCGGCCACGTGGCCCAGGCGGGATCGTCGCCGAGGCGGAACTGCCACTCGCCCGCGAGCGAGACGGCCTTCGTGCCGATACCGAGTGTGGGTTGGCCCCGGGCGATGCCGCCGCCCCCGCCGCCGTCGTAGACGCGGACGGCCACCAGGTTCCAGTCGCCGAAGCGGACGGCCTTGGCGGGCACGGTGTAGCGGCGGTGGGGCTCGCACTGGCCGTCATACTTCGGCGGCATGCCGCCGGTGGCGCCGACCTTCGCGCCGTTGACGAACGTTTCGTCGCAGTCGTCGACGCTGCCGAGTTCGAGCGTGAGGTCCCGGGCCTTCCAGTCCTCCGGCACCTTGACGAAGCAGCGGTACCAGGCGAAGCCGTCCTGGTTCTGGAAGCGGCCGCCGGGGCCTTCGTCCCAGAAGCCGGGGACGTGGAGCATCTGCCAGCCGTCCGGCTCGGCGGCCGGAGCGAGGGCGGTGAAGGCCAGGAGGGCACACAGGGTCACGAGGGCGTGGCGTGTCATGGGAGGTCTCCTTGAAACAGGCTCATTCGTCATAAGGGCGGCGCGGGGTGGTTGGCCCGAGGCGCCGTGCCGTTCAGCCATGGTTCTTTCCGGCGGGGGTGCTTCGTCCCTCGTCCCGGTAGCGGTCGAGCAGGGCGGTCAACCGGCGGACGATCTCCGGATGCGCGTCGAACAGGTTGAGCTGCTCACGGGGATCGTCTTCGAGGTTGTACAACTGCCCCGGCGTGCCGGGCTTCGGGCCGCTGCCGCGCGGGGGCACCCAGCCGCCCGAGTCCTTGCTGTCGATGATGAGTTTCCAGGGTCCTTGCCGGATCCCGAACACCCCGAAGACGGAGTGGTGGACGATCGCCTCGCGAATGGGTTCGTCACGGGGCTCGCCGAGCAGGGCCGGAAGGACGTTGTAACTGTCCGGGCCGGCGTCGTCGGGCAGCGGCTGGCCGACGATGGCGGCACAGGTGGCCAGGAGGTCCACCAGGCAGATGGGCTCGTCGCACACGGAACCCGGGGCGATGCGGCCGGGCCAGCGGGCGATGAACGGCACGCGGTGGCCGCCCTCCCACGTGTGCGACTTGTATCCCCGCCAGTCGCCCGCGCTCTTGTGGTTGTACCCGCCCGGCCGGGGGCCGTTGTCGCTCGTGGCGATGACGAGCGTCTCCTCGGCCAGGTCGAGGCGGTCGAGCGCGTCGAGGACGCGGCCGACGCAGCGGTCGGCCAGCGCAACGAGGTCGCCGCGCGGGCCTTCGGCCGTCGTGCCGCGCATGGATTCCGGCGGCAGCCAGGGCGCGTGCGGTGACGAGAGCGCCAGGTACAGAAAGAACGGCCGGTCCGGCCGTTCGCGCTGCGCGCGCTCGATGAAGGCGACGGCCTTGTCCGTGAAGGTGGGGTCCACGGTCTCGAGGTCGAAGCCGGGCGCGACCCATCCCGGCCGAGGACGGAAGTCCGGGTGCTTGGATTTGTCCACGCGGATGGGCTTGTCCGGAATGCCCACCGTCCGGTCGTTCTCGATGTAGCAGAACGGCCCGTCGATGGTCGAGCAGGCGGCCGTGTACCAGGCGTAATCGAAGCCGAGGGCGTTCGGGCCGCCGTGAATCGGCTTCGTGAAGTCGACGTTCATGCCCTCGTCCGGGTCGCCGTCCTGCCACGAGCCGTTGAAGTGCTCCTTGGCGTTCTTCCACGTGCCGACGAAGCCGCCCGCCCGGGTCCACCCCAGGCCCAGGTGCCACTTGCCGATGCACGCCGTCGCGTAGCCGTGTTTCCGGAGGAAGGAGGCGACGGTCGTGCGTTGGGGCTCGATGAGCGGCGGTGTGTAGCCGCCCACGACGCCGCGCTTCAGCCACGTGCGCCAGCAGTACCGGCCCGTCAGGACGCCGTAGCGGGTGGGCGTGCACACGGCCGAGGGGGAATGCGCGTCCGTGAACCGCCGGCCCTGTTCGGCCAGTCGGTTGAGACGCGGCGTGGGGATGCAACCGTCCGGATTGTAGCGGCGGACGTCGCCGTAGCCCATGTCGTCGGCGAGGATGAAGACGATGTTCGGCTTCCGGGACTTCGGGCGTGGCGCGGGCGCGGCGCCGGCGCAGCGGGCGGCCAGCGCCGCGCCGCCCATCGCCAAACTTCTCAGAAAGGTGCGTCTCTGCATAAAGCCTCCTTATGACCGTTTGGCCGCCAATGGTTGGGAGCGCGTGCCACGTCCTGGGGCATCGGAGGCCAAGCCGTGGGTGACTTCCGGCGTCGCGCACGGCCGGGCAAGACCGGCTGTGGCACGGATGGATGCGCGGCAGGTACGGAGACCCGCCGCCCATCCGCTGGCCTACTTCCAGGCGGACGTCATCTCGTGGATTTTCAGTGACTCGACGGTGAGGGAACCTCCCTCGGCCGTTAGCGAGATCGTGCCGAGCGGCCGGCCGGCGTCGCGACGGCCGCTGGTCTTGTAGCAGGCCCCGTCGCCCCCGCACACCTCGACCATCGGACGGTCGACGAGGACGCGGAACGTCACCTTACCGTCCTTCACGGCGAGCGGCATTTCGTCGAGTTTTCCGGCGCGGAAGTCGTACGTGGCCGCGTGCTCACCGACACGGAGCACGGCCTTGGAGGCGGTGCCCTGCTTCAGCGTCACGAGGATGTCGTAGAGTTGGCCCGGCGCCTCGAATGTGACGGCGGGCTTCTCGGCGGTCAGCGCCGCGTTCTCGGCCGTCTTCGGATTTGGCTTCCGGAGCGTCTCGAGTTCCTTGATGGGCGTGGCGAACAGCCGGATGCCGTCGTCCGTGGTCCGGAGCGTCAAGCGGGTCGGCACGCTGAACGCCTGGTTGAACGGCATGTTTGGCATGTCGACGCGTGCCCACCCTATCTGGACGACGCGGCCGTCCGGCGGGTTGCTGAAACACTGCGAGGCATAGTAGGGCCCATAGTGGACGCGGTGCTTGCCTTCGTGCGCCGGGGTGAACGTCTTGCCGTCGAAGTCGCCGATGACGTATTGCGCGTTCGCCGCGAAGACGACCCACCGGGTGTTCTTCGGGTCCCCGTCGACGGGCAGTATGAAGAGTTCGGGGCACTCGTGGTACCCGGCGATGCGGCTCTGGTAGGTCCACTCCTTCAGCTTGGGCGAGGTGTAGAACGCGATGCCCCCCGTTTTGTCTCGCTGGTCGAACACGGCGATGACCCAGTGCTTGCCGGGGTCGTACCAGACGAGTTTCGGGTCGCGCCCGGAATGCTTGATGATCGGGTTGCCCTCGTAGTACGTGAACGTCTTGCCGCGGTCGGTGGAGTAGGCGAGGGCCTCGCCGCAGCCGGTGTCGGTGAAGGCGAGGACGAGGGGCTTGGCGTCGCCCTTCTGCCAGCCGGCCGTATTGTGCAGGTCGACGTTCCCACTGCCGGAGAAACAGCTGCTGACGGCCATGCTCGGATGCCGGTCTTCCACGCGGCCGCCGAAGCAGCGCAGCGCCCGGTCCTGCTCCGTCCAGTGAATCATGTCGGGGCTCGTGGCGTGTCCCCAGTACATGTTGGCCCAGTTGCGGCCGGCGGGATTGCACTGCCAGAAGAAGTGGTACGTGCCGTCGTAGTAACACATGCCGTTGGGGTCGTTGTTCCAGCCGCGCATCTGGCTCATGTGGAACTGCGGGCGCAGCGCTTCGTCGTAGACCGGCGCCAGGTGGCGAATCTCGTTGCTGGAGGCGAACATCTTGCAGATATCGGGCGCCGCCCGGGCGACGACCGTCGCGGTCTGGCCGACGTACTCCTCCATGTTGAGGTACGTCCACCAGTCGATGTCGTCCTTGTCGGCGGGGAAGTTACAGTCCAGATTGTGGACGAGCGTGTCGCCGACGGTGACGGTCATCCGGCCGCGCGGCCCGTCGTTCGTGACGGGGAAGATGATGTACTTGGCCGCGATCTTGATCTCCTGCGTGTGTTCCGGATGGGGGTTTTTCGCGGGTCCTTTCGGCGCCGGGGCCGGTTTCTTCTTCTTCGGCGTGTTGCTCTGCGCGATGTGATCGACGTTGATATGGCCCCAGCCGTCGGACCGGTCATCGACGATCCGGATGACGGCCTCTTTGCCCTTGTACTTGCGGAGGTCCCAGTTCTCCCAGTTGAGGAACTCACTGCCGCCCGGTTGGACGTTGGGACCGGTGGCGCTCAGGACGACCTTGCCGCCGATGAGGAGGTTCATGCACGTCGTGTTCTTGTAGCCTCCGCCGCCGATGAGGAACGTGAGGTAATCGCGCTCGATGGTGAAGGGGGGCGAGGTGAGCGTGCCCTTCGGCCCGTCGCGGCCCAAAAACGAGTTGACGAGCCCCTTGCCCTCGAAACCGGTGACCTTCATCTGGCCGGGCAGGGTGCCCTTGGCGGGGCCGTCGCCGAAGGCCTTGCCCTCGGCCTTCCAGCCATCGGGGTAGGTCTTTCCCTCGAAGTCGGCGATGAGGATGTCGTCGTCGGCGAGAGCCGCCGGGGCCATGACCGCCAAGGCCATAGCCGCCAGGATCATTTGTCGTGTCGTCATGTGCCAGCCTTTCTCTACTTGCCTTGGAAACAGAGAACCTTGCCGCCGGTCGTCGCGACATACAGCCGTCCGCTGGCGGCGGCGAGGCCGTCCCAGACGGGCGGGGCGGGCAGATCGTACCGGGCCAGTTCCTTGCCGTCGGCGGTGGCGAAGACGGCCAGGACGCCGCCCTTGCGGCCTTGCCAGGCGGCGTGGGGGTCGTCCGGGTCGACGACGTCCGGCGATCCGGCGGCAAAGAGGGTATCGCCCGCTCGCACGAGGGCTGTCACGCGGATGTCGACGCGCTGCTCCCACCGGGGCTTGGGCCCCTGGCGGCGTTTATTCCTGTCTTTCTTCCGCTCCGCCGACATCTCCAACGGCAGGCACCGGAGGCGGTACGGCTTCGTGCCCGGCAGGAACACGGTCTCCCGGCTGCGGGACTTGTATACCTCCATGCCGTACGCCACGCCGTCGCCCAGGACCATCACGCCGCTGGTCATGGCCTGCCTGGCCTTCCAGTAGGTGCGGTTGAACCAGGTGCCGTCGAGGTATCCGCCGGTCATGTACAGATGTACGCCCCTTCCGCCGCCGCTGTCCCGGACCTTCATCTGGCGGATGAAGATGCCGGAACCGTCGGTGGCCGGCACGTCGTTCAGGAGGCCGGGCAGGCTGCCGGCGCTGGTGGTGGGCGGCTGCTTGCCGGTGTCGGGGTCGCGATCGCAGAAGGTGTCCTGGTGGACGATTTTGCCGGTGGCCGGATCGAGACCCCAGAGGCGGATGCCGCCGTCCAGGTACGACGACCGCCCCGCCGCCAGCCAGCACGTGCCGCCGGTGATGAGGACGCTGCCCGGGACGGGCCAGGCCGATTCCACCTGCCCGTAGGAGGTGACGAGCCGCCGGCCGGGGGCCGCGTCGAATTGCCAGACGAGGCGGCCGTCGCCCGCGCGGAGGCAGGTGACCCGCCCGTCGGCCGACCCGAAGAGGGCGAGGTCGCCGTGGACGGTGGGCGGGGAGTCGACCCGGCCGTCGGCCGTGTACCGCCAGCTTTCCTTGCCGTTTCCGGCGTCCAGCGCGCGGACGGTGTGTTCGTCCACGCCGGCCACAAAGACCTTGCCGCCCGCGACGACCGGGGCGCTGGGCTCGGCGCCGAGGTCGGCCGTCCAGACGGGCTCGAGGGTCGTGGGGACGGCGGTTTTGGTGGCGCCGCTGCGCCGACCGTCGTGGCGATAGGTGGGCCACGCGTCATTTCGGATTTCGGATTTCGGATTTCGGATTGGTTGATCGTACGCGGGACCCTTTACCAGTCGGTGGTCGTCTGGCGTCTCGGGCAGCGGCTCGCCGGACGCGATCTTCGGCGCCAGGGCGTTGAAGCCGACGAGTTTGGCTTCCTGGTAACACGAGCACGGGTGCGGGGCGGTGTACAGCAGCCCGTTGCACGGCAGGTAGCCGATGAGGCATCCGCCGCGGACCCAGTGGTTCTGCCAGTTCTCCCCGGAGGAGAGATCGACGAACTCCACGCCCCGGCGCGTGGACAGGAGGAACCGCTCCGTGATCCGGTTCCGCGTGCAGCGGTGATGGTGGCCGACGTTGAAGATGGCCTTCGTGCCCAGTTCGGTGCGCGGCTTGCCGGTCCGCAGGTCAACGGCCTGGATGCGGTAATCCACCTGGCTGGAGTTCTTGGCCCGGTAGCCGTTGCCCCACACGCTGCCGTACTCGGTCTCGGCGTCGACGTGGGTCCAGACGGCGTCGCGGACGACGAAGACGTCGGGCGGCGTGCAGTGGCCCCATCCGCCGTACGGATGCTTCCACAGTTGATTGCCGGTCTTGGCATCGAAGGCGTGCAGCGTGCCCGGCATGGTGTGGTAGGTGTGATGTGTGTTCGGTTCCGGCTGGGCCAGCAGGAGGACGCCGTCGTGGTAGAGCATGACGGTGTGGAGGTACTCGTAGACGCGGCCGAAGCCGATCTTCGTGACGGCCGTCTCGGGCAGGGCGGGACGGTCGACTTGCCAGCGGCGCTTGCCCGTCTCGGCGTTCAGGCTCACGATGGTCTTGTGCGTCAGGGCGAAGACGCCGCCGTCGCCGGCGGCCAGTTCGAGCCGGCCGCACGGGTCCTGCTGCTTCGTCGTCCGGACTGCCGTGAACGGTCCCTGCTTCCACAGGAGTCGGCCGGTCTTCGCCTCGACCGCGACGATGCGTTTGCCGGGGGCCGGGTCCGGCGCACCGCCGTCGGGGCGCTCCTCGGGGTTGATGGAGCAGATGAGCCGGCCGTCGCTCAGCAGGACCGCGTGGGCCCGCGCGGTGTCCTTGTACACGCGGTGAACCTCGCCCGTGGCGGCATCGAGGGCCGTCACCGGCTCGCCGGCCCCGAGCGGGACGTACACGGTCTCCCCGTCCGTGACCAGCCGCTTGTAAATGTGCGGGGGCATCGTGAAGCGAGGGACGGCCCCCGTGCCCGGCGTGCCGCTGTAGTCTTTCGAGTCCCAGTGTGGCACGGGACGCTTCCAGAGCCGGACGCCGCTGAAGGCGTCGCGGGCCGTCAGATACCATTGGCTCGGCACGCTGCTGCCCGCGCAGGTGAGGGTCTCGTCGCAGATGGTGAAGAGGCGGCCGCCCGCCGACACCATGCTGCTGACGCTCGGCGTCCATCCGTGGCTGCGAGCCCACCGCGGGCCGCACGTCCATTGGAGGTGCCGGGGCGGGCCGACGCGCCGGTCCGCCGCCACGGCATTGCCGCCGGGTCCGTGCAGGCTGTGGGTCCACTCGTCGATGTCCTCGGGCCGGGGCTTGACGGTCTTTTTCATGTGGATGTACGCCACACCCTCGGGGGCGAGGACGCGCATCGCCTCCTCCATCGGCACCTTGCCGAGGTCGCCGGCGACCAGGAGGTTGACGAGGTTCTCGGCGTACGGCAGCCGATCGCCGTCCCATTGCACGACGGAGACCCGGCCATACAGGTGTTTCGAGCGGATGCGGGCGCGGGCCTTCTCGACGTTTTCGGCATTGCGGTCGAGGCCGTGGACGAGATACGCTTCGCCCTTGCCGAGCGCGGCGGTGAGGCGCCCGTCGCCGCAGCCGAGATGGACCACCAGTCCGCCGCGGACGCCGGTTTCCTCAAGGATGTGTTGAGCGAGGTCGTCGGGCGACTCGGCCGCGCCGACGGAGGAGGGGAGAGCCGTGCAGGCGGCGAGGGCGAGGCACAGCACGACCGCGTTCCATACCCCGACGGGCAACGTACGCGTTCGCATCGCCTGGGCTCCTTTGAATGCGGTTTGGCTGCGCGCCGGGGATGGCTACGCGACCGGCCGCGCGGCGGGTCTCCTGCCCCGCCGCGCAAAACGCACATTCGAGCGCGGGGAGCCCTGAGACCCACCGCGCAACGCGTGGCATCTCGCGGACGGCCTACGTATGCAGCGGGCCGCGCACCGGCCGGGTCCGCATCCGGTTGGCCTCGTCGTCGTTCACGAACTCCTCCTTGACCGGGTCCCACGTCAGGCTTCGGCCGAGGAAGAGGACCATGTTGGCGATGTGGCAGGTGGTCATGGACCGCTGGGTCGCCTCGGCGCTGGAGATGGGTGTCTGACGGGTCTTGACGCAATTCAGGAAGGCCCGCACGTGCCCTTCGGCCGGGTAGCCGGCGCCGAACGTCTGGCCGGCCAGCAGCGATGCGGGCTCGGTCCGGATGTTGCCGTCGTCGTCCACGTAGACCTTACCGTCTGTCCCCTGGAACTCCACGTGCAGCGGCCAGGAGCCGTCAATCAGGATGAGGTCCACGCCGCTGGCGTAACGGCAGCGGATGCGGTCACCGTCGTCGCCGATGTAGTCGTACTGGACGGGCGAGGTGTTGTCGGCGCCCATGGCCATCTGGCAGAGGTCGACGGTGTGGCTGCCCCATTCGGAGATGCTGCCGCCCTGCCAGTCGCGGTGGTGCTTCCACCGGGAAAGGTACGTCTTGTTGTACGGCCGCCAGGGCGCGGGGCCCAGGAACATGTCCCACCAGAGTTTTTCCTTCGGCGGAGTGGGCTGGGGGTCGCAGGAGAAGTACGGGGGTGCCGTGATCTTGCCGGCCCCCTCGGCCCGGAGGGTCTTCAGTGTGCCCAGGGCGCCGCTCTTGGCGAGGTCGCACGCGTAGCGGAACCGCGTGATGCTCCGCCGCTGCGTGCCGCACTGGTACACCGTGCCGAGGCGCTGGATGGTGTCGGCGAGTTCGCGGCCCTCGGCGATGGCGTGCGTGGGCGGCTTCTCGCTGTAAATGTCCTTGCCGGCCTTGGCGGCCGTGATGGAGGCGATGGCGTGCCAGTTCTCGCCGGTGGCGATCATGACGGCGTCGATATCCGGCCGGGCCAGCACCTCCCGGAAATCGATGTACGGTTTGCAGTCGCCGTTGTCGTACTGTTTGTCGACCTTCTGCTTGGCCGCCTGCCGCCGCTCGCCGCGCACGTCGCAGACCGCGGTCATCTGGACGTCCTTGTTGCCCATGAAGGCGCCCATGACGTAGTTGCCTCGCCCGCCGATGCCGATGGCGCCCATGACGATGCGCTCCGACGGCGAGACGGTGCCGTCCGCCCCGCGGGCCGAGGCCGGCACGACGTACGGCGCCAGGGCCGAGACGGCGAGCGTTCCGGCCGCCCGTTTCAGAAATGCACGACGCGAATGGTCCCTCATGGGCGCTCTCCCTTCCGCTTTGGCAGGACAATCGTTCGGTTTCCAGGCAGACGACCTTACCGTTTTTCCGCGCGAGGTACAACCGTCCGCCTGCCGGAGTCGCCGTCGGCGTCGCCGTGCGCCGCGAGGGGTCGCGGTGTCGCGCCCGGGGCCCGGAGGCTTTCATCCATCGCGCCCGGCTGCCGGCAGGCGGTACGCCCGGACGTGGACGGGACGGATGCCGTCCTGTGCGTCGCTCGCCGCCGGGTATTGGACGCCGAGGCGGTCGCCCGGTTTCAGGTCGCCCAGCCCGGCCGCACGGCCGTTCAGGAAGATGTCGACGCCGGCATCGACGGCGAAGCGGTACGTCTTCGGCCGCTCGCGGGCGGCCCACCGGCGGACGACCTCGAGGCGGGCCTTGACGTCCGGCAGGTAGGCCTCGGCGCGGTCGCCGGCGCCGCGCCAGAACGCGAGGCCCTTCATGTCGTCGGTCGGCGGCGGACCGTGGGCGACCTCCAGGACGCGCTGGTCCGCGTGGACGGCCGTGACGCGGCCGGTCAGCCAGATCGTGGGCACGTCGTCTCGCCCCTGGCCGCTGCGCCCGGCCTTCTTCCCGCGGCGCCACGGAGGATACGGCGTTTCGATTTTCGGATCGTACCGGCACCCGGCCTCGACGAACGCCGCCAACCGTGACTCCAGGTGGTTCATCCGGATGAGCCGGAACTCGTCGCGGAACGAAACGGCCTTCGGCCCCCAGTGGGGCGGGATGTCCTGGTGATAGTCGGCGTAAGCGACGCGGCCGTCGAGGTCGACCAGCACGAAGTAGGCCCCGCCGCCCTGGTCGCGGTAGGCGTTGCGGGTGCGCTGGGCCATGTCGTCCAGGAGGTAGGGGACGGTGGCGTGCGGCCAGTTCATGTAGAACATTTTACACGTGCGGGCCCGCTGGCAAAGCGTCAGGTTGTGCACGGCATCGTAGCGGCCGGGCCGCGGCGGAAAGAAGTCACGCGCCGTCATGTACGTGTCGTGGATCGTCGTGTTGACGTACAGAAACGCGACGTGCTCCCGGTAGGCCCGATGCAGCGGCTCGATCATCGGCGCCACGCTCCAGTGCCAGCACCACGCGTCCGTCGGGTTCGCCAGGACCAGGAGGACGGCCTTCCGGCCGCGGTAGGAGGAGAGGCGGACGTAGTCGCCCTCTCTCCCTTGCGGCACGGCGACCGGCCTGGCCCGGACGCGCGGCTGGGAGGGACGCCCAGGCGCCCGTTCGTACCCCTGGATGCACAGCAGGTACTCGCGCAGGATCGCCGGCCGAAGGACCGCCGTCGGGTCGTAGGGGTTGAGGTCAGAGTAACCGGGCGAGGCCAGGGCGGCCTCCATCGTCAGGAGCGTGAAATCCGGGGCGGGTTCGCCCGGCTTCGGACGCCGGCCCGCGAGACTGTGGCCGGGGCGGCTTGCCGCGATGCCCAGGTGGAACGGAAGCACCTTGCCGCCGCAACACTGGACGTCTGTGTACATTGCATAGAGCCGGAGCGCATCGAGTGCGCCGGGCGTCAGCCGACCCTCGATGTACGCCTGCCGCAACACGTCACGGCCGCGGCGGACGACCTCCTGCGTGCGGTCGGTGACGGCCCGTTCAGACGGGCCGAGCGACGCCTTCTGCTTCTGCTTCGGCCGCACCTCCTTCTGGTACCGCGCGAAGCAGATCCCGTACAGGATATAGCGATACGGTCGTTCGTTGTCGGTCAGGGCGCCGCCCTGCATCCAGCGGTCGAAGAGGGCGGTCCCCTTGCCGTCCCACCACCGGTGGAACGCGGCGAACTCCTCGCCGCCTTTGCCCTCTTTGGCGAGGAGGTCGGTGAGCGACGGCTTCTTCGGGTGCATCGGGATCGACGCCCCGACGAGCAGTTGCCGCCACGACGCCGGCTCGGTCCGGCGCTGCCGCTCGGTCTCGCGGCAGACGACGTCGAACCACTCGGCCGCGGTCTTGGCCTTGCCGGCGGCGGCCGCTTCGGAAAGGGGGCCGGCGTCGGCGGGCACGGCGCCGGGTGCGGTTGTTGCCAGACCGGTGCCGACGGCCACGGTGAGAACGGCGGCGCGTACCGCGAGCCAGGCTCGACTTGTCGTGCTGGAACTCATATCCGGTGCCATCACGCGCGCTACTTGCCGCCGATGCAGACGACCGTGCCCCCTGTCAACGAAAGGTATAATCGCCCGCGGGCGGCGGCCATACCGTCGAAAACGGGCGGCGAGGGCAAGCAGTCCAATGGCAAGCGGGGCTGCGCCCCTGGGTTGAACGGGGTCGGCCATGACCGGTCTCCTGCGGCTGACGGTGCGGCGCGCCCCCCGGATCCCGTGCGGGAGTGGATGCCGCCAGTGTAGGCCCCGGTAGCGGCGGCGTCCAGTTTCCTCCGCACGCGGGCCGACACGTTGACGCTTGCGTGCCGGCGACGTTCGTCGTACAACTCAGCCGGTCTGGGGATTTGGCCCCCGGCGTCGCCGTTTCGCACCCCTTGGAGGATGTCATGCCGCGAGCCTGCACCACCCGCCGCCGGTTCCTGGGCGCCTTGACGGCCGGGGCGTCGGCCGCCCTCGTGCGCGGCGGCTGCGCCCGTCCGGCGGCGGAGACCGCCGCCCCCCTCGCGCCTGGTGCGCGCCGGCCGAACGTCCTGCTTATCTTCGTGGATGACCTCGGCTACGGCGAACTCGGATGCCAGGGCAACCCGCAGATTCCCACGCCGCACATCGACGCCCTGGCGGAGCGCGGCATCCGGCTGACGAGCGGGTACGTGAGCGCCCCGTACTGCTCGCCGTCGCGGGCGGGCCTCTTGACCGGCCGGTACCAGACGCGCTTCGGCCACGAACGCAACTTCATCGGCAGGCAGAACCTGGACCCGGCCATCGGTCTGCCCACCAGCGAACGGACCCTCGGCGACGCCCTCCGCGACGCCGGCTACGCGACGGGGCTCGTCGGCAAATGGCACCTGGGCGGGGCGCCGAAGTACCATCCACAGGCCCGCGGGTTCGACGAGTTCTTCGGCTTTCTCCACGAGGGCCACTTCTACGTCCCGCCGCCGTACGAGGGGGTGGTCTCGCACCTCCGGGAGAAGGAGCCGCCGTACGACGCGAACAATCCGGTCCTCCGCGGCCACAAGGAGGTTCGCGAAACGGAGTATCTGACCGACGCGCTCACCCGCGAGGCCCTGGCGTTCATCGATCGCCACCGGGACGAACCGTTCTTCCTGTACCTCTCGTACAACGCCATCCACAGTCCGATGCAGGCGCGGCGGGAGGACGTGAAACGATTCTCGCACATCAAGGACCCGCACCGCCACGTCTTCGCAGGGATGCTCGCGTCGCTCGACGACGGCGTGGGGCGGGTGATGGACCGCCTGCGCACGCTCGGCCTGGAGCGCGACACCCTCGTCTTCTTCATCAGCGACAACGGGGGCCCCACGGCCGAGTTGACCTCCAGCAACGCCCCGCTCCGCGGCGGGAAAGGACAACTGTGGGAGGGCGGCATCCGCATCCCCTTTATCATCCACTGGCCCGGACACCTGCCGGAAGGCGTGACGGACGACCGGCCGGTCATCGCGCTGGACGTGTACCCGACGGCCCTAGCCGCCGCCGGCGTCGCGCCCGAGCGAGACCGCACGATCGACGGCGTCAACCTCCTGCCGTATCTCGCGGGCGACCACGATGGCTTGCCGCACGAGACGCTTTTCTGGCGGTACCGCGACCGCGTCGCGCTTCGCCGGGGCAACTGGAAACTCATCCGGCAGGACCGGCCGTTTCGGCTGTTCGACCTTTCGCGCGACATCGGCGAGTCGGAGGACCTCATCGATAAACGGCCGGACGTGGCGGCGGAGTTGAGGCGGGCGCTCGAGGCGATCAACGGCCAGATGGTTCGACCCCGCTGGCGGTAGGGTACGCCGAACTTCGCCCGAAACCTGCCCCTCGCCGGCGGTTTCCAATGTCTGTAGCGCTTCAGATCTGTGCGACTCCTCGGCGGGCTTCAGGGGCGCGGGACCGTCAGATCGGCCTCAACAGCAGGAGGGCAGGGCGATGGCACAGCCGATGAACCGTCGTGGATTTCTAAAGCACACGGCCGCGGGGGCCGCCGGCCTCGTCGTCCTCGCCGACGCCCGCAGCGCCTGGACGGCCCAGGCCAACGACAAGATGAACGTGGCCCTGGTGGGCCTGGGCGGGCGGGGCCTGTGGTTCGTCCGGACGATGCCGAAACTCTCGACCGTGGTGGCCCTCTGCGACGTGAGCGACAAGAAGGCCACCGTCGCCCACCGCGAGTTGCCCGACCGGCCGAAGTACTACGACTTCCGCCGGATGCTCGACCGCGAGAAAGGCATCGAGGGCGTCGTCATCGCCGTACCGGACCTCACGCACGCGGTCATCTCGGCTGCCGCCATCAAGGCCGGCAAGCACGTCTACTGCGAGAAGCCGCTCACGCGGACCGTGTGGGAGGCGCGGACCGTCCGCAACCTCGCCCGCGAGCACAAGGTGGCCACCGAGATGGGCAACCAGGGGACCGCCAGCGGCGGGTTCCGCCGCGGCATGGAGCTCATTCGCGACGGCGTCCTCGGCGAGGTCCGCGAGGTCCTCGTCTGGAACAACGGCGGCGGCCGGGGATGGACCGAAACCCCCACCGAAACCGCCACGGTCCCCGAGTACCTGAAGTGGGACCTCTGGCTCGGCCCGGCCGCGTTCCGCCCGTTCCACCCCAAATGGATGGCCTGGCATGCGTGGCGATATGCCGGCACGTCTCAACTCGGCAACTGGGCCTCGCACAGCGCGAACCTGGCGTTCATGGCCCTTGCGATGGATACGCTTTGGAGCGCGGACCCCTCCACGAAACCGCGCATCCGCATCCAGGCCCAGGTCGAAGGGATCAACCGCGTCGGGTTCCCCAAGTGGGAGATCGTCCGCTACGAGGTGCCCGCCCGCGGCGACCTGCCGCCCGTCAAACTCACTTGGTACAACGGCGGCAGCGGGCCGGGCGTGCGCGAGGCCATCGAGGAGAAGTTCGGCGAACGCCTGCACTGGGGCGACGCCGGCGAACCCCTGTGGCGCGACCACGCCGGGGCCCTCATCCTCGGCACGAAGGGCCGCCTCCACGCCAACGCGCACAACACGGTGATTCGCCTCCTGCCGGAGGACAAGTTCGAGGGCGTCAGCCTCGAGCGGCCGGCGCGCCTGCCGGCGTCGCGCGGCCACGAGCGGGACTGGCTCCTCGCCGCCGCCGGCGGGCCAAAGCCGTGGTCCAACTTCGATTACGCCTCGGCCCTGATCGAGTTCCTGATGCTCGGCAACGTGGCCACGCAGATCGAGGGACCCATCGAGTATGACCCGCTGGCCATGAAGATCACCAATAGCGCCGAAGCCGACGCCCTGCTGACGCCCGAGTACCGCGAGGGGTGGTCGCTGTGAAGGAGGGCTCGATGATGAAGCGGTACAGGCTTTGGGTCTGTGCACTTTGCGCTGTGGTGTTGGCAGCCGCGTCGGCCGTGCGGGCGGCCGAGGAGGACTCGCTCGCGATTCCGGCGCACCGGGCCAGGCAGATTCGTGAGGCGGTCCCCCAGAAGCCGCAGGTCGCGCCGAAACAGCCCCGCCGGGTCCTCGTCTGGATCACCCCGCCGCACCTCATGGCGAAGGACCCGCACAAGCGGTACAACATTCCGTACGCGGCGGCGGCGATGGCGGCCCTCGGCGAGAAGACGGGCGCGTTCGAGCCGGTCGTCACGGGCGACCTTGTCCACTTCGCCCCGAAACGCTTGGCGACCTACGACGCCGTCGTTCTTTGCAACGCCTCGCAGGACTGGATCGTCCCGAGCGACGACGCGATGGCCGAACTCAAACACCTCGGCGACACGAAGGAGGCCGTGGCCGAGGCCCTGAAGAAGAACTTCCTGGAGTGGGTCCGCACCGGCCGCGGCATCATGGCGTTCCACTTCGCCGTCGGCGGCAACCGGAAGTGGAAGGCGTTCCACGAGATGCTCGGCGCCACCTACTGGGGCCACCCGTGGAACGAGGAGGTCGGCATCACCGTCGAGGAGCCGGACCATCCGCTCTGCGCCGCGTTCGACGGGAAGAAGACGTTCCGCCTGGCGGAGGAGATCTTCCAGTTCAACGATCCGTACTCGCGCCAGGCCGTCCGAGTGCTCCTGTCGCTCGATACCGCCGCGACGAACATGGGCGTCAAGTGGATTCACCGCAAGGACAACGACTTCGCCCTGGCGTGGGTCAAGCCGTACGGCAAGGGGCGCATCTTCTACACGGCCATCGGGCATCGCACGGAGCATTTCTGGAACCCGATGATTCTGCGGTTCTACCTGTCGGGGATCCAGTTTGCGACGGGCGACCTCCCGGCTCCCGCCGACCCGCGCCCGTAGTGTCGGGAAACGTCGTAACGACGGTGCCACTGGCTGCTTGTCAGCCAGTGCCTCTCACGGAGGCGAAACCATGAAACGCGTGACGCTCGCACTGGCGCTGTGTGCCCTGACGGTGGCGACGGCTTTCGCGGCGGCGAAGAAGGACGTCAAGATGCCGACGGAGGCCGAGGTCGTCCGGATTCGGGCCGCCGCCCCCTCCCGTGCCCCCGCCGAACCGAAGGCGCCCCGCCGCGTGCTCGTCTGGGGTCATGTGTGGACGCATCCTCCCAACCCGTACTGCGACGAGGCGATGAAGATCCTCGGCTCCAAGACCGGTGCCTGGCAGGCCACCATCAGCGACGACCCGGCGGACCTGTTGCCCGAATCGCTCGCCCGGTTCGACGCCCTGATGATGAACAACATCCACGAGCGGAACCCGTTCCTGCCTGAAGGTCTCGGGAACCTGCCGAAGGCGGAGCAGGAGGCGGCCCGCGCCCGCGACGCCGCCGTCAAGGAGAGCATCCTGGCCTTTGTGCGCGGCGGAAAGGGCATCGCCGGCGTCCACGCCGCCACCGCCGCCCTCCAGACCTGGCCCGAGTACGGGCGGATGATGGGAGGCTACTACGGCGGCCACATCATGCAGGAGGTGGCCATCAAACTCGACGACCCCGGTCACCCCGTCAACGCCTGCTTCGGCGGCAAGGGCTGGACGATTCGCGACGAGGTGTACCTGTTTCGCGAGCCGTATTCCCGCAACCACCTGCGCGTGCTGCTCAGCCTGGACCTCGACCGGATGAAGGACCCCGGCAAACGGCCGGACAAGGATTACGCCATCAGTTGGGTCCGGCCGTACGGGAAGGGACGGGTCTTCTATTGCACGCTCGGCCACTGCGCCACGACGTACTGGGACCCGACGTTTCTGGAGCACGTGCTGGCGGGAGTCCAGTTCGTCCTGGGCGACCTGGATGGAGCCGTCGAACCCAGCGAGTAGGCTGCGGCGGGGGCGTGGCAAGCGGGCGCACGAAAAAGGTCCGAGCCCGTAGGCCGCGGCGTGTCGCGGCAGGGCGCTACGGCAGATTGCTGCGCGGCGGGTCTCCGTACCCGCCGCGCTATGCGCTTGGAAAGCGCGGTCGGTGCGGAGACCGACCGCGCATAACGTTTCCGATGATTACTCCTCGTCCACCTCGCAGTCCGTCCGGTACCCCACGAGTTCGGCGACCGTCTTGCCCCCGTGCGACGCTGTGACGGTGATGCGTTTGATCCCCTCGTCGCTGCCGACGGTGCCGAGGGGATTGGTCAGCGGGGCGTATTCCACCGTGACGCTCCGGGTCCAGGCGTCATAGCCGGCGAGCGGGGAGCCGTCGGCGGCCTCGGGCGGGACGGCGGTCCACCCGTCGTAATCGTCGACGTCGTCGAAGGCGGTGCGGTCGCTGCTCTCGCCCGATTCCGGGCCGATGGATGGGTTCTCGACCTCGGGTTCGGCGTATGCGCGCGGAAGGATCTCCGCCATGAGCCCTTCGGCCAGCAGGAGCCCCGTGCTCGACTGGGCCGACAGGTACGTCGACTGCGTCGTGCCGCCCAGCACGTGGAAGGCCGCCACCAGCACCAGGCCCACCAGGACCATGGCGATGATGGCTTCCAGCAGCGTGAAGCCGCGCCGTGCCTTCCTGCGGAAGCCGTTCCTCATTCCGTCACCTCCGGCCGGTTCAGCAGGCGGGCGGCCGTCTCGACCGCCGTCTGCGGGTCCGGGCCCGCCCGCAGTCGGAGCCCCGCGCCGCGGACCCATGTCCGCGTCACCGGGTCGGGCTCGCTGCTGGTCGTCACCGTGCCGTAGACCGCGAAGACGACGGACCTGTTCGGCACCACGGTCCACGAGCCCTCGCCGGAGTTGGCGTACCGCATCCCGCTGGGCCCGTCGTCGTCGTACTGGATATCGCAATAGCCCGTGTCGCCGCTAAGGGCCTTGACGACCAGGCAGAGTCCGTTGGAGGGACTGAGGCCGGCGGCGTTGCTGAAGGCGAACTCGTGCCAGAGCCACCAGTCCGTCAGCCGGTACTCGTGCATCGGCACCTCTTCCACGACGCGCTGGCTGGGCAGATTGCCGGCGGTCGGCAGCCGGAGTTGGACGGCGGCGATGTCGTTGGCGTAGCCGTCCCGGCGGGCCTTCAGGAGCACCCGCGTCACCCGCCACGAGACCGCGCCCGGCGGCAGCGCCGGTTTCAGGTACTGGCCGACCCAGTAGAAGTCCTGGACCTCGAACTCGCGCGGGTCACCGGCCGTCTGGTGCGAGGCGAGCAGGACCTCGCCGGACTCGTTGCGCTCGGTGTCGGGCTGCTCGGTTTCGGTGTGGAGGTCGTAGGTGAAGGTGCACTGGCGGACGTCCTCGGCCACCGGGATCGCCTTCCCGCCGTTGTACTGCCGCGTCAGCAGGTCGCCCTCGGCGCCCGACCATGCGTACCGGATGGTTTCGTCGGACCCGTCGCCGTCGCGGTCGGCCACGGTGAAGGTGACGGCCCGGGCGGTCCGCTGGGTGAAGGCGGTGGCGAATTCGAGTTCCCGGGCGACGCGCGCGGCCGCCTCGGCGGTGGCGTGCGTGACCCGCGGACGGGTGGCCGGGTCCACCGCCCGCGACGCCACCAGCATCGCCGACCCCACGCCGAGCATCAGGATGCTGACGATCGTCAGGGCCGCCATCAGCTCGATGAGCGTGTGCCCCCTGGGGGCGGTGCGGGTTGGTGGCGATTCTCGCATCACGTTGCCTGACGTTTCCTGTTCCTTGCCGCGCGGCGTCGAATCTTCCTTTACGGGACGCACGGCCGGACGAGGCCGGCCGTGGCACGTCCTCTTATGAAAGCGTCCCTACGGCCCGCCGGTGGTGATCTCGCCGGTGTCGCCGTCAACGGAAACCGTCCAGGTGTACGCGCCCACCTGGAGGACCACCGTCCCGCCGTCCTCCGGCAGGCCGAAGCCGTTGAACGTGACGCTGCCGCCGTCGCCGAACGTGGCCCCGAGGAGGTCCGCGTGATACGGGGCGCCGCCCAGGGACACCGTGTACGGCTGGCCGGGGTGGTCCGGGTCGTCCCAGCCGGCGAGCGTGTAGCAGTTCGCCCCGGGGGTGAAAATGATCGTCTGGTCGCTGCTCGCCTGCCGGGCCAGGCTGCGGGCGCGGTCCAGGTCGGCGGCCACGCGGCAGGCGCACGTCCGAGCGCGGTACCGGGCCAGGGCGGAGGCGTGGCGCGGCACGGCGATGGCGGCCGCAATGCCGATGATGACCAGGACGACGACGAGTTCCAGCAGGCTGAACGCCCGCCGGCGTCGAACGCATTCGCGTTGGTGCGTCATCGCTTAGTCCACCACACGCTGGTAACTGCCCTCGGACACGATCATGTCGATCCGTTCAATAAACCCGGGCGGCGGATTGTTCAGGAGATCCGGGTCGTACTGAAACAGGAGCAGGCCGTTCGCCTCGACCTTGAGGTCGTGCCCGATGACAACCGTCCCGCGCACCGTCACGGTGGCGGACGCCACGGAAACGTCGTGTTCGATGTAAACGAGGCCTTCGATGCGCGACGGGTAGACGTCCACCTGGTCACTGTCCGCCTCGCCGCCGTACGGCGTGTGGGACGGGTTGAAGTTCTCGTTCTCCATGTCCTCGTCCAGCACGCCGCCGTCCAGGGCGAACGTCAGGTCGCCGTCGACGAGCAGGGCGGGGTAGTTGGCGACGGCCGGCTGCCAGTGGACCGCGCCCTCCATCCGCGTATTGGCGCCCGCGTCCATGAGGACGAGCGTGCCGACGATGCGCGAGTCGCGGATGCGGATGTCGTTGCCCGCACACTGGATCACGTAGATGCCTTCCGGGTCGGTCGTGTACGGCCAGTAGGGGTTGTGGGCCGGACTGAAGATGGCCTCGTCGATCTCCCGCATGCCGTCGTTCCACGGAATGGCCGAGTAGGGAATCGCGACGCCGCGGCCCTGGTACTCGCTGAGGACGGTGGCGGCGCCGGGCATGCTCCGGGCGTCCACGCCCTCGGTCGTCGTGCCGTAGTAGGTGTCGCCGCTGACACGGTCGACCGCTTCAGCTGCGGCGTGGACGGAGGCGCTGGAGGCGGCGACGTTGTGGTTGGCGCTCAGCGTCTGGTCGCACTGGACCGTGCAACTGCTGAGGATCACATCGTGGCCAGCGTGCAAGGCAGTCTGGAGGCACCCGTAGGCCCTGGCCTGGGCCAGGAGGGTCACCTGGATCTTCTGCGTGGCTACGCCGCGCGCGCCCGTGCCGGTCAGGACCACGGCTTCGAGCGGGTCGTCGGCGAGGTTGCCGTCGCCCGGGTCCACCGCTTGGAGGGTGCCGGTGCCTCCGCCGACGGGCACGCCCGAGGCCCACGTGCCGTTGGGGTAGTTGGTGCGCCAATTCGGGTCGGTTTTGACGATGAGTCGTGCGATTTCGACGGCGGCCGAGGCCGCCAGGCGGGCGTGGACGACGTCGGCGGTGCCTCGGCCCTGCCGGGCCTGGATCCGCGCCAGCGCCAGGGCCCCAAGGGCCATCGTCATGATGATGGCCGACAGGCCCAGCACCAGCACGTACGTGCTGCCTCGGCGGAAACGGGCTCGTGCCATGGCGGTCGTCATACGGCGTCTCCCGGCCGGGTCGGCGGGGGAGGGCGCGTCGGTGAAGTCCTCGGGCGGTCCGGGCCGCCCTGCCGCAGCGCGACCGTGCCTCTTGGAGCCAAGCCGCCCGTCCGTGTCGGAACAGGCGGCTTGGCGGTGTGGCCGCGAGGATGGCTCGGCGAGCCCGTCAAGGCACCCTCGGGGGCGCCGGGTCGGCTGCCGGTCGTGTCGAGAGCCGCGCGGACCCGGCCTAGTAATCGTTGTAGGCCGTGCCGCTCTCGTCGGTTTCGGAGTCGGCGCAGTTGGCCCGGACTTCGCCGGTGTCTTCGTTGTAGTACCAGCCGCAGTTAGCCGCCGCCGTGGCGCCCGGCGCGGTGCCGGTGAAGGCGGTGTCGCCCTTGTTGGCGCCGACGGGGAGCGGCGGGACCTCGCGCAGATACGGTCCGTAAATGTGATCGGTGTCCTTCGAGGTGACGGGGTCGCTCGTGATGCTGTCGTCCGTGAACTGGGTCAACTGGTTCTCGATCTTCGCGAGCGTGGGGAACGCGCCCCCGTGCTCGGCGGCGAAGAGGTCAATGGCGTTGCGGAGGACCGCCAAGTCGCCTGAGACGGCGGAGTCGGACGCGCCGGCCGTACCGCGGCTCATCCGAGGGATGGCGATCGCCGCAATGATCCCGATGATCACCACCACGATGACCAGTTCGAGCAAACTGAAACCGCGACGTTTACGACGATTCGTCCGAAGCATTGCACACTCCTTTTTGATCCGTGCCGACCCTGTTACCCCTGTTGAGCGCGCTTCCGAGACCAGCATTTCTATCGACAGCCCTGGAAAGTGACTTTAGGCAGTTTGTGGAATTTTGAGCCTTTGAACAGTCTAGGCAATATATTATGCCCTTTTTTCACGACAAGAAAAGCGGTGCTTCATGCTTTATCGGACGTTCAGGCCAATCTCTCCGGCGAGCGCAGGGCGGTGGGATGGAGCGACGCTCGGCCTGCAGGGGTCGCCCGGGCGTTATCGCCGCAGAGAGAGTTGCACTTCCTGGCCGTCAGACGCAAAGACGGCACTGCGACGGGTGAGGCGGACCAGTTGGAACCCGTCGATGACCTGACCCAGGGGCACGACTTTGCCGTCGATGACGGCACTGCCACCGCCGGAAATCAGGATGACGGACGTCAGGGTATGTCGCTCGGCGAACTGGACGGTGGGAGAAACTTCAGGCGGCGCCGCCTCCTGCTCCGGCTCCGGCGGGGGCGGAGGTTCGACCAGGTCCGTCATCCACGACGGGGCCGGAACGAAACCGTCGCGGAGGGCGCCCGCGTCCAGTTCGAAGCGGCCGGCGACCTCCTCGAGGTGCTGGGCCAATTGGAACCGCGGATCGGCGTCGGCCGTCGCGGCGATGTTCGTGACGGGGTCGGCGCCGCCTGCTGCCTGGTGGGCCCCGGCCGTCGGAGCCGCCCCGGCCTGCCTGGGGGCCGTCGCCGACGGGGCCAGCACCAGGCGGTCGACAAGCAAGGCCGTGACCGCAATGGCCAGGACCGCAAACACGATGAGACGCGATCGCGAGAGGGTCATGTGTCGGGTCCTTCCGGTGAGGCGCCGGCGTCCGGCGCGGCCGCGGCCGCGGCGTGGGCGTGCTGCGACGCCGGCAGCGTGGCGTGCCAGGCCAGGTCCATCGTCAGCGTGGCGGCCCCGGTGGTGTCGTTGGGCTTGCCGTTCAGGGCGAACGCCAGGACGCACGTCTCGGGCAGCGCCTCGCGGAGCCGCGCGAGGAAGTGCGTGCAGGCGCTGTAAGTCCCCGTGCCGGAAAGATGGACCGGGACCGTCGTGGCGAACGGTCCGGGGGTCGGGTCGCCGGTGCCCATGTCGTCGACCTGGAGGCCGGCCTCGGCCGCGAGGCGCGAAATGTGGGCCACGTGGAGCGGGGCGGTGGCCGGCGGCCGGAGATGGATGGTGCCGGCCTCGGCCCGGCGGCGTGCGTCGCGGAGTCGGTCCTGGAGCGCTTCGAGCGAGCCCTCGAGTTTCAGGACGTGTTGCTGCTCCCGCGTGCAGGCCTGCTTGTCCTCGGCGTACTCTGCCTGCGCGTCGGTCAGCGGGACGATGCCGACCAGGTAGAGGCCGAGCGTCAGCACGAGGCAGACGCCGGCCCCAAGGGCGTCGATGTGCCGACCTTTCCGGACGAGCGCATCGGTGTTCATGGCCCCTCCTCCTGCTCGTGCTTGATCCGGCGGCCGAGGTCGCAGCGAATCTGGAAGTGGGTGGCCTGGCCGGCCAGGAACGGCTGCCGGACGGTCTTGAGGAGCCGAACTTCGTTGAACAGGCCGGTCTTCTCCAGGGCGAGGGCGAACTGGGAGACGGCGGTGACCTCGCGGCCGTAGCCCTCCATCTCGAGCCGCCACCGGCCGTCGCTCTCGATGTGCCGAGACGGCGCATCGTCGGCGACGGGTGGGCCGAGGCGGCACTGGCGGAGGACCACGCCGTCGTTCATGTGCTCCGCCACGAGCATGAGGAGGAGGCTCCAGTCCGGGTGGCCGCCGATCGCTTCGTTGGCCCGGAGGGTCCGGTGGACCTCGGCGAGATCGGCCCGCGTCTTGGCGATCTGGGCCTTGGTCTGCTCGACGCGTGCGGCGGTGGTCGCGCGGCGCCCGTCAAGGGCGTCGCGGTCGACACCCCAGGCGCAGACGCCTGCCACGTACACCGCCACCAGGGCGGCGGCGTAGACCGACACGGCGCCGGTCCAGGCCTTCAGCCGCCGGCGTCGGCGGGCGGCCTCAAGCCTGTGCGACGGTATGAGGTTTCGGCTGAGCACGTGTGCGTCCTTCCGGATACATGGCCAGGCCGACGGCGGGGGTCAGGGCGGAATGGCCCGCCTCCTGGACCACCGCCGGCGCTGCCTCGACCAGGTCGCGCGGCGCCACGGTTCGCACGTCGGCGTCGAGTCGCGACGCGAGATGCGCCGTGGCGCCGGGGATGGCGGCGGCCTGGCCCGTCACCAGGACGCTCGCCGGCCGGCTCCGGGCGTACATCTGGGCGGCGTAGGCGAAGGCGGCGCGGACGGCCTCGGCGCTGGCGTTGATCGGTTTGCGGATGATCGTGCGCAGGGCGTCCAGGGGAATCGGCGTGTCGTCGTCCGTCGGCGGGTGGTCCGCCAGGCCGACCTCCTCCAGCACACAATCGACGGCGTCGGCCGGGAGGTCGAGGTTCCGGGCGACCGCCTCCGTCAGGCACCCGAGCGAGTTCTCCGGCATCAGCCGGCGATAGATGACCGTGCCGTCCAGCCAGAGCAGCAGCAGCGCCCAGTCCCAGCCGACGGTCAGGACGGCCGTCAGTCCCTCGTCGGGGAGCAGCGGTCGGCACGCGCGGATGGTGGCGGCCAGGTGGGTGTCGAGGACCGCCACGTCCAGGCCGGTGCCCTCGAACGTGTCGAGCAGGGCGTCGGCATCGGGGTGTGGCAGGGCCAGGGCCATCATCTGGGTGATGTCGCGTGCGCGGCTGGAGGGCGGGAGGTCCCAGGAGACCATCTCGGCGGCGTCAGGCTCGTAGCCGTGCGTGCGGGCCAGTTCCGTCCGCGCGATCTGGTCCACCGGCGCCGAGGAGGACCGCGGCGGCAGTTCGAGGACGTCGACGGCGAGTTTGTCCTCCGGGACGGCCAGCACGAGCCGCTTGCCACGGAAGCCCAGCCGCTCGAGCGTGTCCTTCAGGTGGGCGACGTCGCGCGGGCCGAGCTCCTCGCCCGGGGCCACGCGCGGAATACGGACGGCGGCCTGGAGACGCCACCCGTCGCCGGCGGGGGCCAACTGCGCCGCCCGCAGGTACCGCGTGTCGACGTCCACGCCGATCGGCGACTCGTCATGTCCCCGAAGGCCGCTCACGAGGCACCTCCCTGGGTCATCGAGGTCAGGTCGAACAGCGGCATGAAGAGGCTGACCGCCACCACGCCCACGATGGCGCCCATGACAATCAGGATGATCGGTTCCACGATGCTCGTCAGGCTGCGGACGGTCAGTTCGTTTTCGTCGTCGAGGAAGTCGGCCGCGCTCAGGAGCATCGTCGCGACCTGCCCGCTCCGCTCACCGTTGCGGACGATCTCCTGGACCGACGGGCTGACCAGGTCGCTGCGGCCCCAGATGCTGCTCATCGTCTCGCCGCGGGTGATGGCGTCCTCGGTCCGGGCCAGCAGCCGGTCGTAATGGTGGTGGCGGATGGACCGCCGGGTCAGGCCGATCGCCTCGATGATCGGCACGTTGGCCTCCAGCAGGACGCCCAGCAGGCGGACGATCCGCGCCGTGGCGAACCGACGGACGATCCTCCCGAGCTGCGGCAGGTGCAGGACGACCGTCTGCAGCGTCCGCCCCCCCGTCGCGGTCAGCAGGAAGGTGACCAGCGCCACCGCGGGCACGACCATGGCCGGCAGCACCCAGTACCAGTAGCCCAGCATGAAGTCACTCATCGCCACCAGCGCCGCTGTCGACGGGGGCAGCGGGACTTTCAGGGTGTCGAACAGGTCACCGAAGCGCGGCACGACGACGGTAAACGTGACGATCAGGACGCCGACCGACACGGTGATCAGAAGGGCCGGGTAGATCAGGGACCCGAGGAGGGCGTTCCGGATGTGGACCTGCTTCTGGAGCGTGCCGGCCAGGCGCCGAAGCATGCCCGTGAGGTTGCCGGAGGCCTCGCCCGCGCCGACGAGGCTGGCGTAGAACGGCCCGAAGTAGCGGGGGTGGGCCTCGACGGCGGCCGAGAGGGACGAGCCCTCCTGGACGCGGCGGGTGATGTCGGCCACGGCCGCCCGCAATGGCACGTCTCGCGTCTGGCGGGCCAGGGCCTCCAGGGCCTCGACCAGCGGCGTGCCGCAGGCGATCAGGACGTGCAACTGGTTCGTCAGAAGGGCGACGCTCTTGAGCCGACGGGTCCCGAACCTGCTGCGAGCGGGGTTGGCGCTGGAAGCGGCTCGGGCGCCGCCGCCGCCCGCCCGGAGGTCCGTGACGTACAGTCCGCGTCGGCGGAGGAGTTCGCCCGCCTCCGCCACGTCGCCGGCCTCGATGGTGTCGGCGACCTGTCGGCCGGATTTATCGAATGCCTGGTACGCCAGTTTCACGATTCGTTCGGCCCCTTGTCCGGGGACGGTTCAAGGTCGTCGTCGCTGTGGGTCACGGCGAGGGCTTCTTCGAGGCTGGTTCGGCCCTCGATGGCGACGCGGATGCCCTCCTCGCGGAGCGACAGGCATCCTTCCTCGCGCAGCCGGCTCCGCAGTTCGTGGGAGGGCGCGGCCCGGTGGACGAGTTTCCGCACCGGCGAGGTCAATTCCATCACCTCGAAGATGCCGAGCCGTCCGCGGTAGCCGGAGTTGTGGCACTGCTCGCACCCCGCGCCTTTGCGGAACACCTGGCCTGTCTTGCCCGCGAGGCCCGCGTCTTCGAGCACGTTCTCGGCCGGGTAGTACTTCGTGACGCAACCCTGGCAGACGGTGCGGGCCAGCCGCTGGGCCACCACGCCGTTCAGGGCGCTGGAGAGGAGGTACGGCTCGACGTTCATGTCGATGAGCCGGGCCGCCGCGCCGGGGGCGTCGTTGGTGTGCAAGGTGGCGAGAACGAGGTGCCCGGTCAGGGCGGCCTGGACGGCGACGCGGGCGGTCTCCTCGTCGCGAATCTCGCCGACCATAATCACGTCCGGGTCCTGCCGCAGCATGCTCCGAAGCACCCGTGCGAACGTCATCCCGGTCGAGGCCTGGACCTGGACCTGATTGACCATGTCGAGTTGGTACTCGACGGGGTCCTCGACGGTCAAAATGTTCCGTTCCGGGCTCCGCAGCAGGTCCAGGGCGCTGTACAGGGTGGTCGTCTTGCCGCTGCCGGTCGGGCCGGTGACGAGCACGAGTCCGTACGGCTGGTGGAGCATGCGGAAGAAGGCGTCGAGGGTCTTCTCGCGGAAGCCCAGATCCTCGAGGCGGACCCGGAGGTTGTCCTTGTCGAGGATGCGGATGACGAGTTTCTCGCCGAGCAGCGTGGGCATGCTGGAGACGCGGAGGTCGATCTCGCGTTTCTCGGCGACGATGCGGACCCGCCCCTCCTGCGGCAGGCGTTTCTCGGCGATGTCCATCTTGCCGATGACCTTCACCCGCGACGCAATGGCCGCGTGCATCCCCGGCGGGGGCTTCATCAGGTCCCGCAGCAGGCCGTCGATGCGGTACCGGATCCGCGTGCCGCGCTTGTCCGGCTCGATGTGGATGTCGCTGGCGCCGTCGCGGATCGCCGTCAGCAGCACCACGTTCACGAGGTTGACGACGGGGCTGCCGGCCACCATGTTGTCGAGGTCGGTGACGGGGCCCTCGTCGACGGTCTCGTCCTCGACGACGGAGACGTGCGATTCGTCGAGCGAGGCGAGGAAGGCGTCGACGTCCGTATCGCCCCCGGCGCACTTCTGGATGAACTCCAGGATGTTCGTCTCGAACGCCAGGATGGGCCGGATCTCGCATCCCGTGAGTCGGCGGAGGCGGTCGATCTTCGGCAGCGACTGGGGCTCGGCCATCGCCACCGTCAGCGTGCCGTGCACCTGGAACATCGGCAGGCACTTCAGGCGCTCGGCCTCGTCCTGGCCGATGAGGTCCAGGCACGCCGGGTCGAACAGCCCGTGCCGCAGGCTGCATCCCGGCACACCCAACTGCTGGGCGACGGCGCGGACGAGGACCTGGGGGCTGAGGATGCCCTGTTGGATGAGGACTTCGCCGAGGAGCCGGCCGCTCGCCCGCTGCTCCTGGAGGGCGGCGGTGAGTTGCTCGCGCGAGATGGCCCCGGCCTGGACCAGGGTCTCGCCCAGCGGCGCTTTGGCGATCGTCGCGGTGGTCACAGAAAACTCCTGACCGCGCTGTTCGCATCGGCGAAGAATTCAAACTGGGCCGCCAGCCCCGTCAGTTCCAGGGCCTGGCGGAGCGTTTCGTTCACGCCGCACAGTTTCAGCGGATGGCCGGTCCGGGCGATCTGCTCGTTGACCTCCACCAGGACCTCCAGACCCCGGCTGTCGGCGTACTGGGTGGCGGAGGCGTCGACGACGCAACGGCCCAGGCCGCCTCCGAGCAGCCCGTCCACGCGGGACTTCAGGTCGTCCGCCCCCTGGTCCGTGAGGGGACCATCGGGCTTCAGGACGCGGACGGCACCGCATTCCTGTTCCTGGATATTCACGCGACGGCCACCCCCTCAGCGACCGGCAGGGTCAGCGTGAACGTGCTGCCCTGGTCCGGTTCGGACTCCACGGTGATCTCGCCGCCGTGCATGCGGATGACCTCGCGGGCGATGCCCAGGCCGAGGCCCGATCCCGTGATCTGCGTCACCCGCCGGTCCGGACTGCGGTAGAATTTCTCGAAGACCCGCTGGCAGTCCTCCTCGGTCATGCCGATCCCCGTATCGATGACCTGGGCCACGAGGTGCTCGTCCTCGACGTCGACGCGGACGGTGACGCTCCCGCCCCCCAGCGTGTACTTCAAGGCATTGCCGATGAGGTTGTGGAACCCGAGGGCGATCTTCTCCCGGTCGCCGCGCATCACGGGGAGTTTGGGCGGCAGGTCGAACGTCAGGGTGATCTCCTTTTCCTTCGCCTGGGCGGCGTAGTCCGCCTGCAGCGAGGCCATCAGGTCGTCCACCCGCACGTCGTCGACGTTCAGGCGCAGGGCCCCCGCCTCGATTTCCGAGGCCGACAGGATATCGCCCACGATGCGTTCCAGGCGGCAGGCCTCCTGCGTGATGGTGCTCAGGCAATTCGCCTGGACGGTCGGGTCGTCCTTGCCTTCGTCCAGTCCCATCTCGGCGCAGGCCCGGATGTTCGTGAGCGGCGTGCGCAACTCGTGCGTCGCCTGGGCCAGGAAGGCGTTGCGCGCGTCCTGGGCCACACGCTGCTGGGTGATGTCCTCGATGACGATCATCGCCACGGCCGAGTCTTCCCGCCGCACCGGCCGGACGATGAATCGGAGCAGGACGCGGCCGGCGGCGCCGGTCCGCTCGACCTCGAAGATCTGCCGGCGCTGCATCGGCCGGCGGGTCGACTGGCGGACGGCTTCGACGACCTGCTCTTCCGGGAGGATCTCGGCGATGTCGCCGTCGTCCGCCTCCTCGAAAGCGACTTGCAGCAGCACCGCCGCCGCACTGTTGAGGTAACGGGCCCGGCAGTGACCGTCGACGAGGATGAGCCCCTGGGAGAGGGCGTCGCAGGCGGCCGAGAGGTCGTTCGGCGCGCCGCGCTGGAGCCGGAGTGATTCCTCCGTCTGCGCCAGGGTCGTCCGCCGCTTGGCCTTTTCCATCTGGTCCATCAGGCCGTTCCAGGCTTCGGCCTCCACGCCCCAGCCGGCGTGGACCTTGAGGGCCTCCGGGGCGATCTGGCCGGCGAGGTGGGCCATCAACGCCCGACGGACCGCCCAGATCCCGCGGAACGTCTTGCGGAAGCGGCGGTGCATCAGCACGAGGATCATCAGGGCCAGGACGCAGACGGCCCCGATGCCTGCCCGCGTCTGCCAGAAAAGGTCCGCCGCCGGGTCCGGCTCCGCCGCCACCTGCAGGAGCAGCGTGCCGCGGTCCGCCACGGTCAGTGGGAACGTACGGCAAAGACAGTCGGCCTCGGGAGGGGGTGGAGGGGCGTCGCCGTCCCAGGTGGCGGGCAGGTCGATCTGCGTAATCGCCTCGGGCTCCGCATCGGCCAAGATCTGGCCGCTCGGAAGCAGCAGCCGGCACCGCGTGAGATTGGCCTCGCGGGCCGTCTCGACCACCAGCCGCCGGGTCCGGTTCAGCTGGCCGTGTGCGAGCAGCACCTCCGTACTGCGGGCCAGCGTCGAGCCGACCGCCCGAACCCGCTCCGTGTGCGCCTGGTGAAGCGAGGCATCCTGCGTCCGCCCGGCCCACCAGGTGGCGGCTGCCATGGCGGTCAGCAGGATTGCCGTGAAACCGAACCCGAGGGACGTCAGGTGGAGATCGTCTCGCAGCACGCGGCGCACGCGCTGCGGGACCCCGGATTCCGGTTGCGGTTCGTCGGCCATCTTGCTTCCCCTCAACCCATGGAGTCCGTGCCCCCGGCGATGTCCGACCGGCCGCAACGGCCGGCCGCCGACGCCGGGAGAGGCTCCGGTACAGGGTTCCCCGTTGGCTGAAGGCACTCAGAGTTCCCCGCTACTTATCGGCGCAAGCGTTTCCGAAGCGACACCTTTTCCGTGATTCCGGGCAAGATGGGGAAGGTGGGGAGAGGCAAAACGGCGAGAATGCCGGTATGGGCCGAGTTATCGGATCATTGAAGAGTGCTGTGGCCCGGCGGGCTTGACCGGCGGGGGGGTGTCTGGACGTGCCGCGGTGGGGTTCTGCACCCACCGCGCTGGTCTCATCCATCGTACAGCTTATGGCCACGCAAGCGTGACCATGCCACCCGGCGTGCTTCCCGCTACTTCGCCCCGAAGCAGAGGACCTGGCCGGCTATCGTCGAGACGTAGAGCCGCCGACCCGCTGCAGAGAGGCCGTCCCACACGACGGGGTGCTCGAGTGACATCTCGCCCGTCTTGGTCCCGTCCGCGGCCGAGACGAGCCACAGACTTCCGCCAAGGCGACCCTCGTAGGCGGCGTGGGGGTCGTCATCCGGAATATCCTTGGGCCAGACGCCCAGGACGAGTCGGTCACCGGCCTTCAGGATCGCCCGGGGACGGACGGGCAGGTCGTGTTGCCACTGGTAGGTCCGACTGTCGCGCTTCGTGCCCTTGGGGGGCTCTCGGAAGTCGGGCAGCGACGGACCGTCCGGCGACAGCGGCGCGTTCGGGCCGCGGAACATGCGGTACTGGCCGTTGGCATCCCCCTGTCGCTGAACGCCCCACACGGCCTGGTCCGTGAAGACCATCGCCACGCCCGTCGGGACGGCGATGCCGGGCGACCAGCGTCCCGGGTGGTTGACGATCCAGGAGTAGGCGACGGGCACGCGGCTGAAGTCGCCGGTCCCGAGGACCCAGTGCGAGCGGTGATTCTCGGCGTCGTCGAGCAGGCTGGAGGTGGAGAAGAGGTGTCGGCTCATCACCTCCCGGCGCTGCAGGTCCGGGCCGAAACGCACGTGGTGCAGAAACACGTCGGCCCCGTTGCTGACAAGCACGTCGGAGATGGTGCCGCCGGCCATCGAGAACGAGTCGCTGTGGTCGCTCTGGAGGAAGGTCTTGTAGTCGGTCGTGTTCTGGGCGATGCGCATCTTTTGTGCGTCTGTTGCCTGGTCCTTACCACGGCGGAACGCGGGATGGTCCGTCCGGAAACGCGCGGCGTGGAGGACGCGGCCGGTGGAGGGGTCGAGGGCGTACAGATGGATGCCTCCGTCCAGCCACGTGGACCGCCCCGCGGCGCAGTAAGCCACCGGCTTGCCGTCCTCGCCTCCGCCGGGCAGCACGAGGACGCTGCCATGGACGGGCCAGAGCGATTCCACCTGGTCCATCGCCACGGTGCGGAGGTCGGCGGGGGCCGCCATGAACTGCCACGCGACCCGGCCGTCCGCCAGCCGCAGGCACGTCACCCGGCCGTCGGCGGAGCCGAAGAGGACGCGCCCTCGCCACAGGGTGGGGGGCGAATCGATTCGCCCGCCCGCCGTGTGCGACCAGCGGACCTTGCCGGTCGCAGCGTCGAGGGCAAGAACGCGGCGCGCGTCCGTAACGGCGACGACGGCGACGCCGTCCGCCACGACGGGCTGGGTGGCGCGGCCGCCGACGTCCGTCTTCCAGGTGTGCGTCAACGCCGCGGGCAGGTCCGTGCCTGCGACGCCGGAGCGAAGCGGGTCGTGGCGGTAGGTGGGCCAAGACGACCCATTTGGGATTTCGGATTTCGGATTTCGGATTGGCTGGCCGTGGGCCGGTCCGCATGTCAGCCGCTCCTCGTCCGGCACGCGGCGGGCGGCATCGTCGGCCGCCGGTTCCTCGGCCGCCAGGGCGTAGAACCCGTGCAACAGCGACTCCATGTAGCACCCGCAGGAGTTGGGCGGGGCGTACAGCAGCCCGTTGGCCGGCAGGATGCCGTACTGGCACGTGCCGCGCACCCAGTTGTTGCGCGAGTGGCCTGAGCCGGTCAGGTCCATCATCTCCACGCCGCGTTTGCCCGTGATGATGAACCGGCTGGTCGCCTTCTCGCGGTAGCAGCGGTGATGGTGCCCGGCGGTCTGGAGGTCGACCATCACCTGGTTGATCCGTGTGGGTTGGCCGGTCTGCAGGTCCAGGGCCTGGCAGAAATCGCCCACCGGGGGCGGGGCCACAGAGTCCTTCGGGTGGTCGCCCGCCCAGACCAGGCCGTTGATGACGAATACGTCCAGCGGTGCATGAAACCCCCCGCCTGACGGCCGTTGCCAAAGCACCTTGCCGGTTTCGGCCGACAGGGCCGTCAGGGTTCGGCTCAGGTTGCACAGGACCACGCCGTCCGCGACAACGAGCGTATACGTGCCGAACGAGACCTGGGCGCCTCTTGACGGCTTCTTCTTGGCGGAGGCCTTTTTGGCGGAGGCCTTCTTGGCGGAGGTCTTTTTGGAGGCGTCGCCAAACTGCCACGCGGGCTTGCCGGAGGCCAGGTTCAGGGCGACGACGCTGTTGCCGGCCTGGAGATAGGCCCGGCGGCCATCGCTGGCCAGGGTCTCGGCCCGGACGGCTGACCCGTCGGCGGACCAGTGCCACCGCGTTTGGCCGGAGGCCGTGTCGACCGCCACGACGCGTTTCTGATTTGGGAACCGGTACGTCGTCCGGAACGCCTCGTGTTTGAAGGCGTGTTCGGCCACGGGGGCGCCCGTGAGCACGAGCAGCGTTTGACCCGTGAGGATGAGTTCCTCGGCGCCCTTCGTGTCGGCGTAGGTCGCGAGCGTCTTGCCGGTGACGGCGTCGACGGCCGAGACGGGTTCGCTGAGGCCGAGCGGGGCGTACACGCGCCGGCCATCGG
>Ga0272441_10002828_pt1 | contig 34386 bp, 24 predicted proteins | sample SSMProp6N_FD_193582 | JGI IMG/M metagenome (GOLD analysis project Ga0272441, IMG submission 193582) | Marine sediment archaeal communities from Little Sippewissett salt marsh, Falmouth, MA, United States - SSM-Prop-6N | ecosystem: Environmental > Aquatic > Marine > Wetlands > Sediment ... | reverse complement strand
CGCCGAACTGGTTCTCGATCATTACGGAATCCCGAAGGAATACCTGACCCCGGTAGTTCCCACCTTTTCGGAGCAGGGGCGGATCATCTCCGGCGCAGCGGAGGAACTGGGGCTGCCGGAGGGCACGCCGGTGACCTATCGGGGAGGGGACCAGCCCAACAACGCCCTCTCTCTCAATGTTCTCGAGCCGGGAGAGGTAGCGGCCACGGCCGGAACCTCAGGTGTGATCTACGCCGTGGGAGACGAGCCCTGCTACGACCGGCTCTCCCGTTTCAACACTTTCGTCCACGTCAATCACGAAGCAGAGAAATCCCGGTACGGCAACCTTCTATGCCTGAACGGTGCGGCCATCCTCTACAGATGGCTTCGCCAGAACTGCGCCTCCCGGGGCGATGAGGGGCTCAGCTACCGGCGGATGGATGAGCTGGCCGAAAAGGTACCGGTGGGATCTGAAGGACTCTCGATCCTGCCCTATGGAAACGGAGCTGAGAGAATGCTGGCGAACCGCAATCCCGGAGCGTCGTTTCATGGGCTGGATTTTAGCCGGCACAACAGGGCCCACCTCATAAGGGCCGCGCAGGAGGGTATTGTTTTCGCCCTGAAGTACGGTCTGGACATCATGGGGCAGGCGGGAATCCCGGTGGAAACGGTGCGGGCGGGAGCGGCCAACATGTTCAAGAGCCGCGTCTTCGCGGATTGTTTTGCCGCTGTCACGAACGCTTGTGTGGAGCTCTACGACACCGACGGCTCCCAGGGAGCGGCCCGGGGGGCCGGCATTGGTGCAGGAATTTTCAGTTTCGGGGACGCCTTCAGGGGATTGGAAAACATTGCCGTGGTGGAGCCTGCGGCGGAGGGGCTCTCCGCCTACAGGGAGGCTTACGCCATATGGATCGACCGGCAGAAGAGGAGCATAGGTGAGAGACTGGAAGCATGACAAAGCGCTTCATGCCGCCTCCGACACGGAGGATTTGATTATATCTCCGGGATGTATCGATAAAGTGCCGGAGGTACTGGAGAAACGATTCGGGCAAACCGAAGCTCTCATAGTTGCAGACGAGAATACCTTTGCTGTCGCAGGAAGAGCAGTCGAGAGGAGCCTGAAAGGCTCGGTTAAGGATACTCTTGTCTTTCCGGGAGAACCGGAGCTGCCGGCGGATTACAGCAATGTCGAGATTGTGAGAAATTTCCTCAAGGACAAGAGGGGCGGAATCGTAGCCGTGGGCTCGGGTACCATAAACGACCTGGTCAAAGTGGCTGCTTATCAAACCGGCAGGCGCTACCTGGTTGTCCCGACGGCGGCCTCGGTCGACGGCTACGCCGCCTTCGGTGCGGCAATCACCAGGGAGGGCTACAAACAGACTTTGAGCTGCCCCGCTCCGGCCTCCATTCTGGCAGATACGGCCGTTCTGCAAACCGCGCCGGCCCCAATGACCGCGGCGGGCTACGGCGACCTTGCGGGCAAGGTAACCGCCGGAGCGGACTGGATTATCGCTGATATCTTATCCATTGAGTCCATCGATCCTCTCAGCTGGGAACTGGTACAACAAGACCTCCGCAGTTGGATTGCAAAACCGGCGGACCTGGCCAAGGGAGATTCTCAGGCCCTGGAAACATTATTCGAGGGCCTGATCATAAGCGGCTTTGCCATGCAGTCCTACAGGGGAACCAGGCCGGCTTCGGGAACAGAGCACCTCTTCAGTCATCTCTGGGAGATGCTCCACCTGGAGCTGGACGGCCGCGCGGTGTCTCACGGTTTCAAGGTTTCCCTGGGCAGCCTCGCGGCAACAGCTTTTACTGAATTGGTTTTTTCCCGGAATATTGAAAAGCTGGACATCGAGAGGCGTTGCGCCGAGTGGCCGTCCAGAGAGGAGAGGGCCTCCGAAGTGACGAAGCTCTTTTCACAAACACCCATATGTGAGCAGGTTGTCTCCACCAGCCTCGCAAAGCATATTGATGGAGACTCCCTCAGGGAAAAACTCAAAGCCGTGAAATCCTCCTGGAATCTCATGAAGGAGAAGGTAGAAGCACAGCTTCTGCCCTATTCTGAAATAAAGGCGCTTCTCTCAGATGCCGGATGTCCCACGAGACCAGAGCACATAGGGCTGTCCAAAGACTCTGTACGCGGTATTGTCCGGAAGGTCCAGATGATCCGCGATAGATACACAGTGCTGGACCTGGCCTTCGAGCTGGGGTGGCTGGAGGATTGCGCAGAGGAACTCTATTCTTCCACCGCCTACCTGACTTGAAATCGCGGAACACTACACTTTTCCTTTGCAGGCTCAAAACATGGGCCTGCAAGGGATCGAGATTCACATAGCCGAACTTGGCCAAACATGAAAGCCATAGCCCGGCGCACCGGAAAGGAAAAGGGGCTGCCCAACTTTGGGGCAGCCCCTTTTCCCATATAGTAAGGAAGGTATAAAGGGGATTTTTATACCAGGCCTACGATCAGGTAGATGACCAGGGCGACGCCCGCGGCTACGGAGGCGTAGGGCAGCTGGGTCTTCACATGGTCGATGTGGTCCGAGGCCGCGCCGAAGGAAGACAGAATCGTCGTGTCCGACAGTGGAGAACAGTGATCCCCGAAAACCCCGCCCCCCGCGATGGCGCCCACGGTGGCGTATATCAGGGTGGTCACCTCACCGCCGGAAAAAGCAAAGGCTACCGGTACGGCAATGGGGATGACGATAGCGTAGGTGCCCCAGGAAGTCCCCGTGGCAAAGGAGATGAAGGCAGCGATGCTGAAGGCCAGCACCGGCAGGACGGCGGGGGACATCCAGGATTCCGTGGCTTTGATGATGTAGGCGGCCGCACCGAGCTCCTTGCTGACGGTGTTGATCAGGTAGGCCATTGCGAGAATGAGGATCGCCGGGGTGACTCCTTTGATGCCCTGCACCGCAGTATCGAAGATCTCTTTGATGTTGAGTTTTTGCACCAGGAGGGCAACCGCCAGGAAAATAACGGCGAACATGAAGGCTTCCAGGGTCTTGGCGGAGCCCATGATGATGTAGGTGCCCACGGCCATGACGATGACAATTACCACCGGCAGGATGAAGTTGACCAGCAGCCGGGGCTTGGCGAGCTTGTCGGAGGCCTTGATTTCCGAGAGCTCCACGCCCATCAGGGGCTGAGCGGTGTCGCTTAAGACCTTGCCTTCATTGATGGCCCGCTGTTCGGCCTTTTTCATCGGCCCGAACTCGGGGATAACACGCATGGCGATGAGGCCCACCATGAGTACGGCGAAGATGGCGTAGAGGTTGAAAGGCACGGATTTGAAGAAGACCTGGGCCGCCATGACATTGCCCGTGATGGGACCCTGGCCCACCAGAAGCCCGGAGATGTAGACCCCCCAGGCGCTGAAGGGAATCAACACCGCCATGGGCGCCGAAGTGGAGTCGCAGATGTAGGCCAGTTTCTCCCGGGAAATTCTGGCTTTGTCCGTCAGGTTCTTCATGACGGGGCCGACGAAGAGCGGGGAAAAATAATCGCTGAAAAAGATGAATATGCCCAAAACCCAGCCCAAAAGCTGGACGCCCGTGCGGGTTTTGACCCGGGACCCGGCTACCCGGCTGAACTCCTCCGTGGACCCGGCCTTTAAAAAGAACGCCACCATAACGCCGATGAAGATCTCAATCATCACTACCCAGATGAAGTCGCCGTTTCCCAGAGCCTTGATAAAGAGCCCGGAGAGTCCGAAGAGGCCTTTCCCCTGGAGCAGAACCCCGGCGATGGCGGCGACCAGCAGTGAAAACAGGGGATTGCGGGTGATGAAGGCCAGGGTGACCGCCGCCACGGCGGGCAAAATCGCCCAGACACCGAATTCCACGGCTGCGGGATCCTCGATGCCCAGGCCCTTTACAAAGGCGACGATAAGCAAAAGAGCCACTACGCCCAGCACCGCGTAGTTGCCGTTTTTCTGCTGAGCGGCCAGGGTGGCGACTCTGGTGGTTTCCCTTTGACTGGATACTTCCATAGATTAAGCCCTCCTGTAGCAGTTTATTGCCAGAGCAGCCGGCAGGCAATCTTCCCTTCGTATTATGGTTAATATGCTTGCCGGCTGTTTGACCTGTTAAAGCCGGGCCGTCCGCAGGGCTTTGCCCGCCGGCAAACCCATGCCGGCCAAAGTACGCCTGGCTTCCGCGCGATAGTCCCGGCCCGTTACCGTGGATGCCAGGGTGATGATGGCGTCTATGTGGGGCGTGTCGACACCCAATGCCTCGCCCATCTCTTGCAGGAGCACCAGGCCGTAGCCGACATCCTCGTTGAGGTAGCGGTGATCCAGTCTTGGCTGGGCCTTGATGCCCTTGAATCCGGGGGCCGTTCTGTAATCAATCTCGTAGCTGTCGCTGGTCATATAGCCCTGTTTGATGCCGATTACAGTATCCGGAAATACCGTAACTCCCAGGGCTTTCCCGATGGCGATGCGCTCGCTGTCCACGGCGGCTATGAGCCGCCCGACCCCCGGCATAACCCCTTCTTCGTAGAACAGGAAGTCACCTTGGGTGTTCTCGATGCGGCCGGCATTCAGCAACGTTACCGCCGGGTGAATCACCGGATTGGCGTTTTGGAGCATGGTCTGAAAATAGTTTTCTCCCAGTTGTATGCACTTGTAGATGGTGTCGAACTGCTCGAGGACGCCTGCGGACGCTTCAGAGGGCAGGGCCGACAGGTAGATGCCGCCCTTGAGCTTGAGGTAGACGTGCACCTTTCCGGGTTCAATAAGCCGGGCGGCGTAGGGCAGGGTCGAGGTCTCCGCCACGGTGACGGAGGGATCTCCTGTTTTATAACCCAGGATACGCTTGAAAAGCAGTCCGCCGCCGGTGGATCCCGGTGACACCACCACCGTCTGTCCCGCGGCCAGATGGGGTTTCAGCTCCCGGGCCAGGGGCTCGGTGCTGTAGGCCGGGCCCACGGCAACGATGAGCTCGGCGCCTGCCGTAGCTTTGCTGATATCGTGGCCTGCGTAGGCCACCGGAGCGAAGCCGGATAGCTCTCCCTCCGTCTGGATCCCCCCCTTGCGGTCGATGGCTTCGATCTGGGTCGGGAAATCCCGGAAGTCGAAAAGCCTGGCCTCGTGGCCCGCCAGGGACCAGTCTGCGGCCATGGCGCATCCACCGTTTCCCGCGCCCAGGATGGCTATTTTCATATTGAATATCTCCTCTCTATCTGTCCCGCTGCTTCTCTCTAAGGTAACGCAATATCCGTGCCAATATTTACAAAAACTATAAGTACTTTAATTGAAAAGAATTGCATAGTTGAACCCGTTGGTGCGCAGTCACGATTTCAGTAAAACGACAAATATTTGCCGTTATATTCAGTACATAAAAAAAATTGCCAATATTTTGGCGATCACGAGTATCCGGGGACCGTTTTTTATCTTTGCTTGTACGGATTTTTGGAAATATTCAGCTTGTTCATGCGGTATTTCAAGGTCTGCCGGGGAATTCCCAGGCGTTCCGCCGCCCTGGTCAGGCACCCCCTGGTATGCCCCAAAACCTTGATGATAATCTCGCGCTCCGTCTTCTCCAGGATCTCCGGCAGTGTGATTCCTGAAAATTTCCGTGGTTCACTATCCGGAGGCTGGCCTTCGGACTCGTCGATACGCTTTTTCATATAGAGGGGCATTTCCCGGATAGTCAAAATCGAGTCCCGTGCGGTGCAGATGGAGGTCTCCAAAATGTGACGCAGCTCCCGAACGTTGCCTTTGAAATCGTAGGTCATAAAAAGGTCCATCATGCCCGTGGAAATACCTTCCACCTTCTTGCCGTACCGGGCATTTAAGATCTTGATGAAATGATCGACGTACAGGGGAATGTCCTCCCTGCGCTCCCTTAAGGGGAGGAGCTGCATGAGGTTGCAGCTCAAGCGGAAAAAGAGGTCCTCCCGCAGCTCTCCACAGGCTATGGCTTCGAGGGGATCCTGGTTCATGGCGGCAACCACCTTCACCGTGACCTGTTTCTCTCTTTCCGATCCCAGGGGCCGGATTTTGCCATCCTGGAGCACCCGGAGCAGTTTTGCCTGGGTGTCCAGAGGCATGGTGTTTATCTCATCCAAAAAAATCAGTCCGCTGTCGGCCTGTTCGAAAAGCCCCACCCGGTTGACCGCCCCGGTAAAGGCCCCTCTCACGGATCCGAAAAGTATGGATTCAAAGAGGTCCTTCGGCACGGCGGCGCAGTTGAGAGTCACCAGGCGGCGGCGGTCGATATTGGCGTGATTCGCCATGGCTTGCACGAAGAGCTCCTTGCCCGTGCCGGTCTCCCCGAAGATGAGGATGGGACTGGGCGACTGGGCGTAGATTTTAGCCCGGCGGATATTTTCCAGCATGTCGGAGTTTACGGTCATGATCTGGTCGAAGGTGACTTTTTCCGCCACGATGTCCTTCGTCTCCAGCACAGCCGCTGCTTCCCTGCCATCCGGACCGTCCTCCTGGTCGCTGATGGAAGTGATGTCCTTGGAAAGTTCGATGGCCCCCACCACCTCTCCTTCCCGAACAATGGGTATGGTGAGGTTGCGGGTGTTGAAAATCCGGCCCTTGTAATCCTGAAACATCTGGTTTTCCCGGTACATGATCCTGTTGTTTTTAATACAGCTGTACATGGTGCTGTTCTCCGGTCGGAGCTCCGGGTAGACTTCATAAAAATTCTTATTGATGTACTCCAGGTAGAAACTATCCAGGATTTCGTCGTCGAAGCGCGGGTTGTAGCCGTTGGCGTAGATTATCTTGAAGTTTTTATCGACGATGGCGAGGGAGTCCACATAGTCGATGTGCCAATTATCATTTTTCACAATCGCATCGCCTTAACTTTTTCGGGGTTGTTGTTGAGTTATTATATCACCGATATCTTGAGCGCGCAAGAAATGTTAGGATTTATGGCTGAGCATATCTGATCGGAGCGCCGAACCGGGGACAGGGTGTCAGCCGAGTATTCTTTTCCCGAAGGAAGACTCCACGAAATGGATAAGAGAGCTGAAATCGGTCTGGCCCTCTCTGCAGCAGCCGGAAATGTCCATGGCCCGCATCAGACCCGACCTGGCGATCTGCTCCAGGGCGCAATGGATTTCCCGGGCTGTGAGCCCCTCGTTCTTGTCGTCGGCTACGTCCTGGCAGAAACTCAAATAGATGCCGTGGGTGCCGGCGGCCGCCCTGCGGAGGCTCCGGCGGATGACTTCCCGGATACCAAGCAGGTCCACGTCCTCCATGGTGTAGGTCAGGATATTGAAACGGCGGATCAGGTCGGTTTCCTCGCTTTCCGCTTCCCGCAATCCGATGATGACGACGTTCTCCGGGGAGAAATCGGCCCTGAAATTGACGTCCTCCCTCACCAGCCCCAGGGCGGTGGAGAGTATTTTACGCTCCGCGGGAGCAGAAACTGAGGTCAGCAGGGAGGGGTGGGCGTCAAGAATGATGAGCCCGCACTGGCCCAGGGCGTCCTTCATGGCCCACATTCCTTCCAGGGTGACCCGCTCCGGTCCGGCGATGTAGGGAATGGCCCCGCTTTGGAAAACTTCCGTCAGGGCCTCGTGGGTGGCTCCCTCCCGGTTGTGCCGGGTTTCGTAACCGATGTCCCGTAGCCTTTTTTCCACCACACCATCGGTGAACACTGGGGAATCCCCCGAGAGGACAATGCGGTTCTTTCGTTCTGCCCGGCCTTTGGGTAGGAGGGGCTCCTTCAATACATACTGGCTGGTCATGCAGGCCAAAAGCGCACCGTAGGCCGGGGTGAAGCCGACTTTATCTCCCAGCTTCAGGTTTTCGCTGCTCGAGGTAATGTTCAGCAGGAGGTGATCGCTGGAAGCTCCGATTATTTCAATGTTATCGTCCACGGGTGTCAGGCCGTCGACGGCCACATCCTCCCGGCCGATATTCAGGATGCCGCGCAGCATATCACCCCGGTCTTCGAATACCGGAATCTCGCCGAAGGCATCCATGCCGGTCTCTCCGATGGGGACCGACGGCTTTTCCTTGATCTCGATCAGTTCCGCTTCCAGAATGAATGCGTCGGTGCTCGTGCCGGGCCAGATCTTTCCAAAGGCGGTTTCCCGGCCCAGCATGATCGACTCTCCCAGCCGGAGGTGGTTTACTCCCTTCGGCATCTTTCCCCGCTGCAGCAGGTCCAGAGAGGAAGAGTTTCCGCCGGATATGATATCCAGCCTGATCTGGAAGGTGTCTTCGATTCTGTGGGCCAGATCAATGAGCGTCTGCATGTTTTTTTCCGAGGGAAGAACACCCCCGTGACAGGTGAGGTTGGTCCCCAGTCCCCTGATTTTCACACCCGGAAGCTCCACCACTTCACGGGCCACGGGAATAAGGTTGTCGGGCCAGATTCCTTCCCGCAGGTCACCCAGATCGACCATCATGATAATGTCGTGAACTTTTCCCCGCCTTTCGGCTGCCAGGGAGAGCTCCTTGATCACCGACAGCTCCGAGTTCAGGCTGATATCAACCGAGGCGACGATCTCATCCACACCCGAAAGGGGCGGGATGCGCAGCAGGGTAATGGGCTGCGTGATGCCGCTGGCCCGCAGGCGGTGGATGTTTTCCAGCCGGGATTCGCCGATGCCGACGACGCCCCCTTCCAGCATGGCCCGGGCCACCGCGGGGATACCGCAGGTTACCTTGGTCACGCCGATGACATCGATGCCGCGCTCTCCGCAGAAATCGGTGATGGCCTTGGCGTTTTGTTTGATTTTCTCGAGATTGATGGTGATTACAGGTCCGGATATCATACGTTTTCCTTGCCGGCCGGGCGCATGCCCAGGCTTTCTTTCATGAGCTGGACCGCGGCCTGGGGATATTTTTTCGCCAGTACGCCCAGGGATGCCATGGTGTAGTGCCTGTCCAGGAGGAACTCGGCTTCCTGAGACGGGTAGAGGCCGGCGCCGTTGTGGTTCACGATGATTTTTCTGATGATATCTGCTCCGTCGGGCAGCCGGGTCAGGGCGCCGCCGGTCCCGATGCAGTATTTCACGGAAGTCAGGTCCTTGCCTTCGGCGATTCTCGTTTTTCCCTGGGGGCCGTAGAGGTTTCTGAAGTTGCCCGCATGCCTTTCCAGGGCCGTCCGGGCGGCTATTTTGGTCAGTTCTTCGACCAGCAGAATTTCCTCGCTGCCCGCCGGGATGGGGCCGAGGTTTTCGACCCGCTTCCTTATTTCAGACTCTTTTATCCCCAGGCTTCGGGACAGTTTTTCTTCCGTCTCCATCTCCAGGATATTCAGCCGGTTGATGAAGACCCCCAGGTCCCCCTCGACGGTCCGCTTGGCGACCGGCTCGGGGCTGACCAGGAGGCGGCTGACCTCCTCACTCCCTTCGGAAACCGAATGGAGATCGGTGGTCGCGCCGCCCACGTCGAAGACGATCAGGTCGCCGATATCCTCTTTCAGAACCTTCGCGGCCGCCAGGACACCGCCGGGGGTGGGGATGATGGGCCCATCCACCAGGTCCCTGATGTGCTCCATTCCCGGCGCGTGAATGATGTGTTCTTCGAACACTTCCTGAATGATGTGCCGGGTGGGCTCGATCACCAGCTCGTCGATGCGGGGATAGACATTCTCGACCAGGGCCAGCCGTCCGGGGTATTCCGAAAAAATATCCCGGACCTCCTCGCGGTTTTCGAGGTTTCCGGCATAGATCACCGGTATCGGTTTGCCCTCCTTGATGAGGGCTTCGGCAATCAGCTCGGCGTTGTGGAGAGGGGTGTCCCTCTCGCCGTAATCCACCCCGCCGGCGATGAGGATGATATTGGGATGGATTGCGGAAAGCTTCCGGATATCGGATTTCCGCATTCTCCCGGCGGTCACCAGGTGGACGTTGGCGCCCGCTCCGAGGGCCGCTTCCCTGGCGGCGCGGACCGTCATATCGTAAACCAGGCCGTGAACGGTCATCCTCAAGCCTCCGGCGGCGCTGGAGGAGGCGAAGAGATGCTTCCAGGTAAGGATGTCCGCCTTGAGGTTGGATTTCAGGCTTTCGATTGCGCCTTCCAGCCCTTTGCGGACATCCCCTTCCAGAACGCTGGTGGGAGCAAAGCCCTGTCCGAGAAAGACAGGGCTTTGCGATTCTATTCTATGAAAAGCGTTGACGATTGTGGTGGTGCTGCCGATTTCGGCGACAAGTACATCAATTTTCACTTTCCATCTCATTCCTTTTCTTCACCAGAAAGGTGGCTACATGGATTCCCTTTGTTCCCCGACCGAAACCGGCGTCCACTCCCTGCTTCACGGCGAGCTCAGGCGTAACCTGGGTGCCGCCGGATACCAGGATCAGCTTGTCCCTGACACCCTTTTCCAGACAGAGATTGTTGAGCAGCTTCATGTTCTTGTAGTGGATCTCATCATGACTGATGATGGTGGAAGCCAGAATGGCATCCGCGTTCAGCTCGATGGCCGCATCCACGAGTTTCTCCACCGGAACACTGGTTCCCAGGTAGTTGCAATCGAACCCGTAGCCCTCGATCCCGCCGTGCTTGATATCGATGATCTCCCTTAAGCCTACGGAGTGCTCATCGCTTCCGACTGTTCCGGCAACGATTTTCATCGGGTGGGCCTTGATTTCCTCCCGGATCTCATCTTCGGTCAGTACTTCCGGCTCCGGCGGGATTATCAGGTCGGCGGTATCGATGGAGAAATCGACCCGGCCCTTGATTTCGATACGGGTGCCCTCGGAGGGATGCATAACCTCGGCATGGATCACTTCCACGTCCTTCAACCCCATCTTCTTGCCGATCTCGATGGCGGCGAAAGAGGCCGTCCTCTTGTCGGTGGGAAGGAACAAAGTTGTCTGGACAATGCCGTCACCCTGCCATTCCATCTCGGGTTTTAGTTTTGTCGTCTCCCTGAGCTCCTTCGTTTTTTCAAGCCGCACGTGAACATTGTCTTCCTCATCCAGCTCGTTGATAAAGATGATCTTTTCGGGCTTCTCGAAGGTGCAGCCGCCGATGAGGGAGGAGGGGTCCTGCACGGCTGCTTCGCCGTAGGGTTTTAAGTTGTTGTAACCGAAGTGGGCGGTAACCGGAGCCATGTAGTCTTCGTCCCGGTCATAGACTGTGCCCGCGCCGACCCCGCCGTCGATCTTTCGGACTATTGGGTCCCCGTTGCGTTCGGGGTAGTATCCGGAGTCGACGAAGAAACCCGCCTCAACCGCCTTGAAGTAGCCGCCTACTTCCAGCATCTCTTCCAGGTAGAGAACAGACCGTTCTTTCAGCTCCCTGACCTTGTCAGCCAGTTCCCCTTTATCCCGCTTGATCTGCAGGATCTCTTTGAGGCCGTCCATACCGGCAAAGGCCTGCTTGGCCGTCACGGTGCCTTCGATGTTGAAGATGTGCCAGGGAACGTTCCTTCCCTCGTCGGGGGTGATGGTGGACTGGATGTCCGCTGAGGTCAGCTCGGAGATGAGCAGGTTCAGGGTGTGGGTTACCGTGGCTTCCCGGGTGGAGGAGCTCATGTACTTGGTGTTCTGCTGGGCCCGCATCTTGTAGCCGCGGAAAAGCTCACGCAGGGCTACCGCATAGGGGAGGTCCAGGCGCATGCAGGGCGCGGGCGGCGCCGTGGGGGGCACGGTGGAGAGACAGATGTTCTCCTTCTTGATGCCCGCCTTTACGCTGAACAGGGAGTTGATGGCGTGCTGTACCATCAGCTCGGGCATGACCTTCCAGGCTTCCCGGGCGGTGGCGTTGGCGTTGTGGGCGCCGTCGATCTGGGCCATGCCCGCCCAGGCCATTATCCTCTTGGCAACGGCGGCATCGACGAAGGACCTGACCATGTTGATATTCCTGTAGAGGACGTTGTACTGGGGGTCCTGGTGCGCCCCGTTCACGCCTTCTTCGGCGAACATGACGGCGATTTCCGAGCCGGCCACGCCGCTGACGTAGGAGTGGTAGTTGATGGGGCGCCCCACTTCATCCTCGATGAAATCGAGGGCCTTCCTCTGGGCTCTCACCTGTTTCCGGGTGATGGCCACGCCGCCGATTCCCTGGGGCGTGCCTTCGATGAGACCGTCCATGTGGCTTTGTCCGGCGGTGCGGATGACCATCAGGTGGTCGGCTCCGTGCCAGGCGGCCATTCTCATGCGGCGGATGTCATCCTCGAACCTTCCGGAAGCGATTTCGGTGGTGATGCAGCTGGTCGGCTGGGGATCGATGTCCTTGAAGTAGTGCCCCGCGGGCAGGGGAACACTGTTTTTCAGGTTCTCGGTCATTTCGTAGTACTCGAACTGTCCTATCTGACGCTTTTTACCGCTTCCTTTCCTCCAGGTCCAGTTCCGTCTGCGGGGTCGGTAGTGCTCCAGATCCTGGAGGATATTTTCGATGTCCAGTTTTTTGTTCGGTTTAAGTTCCATACTTTAAGCCCCTCCTTTGAAGAGTCCGAGAGCATCCTCCCAGAGCTCTCCGTCACCCAGCTTGAGCCCGGCATCCCGGATTTCCAGGTTTTTGTCTTTCGCTATCTTGTAGACGACGTGTCCGGCTCCCTTGCTCAAGAGATTATGGTCGATAGCTTTTTCCACAATGGCCTTGGATTCCAGGCTGGAAAAACCCATCCGCAGGAGGACGGACCTCTCGATGGAAGGGCTGGTGTGAGTTTCCGCCAGCTTGATCATGGGATCGATCAGCTTCTCGGTCAGCTCCCAGAACCTTGCTTCCAGCTGTTCCTCCGTAAGGTCTTTCAGGTGCGCCCTGCGCTGTTTAAAATCATCCTTTCTTTCCATATATCAAACCTCTTTAATAATTTTGCTCACAAAATCGATTGAGCTTTTGGTCTCTTCTGCGAGGTACTTGAGGTCCCCTTCAGTAAGATTGACAGGCCCCTTTTCCCCGGCCCGCTGCAGGCTGTTCGTAATATAGGATTTCCGTATTTTCTCCAGGTCCAAATCCCGTGCCTTGATAAGGGAGGGATGTTCCGGAAAAACGATCGATTCACCCGGAATCTCTTCGGCGGGGTCACCGAAACGGATATCGATGCCGTTCTGCCTGGCAAAACTGAGCTGGGGCTGGATATGCTTTCCCGCGCCGGTGTATTCCGTTTCCTGAACCACTATGGTTTGTTTCTCGTCCATTTCCCGGGCGATGGAAAAGGCGGCGGCCAGGGAGGTGTTTCCTGCGGGTCCTCTCTCGAGCCCTTCGATCTGAGCCAGGGCTTCGGTCATGTAGAACACTTCCCCCTGGTTGACCGTCACATAGCGGTCCATGTAGCGCAGGGGCCTTCCCGCCGACCGGGGGACGTCGGAACGGTCCGGGAAGGTTGTGAAGGGGATCCCGAATCCGGTGTGCCCGGTGGTGAAGGATTTCCTGTTGAACTGCTTGTCGCTGGCCATGTGCAGCCCTTTCAGGTTGACGCTGGCGCCGATCACAGTTGTTGCTTCCGCCCCGGCCTTGATCAGCCCCCTGGCCGTTCCGGTGAGGTTTCCGCCGCCGGCATTGGTAACCACAACGGCGTCCGCATCTTTTCCGGTTCTTTCCCGCATCTGCTCGGTGAGCTCGTAGCCCAGGGTTTCCACTCCCGCTATGCCGAAGGGGGTGTAAAGTGAGGCGTTGAAAAAACCGGTTTCGTCCAGGAGTTGGAGGAAGGTAAAGAAAAGCTCCGGTCCCACTGAAAGCTGAACGACTTCCGCTCCGTAGGCTTCGCATTTCCGGGCCTTTTCAATAATCTCGGGCTGTCCCTTGCCTTTGGAATCGTAACATTCCTGAACGATGATGCAGTCCAGGCCCCGCATGGCCGCCTGGCTGGCCACCGCCGCACCGTAGTTTCCGCTGGTGGCGGCGATCACGCCCTTATAGCCCAGCCTCTGGGCGTGATAAATCGCCGTGGCGGCTCTTCGGGCCTTGAAACTGCCGGAGGGGTTGGAAGCCTCATCCTTGAGGAAAATACGGGCGCCTTTCCCCGCAGGGGCGACTTTTCTCACCAGGCGGGTCATGTTCCTTAATTCGAGAAGGGGCGTGTTCCCGACTCCGGTCTGGGACTGGATCTCCCTGATCTCTTTCAGGGTGTAACCCACTTCCTTCATCATCCTCTCGAAGTCGAAGGCCAGAGTCCCGGTCTCGAAGGCGGAATAGTCAATGCCGATAGCTTTCTTCATGATCTCGTTTTTACGATCCATGAGGGCTTTATAATCGGTTCCCATTACGCCTCCTCCTTCATGATAGCCTTGAGCTGCCGGTCGATACTGATGATCTCCGGAACGCAGCGGCCGAAATCGTGATCCCAGGCAGGCTCGATTTCCAGGAGGGTTCCCTTGACCTTTCTGCCGATGATGGTTTCCACTTCCACCGCATCACCGACGGCAGCCTCAGTGTTGAGGAGGAATCCCTTGTCCCACATCTCCAGGGGGACCCGGGCCGTATCTTCCGGGACCTGGGGGTTCCTTTCTCCTACGTTCAACACGATCGAGTGAATTCTCACCCAGTCGCCCTGTTTTGCTTTCATAGTTTCCCCCTATCTTTCGATTCTGTCCCGCATATCTCCCATGATGGCCCTTGGTACCGGGAGGTCCAGCATTGTCTTCAGACCGGGTGAGGCGTTGATGACCTGGGGGATCATGTTGACGCACATGGCGATGGTCCCGATGCCGCCCGGAACCTCCGGCTTGATGGAGAGGTTGATGTCGGGAGTTCCCTTGATGGTTACGTAGTCGCCCGTATCGGTTCCCTCCAGTTGCGGCTCGATTTGCTGGGGATGAATCATCTCCACCTTCACCTGGCCGTCCACGTACCCGAAACCGTTCATATTGCAGCCGGCAACGTCGCCGGCGGCAACTTCCACGTATTTCGTTTTCCGGGGAACCTTGGTGACAATCGGTTCCTGGGTCTGCCGTACCTTCTCGCTGAGCTTCCAGCCGATGGCGTCGGTGATCATTCCCACGGATTCGTTGAATCCCACGTGACCGGCAAGATTACCCTCTTCGACGCCTTTCAGAAAGGCTTCCTTGGTGAGGCCCACGCCCTGTTCCTCCATGACAGCCGGGCCGAAGGGGGAGAGGGAGTTGACCCTTTCCGCGCGGATATGGTCGACGTCCATACAGGCCCCGGTCATCAAAACGACCAGGAGGTCCATAATGAGCCCGGGATTAATGCCTGTGCCCAGCACGGAAACGCCGTTTTCCTTGGCGATTTTGTCCATCTCGGCGGTGAGGCGGGGTTCGGAAGCGGCGGGGTAAGACATCTCTTCTGCGGTGGATATGACATTCAGCTTGTTTTCCAGGAGAAATTTGATCTTGTCGAATGCCTTGTGCGTGAAGGAATCGGTGGCCAGCAGGGCCAGATCGGCGCAGCCGGGAGTCACCACTTTATTGATATCGCTTATGATGGTTACATCCGGGTGACTTCCTTTTTCGGTCTTCAGGAGAGCGAAGATGCTCTTACCGACTCTGTCCGGATGCATGTCGCAGACACCGACAATCTCGACGCCCTTTTTCTTCAGGAGCATCTCGGCCATACCGCTTCCCATGGCGCCGAAGCCCCAGAGAATAATTTTTACGTTTTCCATGTTTCTCCTCCAAAGTATTTATGTAATCAAAAGGAATAGTCAAACCCTCCTGCCGGAGGTTTCCCCCTTTTTCTTTTTACCAAATAAAAAGAAAAAGGGGAAACAAAGGGAGGAGGAAATCCCCCTCCCTTTAATAATCTGTGTTGATACGCGCCTTAAACCTTGATCGCGTATTTCTTGGCGGAGATCCTGTGCAGAACTCTCGGGATGAACACAAGCAGGATCAAGCCGAGGGGGATGAGGATCGCCGGGGTGATCTTTGCTACACCGTAGAGCAGGAACATTACGGCGGCAACCGAGGCTACCGTAAGAGCATACGGAATCTGCGTAGCTACGTGGTCCATATGGTCCGCGCCCGAAAAGATCGAGGACAGAACGGTGGTATCCGAGATGGGAGAACAGTGATCCCCGAAAATCGCTCCGGAAAACACCACGCCGGACATCATGACCGCAACAATCGGATCGCCGGTCATGCTGTATGCCAGAGGAATGGCGATGGGGGTCATGATCGTCATGGTTCCCCAGGAGGTTCCGGTGGCGAAAGCGATAACACATCCCAGAACGAAAATGATGAGCGGAACCAGGCTGAAGGGTATTGCGCCTCCCACGACTTTGGTCAGGTAGGCCGCCAGATTCATGTCACCGGTGACCGAGCCCAGGGTCCAGGCGGAGACCAGGATGGCGCAGGCGAGCAGCATCAGCTTCAAGCCGCGGATGATGGTGTCCATCACCTCAGCGACGTTCATGATCCTGAAAATCAGGGCGATGGCCGCACCCGTGATGGTCATGGCCGCGGCGCCCCACAGCAGTGCAACCGCAGGATCGGAATCGCCGAGAATGGCCATCAGGTTCTTGTCCGGTCCCTTGCCGGTCCACCAGAATCCGAAGAGGGCGACCAGGATCAACGTGATAAGCGGCAGAATGAAGGTCAAAAGCATGGGCTTGTCCGGCTTTGCTTCGCCGAGCTCATCGGCGACATCCAGCATCGGATTGGCCCCGTCCCGGTAGGTCTTTCCCGTTGTCTGAACCCGGTGTTCCGCCTTCAGCATCGGACCGAAGTCTTTTTTGCTGATAATGATGATACCCACGAACACTACCGCGAAGATGCAGTAGAGGTTCATCGGGATACCCCTGAGATAACCTTCGAAGGCGGAAACCTCGGTGATGCCCGCCTGGTCTAATCCGGTTTGGATCATGCCGATCTGAAAGGCGATCCAGTCGGAAATGAAGAAGGTCGCCACCGGTGCCGCGGTCGAGTCGACGATATAGGAGAGACGCTCCTTGGAGACCTTCTCTGTGTCGAAGATGTCCCTGAACACGTTTCCCACGATCGCGGCGTTGATGTAATCGTTGATGAATACGATGATTCCCAGGAGCCACGCGCCGATACTGGCCTGATTCCGGTTTTTGATCTTCTTTTTGGCCCAGTTCGTCAGCGCCAGGCTGCCCCCAAGACTCCAAATCAGGGCGACCCCCGCTCCCATCAGCAGGTTGAACAGCAGCAGGTTGGCGTTCCAGCTGTCCGTGATCGACCCGACTGTAGAACCGAGGGTGTATTCGAAGGCAGCGAAGGGGTTCCCCGTGGCGATGATAAGCCCGCCGGCAAAGATCCCCATGATGAGCGAAAACAGCACCCGTTTCGTCAAAAAACAGAGCAAGATCGCTACCAGTGGTGGGATAATTGCCAGTATCCCGTAATCTACTTCCATAAAAAAAGCCCTCCTTCGTGTATATAGTGGTGATATTTTCTATAGTATAGCAATTTTCATGCCAAATTTTTCAAAAAGATTTAAATACTTATTTTGAAAAGAATTATAAATTATTTTCCATCAGGGCACGGCCACGATTACAAGAGAACGGCAAATTTTTGTCGCCGATTCAATTTTGCGGATAAAACCGACAAGATTTTGGCGTTTATGGGAAGGGAGGCGACAATACTTTGTCTTTACTTTTACGGATCTTTGGAATGTTCGACTTCTGGTGAATGAGGACCGAGAATGGTATTTTTCTTGCAGAGAAAGGGCTACTGTATGTTCAGCACTGCAAATGATAGTATTATCTCAAGTGATGACAAACACTAAAGTCTACCGCTGGTTTTTCCTTGTTGCTATTTCTCTTCCCTATTCTATCGCTATGTTTCATAGGGTTGGTATTTCTACCATAGCATCCAATCTTCTGCTGGAATTCAACATTTCCTATGTCCTGCTCGGTTTATTAGGCAGCGCCTACTTCTACAGTTACGCATTTTTTCAGCCTCTGGCGGGTTTATTAAGTGATCGCGGGGGCCCGATCAAGGTCATTCTTGCATGTACATTGTTACTGACAGTAGGAGCACTGGGTTTTGCTTTTTCTCCATTTATTTCTATTGCCATTATCTTCAGGATCATCATCGGACTCAGCGCCGGCGGCACCTTTGTCCCGGTGATATATTTTGTTTCACAGAATTTCGAGTCCCATCAACGGGCGAAGGCTGTTTCACTTATAATGATTCTAGGGAATCTAGGCGCTTTGGCTGCGGCCGGCCCTTTGAGCCTTGTTCTGAAAATCTTTAATTGGAGAGAAGCGACAGCCTTAATTGCCCTGATCACCTTTGTTCTGGCTTTGGTTATCCTCATATTCTTTTTACGGTCACGGCCGCGGTCATCCCAAACTGTTGTAACCCCCACCCCAGCCGGTCCGGGAGCATTTCGGTTCATCCTGAAAAACAAATCTCTGTGTTATAGTCTTGTGGCAATCGGCGTTTATTACGGTGCGCTGATGTCCTTTCAGGGCTTATGGGGAGTCCCTTTCCTGATGGATGTGTATCAGTTCAGTAAATCCTCCGCCGCAATGATTATAATGCTCATGCCCATTGGGCTTGTATCAGGTTCCCTGGTGCTCGCTCAGCCGCTGGATACCCGCTTTGGACGGTCTATCTGGATCGCCGGTCTCACCCTGACCTGTATAATCTTTTTGTTGTTGGGCTGCAGTCTGTCAGCACCTGTTTCGCTGTTTCTATACGTATCAATATTTCTTCTCGGTTTCTGCAATGCTGTTGTTCCCTATTTGTTTCGAGTTTATTCGGAGATATTACCGCCGGCGATTGCGGGAAAAATACTGGGCCTTCTAAATGTCTTTCCCTTCATAGGCGTAATAGTTTTTCAACCTCTTACGGGTATGATTTTCGACATATATGAAGCGGGCGCCTCACATACAAATGTCTCCTACCGAATCTATTTCCTGTTTTTGGCAGCCGCGATGGTCTTGTCCATACTGGCGGGAATCCGTGTGAAGCTTCAAAAAACAGGTGCTGTAAGTTAAAGGAATCACTTTCCCTGCATCATCATTTCGATATCGGTCTTTACTTCGCCGATGGGCTTGATATCAAAGGTGTCAACCAGTATTTTTGCCACATTCGGTGAAAGAAACGCCGGCAGTGTCGGTCCGAGGCGGATCGTTTTAAAGCCGAGAGAAAGAAGAGCCAGCAGAACCGCCACGGCCTTCTGTTCATACCAGGCGATATCAAAAGAGATCGGGAGATCATTGATATCTTCCAGTTCAAAAACTTCTTTGAGCTTCAGAGCTATTAATGCCAGTGAGTAGGAATCATTACACTGTCCGGCATCCAGCACCCTGGGGATGCCTTGTATTTCTCCAAGATTGAGTTTGATATAGCGGTACTTCGCGCATCCTGCCGTTAAAATGATTGTATCTTCAGGTAAATTCTCCGCAACTTCAGTAAAATAGGAACGGCCCTTCTGCCTGCCGTCGCACCCAGCCATAACGACAAATCTTTTAACAGCACCGGTCTTCACCGCTTCAACGACTTTATCAGCCAAAGCAAGAACCTGAGCATGAGCGAAGCCTCCGACAATTTCTCCGGTCTCGATTTCCGTAGGAGGACTGCAGGTTTTCGCTTTGGAAATTATCTGGCTGAAATCCGTTCCTTCAATATGCGGGACTCCCGGATATCCGGCCATCCCTGTTGTATATATACGCCCCTTGTAGCTCTCCTGAACCGGAGTGATGCAGTTTGTTGTCATAAGAATCGGTCCGTTGAAACTGTCAAACTCCTTGTTTTGTTTCCACCAGGACCCGCCGTAGTTCCCTTTAAAATGGGAATACTTTTTGAATGCCGGGTAATAATTCGCGGGAAGCATCTCGCCATGGGTGTACACATCGATTCCGCTTCCTTCCGTCTGCTTGAGGAGTTCCTCCATATCTTTTAAATCATGTCCGGAAATGAGAATACCGGGATTGGTTCCCACACCGATGTTCACACGGGTAATTTCCGGATTTCCGTATGTTTCTGTATTCGCTTTATCAAGAAGGGCCATGGCTTCAACTGCTTTTTCCCCGGTTTCCATGACCAAAGCTATCAACTCATCCTTTCCCATCGTTGCATCGAGGGTTTTTGCCAGAGCCGACAAAATAAACTTGAAAATCTTTTCATCTTCAAACCCGAGAATATAAGCGTGATCTGTATATGCGGAAATGCCTTTCAGCCCGTAAATAACAAGCTCCTTTAACGAACGCAGGTCTTCATTTTTTTCATAGGAGAGAATTCCAATCTTTTCCGCCTTTGCAAGCCATTGGTCTTCAGGCTCAGACCAGACGGCGGCGTCAGCGGAGCCTTTAAAGCCGGATGCTTCTTTCATCTGGTCCCGGAACCGACGTGCTTCCCGGATAAGCGCTTTTATTCTTTCATCATCGAAGTTTGCATTGGTAATTGTCGCGAAAAGGGCTTTTGCGGCTATAATACCCGCTTCGCGTTTTCCCTCTTTTTTGGCTGAGTTTTCAGATACGATTCCAAGCCCTTTTACGGTATAAATAAGAAGGTCTTGAAGTTTTGCGGTTTCCGGGCTTTTCCCGCATACTCCACGCACCGTGCAGCCGGAGTTTTTCGCAGTCTCCTGGCATTGATAACAGAACATATTCATCCTATTCTCCTCATGACTAGTTTAGCTTATAATAATTTACCGTTCCACGAGACTTCGTAATATTTGTTACCAACAAGGCAATAAAAGTGAATAATCTATCGGAAAAGGCAAAGGAACTGCTGGCAACGACATCCCTTTTCCGGGACATGCCGCAGGAAGAAGTGAATACGCTCTTACAAACTATCCCCGCCCATATCAAACGCTATACTAAAGATGCTCTGGTTGCGTTTCTTGGGGATAGATATGAAAATTTGTATGTAATTCTCGAGGGAAAACTCGCCGCTGAAATCACCGATTTTGAAGGTAAAACACTTCTGGTGGAAACCCTCTCAGCAGGTGAGATGATAGCCTCGGGCATCCTCTTCGCTCAAGTCAACACTTTACCTGTTCAGCTGACCGCCCTCACAGATGTAGAGCTTATATATCTCTCGAAAAAGACAATTCTCGGATTATGCGGGAAACATGAGAAAGTGCTGTGCAACTATCTTCAGGATATGGGAAATAAAATCAGCTTTCTGGCAGGGAAAATACGTTTCCATCAGTTCAATACCATCAGCCAGAAAACGGCTGTATATTTCCTTGATCTCTACGCCCGGCAGAGAGACACCTATCTCAAGCTTCCCTATTCGATAGAAAAACTTGCTGAGCTCTTCGGCGCTGCCAGACCGGCTCTTTCCAGGGTCCTGTCAGAGCTTGTAGAAAACGGTATTTTAGAGAGGGACGGGCGGAACTATATTATTCGGGATTTGGAGCGTCTCCGGGATCTTCTAATCACTCCTATCCGCCGGATTGCTGCCGGACCGGATATAGAAAAGTCCGGACAGGGCGAATAAAGCGCCGGCGATTCGCCACGAGAGACCGATTGAATATTGTTCCGAAAGCGCTCCCCACACGACCGCGGCCGCTCCGCCGCCCAATTGCAGAAAAAGAGATTGAAAAGACAACAGTGTCGATCGGGCGGATGACGGAACCCTTGCATTAAACATCGCCTGTTCCGGTGAATCATTAATGCCGTTCAGGAAGAACAAAGCCAGATAAACGGTGGCAAACAATAAAACGCTGCCGGTGAAGGACAATAGAATAAACAGGGCGCCTATGGCGAATCTCAGCAGCCCGACGGTTGCGCCGTATCTGCTTCCGATTAATCGGAACAGCCAGCTCGAGGCGAGCGCACCGAGGCTGCCCACCAGGAAGTAACCGGTGGTCAAATAGCCAAACAATCGGGTCGGACTCTCTTTAAGCGTGAATCCATCCACGTACGGCTGCCAAAACTGCTCCAAACCGGCAAACGCGACCCCCCAGGCCGCCGATCCCAGCAACAACAGCAGCACGGCGCGATTCGCGATTCCCAGGCGAAGCGAATCACGCAGTATTATTGGAAACCTCGACAGGCCCGCGGCAATTCCGCCGCCTGCATCCAGCGGCTGATCGTTGGGCACCAGTGCGATGGTCATGAGCAATTGGAGAACATTGGCCAACACAATGACGATGAAGAGGAATGAGTACCTGTCGAGCAAACCGCCTGCGGCAACAAATCCATCAGCCCACTCGGGTATGAATCCGCCCAACAGGCCGCCCAGGGCCAGGGACAACGGCACAAACACGCCGATGCGGGCAAGGAATCGCTGCAGCTCACCCGAATGCTCGAGGGCATCAAAAGCGTCAACGAAATAGGCATCCATGCAGCCCGATGAAAGCGCCCGCGCCATCCCCATAAGCCCGAATCCCGCGGCCAGGGTGACCGGTGAACGGGCGACCACAAAAACCCCGGCGGTCACTATCGACACCACCAGAGAGATCAGGTAGACTTTGCGTCTCCCCAGGGTGTCGGACAAGCCCCCGGTGGGAATTTCCAGGACAGCGACCGCCGCCGCGAAGATCAATCCGTTGATTCCCAACTGAATCAGCGACAAACCGCGATCGATCTGGAAGATCGCCAGCACCGGAACCACGAGCCCCGTTCCGAACCAGTGCCCGAGGCGATTGGCAATGGCAACCGCGGTCAGTTTGCCTTCCGTCAACATAGCCCCCGATGCGGAAGTCTACATTCACCGCTTGCCGCTGTCAACGGACTCAAACCGCGGGAGCTTCTCTGGCGGCTTCATAACAAGAAGCTGGGCAGCGCAGCCACTGTGCAGCATTTAAGAGGCTGTACGGTAGCCCCCCCAATAAAGTTACTGTAAGTACTTGAGAGCCTCTTCCCGATTGCATATAGTTCCCATCATGAAGCATCCTCATAAAGTTGAGACCTTTCCATTGTCCAGGGTCGCCACCTTCGATATGGGGGTTATAGGCAGGAAGAAGCACCGGATAGTCGGGCTGCTGGAGGTGGATGTCACCCATGCCCGCCAAAGGCTGAGGGAAATGCGCCGAGCCGGGTCTGCCATCTCATTTACATCGTGGTTCGTCAAAACGGTGGCGGCTACCGTGGAAGAGATTCCCCAGGTGCACGGCGTCCTTCGTGGGCGCCGCCGCTTCGTTTTCGATGACATCGATGTTGCGCTCATGGTCGAACGATTTGTAAACGGAACGCCCGTGCCGCTGCCGACAGTGCTGGAAGCCTGCAACTCGAGGTCACTTGAATCGATCGAATCCGGCATAATGCGAGCCGCGAATCAGCCGGTCGGGGGTGCCCAGGACTTTCAGCTAGGCCGGCGGCGCTCGAAGATCGTCACCGCTCTGTTCTACCGCTTACCTCAGTTCCTGCGACTCGCCGTCTTCGGCGCCATGCTGAAGAATCCAAAAATCAGAAAACAATCGATGGGGACGGTGATTGTTACCTCTGTTGCGGCAGGCATACGGTTCCCCGGTTGGATCATTCCCCGAACTATGCACAATCTCGCCTTTGGGCTGGGCTCGGTCATACGGAAACCTCGTGTCGTAGGCGAGGAAGTGCTACCCCGGGATGTGCTGCACCTGACGGTGATTCTCGACCATGATGTTGTCGATGGGGCTCCGGCTGCCCGTTTCACCTCCCGATTGGTCAAGAACCTGGAGACTGCGGCTGTGCTTTGCCAAGAATAGTCCGGCAAATACTCTATGGATCCTGTACTCGCGAATTAACGGTTTCATTCCTCTTGATGACGCGAGCGGTGGAACAGAACAAACAGCAGGATGGCCACAATGAGGAACACCCCCACGTAGCCCAGGATACCAATGTTACGCAGGTTCATGTTGCCGACCACGACACCACTTAACCCTGCGAGCGCGAGCAATCCGGAGACAATCATCGATCGCCTAATCCATGCCGTTAGACCTCCTCCCCGGAATACCGCCGCGCCGAAAAGCATGGAAAAAGCAAAAAAGATGTCCCAGCCCAGGATGTCAACGGCGTACGCCACTGAAGGCCATTTGAACTCCGCGAACAGCGGAAACCACTGCTGGGTGGCGAACACGGCTTGTCGACTCAAGACCAATATGACGAAATGCAGGCAGGAGGTAACCACCGCCAGCATCACCATGAAGGTAAACGCGGTTAAGCTGAAGGCTTTGAGTCGCACAGGCGCCCACGCGTGGACAGCGATCATCAGCATTACCATCGCCGGCATCATCATGATGATCAGAACTTCGAGGATCGTGAAGATCGGATCACCGATCGGTTGGCCCGGCGAACTGAGAAACACAAATCCGAAAACCAACATGATCGAATAGACAAGAATCAGGATTACCGTCGCGGCAGAGGCGATGAGCCCGAACCGCCGCGCAACTGACGTAAACTTGATTTCCATACTGCCCTCCAGAAGACTTGTCTTTTTCGAAGCTCAACTAAGGTTATGCATCCAGATCCAATACAACATAACCGGGACAGACTCAGCATGGCCCGATGTTAAGGATGAGCAGCGCCGTATCTGCAGAAACAGAACGCTTACCACGGATCAATACTGATCTCGGATTCTTCTGCTTCCTGAACCACGTTGTTCCTAAAAGTGATCAGAATAGCCTTCATCGTACCGAATTCGCCTGGCCGTTCAAGATAAAAAAAATTGCAGTATCCGGGTCTTTCACACCTAATATCCTGCGGCATTCCAAGGATTGATTCCACCTAGTTTGCACGATATTTTCTGCTAATGTTTCTTGTCATCTTCCCCATTCCGTTTGGGCAAAACTCTTCTTCCAGGATTTAGAGCTTTACCAACTCAAGAAAAAATCGCTGCTTCTCCTCCCGTTGCAGAGCTGCCTTGAATCCGGCACGCTCAGCCAACTCTACATAGTAGGCGGCGCCTCGGCCTCCCGGAGTCAGAACTCTATATACTTCATTAAAAACATCCTTATGCATATCACCTTCCTGGATGTACATCTGTTCGCATTTAAGCTTTCCTATTACTCCCTCACCCCCTCCGCCGATAGCCAAGATGAACCCGGTTGTGGCGAAGGGAGGCGCGTAGATGAAGAGCCTGCTCTAGCGAAGTGTCAGAGCTACAGCTCGTTATTTATCGAGAGCTCATCTCGAAAAAGCAAACTACAACAAGTGACCGCTCCTTCAGCCTTCTGCAACTCCGATACATCGACAACCCTGACAACAAAACCCGCATCTTCCAGACAGCGACGTGTTTTTGGAAACGCCGCCGGATACACTATCGCGCCGTTTAACCATAGCGCATTGGCCGCATGCGATTCACCCGCGTTAACATCAATTAAGGACTTTCCCGCAAATGATTTCACGTCCACCCAGGCTCTATTGAGAAGCAGCTTGTCTTCACCCACCGCGGTTACCGCGGACTTCAGATGCAGACAGCCATTTACCCGGACCTTCACTACCTCGTAATCATAGGGAGAAACCAGGTCAATCAATTGCATAATACCCGATTCATTTGACCTGTCTGTAATACCCACATACAAGGTCCTTCCCATCCGGAGAACATCCCCGCCGTCAATTTTTCCTGGAGATACAATTTCGACAATGGTTCGATATTCGCTTAGCACTTCGGATACGCTTCCCGTTTCACCTCGACGGGTTTCAGCACCCGGCCTGGTAATTATGGCCACTTCATCCAACACAATTGCAGTATCTTCAACAAAGACCGAGTCGGGTAAATGCGGCTCTTCAGGCAGCCTTATTAATTTACACCCCAAATCCTCCAATACCCCCTCGTATTGGGCATGCTGCTTTCCTGCTATGTGAATATCAATATCCTGGCGCGGTATGTGCGATAATTCGCATTGTCCCATGTTGCGGCTTACCTCACGGGTGATCGCAATTAGCATAATATTTCCTCCGGACATGGCGGATTTCGACATTCACTTGAGTTGTTTGGCGCCATAGTCCCTGGCCGGCTCTCTTTGCTATTGTAATCATGGTCCGTCGATATGACAATCTTTTTGTCATATTCACCGCCAGGGCATCCCGCGGATACGGGGCAACAACCCAAAGCGTGGGATTGACGACGCAAATTAATTTTCCTACCATTCATTCGAATGGAGGTGGCCAGTTGTCGACAACATCAGAGAGCAAGGTACAGGAACCTTCAACCTATCAGCTGCAGGAGCAGCTGCCCAGGCTGCCCATTCCAGATCTAGACAGCACTGCGGCCAAGCTGCTTCTTTGGGCCAAGCCCATACTGACGGAAGCGGAGTATGCACAGACTGAATCCGCGGTAGGCGAATTCCTTCGGGCGGGCGGCGATGGTGAAAAGCTTCAACAGGCGCTGATTGACTGGTCCAGGCAGGATGGAGTGGATAATTGGCTGGAGCCTTTCTGGGATGAAAACTACCTTAAGAGCCGGGTTCCGGTAGTTGTAAATATCTCGCCGTCCTTTTCGTTCAGAGATCTCGGTATGCGGCAGCTGGAGGGTGCTGCAACTCTTGTGAGATCTATGCTTGAGTTTAAGAAAGCAGTTGACACTGCTTCCCTTCCTGTTGAGTTTGAGCGGACAGATCCACTGTGCATGATGCAGTATAAAAGGATTTTCTCTACCGAGCGAGTGCCCGGTGTGGAGCATGATGAGCTTAGGAGCCCCCTCTCTGAAGATAGAAGTCTTCCTTCTGAGGCCACATATATAGTGGTAATGCATCAAGGGAATATGTACCGGCTGGACGTGATCGATTCGGATGGTGATCCTCTGGCGACGAATCGAATCCACCACGGCCTGCGGGCTATTGTGGATGCCTCCGAAAAGGCCGGTCCCAATCCGGAGGCTCTCGGCGCATTAACCGGAATGGAAAGGCCGAGGTGGGCCCGCGCCAGAGAGGAACTGCGTCTGTTTGCTCCTGTGAACGCCGAATCTTTTGCTGCGATTGAGAAGGCGCTTTTTGCGGTTGCGATTGAGTCGGAGAGCCCGAAAGATACGCCGGGATTGATGGGAGATCTGCTGCACGGCGATCCCGGAAATCGTTGGTACGATAAGTCTATTACCTATATTGCTTACCCGGATGGAAAGCTCGGGCTGAACATTGAGCACTCCGGCTGGGATGGTTCGACCGTTGTGAATATGGTTGCCCGTGTTTTTCAGCATGCGGAAGTGCTTCGCTCTGAGACTGCGGCTGGAGATGCGGCGTCATTTGCACCGATCAAGTTTGTATTAAACCGGTCGGTCAGAAATTCCCTGACTGAAGCCAGAGAGGGGTATCAAAAGCTCGCTGCTGGTACAGCTATTGATATTCTCGACTTCAGGGCTTTTGGGAAGGATTTAATCAAAAGCTTTGGTGTTAGTCCCGACAGCTTCATCCAGGCGGCTTTCCATCTGGCACAGATGAGATCGTGGGGATCTATTGGTACAACCTATGAGGCTGCGATGACCAGGCGTTTCAAACACGGACGGACAGAAGCGCTGAGAACCGTCACGCCCGAAGTGGTGGAGTTTGTATCCGCCATGGAAGAACAATCGGTTCCACGGGAAGAGGTTCGGGATAAACTGAAGCAGGCGGCGGTTGCGCATGTAAGGCGAATGAAGGAGTGCAAGGAGGGCCGGGGTGTCGATCGGCACCTAATTGGCTTGCTCAGTATCTGGCAGCGCAAGGCAAAGCAACTCGGGATTGAAGCGCAGCCGGAGATCTTCAGTTCTCCAGGCTGGATTAAAATGAGGCGCGATATCCTTTCGACGAGCAGGCTGGTTTCCGAGGAGATTGAACATTTTGGGTTCGGCCCGACCACACCCGACTGTACGGGTATCGGCTACACTGTTTATGGCGGCAACTGCATGTTTGTGCTCTCCGCCTGGCAGAATCGCCGTGATGAGTTGGAGTCGTTTGCCCGGAATTTAAAGCAGGCCCTGTTGGACATGGCTGAATTGATGAGCAAGTAAGGAGCCCCCGCAGACGTTTGTGCCGCGCTCAGGCCAGGTCGAAGCGGTCAAGGTTCATTACCTTGTTCCACGCCTTGATGAAGTCGTGCAGGAACCTCTCACCTGAGTCCTCGCAGGCGTAGACTTCCGCCAAAGCCCGGAGCTGGGAATTCGAGCCAAAGACGAGATCAACACGGGTGGCGGTCCACTTGGGCTTACCCGTGGCGCGATCCCGGCCCTCGAACACATCTTCGTCTTTCCGGGTTGCCTCCCACTTCGTGCCCATGTCGAGCAAATTCACAAAAAAGTCATTGGTGAGCGTCTCCGGCCGTTTGGTAAAGACGCCGTGCCGGGACTGTTCGAAGTTGGCATTCAATACCCGCAGGCCGCCGACGAGAATCGTCATCTCGGGAGCGGTCAATGTCAGCAGTTGTGCGCGGTCAACCAGCAGCTCCTCCGCCGATACGGCGTATTTGGTTTTCGAGTAGTTGCGGAAACCGTCCGCCGCCGGTTCGAGTAAGCTGAACGACGCCGCGTCGGTTTGTTCCTGCGAGGCATCCGCACGTCCCGGCGTGAAGGGAACACTCACATCGTGACCGGCATTTTTCGCGGCTTGCTCGACACCGGCGCATCCACCCAGCACGATCAAGTCGGCGAGAGACACCTTCTTCCCGCTTGCCTGCGTGCTGTTGAACGCTTCTTGGATCTTCTTAAGGGTCCCCAACACCTTCTTGAGTCGGGCCGGTTCATTTACTTCCCAGTCCTTCTGCGGGGCGAGACCTATACGCGCCCCGTTCGCACCGCCGCGCTTGTCGGAGCCGCGGAAGGTGGACGCCGATGCCCAGGCGGTCGATACCAGTTGGGAGACGGACAGTCCCGAAGCGAGGATCTTACCCTTGAGGTCTGTAATGTCCCGCTCGTCAATCAGTTCATGAGTGACCGCGGGGAGGGGATCCTGCCAAATAAGATCTTCCGCAGGAACCTCCGGGCCGAGATAGCGCGTGCGGGGGCCCATATCGCGATGTGTCAGCTTGAACCACGCCCGGGCGAAGGCGTCCGCGAATTCCTCGGGGTTCTTGAGGTAACGCCGCGCGATCGGCTCGTAGATCGGGTCGTAGCGCAGGGAGAGATCCGCCGTGGTCATCATCGGCCGGTGTTTCTTCGACGGGATCTGCGCGTCGACCACCATGTCCTCTTCGGCCACGTCCTTTGCCAGCCACTGATGCGCGCCCGCCGGGCTTTTGACCAGTTCCCACTCGTATTTGAACAGCGTGTTCAGATAGCCCATGTCCCATTTGGTGGGATTCGGCTTCCAGGCGCCCTCGATGCCGCTGCCGATCGCATCGCCGCCCTTGCCGCTTTTGAAGCTGCTCTTCCAGCCGAGGCCCTGCTCTTCGAGGGGAGCGCCTTCGGGCTCAGGCCCGACATGGGACGCAGGGCCGGCGCCATGGCACTTGCCGAAGGTGTGGCCGCCGGCTACCAGAGCGACGGTCTCTTCGTCGTTCATGGCCATGCGCGCGAAGGTCTCGCGAACGTCACGGCCGGAAGCGACCGGATCCGGGTTGCCGTTCGGGCCTTCCGGGTTCACGTAGATGAGGCCCATCTGCACGGCGGCGAGGGGGTTCTCGAGATCGCGGTCGCCGGCATAGCGCTTGTCGCCGAGCCACTCGGACTCAGAGCCCCAGTAGATGTCCTCTTCCGGCTCCCAGACGTCCTCGCGGCCTCCGGCGAAGCCGAAGGTCTTGAAGCCCATCGACTCCAGAGCGCAGTTGCCGGCGAGGATCATCAGGTCGGCCCAGGAGATTTTACTGCCGTATTTCTGCTTGATCGGCCACAGCAGACGGCGTGCCTTATCGAGGTTCACGTTGTCGGGCCAGCTGTTGAGCGGTGCCAGGCGTTGGGAGCCGGATCCCGCGCCTCCGCGGCCGTCGCCTGTTCGGTAGGTGCCTGCGCTGTGCCACGCCATCCTGATGAAGAGTGGCCCGTAGTGACCGTAGTCGGCGGGCCACCAGTCCTGTGAGTCGGTCATCAGCGCATACAGGTCCTTCTTGACAGCCTGCAGGTCGAGTTTTTTGAACTCTTCAGCGTAGTTGAAGGCCTTGCCCATGGGATTGCTCAAGGCAGAGTGCTGATGAAGAATCTTGAGGTTCACCTGGTTCGGCCACCAGTCCCGGTTCGACGTCCCACCGCCGGCAATGGATTTGCCTGTCCTGCCCGTTACCGGGCACTTTCCACCTTCATTCATATTCAGTCTCCTTCCATTTCAGGTATAGAGGGGATCAGCTCAAACCCAAAGGTATCAGATGTTCAGCTACTTAATAGTGTATTCAATAAAACTCTTGTATACCAATATAATCATCTTTTAATTTGCTTTACCTTTTCAACTCAGACGTGTTGCCGGCGTGAAGCTTTTCCTATCTGGTGATTGACATAATCGGGTGCAATGGCGGCGTTCTTAGATAAATTGAAATGTATGAAGATGCCCATGTAAAAAGGCATTGCCCTCGCACTAACTTTATTGCGGAGCGGTTGGGGCGTCACGCTCTGAAAAGGCGCACCCAGGAGAAGCACCTTCCTGCTTGCATTTGTACGCTTGTGTGGATCCGTAGATGAGCGCGCGTTCAGTGAGCAAACGCAGGGCTATATACGGTCAGCCAGAGAGAAAAGGCTCGTCTGCCAGTAGAAGATGGGCGCGGGGTGGGGCTCGAGGGGCCAGGCTGCGAAAAAACGTGTCCGGATATGGTTGCCCCGTTCGCCGGACAAGACGAGCGAGAGCCCCGCGCCGGCGCCGGCGTGCCAGGCGATATCCGACTGCAGGTCCGTACTGGCCTGGGTGGCCGCAACATCGGCCAGGAAGAGCAGACGGAAGCGGTGGATTTGTCCCCGGGTTTTCCTGACCCGGAGGGGTATCCTGAAGCGGCGGAACAGCGCAGGACGTATGTCCAACGAACCGAGCGCATAGCGGTAGGCATGGATGGTAGCGGGCTTAAAGCCGCGGACCGTGTCCACGCCGCCCAGGGAGTAGAAGACCTCTCTGTCATTGTCCCAGACCTTGAGGGGATAGGCCGTCTGAATACGCGTCTCCACAGCCAGGTCTCTCCAGAGGCCGGAGTAGATAGCAAGCAGGCTTATATGGTCCAGTTCCGTCGGCCTGTCCAAGCGGTTTCGAAAACGCCAGTCCAAGGAAGAGGAGGCTTCCACGCCGGCGAAGACGTCCTCCAGAAGGTCGGTCGATGTGATAGTGTCCAGAGAAGCGCTCAACCGAGCCGTGTAGAAGAGGGCGTCTTCAATGACTTCTCCTGCGCTCAGACTGCCCTGAAAGACCTCGGCCACTTTAAACGAAGGGCCGATCCGCCATTGCAGATTCGGCCTGAACCAGAGTCTCGCCTCGCCGCCCCGCTGCCGCGACACGTAGCGCTCGCTCGGAATCAACGACACTTCGTCAAAGGACACCTGCGGTTTGACAGTGCTCTCAAAATCGACGCTGTCGAAAAATACAAGCTCGGGAACGAACAGGCCCAGAGGGTAGAAGAATCCTACCTGGGCGCTAATTCTGTTGTCGAGGAAGTTGTAGCCTATACCAAGGGTAAATCCCAGGTTGGCGAAGAACCTTGACGATTCCAGGGCAATATTACCGCTGGGCAGGGTGACGTCCACGGACGGAGAGACGTCGGCCTCGATGGTTCGCAGCTCCAGCCTTGAAACGGGGGACGCATCAGGCTCCGTCTCCCGTCCGGTTGCGGTAAGGGCGGTCAGGAGAAGTAAGCCGAGCAGTAAAGGGAGCCGGATTTCTGTGCAGGAGCGGGGCATCAACCCTCCTTTGCGGCGGGGACTGCATTATTATAAAGATCGGACGCTATCTTTTCCAGGTTCCGTTTTCCTTTCACAGATCTGGCCATGGCGTCCGTAAAATTCGCGGCCAAAGCTCGTTGGTATTATCTGCAGAGCCTGATTGCCGTCGAAGGCTCATCGTTTCCTGCTTTTCAGGTTATAATGAGGCCGCGCCCACACAAACGCCAAGGAGAGCCGTATGGAAGAAACAGGCAGTCCGAAACAGATCGCCTATAAGTATGAAAAGCATCCCGGGTACAGGGTTGTCTTCGCCAATGGAGCGGTCGGCGGGGCCACGCCGCGTGGTGATATCAAGTTCGATCTGTTCATCGAGTACCTCGAGGTCCCCGAGACCACGGTACATTCGATTACACCTGACGGTATCGGCCCCGAAATCGAAAGGAAGCCGAAAACGCCTCCCTTCACCCGCCAGTCCCAGGTAGGCGTAATCATGAACCCCGGCCAGGCGAAAGCCCTTGCCTATTGGTTGATGGGACAGGTAGAAACCCTGGAAAAAAAGAGTAAAAAGGATCGGCTGACTAATAATTAAAAGGCAGCGTTTCTTTTTTCTTCTCCTTGAATTTCAGGCCGAAATCGAGTCCGGCGGTCAGTGTGAGCGTCGGTTTCCCGTCGGGGGATATGGGAACCGAGCTGAGGGTGACAGGCAAAACGGTCTTACCGAAAGCGAAAGTCCAGCCCACGGCATAAACCAGGGCGGGAGCAAGAACATGTTTGCCGCTCTGTTTCTTGAGGCTGAAATCGGGACCCAAAGCGAGCTCCAGCCCGAAGGCGGTATGAAAATTAATGAGCAGGCTGATAAAGGGTAAGGCGAAGGTTTGATCCAATCCTCCCACAAAGAATAATTCCTGTATGGATAGATAGCTCTCACTCTGTTTGGAAAGGATGCGCTGTTCGACACTGAGTCCGATCCGGGAGTACAATGGGAAATACTCCCGATCGTTGGGATAAATTTCCTGGATCATCGAATCAAAATCCTCACGATCAGTCAGAACCCCCGTCAGGCCGACGCGCGGACCGACATAGAGCCAGGCCGCTTTCTCCTCACTCAACAGCGGCGCAGCGGGTAACAGACTAAAAACCAGAATCCACAACAGGTAGCGACTGATGCACTTCATTTCAACCCCCTATGTATTTCTAACAAACCATTATGAGATATCCCTGTGGGCAAAAGACAGTGAGTCTTCGAGCCAGGTGTCCATACGCAGGACTCCGCTGCGCCGCCGGGCCGCCAGGCGCTGAGCCGCTGTTTGAGCCCAGCGAACAGCCCCGACGGCCTCCAGACGGGCGCCTGCGACACGGCTTTCCAGCTGCTTTTTGATGATTCGCCGCACAGGCTCGCGCACAAAACGTTTGATAACGTCATCTTCCATGCTTACGAACAACCCGGCGCTGCCGGGATCACCCTGCCGGGCACAGCGGCCGAACAACTGACGGTCGATGCGCTGTGCTTCGTGACACTCCGAGGCGATGACATGCAGGCCCCCGAGCTCTGCGACTCCTTTGCCCAGGCGGATATCGGTGCCCCGCCCCGCCATGTTGGTGGCGATGGTTACGACGCCCCTCTCCCCTGCCAGCGCGACGATACCGGCCTCTTCTTTGTGCCGGATGGCATTCAGGACCTTGAACTGCAGGCCGGTTTCAACCAGTAATGAGGCCAGATGCTCACTGGCTTCGACACTGCGGGTACCCACCAGCACGGGGCGCCCCTGCTTTTGTAGCTGAAGGATATCAGCGACGATTGCCCGCCACTTGGATGCCTTGTCCGCAAAGACACGTGGGGGATGCATCTTGCGCCGGCAGGTCCTGTTCTCCGGCACGGCGACCACCGGCAGGTGATAGATTTCCCACAGCTCAGGTGTAGCTTCACGCGCCGTTCCGGTCATCCCGGCTAATTTGCTGAAGAAGCGGTAGAAACGCTGAAAGCTGAGGCGGGCGAGCGTTTCCGTGGGAGTGGTCATGGGCAACCCCTCCTCGGCCTCGATGAACTGGTGGAGCCCTGCCCGCCAGGTCCGCTGCGGCATCTGTCTGCCGGTGAACTCATCGACAATGACCACTCGATCATTCTGTATCACATACTGGTCGTCCCGGTGAAAGAACTCCCGGGCTGTGAGGGCTTGATGAATCAGCTCCATGTGCCCGCTCACGCCTCGGAACTGAGCGCCGGAGGTCCGAATCCGCCCGACCAGAGATTCCCCGAGCTGAGGATTGATCTCAATTTCCTTGTGCTTCTCATCTACGCTGTAATCGCTTCCCCGCTTTAAACCGGAGGCGATTTCGTAAGCAATCCTGCAGGTGTCTATGAACACATCGTTGGGCAAAGCGCGGGAGATAATCAGGGGGGTTACCGCCTCATCGATGAGGATACTGTCCGCCTCATCAACGATGGCGGAGTGGATGCCCCGCATCACCAACCCCTGCTCGATATCCGCACCTCGGCCGAGCAGCGCGGCGATCTGTCGCCTTTCAGCTTGCTGAAAATTTCCCAGCCAGAGCCGGTCCCGCAGGAAATCGGCCACAATCTCCTTGTTGGTGGTGTAGGTCACTTCGGAGCGGTAGCCTTCTCTGCGCGCCGCCGGCTCCATATCGCCGCTTACGCAGCCCACCGATACGCCGCAGATGCTGTAAAGCGGTCCCATCCACCTGGCGTCCCTGCCGGCCAGGTAATCGTTGACCGTGATGATATGGCAAGGATGACCGCTCCAGCCGTTGAGCACGCCGGTCATGGCTGCGGTGAGGGTTTTTCCTTCGCCCGTGGCCATCTCAGCCACACAACCCCGGTAGAGTGCCAGAGCCCCGGCCAGTTGGACAGGGTAGGGGCGCAGCCCGATTTTTCGGGCTGCCGCTTCCCGGATGGCAGCGAGTGCCTGCGGAATCAATGCTTCATAGTTTTTCCGGCGGCGTCTGAAGGCTTCCTTGAACTCCAGC
>Ga0272441_10002826_pt1 | contig 34411 bp, 42 predicted proteins | sample SSMProp6N_FD_193582 | JGI IMG/M metagenome (GOLD analysis project Ga0272441, IMG submission 193582) | Marine sediment archaeal communities from Little Sippewissett salt marsh, Falmouth, MA, United States - SSM-Prop-6N | ecosystem: Environmental > Aquatic > Marine > Wetlands > Sediment ... | reverse complement strand
CATTTGAATCAGAGTCATCGTCATCATCATCATCGTCTACTGGTTTTTTCTTTTTCTTCTTTTTCTTTTTTGGTTCATCGTCATCGTCATCATCATCGTCATCATCATCATCGTCTACTGGTTTTTTCTTTTTCTTTTTCTTCTTATCCTCTTTCTTTTTCTTCTTTTTCTTTTTTGGTTCATCGTCATCGTCATCGTCATCATCATCGAAATCATCATCGTCATCATCATCATCGTCATCTATCTCTTCAGATTTCTTTTTCTTTTTCTTCTTTCTATCCTTATCCCATGATTTACTTTTTTTATTATCATCATCATCGTCATCGTCATCAAGAAGATCATAATAACCAGCTCGTGTCAAGGTTTCTTTAAGGTCATCAGGATTTCCAGGTTCAAACTCATCCTCAAAATCAACAATTTCAAGCTCATCAATAGCAGTATCCGTTATTTTTGATAACTTCATTTTGTCACCTTTTTGAGCAGACCACATCGCAGTTCCCTCTTTATCAGGATCAAATTTTATAAAAATATTCCATCCTTTCTTTGAATCACTTGGTACCGTTCCTGTTATCTGATACATATTATGTATCTCATCAATAATAGTCTTCTTAAGTATAATAGGATATGGTTCTTCACTCCATTTTGCTGGTTTGTTTTTTCTACCTGGAACTTTTATAAAAGCATTTGCATAAAAAAGACGTTGTCCAAATCCAAGAAATTCTCTACTTGAGAATGATTTACATACTTCACATGTTTCTCTAGATGTTTGTTCTTCAACATGATCAAAATCAGGACAGAAAAAACCAAAACCTTTTCCTTCTCTTTTTCCAAGTGTATTAAGATCAAGTTTAACCCAGTGCATTAATGCACAGAAGTAATCAGATACTAATCTTATTTCAATATTTTTCTTTGGATACTTTGTAAATTCAAAGTAATCTATATCCTTGTCCCATCTTTCCTTTCTTGTTTGCTTTGGTTTATCACTCCATTTTTTGGTTTTCTTTGCCATAATAACCCTTCTAAGTTAAGTGTTTTTTTGTGAACATAAATATTGTCTTAATGATTCTTTTTCAAGTTCTTCTTTTGGTATATCTTCTCCTTCAAGATAATCAAAAAGTCCGAATAAAAAACATATGATTTTGTTTTCTTCTGTACCTAATTTTTCAAGGTAGTTTTCTATAGATGCTTTTACAGTATTTTTTTTATTTTCTTCGTTATCATCAATAAAATCATTTTTATATTCGTTTTCGTTTTCGTTTTCGTTTTTTGTTTGTAAGTCATCTATATTTATTGGAACATTTGTTAACATTATTTCTTTTACGTGTTTTATTCTTTTAACTGGTAAGTTTAATATATTAGCTATCTTTTCATTATCAGTAATACCTGTTGTAAATTGAACATCTTGTATTTTTTTATAATCAACCCATGTTGTTTGTGGTATTCTCATTAAAGAATCTTGTTTTTTAACATCATAAAATATTGATTGTTTAACCCAACTTTCTACAACTGAACTAAACATAGCTTTTCTTCTTACATCATATCTACCAATAGCTCTATCAATACCTGTTGTTCCGTTTTGAAAATTATCAAAAAAGGTATCATTAAAACCTTTAGAAATTCTTGAAGATATGGAATAAGAAATCCTTGTAAAAGGTAATTTTATTTGCTCCTTTATATTTAATATAAGATCGTAGTATTTATTAAATCTTTTAAATATACCAAAGGAAGATGTTTTGACCATATATAGATTTGATAATATTTTTAAGTTTTCTTTTTCTATATTCTTTATATTATCTAAATCATCTATTGATTTCTTTTCTTTTTTACTAAACTCTAAGTAATTTTTTTCATTTTTAAGATATTTTTTACCTTCTTTATAAAAAATTTCAAGAATATCTAACAAAACATATCTGTATAAAAAAGTTATTTCTATTTGATCATATATACTATTAAAAGATTTTTTATAATCTAAAATAAAAATTGTTATTTTATAAATAACTTCATTTAGTTTTTTATCATCATCAGCAGATAAATGTTTGTTAGATCTCTTTTTATAAAAGTTATAAGATATATTTTTAAGAAGAGTATTTCTAAAATAAATATTGTTTTCGATATACAGTATTTTAAAACATTTTTTTATAGATTTATCTAACTCATTTATCATTATATTAACTTCTGCCTGTTCCAAACAGTAGCAATTAAAAACTTGCCTTCTTAATATATCGTGAGAATTTACTTTTTTAACCATTTTATATTATTTAACTAAAAGGAGAAAAATATGCTTAGTTTAGGTAAAATGGTACAATATACCGATAGAGATGTAAAATCAAAAGCAAGTAGTGTTGGCATAGCTATAAAAGTTTCAAAAATAGATATAGATGATGAAGATAAATGGTATAAGTTAATATCTGGAGTTAGTAGACCATCTAAAAAAGGTCTTCCTCATAAGTTTACATTGAAAATATATGGTAAAGGAACAACAGTTAGAAGTAAAGCATGGGTTCATTGTAATTGTCCTTATTTCCTTTTTAATTGTGAAGTTGCGTTATCATTACAAGGATCTTCAACTGTAGTTAATAGTAACGGTAGAAGACCAAGAATTATGAATCCAGGTATGAGACCTAAACTATGTAAACATCTAATGGCAGCTGCAAGACTAGCAATACAAAAGAAACCAAAAACTGGAGCCCTTCCAAAAGACTTAAAAGTTATACCTAAAAAAAGAAGAGTTAACTTACATCCAAAAGACAAAAGAAGATTAGGCAAATAAATCATTTTTGATATTTTATCCTGAACATACCTTTTAGTTTTTTATTTATAAGCATAACAAGTCTTGCCATGTAAGGTGATGTGTGATCACTTATTTTAAATTGAGTTCCATCCTCTTTAAATAAAGTATCCCATCTTAACCTTTGTGTTATTGCTCTTGCTGAGTATACATCTCTTTTACCTTCATATTTAAGTTTTTTTGCATATAGGTAAAATTCATTAAATATGTGCATATTCATCTCAAGCCATTTAATAAACCAAGGAATCTGATAAAGACCAGTAAAAGCTTCTCTGTTATTTTTTATTGTTTTAACAAGATGTTTATACTTCCATTCTTTCTTAATCAATGTTATCAATCCTGTTTAGTTTTTTTGCTAAAAATTTTCCGGCTTTTTCTAAGGACTTCCCTTCAAAAATATTTCCTAATTCCATTTCTGTTGCAAGAGTTTTAAAATAATATTCTTTAAGTAGCCTTTGAGCTTTAGGAAGTTCTGATTTTTTTAAACTATCAAAGGATATACTGACATGTGTTTTAAAATAAACACCATCTATATTTATAGTAGGTCCTAATGATAAAGTCGTTGATTTTATTTTCATAATTGATTTGTTAATGTATGCATTGCGTTTCTTGTGTTATCTGCTTTATATATAGCACTTCCTACTATAGCATGGAAATTATCCCCTGCTGCTTTTCCACTTTCAGAAATCTCCCCTCCTTGCTTAATAAACCCAGGAGCATAAAGAGTCACACCTGGATAATTTATACGAATATTTTCAATAAAGTCAGGGTTATTTCCAGGAACAACAAAATCTCTTATTCCTAAACTAAATGAAAGTTCGTACATTTCTTCAGGAGCATCTGGTCTAATATAACCACCTGTAAAAAAACTTGTTGAAGGTGTTTGTTCATTCCAAAGTTTTGAATATTCTGCAAAGTCTTCTTCAGATAGGTCTTTAATCGTAGCTACATAATTAGGATGAGTCATAAGACCACCAGTTATTACATGAAGATCCTGTTCAAGACAAGATTCAATCCATGCTTTTTGTGTGTCAGGTCCTGCCTGTGGAAATATAATAACAGAATCTACTCCTGATTCCTTACATACTTTTGCAAAAGGTTTTCCAGTTGCTGGTATATCAGTTCCACATTTCTGATGATCATATATAATTGGAGTATCTTCATCATACTCTTTTATAAGATCTACTATTCCTTTCAATCCGTAAGTAAGACTTAAAACAAAACCTATTTTATATGCTCCTATTAAATAGTTTTCTGATCCTGCTATTACAATATCTTCAACTTTTTCTCTATCACTAATATCAAGTGCTGGTATTACACTTTTATTTGTTTCGATAAGGTTTTTCATTTTTTACTCCTATTATAAAAACCTGTTATTATAATTTTATATTCTTAGATCCATGTTCATAAAATTCTTTCTTTATAGATTCAACAATTTCTTCATTTGGTTTTTGTTGCTCTATAAAAGTGGGAAGTAAATCCACAGCTTCACTTAAAGCAATATATTTTATACCTATGTTTTTTAAAAATCCTTCTACGGAATAGTCAAGTTTATTAATATCAGATGAAGTAACAACTACGGATTCTGTAAGAGCATTCCTGTTTGATAGAGCAATAACAGATATTTTATTTACTGATTCCAACTCTTTTAAGAATTCAACAAATTTAAAAAGAGAACCTCCAGTTGTTGTTACATCTTCTATAACAACTACGTTGCCTTTAGGTTCACCTACAAAGAATCTATCTTTAGGATCTCCATGTTCTTTTGGTTTGGCTCTACCCATAGGTAAAGGAAGATCATCACTTTCAAGACTACCATAACCGTCTTCTGAAATTGTAGCATCAAACCATTTACATTGAGTAATCATTCCTACTTTAGTGGCTCCTTCTGGTACACCTATAACACTATCTATATCCTTAAAATCGACAAGCATTTTTTCAATAATAAAATTAGTAAGTGTATCCATTTTTCTAACACTATTGGAAACTGTTCTCCAGTTCAGATACCAATGAGATTTTCTACCTGATTTTAAGGTAATAGGTTTGTCAAAGAAACCAAGGACTTTATTTTCTATAACAAACTCATTAAACTTTTCTTGATCAAACATTTTGTTCTCCTTATTGTTCTGGTAAATATTTTATATGGTCTTTTATTAGTTCTTCTAATTGATTTAAATCTTTAATTTCAATAAAAGATGTTATGGCACTTTGTATTCCATTTTGATTCTTTAATGTTTTTATATCTCCATCTTCCATAGCAAAAGTTACTATGCCTGTAGAGTTAAGCATTGTACGATCTTCTGGAATAGCGAAAGCAGAAATCATTAATTTATATTTAGGAGGTAATTTAAGATTCATATTTTATTCTCCTTCTGTTAATTATCTCTACAAAGTTATTAAAGTATGTCCTTCTAAATCCCCTGTAAATTCCTCAAAATCTATATAATATAATTCAGTGTAACGATCATGGGAAACATCTAACTGCTTAACAATTAATCTTGTCATATTGTTTTTGGTTTTTATTACAATACTTTTTTCAGCTAAAACTTCTTCCACAGACATTTCTTTTTTGAATACTGTACCTTGACAAAATTGTATGCTATCTTTATATACATCAAACATTAAATCTTTTATAGTTATTGGGCTTCTTGTTACTATAAATTGTTTATCCATAATATTCTCCTTTTTAATTTTACATTGTTCCATTAAAGACTCTGCTGTTATATTCTCTAGTATATCTCTTTGGTTAAAAGTTAAACCTTTTTCTTCTATAGTTTTAATTAAATTTTCTTTTAACATATTAGGATCTACCATTTCAATCAATTCTATAAAAGAATCATTGGATGCAACTTTTTCTAATCTTGGTTCAAACATTTTTAACTCTGATTTTAGGTAAATTCATTTTATTATTTTTGATTTATTAAAAAAATCTTTTGGAGCTTTCTCTAAGAAATTCTTTAGAGTCAATAATTCATCTTCATCATCACTTTTTAGGGCATCAGCAATAATTATTGAGAGATAATGCATAAATTTTTTTGTATCTATTTCATCAAGAACTTCTATTGTTTCAAACTTTGGTAATTCAAGTTCTCCTGATATTGATTTATCTAGGTACTGGTAAGGAAACCCTGTTCTTAATTTTATTCCTAGTAAAGATTCCTTTAGACTTAAAGAAGAAAAAACAATATCACTTTCACCAACTTTTAAAGTCAACGGGCATATAGCTTTTCCGTAAAAAATATCTTCAGCAATGATATTAATCTCTTCATTCTTTTTTCTTATATACATTATTGTTCCTACTGCTCATCTGTTCCGTCTGTTTCTTTTATTTCATCTGGAACATTTTCAGAATCTTCTATTTGCTGTGTTCCATATTTGCTTACTTTGAACCCAGAATTCTTCCTTTGTTCTGTTTTAAGCTTTCTAAGGCTGTTAACTTTTTTTATTTTTTCTTTATCAATAACACCTTTTCCAAAAAACATCCCATCAGGATCGTCTCTGTAATCCCATATACCACCTAAAGAATAAACAGCATGAGGATGGTTTGATGGATTATTATCAAACTTTTCTTTTTCAGCGTCTGCTATTTTTTCGTCTATTTCTTCTAATCTTTTTATGGTATTCGGCCAGTCTATATTTATCTCAAGAGCAAGACCTAATGGATGAAAAAATTGTCTATTTGCTTCTTGTAAAAAACCTTCATCTTTGAATTCTTTTATGTCTATTCTATTCATAATCACTCCTTTTTCTTTTTCTTCATTCCAATTTTCATTATCACATTTACATACTTGATTACTGTTTTGAAATATGTTTTTAAGACATCCTCCTTCTCTGGTACATGGATTTATTTTCCAATGGTTAGATGTAGATACTGGACCTTCTTTTCCTTGTAGAAAAAATTCTACTTTATTGTTTTCATTTTTTCCTGTAGCAGTTTTATAATATATATCTGAACCCAAGAAAACAATTATGTTTTCTCCAGGCTCAGGTTTTCTTGATATTGCTATGTTCATATTGCTATTGGGTATTCTATATGTGGATGATATTTATAATCAATTAATTCTATTTGTTCATGCGTCCAATCAAAAATGTTTGTAAAATCCGGTATTTCTATTTTAGGAAAAGGAAACGGTTCTCTTGAAACTTGTTCTTTTGCCAATTCAATCTGATCCATGTATATATGAGTATCACCTAAATCACCTTTAAGTCTTCCGACTTTTTTACCGCTCTCCTTTGCAAGAAGAGTTAATAACAAAGCATAACTTGCTATATTATAAGGAAGTCCAAGAGGTGTATCTATTGATCTCTGAAACCAACTCATATTTAAAACGCTATAATCAGTTAATGTGCATCCTATTTGAAAAAGAATATGACAAGGAGGTAAAGCCATTTTAGGTTTGTCTCCTGGATTCCATGCTGAAACCAACATTCTTCTATCAGCAGGATTCTTTTTTAGCATATCTACCATTTCTGCAAGCTGATCTGTTCCGTTAAAGTTTCTCCATTGATATCCATAAATAGGACCAAGATCATCTTCTAGATGTTGGGCTAATATTTTAACTGCTTTCTGTGCTTCTGGTATAGCTTCATCCTTTAACATTTCATCTTTATCAATTGTGATAGAATATATACCATTAAATTCCACAGGGAAATATTTACACACATCATCTACTTTACTTTGTAACTTTTTAGATACAACACCATTTATGTTATTTAATTTGCTTAAACACAGGTATACAGATTTAGATAATCTTTTATAGTAATCGGAATTTGAATCATCCTTTTTATTAAGATCATATTTCACTAATGCTTCAGGATTACACCAATCATCCCAAATAGGAAGACCTCTATCTTGAAACCATTTTTTACTTGTGTTTCCTTTAATAAATCCTTCCAACTCAACAGCAATCATTTTAATTGATTTTCTACAAGTTGTTACCATAGGAAAACCTTTTTCTTCCATGTTACTGTGAATAAAAGATTCACCAAAAACCGCTTTGGTATCTACTCCCGTTCTATTTTCTTTAATGTGATCATCAGGAGTTTCAATTATCTCCTTCATAATATCTTCATATGTTCTATCTATCATAATACATCCCTTTCGTAAAAATTAAAAGGAGATAAAAACCATTTGTTCTTTCTTTAGTTTAACAAATTGCCCTTTGATGAGTCGTATAAGTCTTTATCCCCAATTAATTATGCTACAGCTTTACAGTCAACTGTCCAAATTTTATCAATTTTGACAGCATCCTTCTTTGCCTTATATATATATGTACCTTCTTTATCAATAACTTTATTTCCTCTTATATCTTCCATGAAAAAGAAGTTACCTTTTTTAACTTTATTCAATCCACCAACTTTTTTTGGATTTGCTTTTCTGTTTTCAAAAACAAATACTGAATTATTTTTCTTATTATCCATTTTATCTCCTTTGTTTAATGTTGATTCTAATCCCAATTTCTTAATTTAACAAAACCTGATGATATCAATGTCTTTCCTAAATCTATCCAAGATCCTCCATCTAAATAACTTACATGGAACAAATAACGTCCATATTTTCCTGTTTTTGTTTTAAACGATTTTAACCTGACTTTTTTATGTAATAAAAGATTCTGAACAAATTCTTTTGCTTTCAATCCAATCTTCTTACCTTCTTCTGTTGTTCCTTTTATAAGTCTGGTTTCATATGTATCTACTTCTGCTAATCGTATTCTCATTTTGAAATTAATATCAAAGCCAAGATCTACAACAGCATCATAAGTATCTCCATCAACAACATTGATTATTAAAGCATTATAATCATACATTATTTTTTCTCCCATGTTCTAATCTTTTAAGATCATGATCAACACTTTCGATTATTCTTCTTAATATTACTCGTTCTGTTTTATAACATATCTCAAGATTTTCTCTTAAATCAGATCCTCTTTTGAGATTCATTATTTTCCTATTTAGTTTTTTATCAATAACTAAGTATACAGATCCAGCAACGTTATATTTACATAGTAATTTATTTATTATACCACAGCATTTTATAACAGTGATTAAAAGATCTCTAAAAGTTCCTTCGACTTTTATTGTTCTTATAAATCTTCTAAGTTTTTTAAAATACTTTAATAATGATTTTAATAGAAAAATTTCAGAAGTCATTTAATCCTCTAATTCTCCTTCGTCTTCTTCGTTGTTTTTCCTTTTTTTGCTTTTCTATCATCAAGAATCCGTTTAACAGCTTTTCCAGACCATTTATAATAAGGTCTTTTGAGATTATACTTTGAAACAATTGATTCAAATTCTTGTATATCGTGATCAACTATAAAAGGTTCACCATCTATACCACAGTGACATAGTTCATGATCTACTAATATTTTTCTGTTTTTGTTTCTAAGCTGTTCCCATCCTTCTTCATAATAAAATATAACAAAATCATATTTTCCAAATTTTTGAAGAGTGTTGTTTGCTAAATTTGTAACAGCAAATTTCATAAAACCACTATTACTAATAGGATTAGGAGATTGTTTGAAAAAATGACCTATTGAAACTCCTGCAAGCTTTATATGTTGCTTATCGTTTAGTATAAGATCTTTAGCAATTTTTAAAGCCTGAGTATTTTTCTTCATTCCATATTCATAACCTTCGAAAAACTTCCAACCTAGTTTTATTGCATCATCTACATTAGCATCAACTATAATAAATTCGTAACCTTTCTTTTTTAAGTATTTTGTGAACCTTAACATTGTGTTTTTTGTTTTAGGTTCTGCTCTATACCATTGATCTGGTTTTTTGTTTTTCTCAAAAAAACCAAACCCAAGATTTGTGGCGATTGGTTCAGGAAGTTTCTTTGTTCTTATTGTTAAAAAAGGTTTTGTTGATTTCCATACCCTATAAAATTTTATCTTTTTCATATATCACCTGTTTCTAAAATACTAAGTATATCTTCTTTAGGTTTTCTTGAAAAACAAACTGCTTTATTTATACACCATATAGCATCTTCTTTTTCTTCGCATATTCCCATATTAGATAATTGTTTCCATTTTTTATCTTTTATTAAAGATTGAGTTTCTTTGTATGATTTTACAGTGTTTTCAAACATTTCATCATCTGATTTAAATTGCATTACTGTCCAATTTGCATCTATTGAAGCTCTATCAATAAAAACAATTAAACCCCTTTTAAACTTCATTTTTAATGGAGATCTTAGTAAATAGCAGTAAGAATTAAGTTGTTCCTTATAATTATGAGGAATACCTTTCTCTTCAAAATATTTTTTTATCATTTCCTTGGTACTTGTTTTAAAATCAATAGGGTACATTGTGTTTCGCCATAATATTATTCCATCACAATGACCACTAAAACCTGAAGGATGATAAACTTGATATTCTACATATTCCATTGGTTGTCCGTTTGGACTAATCATAGGTCCAAAACATCCTGACCAATCAGATTTCTTTTTATACTTTAGTTTAGGATCTGTATTTGGATCATCTAGCCATTGTTGTACAGTTTTGCTGTATTGTGGTTTTGGATATATTTTACCTGTTTGAGTACATAACCATTTACCATAAAGAATTCCAGATAATCCTAACCACTTTTGAACAATAGAATGTGTAAAAGTTCCGTAACTTAAAATATAATCTTTTCTAAAGTTAAAAAGTTCTGATTGTCTTTTCTTTTTTCTTTTTTCTAACGCTATATATGTAGGACAAACAGGTAAACCAGATGCTCTAAAACTCATTGGTCTTGGATTAACATATGTTTTTTTACTTGTAAGATTAATGTTTAGAAAACCTGATAGTTTTTGAAGATCGACTTTTTTCATATTATCTCACCCTGAATAATTTCATCAAACCCTTCATCTAATGTGGGTTTTTCATAAGTTTCTTTAAGATGTTTATGAGTGTCAGTCCATCTTTCTCTTGAAATTCCTCTTGGTCTTCTTCCTAATCGTCTAGCTAAAGTATAATCATCTCCCGAACCAAAATCAACACAAATTATTTTTACACCTCCCATTCCAGATTCCCATTCTCTAATAGTGTCAATCATATATTTCCTATATTCTATTTTAATATTTGTATCATCTATACAAACATTGTAACCTAATCTAAGAGAATAACAAATAAAGTGTGATCTTAATTCCAAAATTATCTCATTTTCTTTTCTATCAAAAACATATTCATTAGGATGAAACATTCTACGAACAACATCATTGTTCCAGATCAACCAACTATTATCTAAGTTTTTTGAATGAGTAGATTTTCCTGTTCCTATATTTCCAACTAATATTTGTACTTCTATCATAATACCTTAATTTTTATAATATATAGTTTCAATTTTTTCGCCTTGCTTAAAACTAGGTTCAAAATTTTCATCTTGTTCATATTTATTATTTATGTCTTCTATAAAACCTATTTCCCAATCTGACAAAATATGATCACCTTCGTTTATACTTTTCATAAGTTCTAAAATCATATCAAGCCAACTCATTAATCTCTCCTTTTCTTTTTTCTTTAACCATTCCCATCTAAGTTTCTTGTTATATGCTTTACCAATACTTTCTTTCCACCATTTTTTTTGATGGTTAATATGCTTTACAACACCAGTTACTCTAGCACATTTTGTTTTTGATCTTAATATATTTCTAAAAATAAGATCCCAAAAAGCTTCACCCAATATAAAATCAGGAAGTTCTTCAAGTATACCCTTAAGCAGATCAGCCCTAAATAAAAATATTTCCATACCCATATTACTTTTTAAAGTTTCTGCTTTTTCAACTTCCTCTAAAGTATTACAGTGCTCTATTTGATCACAACTAACCATTAAACCTGTTCTATTTCTACAAGCTATATGTTTTTTTAACAAAGAAATAGAATCTTGATTGAAAAAAATATCAGAATTAAATAACCCTAATATATCATCTTTGTTACTAGATTTTTTATGTAATACTTTTAACAAATCTCTTATAAAAGGAACATCTTTTTCATGTCCTAATTGCTTTTTTGCATTTCTACTTAATATAACTGTTTCTACAAAGCTAGGAATAATACTTATATCACTTTCGTTTCCACAAGATATTATATTAACTTCATCTTTTATATATTTAAGGCTTTCTATACATAGTTTCTGTCTGTGGTATATATCTCTTGTTTTATCAAAATTTACAAGATTACAAACTAAATAAATCATTAATCTCCACCATTAACGTTTTCCCACATATATCCTTCGTCCCACTGTTCTCCAAGCTCTTTAGCTAGAGTATTTGATTCTCCGTCAAAGTATGGTGCTACAAATGTAAATGGGTTATCCTTTTTTTCTTTTCCTTCTCTTTTTGATATTACACCTGATTGAAATGCTTTTTCTTTTTTATTCATTGTTTATTGAAATACCGTTTTAAAGTTTTTTGGTTTATTTATTTCCTGACTAAAGAAAGACATGGGAGTGAATCCATCATTAATAATTAATAGAACCCTTCGGTTAGTCAATTATTAACTTCATCCACTTTTACAAATAAGGTCGGTGCACCTTGAGGCAACCACTTCATGGCCAATGTTTCAGACCATAATAGCGTTAACTTCTCTACCCTATAAGTCCCATGCTATATAACAAAACCTATATCTTCTTCCTCACATATTCTATTAATAGTTTTAAAATCCAAGGTAGCCATTGATGATATCATAGGTCTTTTATCAGCTGACATCATTGTATAACCAACAGTAAAATCATCTGCCATTGCAATATCACCTTTTTTCGTTTTTAGTACCTTGCCTTTGACAAGTTCCTTGTATATTGAAATGGTTCTAAAAAACTGTTCATCACTTGTCATCTTTCCTTCCTGTAACGATTTTAGATGTTTGTCACTTAGTAACATTATTAAAGAATTTGTTATAAGCTTTTTGAAAATCTTCCGGTAAACAATCAAAACAAACTGCCGGAGAACATGGATCTGGTGTTGCTTGTATTAAATTATCCTCTCCTACGTTTTTACCACAATCCATACAATGACCTTCATTATAAGAATCAGACATCTTATCAATTCTTGATTCCATTATCTCAATAGGATCTGGTATGTATGTCATAAGGAATCACATTTGAATAAAGGAACTCTTGTTATACCTAAACAAAAGTCGTTTCTTTTAAGTTCGCTGTAGCAAAGACTGTCTAATAAAAAATAACTAACCTCTATTTTTGTAACATGAGGATCAATTTTTTTATTTAAAAATAATACTATTAAAATTAAAACCCCTAATATAGCAAGAGTTATTAAATTAAACTTCATAATGATCCTTTATATTTTTTACAAAATTTATTATTCCTATAACTGAATAACTAAACACAAAAGCTATAAAAGGAATAGATGCTGCTAATAATATACAAGTCCAACAAAGTCCAGTTTCAGGACACATTATTTTTCCTTATTTATAAAGGTTTTAGTATTATCTTTCCTAGCTTGGTTTGATCTTGAATTTTCTTCATTTATATTTTCTATATTACGTTGTTCCTTAATATCATTTTCTGATAGATTACTACTGTGTATGCTTTCAATATATGACGTTGTTGTATCAACAATTAAATAGAATATTTTTAATTGAACAACTAGTCTTACAATAGGATTTTTAAAAAATTTAATTGTTCCATTTGTTCCTTTTGGTAAAAACAGTTTATTATTTAGTGGAAGAGAGACACAAAAGTCATCTTTAAATTGAACAATATCATTAAATTTAAAATCCATTATATTCTCCTTTTAAGCAAGGGAGGCCACACTAATTGCTTTCCGTTTTAGAGTATTACTTTTAAATTATAGTCTAGCCTCCCTGTGGATCTACGTTTTCCTCATCTGAATCTTTAACATCTTTAAACTCGGCATCTTCTGGTTTCTTAGCATTTCTTCTTTCAACTTCCTTTTTAATATGATCCATAAAATCATCACTAAGAATTTTACTTTTAAAAACAGTATCTTCTGGATCTTTCTGATATAAACTCAAAGCAAGCATTGATATAATATTGATGTTGGTTCTGTTTTGATTTACCATTTTGTTTATTTGATCAACATGCTTTTTGTTTATTTTTAGAAGCTCTTTGTAACTCGTCTTTTTATGTATTTTCATTCCTTTAGCTTTGGTAAAACTTTTATCTTCTTTTTTTCCTGGTAATTTTATCATATTGCTCTCCTCCATTCATCGTTATATTTATCAATAGCGTTATTTGCTTCATCTATATGACCTTTTACATAAATAACATTTTAGATTCCTATAAGACTTATTATCCACTTAACCCCAATACTCCCTACTTATAAAATTTTCTTTTATTATATCATCTGTAAGAAATATTTCTTCTTCTGATTTATTTTCTTCTAACTCGTACATATCTTCTTCCATAAAGTCATCAGGATTACAAATACCTTTATTTATACCTTTAGGATTAGTAATATACAGTTTATCCTCTGCTCTGGTCATGGCAACATAAGCAAGTCTTCTCTCCTCTTCAATATCTTCTTTAGTAGTAGCAAAGACTGAAGGTAATGATCCTGGATGAAAGCATATAATAAATACTGCTTTCCATTCAAGACCCTTTGCACTATGTATTGTAGATAAAACCAATGTATTATCAGTTATTTTTTCTTGATTATTCTCTGGGTTTTCTAAGGAGACTTCATCAAGAAATTTAACAATACTTTTACGTTCAGTAATCATATTAAAAGCTGCTTGTATATCAACAATTCTTGATTTATGGTTTTTATGTATTCTTTTAAGATGTTTATCATAGCATTTGTTTATTGTTTCAAGTTTTTTTTCTAATGCTGTATTTTTTGTACGACATAGTTTTAAAGTTCTTAGGATATCAGCAACATCATCTCCATACTTTCTCTTTTTATATTTATCAAAATCAAAATTATTTAAACCAACTTTTAAGACATCATTCATTATTCCAGTTGCTGTTGTATCTCCAACCTTAAATACAAGTTTAAGAACCCTAAGCCAACTTATCTTATCTTTTATGTTAGTTACTAATCTAAGAAAGCACATTAAATCTTTAATATGAGCTTGATCAAAAAATTTAATACCTCCATATTTAACATAATGAATTCTAGTTTTATTTAACATAGGTTCTAAATAGGAAGATGCTCTTGCATATCTAAAAAGTACAGCTATATCGTTTAGTTTTATCCCTCTATTTTTTAGTTTAAGAATTTCTTTTAAAACATATTCTGCTTCAAAAGTATTATTAACAGTTTTTATATATATTGGTTTGTTATCACTATTTCCTCTATGAGCGACTAGTTCCTTTTTAAAATCTTTACTCTTGTTCTTATTTATAACATTATTACTGGGATTTAATATTTCTTGATAACTTCTATAGTTTTTAACCAAAAGTATTTTATGTACATTATCATATTTATTTTCAAACTCAAGAATATTACTATATTTAGCTCCTCTGAACTTATATATAGATTGATCTTCATCACCAACAACCATTAATTGTCTGTTTCTTTTATCTGTAATTAAATATGTTATATCATCCTGAACTGTATTAGTGTCTTGATATTCATCAACAAGAACATATTTAAACATAGAAGCAGTTTTCCATCTTATTTTTTTAGGATTTTTATCTAACAAATCTCTAAATCTAAAAAGGATATCATCAAAATCAACTAAGCTGTTTTTATCCTTATATTTTTTATATCTTTTCTTTAATAGGATTATACCTTTTACAAAATTTTTAAAAGAGTTATCGTATTCTTCCTTTATAATTTTTTTAACTGATATACCTCTATTAAGACTTTTACTTATTATATTATATATAGCAGCATTAGATATTTTTATATCTCTTTTGATATTCTTTGGTAACTCGTTTTTAACAATAGCTATTATATCTTTAATATCAGCATTATCTAAAACAGTAAAAGTCTTTTTCTTGAATCCAGCTAATTTATGATATTTTCTCAGCATCTTTAAAGCAAAACTATGAAAGGTTCCTCCTTGGATCTTATCTCCACCCTTTATCAACTTGCTTGCTCTATACATCATTTCTTTTGCAGCTTTGTTAGTAAAGGTTAACAGCAATATTTTCTTTGGATCTACACCATCTTCAATTAACTTAGCTACTTTATGTATTAGTACTCTCGTATTATGGTTTATAAAACCATTAGCTACAAAGGAATGATACATTGGTACAGTAAAATCATAAACATTTATTAATTTTTTATGCCTTGTTACTTTTTCAACTTTCTCGAATAAAAAGTTATTTGCTATTCTTAATAAATAAATAACATCGCTATCTTCCTGATCAGCTTTGTTTAAAAGTTTATATAAATGGTTAAGTGAAGGGTATGTTTCTCCTTCTAAGTATCTTTTTCTTATAGCTAAGTTATATTTGTTTTTTAATTTTTTTAATAAAGCACATTGATTAGGATAAACTTCTACATTAGTATTTGCTTTTCTTTCGTATATATTTTTTAACATACCTTTGTATTTTTTATGAGTATTATAATCAATTTCTTCCTTGAATTTTCTTATAGCAAATCCTGAAATAGTTAAACGATAGTATTTGTTATCCTTATATGATTTAACCTTTTTATTTTTTACAGATGATCTTATTCCAAAATTAAGAAGAACTACTTGTAATTGATGTATTAATTTTTTTGAAGCTGAACAAACTTCTAAATTTGAATTTCCCATAGAAGATTCAACATCAAGATATCCTTGTAAAAAACTTTTTACAACCTTCTTACTTGAACATAAAACACTCCAAGGAATTTCTTTATAAGTAGAAGTTACCATTTTTAATCCAAGACGTTCAAGTTTTCTTTTGAATTCTAATCCAAATATATCATGATCAATAGTTGCGGAGTATTTTGATTTCCTTTCCTTTATATTTGTAATTCCAAATTCCTTTTTCATTAATTTATAATACTTTTTTATTATAGCAGGATCACTATTACTTAAACTTATTAAACCGCTTTTATGAGCTAAATAACCATCAGCAACAAGAAGACCTAATATATATGCTTTTCCTTTACTAATAATGTCTTCTTTTGACCATAAATCATTATTTTTAGATAAAGCAATATAATCATCCTTTTTAATATCATTTATTTTTTTAAATTCTATTTTACCATCATCTTTTAATACTACTATAGGATGTTCATACGTTCCTCTAATTGAATATCCACTTTCTGTTTTTATTGTTATTGTTTTTTCTTTTTTAAATTTAAACCAATGACTAGATTCACATTTTTTTCTTTTTCCATAATCATTAAATCCTATTATTTCTGATTCACATTTGTTTTTTATAACTTCATAATAATTAGGAATATCTTTTATAGGTATTATACCCTTGTTTGTATAAACCAAGGTGCTACCAGCAACACATTTTCCCGTTCCGGCTCCAGCTATACAAAGAGTAACACCAGTTGAACAAACTGCTTTATATTGTTCTTTGTTAAGTTCTTTTTTAAAATTAATCATATTTAAAAAAATTCATCTAAAATAATACGTCTTTTCTTTAATTTTTTTCTAGCCTTTTTACAGTCTTTTGTATCTAAACATCTGAGCTTTTCATTATGGTGTATAAAACCCTCAATATTCAAAACAGTTTCTGTTTCATTTCTTTTACACAAATAACAAAAACGATAAATCTGATTGCTTTTCTTTAGCTTCATCTAGCATTTTATCAAAATCTTCTTTGCTCATAGCCAACATACTATCAGTAACTTGTTTCAGTATTTTCTTCTGATTTTCTTTTTCCAGGATTCCGGCTATTTCTTCCAGTCTAACCACTCCTAAAATATCAATATTATAATCCCAGTCTTCACCATCCATAGGATTACCAGATTTAAAACTTTGATATTCCCAAGCTGTGATAAAACTAAAACATTTGAAATTCATATCCCCATGATACACCAAATCCAAGCTCATAGAAGCGTTATCTATTCTTTTCTGCCTCTCTTTAACGGCCATTTCAAACAGCGTGTCCTCAAAACCTATGAAAATATCACTACTACTCATTTGTTCTAAAAGGCTCTCTATGCCACTAGAAACACCCTCTCCGTTGCCCTCTCCAATACATCTGAAACTCAACCCAATATTATCTTCAGTAAAGTCAATATCATTACCGTCAATAATGGATTCATCAGAAATTAAAGGAACTGTAGAATCATCTATACTTTTCTGCCATAATAATCCTTCAGTTAATTGATACTGATAAAGATCATTTTTATCAAAAAACATGGCAGTGATTTCTACCAAACTATCTATAATAATCATTTTTTACCAAACTTTTTATAAAGACTGTACACTATATAAATCCCTATCGCTATAAAGGCACCCCAAAATATATACATAATAACTCCTATTCACTTAGTTCATCTTCAAAAAGATATGCATCTTTATATGTACCATCACAAACATACTGAACTTTATATTGGATACCAGAATCACCAATAAAAATAGCTAGTACTCTTCCTGGTAACCCAAGGTCAATAATACAAACTTTTTGTTTTATATCATATTTTGTTTCAATTTTCATTTTTTTCTATTTTTCATTCCAATGGTCATAGGCATCTTTTTAAGGACTTTGCATTTAACAACTTTTTTATTTAAGTACAATGCTTTTAACAACCTATGATATCCATCTGCAATAAATTTTTCTGGGGTTAATATGATTGGATATCTCAAATCACTTTCCATAACCAACTTCATGTGAAAAGAAAACTCTTTTAATGATCTTATTTTCCAAATATCCCAAATATCAGCATCTATATACCTTTTTAAATAACGGCATGATATTAAAATCATCTTTTCTTTTTTAGCTGCTTCCCATAAATCTTTTACATCCCACGTTTTATTGTCTTCACTAAAAGTATGTACTTTCATTATGTCTCTTCTAACTCAAATATTAATTCTTTTTTAAAACCATCAGATATATTTTTCAACATATGTTTTACAGTTTTTTTATTTTTCTTCTTTCCATTTTATCTTTTCTAAGTTCTTCTCTTAGTTTACTGGTATCAAAAGCAACCTTTCCTTCAATATCTTCTATTAATCTGTTACAGACTTTTTTAACATCAGGAAATTCAACACCAAGCCACCTAACAGCATCATTTAACATTACAGTAATAAAATGTTTATAATCATCTCTTCTTTTTTCTTTCCATTTATCTACAATCTTAACAGTCATTAAATAGCAAAGAACTAGTACTATCAAAATAGAAACTAAAACTAATAGAATATTTGTCATCAAACACAACATAATCACTCCTTTGGTTTTATTATTTTAACTGATCTTTTGTTTATTTCCAATGTCATTCTTTCTATAAACCCTTCTTCAGGATCTTGTCTTATGACCTGTTCATTAATCTCTTTCATAAGTTCTTCCATTCCATCAGATTTATAAAAAGAGTACATCAACATTCTATTCTCATTATTTCTTATCTTTATAAAAGGATAAACAACAGAAACGTCATAAAAAGTTTTATCAATCCCAATAACACAAAACCACTCATCTTCTCTACAACAATACCACTTTATTTTATCTTTATTTGTTGCAACTATTAATGACTTTATAAACTTTTCTAACATAATTCCTCCATTTCATTTGTTTTATAGTTCATTTCATATTATTAATAACTTCCAATGCTCCTTTATAGTTTCTTTTGTTATAAAGTTTCATAGCAATCTTAGCAACCTTATTTCCTTTTCTACTTTCCCCAATCACATAACTTTTGTACCTTTCATATTCTCTCTTATATCCTTTCTGTATTTCAGCACATTTCTTTCCTTGTCCACTTAACAACTTTTTATAAACAAGACTTTGTTGATAATTATCTTCATCCCTAACTGTTTTCCAATCCCTGTCTTTCCCAATATCTTCTATTATTATTAAACTACAACCCCTTCTCTTACACAAACTTTCTATTGGATAGATATCTGCTCTCAAAAACCTGTCCCTTCTCAAAGCAAACAGGTACCCAATCTTTCTATCAAAAATATCATCAATCATTCCCTCAAATACAGGACGATTCTCATTTTCAGCACTTCCATATTCCCTTATTATTCTATGGATTTTAACATCTGGATATTCTTTTTTAACAAAGTCCTTTACTTTCTTTTCCTGTACATCCATCTTTTCTTTATTACCATCACTCTCTCGAACATATATTACATTTTCTATACATTTCTTTTGCTTAAGAAAGTATTTAAATGTTTTATATATTGTATTATAATTATTTCCCATTACTCCAATCATAGTCTTTTTCTCAGCTTTCCACTGAGCAATCATCCAATCATCATAATCCCATCCCCCTCCCCCTCCATTTATTCCTTTTCCTCTTTTTTTAACAGCAGGAAGATATCCTTTCTCTCTCAATCCATTGATTTGAGTTCTAGATAATCCTGTTTCTTTTATTGTTTCTTTGAGTTTCATGATCATCTATGGAGGATAATTACGGAAGGCAGATGATCGATTGTAGCACTTGGATCAATTAGATCACATGATCTTTTTAACCTGCGTAACTTCAAATAAATCCAACTGTTATACATATTATTTTCATCATTATGTATAGTAGTATTCTACTGGATCTAGCAAGCATTGGTAATCTCAGGAACTTTAGTTTTTATTTTATAAACCTTACCATCTATTAAAAGACGTGTAGGTTTTTCAATCATATAAAATTTCTTACCCTTCTTTGTTTTCTTTTTAGCTTTTACCTTTACTTTTTTGTTTTTAATAATATGCTTTGCATCTTCCTTACTCTCACATATCCCTGTTTTTATTAAAATCTTTTTAAGTGAATATTTTCCGGTTTCAATAAAAACAATATTTTCTCTTTTTATTATTATGTTGTCTTTTATTCTGTTTTTCTTAGGATCATCCTCGTCCTTATTATACTCAAAAATATTATCGTGATCTATTTTAAAAAGATTGATAAAATATTGAACAGTATTAGGATCAGCATAAATACTTGAACATGCTTTATTTAGTTTTGTTTTATAAATAGTCATATCATGATATGCTTGAACAGCAAGATCACCTGCAAAACTTGTTGAAAACTGTCTTATCTCGTTTATTGTTTGTTTTGATATAAAGATTGTTTTACCTTTATATTTAATTCTTCTCATCGCAGAAAAAGGAATATAGTCTACAACGGATCTGACTACTATTTTATGACAATATTTTTTTAATTTTAAAACCAAACTTTTACTATACTTCTTTTTGTTTTTCTTAATCCATAAATCAACATCCTTTGATACTGATTTTAAAACTTCTTCAAAAGTCTTTTTAAAACCATTATTTTTATATTTAGCCTTTTTAGATAAAGTAGGAGCCAGATTTTTTATTCTACTATGAAGATCTACTTTAGGTATAATATCAATCCCATTAGGCATACTTCTAATTTTGTCTTCTAATAGATTAGGATCTATAACTTTTTTTATAAACACATCTTTTTCATGTGATTGAACATCTACAATATCAGCATTTATTTTTTTAAGTTTTTCAGGTAGATCAAATATTATATATTTATCTTCTTCTACTTTTTTGTTTATTATTTTTTCTGCGGAATTTAGTTCCTCTATTAAAAAAACATTTATTTTATTTTCTTCTTTTTTTAATATTGCTTTCCTATATTCATTCCAAGGATCTTTTTTACTTATAACAAAAGTGCAAAAATATTCTTTAGAAAGAATAAAGTTTACAGAATATGGGCTTGTATATGCCATTCCTGTAATATCCATTAATAACCCTCTTTTCTGATTTAAATATTTAAAATACCGATACTATACCGATAAAATACCGATACAAAAATTAACTTTATTGTTGTTTTTCACTTAATAACAGCTGTGTTTGCTTATCATCTGCATTCTCCAGGAGTTTAGAAAATAATATCTTTTTAAGATCTTCCAGATGATTTTTAATAGCTTCAATTTCTTTATCTTTTAGTTTCATCTCTTCTTTAAAGTTTCTGCTTTTTGGTCTCATACCAGATTCCCAGAGAGCTTCAAAGATACCTTCTATATGATGTGACTCTATTTTTATAACAGGTTCCAATTTTTCATCTTTATCCGTTTTATAAGTTTTAAAATCTTTACCTATATATTGTAACCCACCTTCATGTTTACGAAATATATAAAGATGATGATGAAAATTTCCTTGATATGACATATCAACAAAACGATAGCTCCATCCCATTATTTCTACTGGCATTGCATTAAACATAATGATCCTTTGTTATTGTGTTTTGTGTAATGTTCCTGAACATAGATGACATTTTTTATGTATATCTCTTGCTTTACCTTCAAATACTGTGAAACATTTATTGCACGTTAATTCTATAGGTGTCTTATCTTCCGGTGGTGTTTTATACCTTATTTTTTTCTCTATTTTAGAAACAAAATCAGAACACTTTCCTTTTTTGCTCCAGCATTTTTTCTTATAAGATTCTCTGACCATAATATCCAACAATGCCGGATACCATGTCATAGGCATTTTTTCTATTTCATTTTTTAAATCATTAAAGTCTATCATTACTCTGTCTTTGTTGTTTCATCAATAATACATCTGAAAATTCTTCTTATAGCACTGTTGCTATATTTACTTTCATTCATATCAATTATTCGTTTTAAAATTTCTTGTTCTCTTTTTCCGTTTCTTATAGGTAAATTGTTTTCCTTTTTTATTTTAGAAATGTTATGAGCATGTTCTGCTCTCTTTTCTAGAAGTATATATATAAACTCATCTAGGCTATTTATTTTTTTTCTATAGTATTCTAAACCTTTCATACATCTCCTATTAAAAGGTGAAGACACAAAGAAGGTTAAACCTATAACCCTCTGCTTTTTTCACTCTGTGTCTTCACCTAAATATTTACTTACATTCACACATACATAACCTTAAACTTATGGGTTCTGGACTCATCGTTTGAAGGACAACTCTTATCTCCTATTGAATAGTATGAACGAGTACAGTTGTGACAACCGTGTTCATTTCAAAAAAGGTATAAATTTAATTGATTCACACATACTATCTTTCTATTAAACTTAAGTTTTTAACCTTCTTTATTTTTATTGAAGATCTTCCTTTTTTATCTTTGATTACTTTCATTGTATGATTATAACATCTAGCCTTTGATATTTCTTTATTGTGTGATATTATAAATACCGAACCACCTCTTTCTGATAGCATGGGTATAAGTTTATCAACCATTATGTTTTTACCTATCTCATCTACGCTTTTATCAATCTCATCTAATACAATTAAGTTTGTCCTCTTTAATGGACTTATTAAGTCATCCAACGTAAATATCAAGGCAATACTAAATCTTGTTCTTTCTCCTCCAGATAATGTTTTAACATCAAACTCTATATTTATTTTTTTGTTATCGTTTTTGTAAGACCTACATACAAGCAACTCTAGTTTGGTATCATCATCTTTTGCTTTAAAGGTTATGTTTTTTTCCGAAAACAATATATCAGTGTAATAAGGAAGTCTTTCCTTTAAAGCGTTTATAATAGATCTAAGTTTATCTACCTTTAAACCTTTCTTACCATATGCATCAGCTAATGCTGTATACATTTTTTGATTATATTTAAGATCAGGAAGGTTTTTTAAGTTCTCCTTTAGTTTTTTCTTTTTTTCTAATTTATCAGAAACAGTATCTTTGAGATTTTTTAATATACCAAGTTTTTGAGATGCTTTGTTATGCCTATTAAAACCTATATTTCTTCTTTCATTTAAAGCTTCCTTATCTTCGTTTAGTTTGTTAAGAAGTTTCTTTAATTTCGATTCCCTTACTTTATATTTTTCTAAAATAGATTCAAGCTTTCTAGTATTGGTAACTATTAATTGAATATTAGTTATATAATCTTGTCTTTCTTCTATTAAAGTTTCTTTATCCTCAATACTTTCTTTTATAACAGATATCTTTTTAACTTTTCCTATTGCTTTTATTTCTTGTGTTATAGAGAGTATTTCTTTAGAGTCTTTTTTATGTTTGTTTGTTTTAGATAATTTCTTCTCTGTACTTTTTAGTGCCTCTTTTATATTGTAATGTACTAGTCTGATACCTTCAGGATACTCTTTTTTATTTTTTGTAATTTCAACTAAGTCATCATATTCTTTAGATATTAAAATCCTTTCTTTTAGTTCATCTACTCTGTCTTCATACTTATCAGATTTTTCTTTGTACTCCTTTAGATCTTTCTTATATTTTTTTAACTCTTCTTCTATATGCTCAGGATTAATTTCAGATTTACATAAGGGACACTTACTTTCACCTTCAATATTACTTAGTTCTTTTACTCTACTTTTTGCAACTGAGTATTTTTCAGTTGCTTCAATTAATAGTTTTTTATTTTTTTCTTCTAACTCTTCTAACTCTTCTGTTGTATCACCATCAAGTTTCTTTTCAAGGTTGTCTCTTTTCTCTAATTCTTTTATTTTATCTTCTGTATCAGAGTCATCTTTTTCAAGTTTGATTATCAGCTTTTCAAGTTTATTTATTTTTTCATGTATATCATCCAAATCTGTAGGATCAATATCATCATATTGAGCTAACTTGTTTTTTAATTCGTTTTTTCTTCTTGCTTGCTTTAATTCCATTTTATAAGAGGATAATTCCTCTTGCCATTTATTTAATTCCTTTTTACTGGATTTTAAATTACTTTCAATTTCATCAACAGACTCATCAGATCTCCCTTGGGAATTTAATTCTGATTGTATCTCAAGAGCATTTTTTATTTCTACAATTTGGTTTTTTGTTCTTTCTGTTTTATCTTCTATTTTGTCAAGTTTGGTTTTTATTCTTTTTCTTTTATCTTTTATCTCTTCTATATCATCGTTTATTTTATTAATATCCTTTAGTTCAGATAAATCATCATTTATATTTTTAAGTTCTATTTCATACTCTTTTAGATCTTCTATTTCTTTATTTATTGATTTAAGTTTCTTGTTTAATATATCATATACATCATCATATCTGTCAATATTAAACATACTAGAAATCCAATTGGTTCTTTCTGTTGGTAAACCATTTGTAAGTGTATGTATTTTATCCTGAGACCATATAACTGATCCATCAAACTCTTTCATACTTATTCCAAGTATTTCTGGAAGCAATGCTTGTAGCTTATCTGATTTCTTTTTATATCCCCACGGTTTTTTGTTTTTGAAAATCTTAAATACAGTTCCTTCTTTTTTATGGTTTCTAAAACACTGTGCTAACCATTTATCTTCATCCTTTCTAAAGGCTAATTCTATAAATAAATCTTTTTTTGTTTCTCCAAGTAGACCGTTTTTTGAAATACCTAAAACAGTTTTACTATAAAGCAAGTATGTTAATATATTCCATAATGTTGTTTTTCCTGCTCCGTTACTTCCTCCTGTTTCGTTATTTATTCCAATAACAGAAGTAACTCCCATACCGTTTAATGGAATAACTTGTTTTTCTTTAAACGTTAAAACATTCTCTATTGTAAGCTGATCAAATATTATTCTATTTTTTCTCATTGTTTCTAAAAGGGTTATTTTTTTCTCTTTTCTTCATGACCTGTAAAACTTTTTTTATTATTTTTTCTTCATATGTTTTTCTATTTTCACTATCTTTTGGATAAAACACATTTAACTTCGATCCATCAAGTTGCTTTTTGTATGGATAAGATACTTTTACTTCTTTTGATTCTACTTCTTGTGAAACTGTTATTCCATGCATTACAATTCCCTGTACAGTAATACTAACATAACATATCAAAAGAGATTCTTCGTTATGCTCTGTTTTAGGCAATATTGTTTTATTGCTTGGAAATCTTACATCTATGCTAATATCAAAGCTCATCTATACACGCAAAGGTAGGACTTAAAACAGCTCTTGTTTTTAATCCGGTTTTCTTGTATATTCTTTGCCACCAAGACGGAGATCTGTCTGGAAACAATTCTTTATTTTTATGTACTTCGTAATATTTGTTTATTATCATTTTTCTTGTTATTCTTTTAATGTTCATTAGTAGAGGCTCTATATCTTCTTCATGGACGTAACAAAGTGCTGATGTATAAACAAAATCAAATTCTTTATTATCATACATATCCAAATCAACTAAAAAATCACCATAGTCAGTAACAGATAAAGCCATTGTTGTAGACATTTGTATTATATAGGGACTTATTTCTATTCCTCTACACTCTATACCATATGCTCCAAATCTTAGCATAGGTTGTCCAGAAGCACATCCTAATACTAATGCCTTTAATCCAAATGGATCACCTATTAAGTTTTTAATTTCTTTTATTATTCTTTTTATTTCAAAATTGTGTATATAACTTTGATGATATTTAACATATTTTCTTTTGTTTATACAGAAATACTCCGTGAAGTAATCTTCATCAAAACCTGTATATCTTGTTTTATAATATGTTCTTTCTATTGCTTTTTCACATTCTTCTTGAGAAAATCTTGTCCAAGGAATCCAATAATAGTCAAGAAAGAAACTATCAGGCATATAGTTTATATCGTTTATAATAAAGTCGTCAGACAACAAAGAGGAACCCAATTTAAAGAGTTCCTCAATTGTATAAGCTCCATCTAAATAAACACCGAATGCAAAAGGATTAACACAAATCCTACCACCAGATGTTTCTATCTCTTTGTTATGTTTATCAGCCAATGTAATGTTATTGTGTTATTGTGTTATTATGTTATTATGATATAATCCCCTCAAAAATATTTTCATTTTGAGGTTCTTCTGGATCTGAACAGTTCATGATCTCCCAACATTCGTTTGAACATAAACCATCATCTACTTGGTTATCTTTTACTGTGTACTCATTGTTGCATCCTGGTCTGATACATATTGACATAATATTCCTTTAAGGTTAAGGTTAAGGTTAAGATTAGTCACATAAAGTCCAACCGCAATCACGGCATCTAATACATCCTCCTTCCATAATAACATTTTCTCCTTTGCATTTACCTTCACATTTTACACCACTAACTTTAGTTCCATCTTTAATAGTTTTTGCTAACATTTTTCTTACAGCAAATAATAAAGTGGATACATTATCATCTTCTACATCATGTAATTCTTTTATTATTTCTGTTCTAGGTATATTATGTCTTAGGTTTAAAGAGATGGTTCTACCTAATCTGTTATATGGATAATCTGTATTAGCTTCTTTCATTGTTTTGGTTACAATAGATTTTGATATTCCAAATTTTAAAGCAAGTTTTGTCATTTGCCTTGATGCTGCATTACATATTTTTTCATATCCCTTCTCTTTACTGTTGCTATATATCCAAAGTACAAAAGGATGCTTCATTTCATGATCATCAGGAAGGTAACTGAAATGTATATAAAACTTCATACCTTCTTTCTTTGTTACTGTAGTAGGACCATTTATAAAGGTAGGAGGTAGCTTTATATCCTTTTTAATTATATCATGATCCTCTTCAATACTTGAAATAACAGTTTCCATAGTTCCTTCACGGTATGTTGTGAAACCGTTTAATCCTCTTTTCCAAGCATCTATATAAAGGTTTTTAAAATCATCATATTTATAGTTTTTAGGTAAATTACTTGTGTTATGTGTTATAATATTTGAAACTAAATATGTATGATCCTTTGTTTTTAATTCAATATCAAACACTTCCTTTTTTCCAATTGGTTTGATGTTTGTTACTTTAGATAAAAACTTGAATTTTAATTTAAATTTTTCTGCTGAGTTTTGATATAAGATGTTTGATTTTCTTATTTTTAATCCCATTATTGCATTATAGTTTTTCTGTTTACGACTGTATGTAAACTTATCTAAATCTTTAGTATCTATTAAAACATAGGATTTTTTTGATGTTACTTTTTTTCTTTTATGTCTTTCAATAGGTGTAACTAAATTAAATCCAACATAAACTCCATATGTACAATTGTACCCTTTAACTCTTTTACTTATAAAATTAGTATTTCGTGAATCTATTTGTTTACATATGGTTTCAACGTCTTTTGCAAGATTTATGGATACGCCATTATATATACATAGTTTTTTCTTTTTATCCATGTAATAACCATCAAGTGTTAATCCTTCTAAAAAAGCTGTTTTTTCTTCTAACGAACCTTTCATTATTTGATCTGGTATTCTTTTATCAAAGGATTTTGATCCTTTTAATAATTTTACAACATAATAAAGTAATGGAACTGAACTTATAACACAATTAATATTTCTATTTCTTTTATCTTTTACTTTATTGGGTTTTATGTTAAACAATTTAATACAAAGATCATCAAACACCTTTTCAACATGCTTATCTACTGTTGTTAATAATACACTTGGATAACTTAATGTTCCATCTGATGCTATCATTCCTAAAAACTTAGCTAAATCCTTATTCATTGTTTTAGGTAGCTTAATGTTTTTATAATAATGAAAATTATATTCATCCATATTGAAACTAATGTCTAAATTTCCTTTTCCATGCTTGTATTTTTTAAAATTAGTAGAAACAAGATAATCTTTGTTTTTTAAATTTTTGGCTTTTTTCCATCCTTCAGATGTTAAGAACCTATGGTTTTCTGAACACCTTATTAATTCTCCTTGGTTTGTTTTTATTTCAAAAGATTCTTTATTTCCTCCATAATATGCTCTGTTTACTTCTACAAGTTTTCCATCTTGGTTATAAACTTTTAATTTATTTGCTTTATAAAACCCTATTTTTTTATAATCCCCTTTTATAAAATCTTCTATTCTAGTTGCTCCTTGATCTGTTTCTACTAACTGACCTTTTACTAAGCATTTTGATACGGATTGGTTACAGTGATATTGTACTACTTGTTGTATATTTAAATGATCGTTAACTGTAAGATCCTTTGTAGTTATAAGATATTTTGAATGATCTTTATCTGGAAATCTGTTTAACAACCATTGGTAACCATAGTCTCTTACTATTTCTACTACACATAGTCCTCTATTGTGTGGTTCATAATAATAAGTTTTTCCGTTGTAATCTCCTTTCCAATATTCGTAATCTAGTTTTTTACGTTTTCTTAATATACTATCTATGTTATCTTTTGTTAAACCATCAGGCCATTCTTTACTTATAACTATTCTTTCATATTCTAAATCAAAAACAGGTTCTATACCGTTTGATACTTCTGTTATAACTGATGTATTTCCTAAAGGAGGGTTTGTTGTAGTCTTAGCGTTTCTTACTCCATGCTTTCTTATTAGCCTTTTTGTTTCAGGCCATAATCTATCAGATTTAAAGTAAGAGGTGTTTTCAAATTCCTTTTTATCATATAAAGGAAACGTTCCTTTTTCTTCAGCAAGTAATGCTGATGCTTGCCATGTATAATTTTCTTTTTGATCACATACCTTTTTTGTAAACTCAACAGCTTCTTTTGAGTTGTAAGGAATACCTAACATTAATAACGCTGAACCAAGACCATTAATACCTATACCTAACTGTCTTAGTTTTTTAACTACCCACTCATAAGATTGTAATGGACAGTATGTGAGATCGTTTACATTATCAAGAAATCTTGTAAGTGTAAACAAGTCTTTTCTTAAACCATCCCAATTAAATCTTGGGATTCCATCTTCATCTATATATATGTACTGAGTAATGTTTACAGAACTTAGTAAACAAACTGTTGTTAGCCATAATAATCCTGGAACCTCTCCACAATTTCCAGTAATGCCTACTTCTGTCATAAAGGTATGTGTGTCATCATCTACAGTTATATCGTAAACATCTTCTTTTTTATTTGTTTTAGTTACGCTTTTAATTGTTAAAAAATTTCTAGGATCAACATTTTTATGCTCTTTTTTAATATAAGAAGAGGCATTTTTAATAAGTTTTTCTTTTCTTTTGTTTGATAACTTAAAAATATTATGAAAGGATACTATATCAAAACTAGTTATATATAAATCATATATTATGTATTCTTTATTATAATCTTTACCATTTGGAAATTTAATATTTTTTAGTTTTCTTTTGTTTACTCTGGACTGTATTCCAAAGAATGTTAATAATTTTTGTACATCAGATATTAATTTTACTCTTGAACTATTTAATGTTAATCTATGAATTTCTTTTTTTGACCTATTATCTGTATAACTGCTTAAACATCCATCAGTACTAAATAAACCATCTATAAATCCTTTAATGAATTCTATGTTGGATTCCCATACAATTTTTGGTATTCCTTCTTCTTTACTTACAAATCCCATTTTATCAAAAAATGATTTCATATTTTTATTTGAAGCATTTACTTCATAGCAGGAATCTTTTTTTGTAAAAGAAACTTTAGATGTAATTGATATTTTATTTATTAGTTTTTCTAATTTATTTTTTATTCCGTATGATGCATCTTCTTTAGTAACTAAAAAACCAAATTGCGATCTTCCATCCTTTCTAATAGTTTTCCATCCATCACCTAGAAACCAACCTACCAATAACCCTTCTTCTTTACTTAATAATGATTTTTTATTTCCTACAAAGTTAAAATTAGGAATTAATACCTTATCTCCTTTTTTAATATCTTTTGTTTTTTTCTTGTTAAAATCATATCCATTTATGTTTTTAACTTTATTACTTTTATAATTAAATTTATTTAGTAAGGGCCATTTATGTTCCGCAGTACAGTATATTTTTTGATTATTATTAAATTTTATTTTATATAAAGTTTTATTTTTACCTGATTTGAAAACTTTTGCTTTATGCCATTCCCCCTTATAATTTAATACTTTAGGATTACTATAATGCTCCGCTAAATCTTTAATTTTATAAATTCCTTTATCTGTTAGCACTAAACTATCTTTTCTTAATGAAGGATTTACTGCTGTACATTTTCCCAAGTATGCAATAGGATTATTTCTATGCATATTATCAACAAAAATAACTCCAGGCTCATTTCTGTTATATGTTGATTCCATTATTAGATCATAAAGATCTTTAGCTTTTACGAGTTTACGAGTATAGAAACCGCTTGATGCCTTTTTATAATCAACACCTTTAAACCATAATTCATAAAAATCATTCGATAAAACAGCTTTCATGAAATCATCATCAATAGCTACTGATATATTAAATTTTGTAAGAACACCAGATTCTTGTTTTGCTCTTATAAACTCTTCTATATCAGGATGACTTATTGATAGACTTCCATTCATGGCACCCTTTCGTGCCATTTCTTTTACTGCCTGTTCTAATTCTTTAGCTTGTTTATCATTAAGATAATTTTTTATTTTATCTTTATATCCGTCATTATCTCCAGTTACTATGCATTCAGATACTGCATCCCATATTTTCATATAAGCTACTACACCAGGATGCCTTATTCCTATTCCTTCAATTATTGATCCTCTTGGTCTTATAAAATCAAAATTGATTCCATAACCACCTTCAGATGCTAATGTTTTTGCTTGCTCAAGAATTGTTACAAAAATATTTATAAGATCATCTGGAGAATCAGCTCCTTTGATTGTTATATCATGACCAAATTTTTCATCTTGGGAAGATCTTTTATATTTTATTCTAGATCTTGCTACAGGTCCAGTAACAAAACAGTTTATGAGGGTTGCAGCATCAAACGTTGTTCCAAGATTAGCTGTAATTCTACCTCCAGGTGTGTTTTTCAAACCAGCAGGTTTATCATTAACAAAACGAATCATCATCTTTAGGAATTCGTTTGCCCAGTATTTTCTTACTTCTTTCTTTTCTGCTTTTGCATTTCCTTCAGCTACTCTTATAAAAGTTTCTATTTGTTTTTCATGGTTAAATTGATATTTACTCGACCAGTTTTCAATTGGTAAAGAATTTTTAAAAATATCTAAGTTTTCTTTTGATTCTTTTAATCTATCAATTAGTAATTTTTCCATTTTTTACCTGACAAAAAAAGAACTCTCAACATAGAGTCCTATTATGTTATTGTGTTTTTTTTGTGATTTTTTTTAGAAAGCATATAATGTTAACCTGCATATAAATACAATAATTTTATAACCATTTTTAAACCAAAAATGGCTGATATCGGGCTGTGGTTTTACTTTAAAATACCGATATAATTACGAGTAATACCGATATAAAATATGCTGTGGTTTTATTTTCTGTCTACTATTTGTTTTCTTTTTTTCTCATGAAAAATATGTCCGTAATTTTAACTGCACAAGCGACAGCCATACCTTTAGGATCATATAATCCGAAATTAAGAAGTTTATTACTTGCATCTAAAAGTAAGTCTGATGTTTTTATAAGATCTAACATACTTTTTCTTTTATACCAAACTACCTTTTTAGATACAAGACCAATGATTTTTTTATACTTCCAAGAATCATTAGTTTTTAATGCAAGATCAGTTCCTTTTGTTTCATCAAAGAAATGATTAATAACTTCAGTATGCATTTCCAATAAAGATTTAAATAAAAATGCATATTTATTAGGATCAACACTTTGCAAAAAAGATAAAACGTTAGGATAATTTCCTCTATACATATTTAATAAAAGATCTGTTCCGATTAGGAATGGGTTTAACATTCCTGATGATGCACAAACTTCATCAATCATTTTAGGATCAAAATCATCTCCACCTTCTATTATATTTTGTACACCTTCTAATAATTGTAGTGCATCTCTTGGATGACATTGTGCTGTTCTTGCTATTTTTTTACAGGCTTTTTTATCTATATCTATTTTTTCTTTTTTTGCTACTTTATAAACAACTCTAGCACAGTCAGTATCAGATAAACTTTCTATTTTTATTTTTTGTGTTCTACTTAATATTGTACCTGGAAGTTGTTGAGGATCAGTAGTGCATAAAATAAACATTGTTCCAGCAGGAGGTTCTTCTAAGTCTTTAAGAAAAAGTTGTAAAGAATCTTTTGTCCATTGGTGTATTTCGTCAAGTATATAAATTCTAAAATTAAATCTTGATTTAAATTTTGATCCTTGTAATAAATTTCTTACATCATCTATTTTTCTTTGCTTTGCTCCATTTACTTCTATTATAGAAGGATGTTCTTCAGCTGTTCCATCTTCCTTAAACATTTTACAGGATGCACATTTTCCACAATATGATTCACTATCATCTCCAAGACAATTAAAATACTGTGAAAGCATACGGGCTAAACTTGTATTGTGATTAATAATACTGTTAGCAACAAAAGATTTATTTTTTGGAACAGTTAAATCATAAACATATTTTTTTGTATTATCATATTTTTTATATACAATTTTATCCCAGTAAAATTTCCTTTTTAGTAAAAACTTTAATGTATCAGAAAAGTGTTCATATCCTACTAAAGAGTAATTACTTATAATATCTTTGTTTTTTTCTAGTTTTTCATATGTAAGGTTTGCATTACTTTTAGGATGGTAAAAAGATAATTTTACTATTTTTTTATTTCCATTTTTTATTTTACATTTCCCAGATTTATCAAGATATATTTTTTCTTTTATTTTATTATGTGCTTGTATTATGTTTGGAATAATATCATTATTTACATTAGTCTTCTTTTTTGAATATAGTTTATTATAATCTTTGTTTAAATATCCAATTGTAGAAAAATATATATCTACATTTTTACCATATATATTTAACTTATAATAAGTATTAATTTTACCTGATGGAGTTTTCGCTTTAAAAGGAATTCTACTTACTATTATACCAAAATTACAAAATAATATTTGTAACTGTTTTGATAAAACTTCACTGGCTGTTTGTATCTGTATAGATACCCCATCAAAAAAAGAATCTCCATCACAATATGCTTGTAAAAAGTATTTTATGTATTCTTTGGGGGATTCTAATATTGAATGGGGTATTTTTTTATCTTTTGCAATCCCTTCATTTAATCCTATATCTTTTAAAAAAGAATGTATTTTTCTGCTACTTATAATTATATCTGGTGTTTTATTATTATACTCTTGTATATGTATTGTTTTAAAACATTTTCCAATACATTTCTTATAATCTTTTAATAAAACAGTATCTTTATTACTAAAAGATAAGCTGTTTTTATTTTTAGTTGAAAACGTTCCTTCAGATACTATATATCCTAACATTTTTGCCAAATGTTTTGTCATTTTTTTAGGAACTTCATGATTAATACTGCTATAGTCTTTTTCATTTTTAGAAAATTTAAAATCAAATGGTTTATTGTTTTTAGACCATATGCTTTTATTCCTTTCAATTGCTATGTAATCTCCTTCTTCAAGATCATGTAATGTTCTCCATACAAGTTTACCGCTTTTTGTTATTGTTAAAAGAGGATGATCGTATGTTCCTTCTATTTCAAATCCATAATGTGTTCTAAGTCCAATTGTTTTAGATACTTTTTCTTTATAAAAATGGCTTGATATATCAAAACCTTTTACACCTACTATTTTCTTAGGATATTTATTATATCCTATTTTTGCATTACTATATAAATCTTTAATAGGAATAAGACCATCTTCTGTTGCTACTATAGAATCACCTGTAATGCATTTACCCGAACCATGTGGTCCATATATTAAATAAGATCTTACTATCCTTCCAGATTTTAACATTCCTTTAACTTGTCTAACAGCAATGTCTTGACCAATTAAATCATCAATATTTTTTGGTCTATGTTTTAAACTTAATGCTATATGGTTTTTTGTTTTCATGTTTATCTTCC
>Ga0272441_10002825_pt1 | contig 34417 bp, 27 predicted proteins | sample SSMProp6N_FD_193582 | JGI IMG/M metagenome (GOLD analysis project Ga0272441, IMG submission 193582) | Marine sediment archaeal communities from Little Sippewissett salt marsh, Falmouth, MA, United States - SSM-Prop-6N | ecosystem: Environmental > Aquatic > Marine > Wetlands > Sediment ... | reverse complement strand
ATCGCAGGACCATCCCGCTGATGATCGGGATCATCGCCGGCGACCTGCTGGGCGGGCTGGTGTTCATGGTCCACGGGGCCGCCTACTATATGGTCAACGACACCATGCTCGACAAGGTGTATAGGGTCTTCCCCGGCTAGGTGCGAGATCGACAGCGTCAAGTCGCGAATCGCGAATGAGGAACGCTGTCGCGCGAGCGGCGGATTGTGGGCCTGCCCGGCTCGCGGCGCGCGACTACACACGGTGGGATCATACCTTCCCCCAGCACTGATGCGCCTACTCCTGGTTCCCCGTCAGCGTGAACAGGGTGATTTCGGGGCGTGCGTTGAGGTTGGTGCGGCGGGCGTAGCCGAGCCCGCGGTTGATATACAGGTTGCGGCCGTGGCCCAGCGGGTATTCGCCGGCGGCGAAATGCTTCTGATGCGTCGGCAGCACCAGATTGTGCCACCGCGTATTGGGTGTTGCCTGCCCGTGGGTGTGCCCGGCGAGCACCCAGGAAGGCCCGAAGTGCGCGACCTGATGCGCAGCGTCGGGGTTGTGGCAGAGGGCGATGGTCGGCAGATCGTCGCGGGCCATCTCGAACGCAAGGTGCGGGTTATACAGGCCGGACCAGTAGTCCTCCAGGCCGACGAACTGCAGGCGCGACCTTCCGACACGGAAGATGCGGGCCTCGTTCCGCATGACGAACACGTCGCGGATCGACAGCAGTTCGCTGATGTTGTCGGCGAGCCCGGCGTCGCCGCCGAGGCCCTTCGGGTGCCAGATTCCGTAATCGTGGTTGCCCAGGCACGCGACGGTCGCCACGCGGCAGCGCAGGTCGGCGAGCACACGCGCCACGCACCGGGCGTAGTACCGCGGGCCGGTGATGAAGTCGCCGGTGATGGCAACGAAGTCCACGTCGAGCCGGTTGACGGCCAGCACGCACTGACGAAGGTATCGCTCGCGGACGATCGGGCAGCAGTGGAGGTCAGAGATGTGGGCCAGCGTGGCGCCCTCGAGATCCGGCCCGAGCCCCGGGATCGTCATGTGCCGGCGTTCCAGGCGAATCCAGTGATCCTCGAACGACCAGCCGAGCAGCCCGCCCAGGGCGCACGAACTCGCCGCTTGCCAGATCAGGCTCTTCACGCGAGTACTCGTATGGCGGAGCCAGCGGGGGTGATGTCTCGGCGTCAGAAGGACTTCGTTCATGGCTGGGCTGTGGTCAGCGTTTCTCGCGAACCGGGCTCCGGTCCGCATCAGGGCATTATATCGACTTCTGTTCGCGTTACACAGGGGCCCTGACTGAAGTTCCGCGTCTTCTTGAACTGCTGAAGGCGCCTTGCGACGGCGGCTCAGCCGGCTCGACGGTGGCGGAGCCACTGCGCCAGCCCCACGCCCAGCAGGGCCGCGCCGACGCCGAAGAGCACGCCGTCGAGCATGGCCCACGGCAGCTTCGCGGCCCGGATCTCGGACCAGTTGTTCAGCCGGATGCCAACGTCGCCTGCACCCAGCGGTCTCCGTTCGCCTTCGGCTTTGAGGAGCAGGGCGCCGTCGGCGAGTTGCTGCTGCAAGGGCCGCCCGCCGGCGTGGACCTCGACGCGGTCGCTCGCGTCCTCTAGCGTCAACGGATTCTCCGCGTTGGTCCACCAGTGCTCGCCGGATTCCAGCAGCAGGACCAGTCCCTGTGTGCCGAATACCAGCATTGAGATTCCCCCGATCAGGAAAAAGGCTCGCATCTGCGTGTGCATGGGCAATTCTTCCTTTCCGGGCGCGCCGCGCGCCGACGGAACGTATCGGCATTTTCCCCAGGTGCGCTCAGGGATGTCGGGCTCCGTTGACTCGTAGAACGGACGGAAGGCAGTTTCCGGAAAGACCAATCGCAGGAGAGGAGAGGACGATGGACATGACAAGGGCTGTGGGAATCGGGATTCTGGCCGCCGCGATCGTTCTGGCCATGGCGGCGACTGGCGCCTTGGCCGGCACCGACGAGATACTCTCCGGCGCCGGGACCGTCTACGCGGGGGGTGTTGGCATCATTCGCGTCCGCGGCGTCGGCAGAGCCACGTTCCGCGTCGAGGGCGCAGGCGTCGTGGCGGTCCACAACCGCGGACGGGTCTCGATTACGGCGCACGGCCGAGGCGCGCGTGTGGTCTCGGGCGACACCGTGTACTTCCGCGGCTGGAGCGGCCGTGTAACGGTCGCCGGTCCGGTCGTCAAGGCCGGCTTCGAGGGCGGCAAGGTCGCCTTCCACGCCCGCGGCACCGGCCAGGTGTTCCTGAAAGGCCGGGGTCGCTACTCGGTGAACGGCGGCGCGCCGGCGGCCTGGAGCGCCGACGGGCAGACGCTGGAGCTTTCGGCCGATGTCGACGCCTCCGACGAGGACGAATACGTGACCCTCAGCGAGGAGGTGGCCGTTGAGGTGTTGACCTCGGACGACTTCGAGGACTGGCTCGAGGAGCACCCCAAGGCGGCTGAGTGGCTTAACGGGCATCCGGACCTCGCGGCGTTCATTGAGGAGCATCCGGCCGCGGCTGCCGCGCTGTGGCGGCATCCCAAGTTCGCCCGTTGGCTGAAGAACCATCCCGACCGCGCGGCGTTCGTCGAGAAGGTGCGGGCCTACGCCGCTTGGCGGAAGGCCCACCCCGGCTGGGCGGCGTGGTTCCATAACCCGGTGGCCTGGCACCGCTGGCTGGAGGACCACCCGAAGGCGGCGGCCGCCCTGAAGGCCGGCAAGGTCAAGCAGTGGGAGGAGTTCGCCGCGGCGCATCCCAAGGCGGCTGCCGCCCTGCGGGCCCACGACCTCGCCGTCAAGAAGCGCCTCGACGTCAACAACGACGGCAGGGTCGATTCCACGGAGCACTACTTGGCCTGGAAGCGCCGCGCCGATCTCAACGATGACGGCACTGTCGGCCCAAAGGAGCGCAAGATCGACGCCCGGAAGCGCGCCGCCTGGTTCCGCCAAACCGATCGCAACAGAGACGGCCGCATCCAGCCGGCCGAACGGGCCAAAAACCTGCGCGACCGCCCCAAGCCCTGACACCCAACGTTGGATGTAACGGTCCCCGTGGGACCTGACACCGGTCGGGCGACGGAGATGACAGCCCGCCGCCTGACCGGAATGGACTCGCGCTGCTGATCCGGCTGGTGAGCCGATGAGCGACGCCCGAATGTCCGGATACCGAGGCGACCCTATGTTCTGGGCCCGCATCCACCGGTGCCGATTGATGAAGCCGACTCGACAGGTTGATTCCGGCTCCTGCCGGACTCGTGGCCGCCGCATGCCGGCTCCGGCCGTGTTTCTGATCCTCGCCGTACTCCCCGTTTCCGTTGCCGGCGCCCAACGGGGGTGGGCGAGGAGGCCGCACCATCGCCAGATAGACCTCGACGCGCCCGTCGCGAACGGGTTCGTTCTCCTGGTCGGTACGTATGTCGCTCCGCCGTATCGCGTGGAGGTCCGCGGCGAAGAGATCGTACTAAACGGGCATCCGATTCGGCCGGGCGCGATCCTCTTCTCCAATTCGCCGGGCCGGGACGCCGACCCCTCATTTCCGCGCGGGCCGGCCACGCCACACACCATGGCGGGCCTCCTCGCCCGCCGCCTCCAGGGCAATGGCCTCGTCCTGACCTTCGATGACGGCAGCCTGCTGATGCTGCGCTGGCCCACATCACTGCACGTCCTCGACATCCTGCTCTCCGCGGCGGGGGAGCAGGAGAAATCCGAAGAGCTGGCCGCTGTCCTGCCTGGCTCGCCCGAGCAGTGGGGGCGAGTCCTCTCCTCATTCGACGCGCCGCCGGATCTCGCCCAGCGCGTTGAGTCGCTGTCGCTGACGTCTGACCGGGGCGAGCCGATGATGTCGCGGCAGACGACGCGGCGGGGAGACGACGGGGAGTGGGTCCGCGTCGCGGCATACGCGACCATGCCCCTGTGCGTCGCGGCGGCCGTCGTGGGGATCGGCATGTTGATCAAGTCCCGCTCCACGACTACCGCGCCGCCCGAAGGCTGGCGGCACGTGGACAGCACCGGCCGGCGTGCCCGTCTCGTCTGGCGCCTCGTTCTGCTGCTGTGGGTACTCAACGGGCTCGATCTCGTCTGCACGCTGCTCGCCCGGGACATGGGCGGCGGCTTCGTCGAGATGAACCCCGTCGGGCGCTTGCTGCTCGATTCGTCCCTTGCGCTGACCTTTTTCAAGGTCGGCTTCCTCCTGCTGGGCAGCGTGCTGCTTATGCGCCTCCGCCGATACCGCGGCGCGGAGGTCGCCGCCTGGTGGACCTGCCTCGTCTATGCCGTGCTGGCTTTCCGCTGGGCCACCTACACGTCCCTGCTGCTCGGCTGAGCGGGCACCGCCCCGGGCCCTACGCGTGCGCCATCTTCCGCAGCCGGCGCTTGAGCACGTGAATCTGGTGCCGCGTCTCCGCCAGCCGGCCGTGGTCGCCGGCCGCCTTGGCCTCCTCGCGCCGCGCCTTGAGCCTGCGGATGGTCGCTTTGATCCTCGGCTTCTCGGCCCCCACGGCCTCGTGATGCACGTGGATGTTCAGCGCCGTGCACAGCCCGGGCAAGAGCTGCTCCTTGTGCATCGTGCTATAGCCCTTCAGGGCGTCGTGGTCGATGCCCTTCGCCACGTCGCGAAGCTCGGCGACCTTCATCGCGTGCAACTGCTCGTAGGTGTACTCGGCCATCGATTCTCCTTTCCGCCGCGCGGCACGCGACCCTACCGCAGCTTCGTCGCGTCCTCGAGCAGCTTGAACCCCAGCGGCGTCTGCGTGATGATCAGCAGGTTGCGGTGCAGTCGGACCGAGCCTTTCCCGCCGGCGTCGGTCCACATGTCGCGCCCGATGGCGTCCTTGATGATCTCGATCAGGTCGTCGCGGACCTTCTGCCGCTTCTCGGCCATCGAGGGCTCGTCGTCATCGTCTTCGTCATCCTCCCACTGAGTCCAACTTCTGTCGTCGTCGTCGCTGTCGCTCCGATCGTCAGGATTGAGCTCCATGCGCGGGCCCTTGAAGTTCGGCACGACGAACAGCAGCGAGCCCACGTCGAAGGTCCGCGTCTCGAGTTCCTGGTTCAGCGCGTCGCCCGTCGAGATGTGCACCACGCCGTCGTCGATGATCCAGTACACGCTGCCCAGCCGGCTCGGCGACGCCACGAGCTGCTTGACCACCAGGTCCAGCGCCCGCGCGTACGACACGTTGCGGATCTTCAGCGTCACCGGCGTCTGCTTATCGACGCCCACCAGCGCCAGCGCCTTCCAGTTCACGTGGAAGCTCACCCCCGTCAGCTCCCGGAACAGGTTGATCACGTCCGTCAGCGGGATCTCCTCAAAATCGAACCCGCCCGACGTCGCCCGCGGCGCCGTCCCCGTCGCCGCCCGCGCCTGGCGATACAGCAGCAGCAGCGCCGAGCGAGTCGTCACGTTCACCGTCTTCTTGTCGGCGTACCACACGGGCTTCCCGCCGACCGGCTTCAGCGCGGCCATCGTCCGGTCCATCAGTCCCGCCAGCGTGGACCGCTCCGCCCGGAACGACACCCGGTCGGTCCTGGCGATGCCCACCCTCGCCAGCTCCGCCCAATCGACGAGGAACCGAACGCCCGCCAGCTTCTCGTAGCGGGCGAGGGCGTCGATCAGCGTGGCGCTGATGTTGAAGTCGGTGACGACCCGCTTCATGGCCTGCCGGGGGTCTCGCCTCTCGGCCGCGGCGGCGCGACCGGGCGCGCCGGGACCCGTCAGCGAAAGCAGCAGGGCGGGGGCGATGCAAACGGTCAGCAGCTTGTTCATGGCTTGTCTCCCCAATCGGCGGCGTGTTGCACGGAGGATGCCAGGCGGAACGGCCGAGGGATCGATGAATTCGCGGGCGCCGGACATATCGCCTCCACGCGACCTATTATACGCGCTGCGGTTGCCCGCGGCCAGTCGGCAGTTGCGGGTCGCGCGTCTCCGGCCGTGGCTTCCGGTGCCGGTCCTCGCCGCATCGGGTGCGTCTCGTTTGGTTCGAGCCCTCCCGCTGGCCGGCAGGTTCCGTGCTCCTGATCCTGGGCTTGCCGACGGGCGGACTTCGGATTTCCGCCGCGGCTCCTGGCTGTCGCATTCGCGATTCGCGGTTACCAAGGTCGCCATCTCCTGCCATCGGGTGCCGTCCACTGCCTTCCTCTGCCGTCCATTTCTCTCCGTTGCCGTCCAAATCCCTCCATTGCCGTCTACTGCCTTCTTCTGCCAAGCCAGTTTTCGCTCTAAGCTATTATGCTGCAAGTATTTGCGGTGTTTTCGCCCTCCGAAATTGTCCAACGTTAGGGGTGGGAAGGGGAAAGCGACGATTTACAGAAGGCCAGAGGCCAGAGGCCTGTGGCCTGAGGAACGGCCGCGTGCCATGGCGCAGTCCTGTGCTTGTCGAAGGACGATGGCGGGCAAAGCCGTTCGGTCGTCCCAATCGTCAATCGGCAATCGACCATGGCCCGTATTCGCCTGTCAATGAACCCCGCGCCCCTCAACGGGCGGAGAATATCTCACAACTATATAACCCAAGTATGCGATTTCAAGCACAAAATCCCCCGGCCGCAGAAGAATCTTGGTCCACAGCTTCAACGCAGAGCGATTGTTCGGGCGATTGTCCGGGGGGGGCATCCCTACGGGAGGGTCGCCCCTACGGGACCGTCGTCCCTCAGGGGAACGCCGAGAGCGCAGAGCGGATGCTGCCCTGTTCACTTCGGCGTTCGGAGTTCCTTGTTCGACATTCGATATTCCCGGCCCCCGGCCGGAAGAAAACCTTCGAGGCGATAGCGGAGTGAACGGGACGCGGGGTGCCGTGGTTTGGCCGGCAGGCCAACCACGTCCGCGTCGGCTCTGACCCCGGCAGGGGTCGCCCCATTCCAGACCGGCGTGGCCCTGTCCTGCGTAGCCTTGGCGAAGCGGGAAACGCCGGGGACGGGGCGGTCCCCAATGGGTCGGAACCCGGGCAGGGGTGACGCGATGGGCCGCGCCGACCGCGCCCAGAATCGCTTCACCCCTGCCGGGGTTCGCGGGTTGGTTGGGTTCGCTTCGCCGGGGTTCCCACCCCGGCCTGGAATCGTATGGCCGCCGCGCGGGCGGCGGGGCGTCAGCAGCCTCCCGCCCGTGCGTGCCGATGTGGAACGACGAGGCGCTGCGGTCCATGGTCGATTCCGCGTCCATCATTCAATCGTGGGGCGTCCCCGGATTTCCCCGCTGGTCACGGTGGGCAGCCAGTCGGGCGGGACGCGGCAAACGCCCAACGTAAGATGGGGCTCTTGGAGGAACTGCGTCAGAGGTGTGAAGAAGACTGACTCATCCGCGGACCACGATGTGGGGCGCATCAGGTGAACCTCGCGCGACGACCAAAGAGAGAGCATCGAGACGTCGATCCTTCGCCGGCGCCTGGCGTTCAGGTCCACGAGTACGCCGGGCGATATGCGGCCGAATGCATGAGTGAGTACGGCGAAGGAGCCGTTTGGCGACAGGGATACGAAGTCCAGCTCCTCGGGGATTATGAGCAGCGTCGCCTCCTCGCGCTTGCTCACGTCGAAACGGCACAAGCGCTTGCCCTCGGTGCCAAGGTCCACCAGCCGGAAGGCGCACGTCCCGTTCGGGTGCCACGCGGGCAGGATGTCCCCGATAAGCGGCAAGGTCTCGCGACTTGCGAGGTCCATGAAGGAAATCCTCCCGGCATCATCGACGACGAAGGCCTTGGCATAGTCCGGCGACAATCGGTAGTTCCGGAATCGTCTGACCGTCGTGACGTACTCGGGGGCCCCGCCCGGGATCTGCACACGCAGCAGGTGGATCGGCTCGGGCTCGCGTGGCTCATGGCACGCCCGGACGGCGCCGCCGGAGACCACCAGGATATCATCCGCCGCCCAACCGCATCCCGACCATTCGACTCCGGCGATGTCAGGGAAGTCAACGGCGATGGGCTGTGTCCGCCCGGTCTTGAGATCGTGGACCTTTAGTACAGGAGGCGCCGGAGACGGCCGCGTCGTAGAGGCAGCGGGCTTGGTTGTGTGTGACTCAGTCCAGCAGACCGCTCGTTCGTTCGGGGACAGACAACGGAAGGGATCCGCCCGGATTTGCGGGGCCCGGGCAAGCTCGACCTCCCGCCGCGTTTGGGAATCGAAAAGATACAGCCGGTCCCCTTCTTTGAGCCGAACTCTCCGCACGGCGTGCCGGTTTGATACATCAAGTGTGGTGGGGGAGCCGGGATGCTCAGGCAACGTGGTAAGCTTCCACTCACCTGGCCCTAAGCGCCTGATAAGGTGCTGGAGCTTTCGCCCGTCGTCACTCTCGTGGCCGAACCAACTCACGCCGTGGCTGCCGTCCGGAGACCAGACGAACGGAAGAGCCCTCCATGCGTCGCGGTGGTGCGGCAGGGAGTGCGGCGTGATTGAGGAGGCGGGCAGAAGATACACGCCCCCCACGAGCACGGCGATCATGCATGCCGCGATGCCCTGGCGGGCGTAGCTGATTTGCGGCCGCCTCCACCAGATCCATGCCGTATGGAGGTACAGGGCCGCGGTCGCCGCGCAGACCATATCCAGACGACGCAGGGGAATGCCGCCCGCGAGGTGCATGAGCGGCAGGATCGCGAACACATGTCCTACGAAGCACCGTTCGGGCAGAAGCTTCATCGCGGGCGCGGGCAGCGCAAGCATCGCGGTGAACGACACGACCAGCAGCGTGATCAACGCTGGCGCAAGGAGCCACCAGATGGCGTGACCGCGCGCGAGCGCGGGAAGTACGGCTACGTAGATTCCGCTGAGAACGAGTGCGACGGCGACGGCCCCGGTGAGCCATCTCGGGTCCTGGAAGCGATCCAGCAGGCGACGGATGCGGTCGGAAACAGGAAGGTCGGGGCGGCGGGCCAGAACAGCAGGGATCACCTTTTCGAAGACCGGGCGGCAAGCAGGCAGGCGGATTCGTGCGCGCCGCTCGGCCGCCCGGAGCAGGACGGGGGCGGCTCCCGGTGCTCCCTTCTGGATTGTGGTGAGTTCGTCCCACCGTAGATACCGCCGGCCCTTTCTGATGCCCTCGGTCGTCAGTTCGACTGCGGGGAGACACCAGCGGCTCAGGCAGGCCCAAACGAGCGGAGGTACGAGCAGGAGGGGCGGAAGCAGAAGCAGCGGGATCACGCCCAAGCCTGACACAAACGGGAGATAGGTCGCTACCGTCAGGGCGACAACGAGAAGGGGCAGATCGACGGGCAGTTGCTTCGACAATTCGATGCGCTGCGCGTCGATTGCAGCGGCCGCAATGCCGTCCGCCCCGGAAGCGCCCGGCTCCGCAGATGCCTGTCCCGGCCTGCCCATGCCCGCATATTCGTGTTCCAGCACAGCCCGGTCAACGGCAAAGAGGAGCGCGAGACAAAGGCGCGGGAGGCCCTGAAAGGGCTTGTTTCGCCCGGCCGCTGCGCCCGCGCCGCATTCACGCGTTTCCTCGGCCTAGCCACGGCCATTCCGGGCGGGTGCCTTCACGGGATCGACCGACCCACCGACCTGCGCGATAGCCCCGGCTGGCGGCGCGGCGCCGGGCGGACTATCCTTGGGGGGCGAATAGCCTTCCGCCGCCCCCAGATGGAGCCCTTCCATGCCCGACGACCGACCGAACATTCTGCTGTTCTACACCGACCAGCATCGCCTGTCCGCCCTGGGCTGCTACGGCGACACCTCGTGCCGCACGCCAAATCTCGACCGGCTGGCCGAAGAGGGCGTCCGCTTCGAGACGATGTACACGAGCTGCCCGGTGTGCAGCCCGGCCCGCGCGACCGTCATGACCGGCTGGCACATCCACACCCACGGCGTCGTCGCCAACGTCCGCGATATCGGCTGCAACGTGATGGAACTGCCCGACGGCGATCACCTGCTCAGCCGTCGGCTCGCGGCGGCCGGCTACCGCTGCGGATACACCGGCAAGTGGCACATCGGCGGGGCGCCCTGGGACGAGGGCTTCGGCGTCGAGCACTATGGCATCGACCGGCTGCCGGTCGCTCTGCCGACGACGCGCGGGTTCGAGGGGCAGGACTTCCCCGGGCACGGCGGCGGGGGGTTCGGCTACGACGAGTACAAGCGGTACCTCGCCGAGCACGGCTGGGAGCACAAGGTGCGGCCGCCGGAGCGCGAAGGCGTCCGCTGCATGGGATATGGCATTCTGGAGGGCCCGACGGAATCGACGGTCGGGCACTTCCTGGCGGAGCACACGATCGAACTGATTGACCGGTTCGCCGAGGCCGGCGATCCGTTCTTCATCTGGCACAACAACTGGGGCCCGCACAGCCCGTACTTCGTCCCGCAGGACTGGTACGACATGTACCGCGACGTGGAGATTCCGCCGTGGCCGACGTACGAGTGGCGGCCGGACCGGGCGGGCATGCCCAGCGGCGTCAAGCAGCACCCGCAGGCGGACACGCTCGGCTGGGACGAATGGGCGGAGGGCATTCGGCACTATTACGCGTTCGCGTCGATGCTGGATTACGAGATCGGCCGCGTGATCGAGCACCTGGCGGCGAAGGGACTCGCGGGCAACACGGTGGTGATCTTCACGAGCGACCACGGCGAGACGCTCGGCAGCCACGGCGGGCTGACGGACAAGGGGTGGCACCACTTCGAGGAGATTCAGCGTGTGGGGCTGCTGGTGCGCGACCCGCGCGGGTTCGGCACGGTCGGGGCGGCGCCGGGCACGGTCGAGCGGCGGTGGGCGTCGGCCGTCGATCTGTATCCGACGATCTGCGATCTGGCGAGCGCGAAGTTCGACGCGGACGCGGTGCACGGGCGGTCGCTGCTCCCGCTGCTGCGCGGCGAGGACGTGGATTGGCGCGATACGGCGTTCGTTGAATTCTGCGGCGTCAACTCGCTGGCGACGACGACGATCACGTGCCGGCACGGGGCGCTCAAGTACGGCTGGAACGGCAACACGACGGATGAGCTGTACGATCTGGCGGCCGACCCGGACGAAACGCGCAACCTGATTGACGACCCGGCCTATGCGGCCGCGGCCGACGACATGCGGCGGCGGATCTACACGTTCATGCGTCAGTCGCGGCACCGGGCGGCCGGGATGTTCAGCAACACGCGGCTGGGATGGTGGGGCGCTCGGAGCTTCGGGAAGACACCCGACCCGCTGAACCCGGAGGATTGGCTCGTCCCGCTGCGTTGGAAGTAGGACGGAACGCCGAGGGCGCTGAGACGCCGAGCATTGAGACCCAGATTTGGGATCTGAGACGGCCGCGGAAGAAACTCTTTCTTGCTCCAGGTACCTTTTGGGGTGGGCGCGGTTTGACTCCGTGGACGATAAACCGTAGGGTGAGACTATCGATCGACCTTACCCCCGGCGGAAAAGAGCGCATACGGTGTTGCGGCGACAAGCGATTTTGACGGGTGTTCTCGCGCTATTCTTCGTCGTCCCGTCGCTCGCGCAGACGCCCGGCGCGGCCCCCGCCTCCCGCCAGGATAGGTGGCTGGGAATCTGGGCCGAGCAGCTCTCCGACGCCGCCACCTCGCCCAAGACCAAGCAGCAGGCGGCCGAGCTGCTCCTCGACCAGGCCAGCGCCCCGGCCAACAAGATCCTCCGCGACTTCCTTGCCGCCAAGAACGGGCAGCCCGCCAAGGTCGCCATCGCCGAGGCCATCGCCAAGGCCGGCGGCACGCGGCGCGAGTTCATCGAGCCGCTGATGGCGCTGATGACCGGCCCGGATGCGACGATCCGGGCGGCCGCCGGGCGGGCGCTCGTCACCTACAAAGACGACGGCGTCATCGAGTCGCTGATCGAGGTGCTCCTCGATTCGCGCCGCGAGACGCCGGTGCGGCTCGACGTGATGGCGGCCGTGCGGCACTTACTCAACAAGCGGGTGGTCGATGCGCTCGTGCGGCTGCTGCGCGACAAGGACGCGACGATCAGCCAGGCGGCGCTGGAGGCGCTGCCGAAGCTGACGAACATTTACGGGTACGACGCGGCGCAGTGGGAGCGATGGTGGCGGGCAAACCGGGACAAGCCGCTGCCGGAGCTGCTGGCGGGCTGGGCGGAGAACCTGGCCAAGCGAAACCGGGAGTTGGAAGACGAGAACGCGCGGCTGCGGCGGCGGCTGGGCGAGGCCGTCCGCGACGCCTACGAGCGGGTGCCGCCGGCCGGCAAGAGCGCGTTCGTCTTGTCGCTGCTGGGCGACGAGATCGCCGACGTGCAGCTCGTGGGGCTGGAGCTGCTGGGGCGGTCGGCGCCCGAGCAGGTGTCGGATGAGGTCAAAGAGAAGGTCCGCGAGTTGATCGCGGCGGGCGATGCGCGGTTGCGGGCGGCGGCGGCGCTGGCGGCGGCGAACCTCGGCGACGAGCCGGCGGTCGCGCTGCTTGTCGAGCGGCTGAATGCCGAGGCGACGCCGACCGTGCGCGAGGCCGTGCTGCGGGCGGTGGGGCAGCTGCGGGCGGCCCCGGCGATTCCGGCCGTGCTGAAGGACTTGGCGTCGGCGGATGACGGCGTGGCGACGGCCGCGGCGGTCGCGCTCGAGAAGATCGCGGCGAAGCATCCGCTGGAGGGGGCGGTCAGCGACGAGGCGGTCCGGGCACTGCTCGACCGGTACGCGTCGGTGTCGGCGGCGCCGTCGCGGACGGGCGACGGCGTGGCGCTGGCCGAGGCGCTGCTGCGGACGATGGGGGCGATCGGTTCGGAGAAGTTCGCGCCCGTGGTGCGTTCGGCGCTGAAGGACCCGGCGGCGGTGGTCCGCCTGTCGGCCGTCAACAGCCTGGGGCGGCTGGGCAACGGCAAGGCGGCCGAGGCGCTCGTCCCGCTGCTGGGCGATGCCGACCCCGGCATCCGCCGGGCGGCCCTGACGGTGATCGGCTCGCTGGGCGGAGCGGAGTCGCTGGAGGCGATTCTGGCGCGGACGCAGCCGGCGGCCGAGCCCGACGCGGCCGTGCGGCAGCAGGCGTGGGGCGTGGCGATGGACGTGCTGAAGGACGCCGACGCCGACGCGCACTGGGCGGCGGTGAATGCGCTGCGCGGGCGGGAGAACGCGCTGGAGTGGCGGCTGCGGATTCTGGACCTGCTGCTGGCGCGGCTGAAGACGGACGGGGACAAGCGCCTGCCGGAGGCGCATCGGCGGATGGGGGCGGCGCTGATGCAGGCCGACCGCCCGACCGAGGCGGCGGAGCACTTCAGGCAGGCTCACGCGATGCTTGTCGAGGCGAACCACCCCGACGCGGCGGCAGTCTGGCTCGAGCGGATCGACGCGCTGCTGGCGGCGGATGCGGCGGCGGCCGTCAAGCTGATGGCCGGGCAGGAAGATGAGGCCGCGTTCGCGAAAGCGTTCGAGAAGACCAACGCCCGGCTCAGCAGGCTGAAGAACGATCAGCAGTGGGAGGGGCTGATCGCGCTGACGCAGGCGACGATGGACGACCTGGCGCCGCGCCTGACGGCCGAGCAGCTCGCGGAACTCAGGAAGCTCCAGACGGAAGCGCGCGAGCAACAGCGGGCGGCCGTGCGCAAGCGGGCGGCCAAGTTGGCGGGCGACCTGGCGGCGGGCGACGCGGCCGCGCGGCAGGCTGCAGGGACGGCGATTCGCGAGTTGGGCCCGCCGGCCGTGCGTCCGTTGCTGGAGGCGCTGCGGACGGTGGTGGACGGGGAGCAGGCGAATCCGGAGGGGGAGAATGCGATCGTCGAGTTGCTGGGAGAGATCGCGCCGGAACTAAAGGAATACGACCTGTCGGCCGAGGCGGAGGCCCGCTTGGCGCGGATCGACCAGTGGCTTGAGCAGCTTCAGTGACGGCCGGGGGCGCTTTCCGACGGCGGCCGCGATGAGTTCCACGTCTAAGCATCCTTGCCGCAGCGGGTTATACTCAATCCCCGCCCCGTTTCGGCACGATAAACCTATGGGTCCGGCGCGTTCACGAATTCATAGGAATCGGCGTGATATCGGACGCCGGGCGGCGTTAAATGAGAAGAGAAGGTCGTGCGCTATGCGTGTGCGCGGGCCTGCGAAATCGGGATGGCGGGCATGGCCAAGAACGAGATTTTCGAGACGACGGTTCAGCACTTCCTGGGCCCGATCATGCCGTTCATGGAAGACCCGTCCGTCTCGGAGATCATGATCAACAACCCCCACGAGGTGTACGTCGAGCGCGAGGGGAAGCTCACGCGAACGGACGCCAGTTTCGGCGACGACGAGACGCTGCTGGCGGCCGTCAACAACGTGCTGCAATACACCGGCAAGCGCCTCACGCCGGAGCATCCGCTCATCGACTCGCGTCTGCCGGACGGCAGCCGGGTGCATGTGATTCTGCCCCCGCTGTCGCGGTCGGGCATCTGCATGACCATCCGGAAGTTCTCGCGGGTGATGTTCAACGCGGAGCATCTGGTGGAGTTGGGCAGCTGGACGCGGCAGGCGATGGAATACGTGCGGCTGTGCGTGTTGGCCGAGAAGAACATCCTCGTCGCCGGCGGCACTTCGAGCGGCAAGACCTGCCTGCTCAACGTGCTGAGCGGGTTCATTCCGCATCACCAGCGGATCGTGACCATCGAGGACTCGGCGGAATTGGAGCTCCAGCAGGATCACGTGATCTCGCTGGAGGCCCGGCAGGCGGACCGCTGGGGGCGCGGCGAGGTGACCATCACGGAGTTGTTCCGCTCGGCACTGCGCCTGCGCCCGGACCGCGTCATCATCGGCGAGGTCCGCGGCGGCGAGGCGCTCGACATGATCCAGGCCATGACCAGCGGGCACGCGGGCAGCATGTCCACGCTGCATTCGAACATGGCGATGGACGCGCTCAACCGCCTTGAGACCTTGGCGATGATGAGCAAGGTGGACCTGCCGCTCCACGCGCTGCGCGCGCAGATTGCGTCGGCGATTGATGTTATAATCCAGGTCACGCGGTTCACCGACGGGCGGCGCGGCCTGACGCAGATTTCGGAAGTGCTGCCGCTGGACGACAACGGCCGCTACCGTTTGGACGAAATGTTCCGGTATGAGCTCGGGGAGGGCGAACAAGCCGATGCCGGCGTGGGGGTGCTGGCCTGGACCGGCGTGAAGTCGGTCTTCGCCGAGGAACCGAAGGTGCGCGTGCTGCGCCCGCAGCAGGAGCTAACGCGCGAGATTTTCGCGATCGGGCAACAGGAGCAGCCGCGATGAGTGCGCACGGCCGCATAGGACGTTTGCACGAGGACCAGCGAGGGCAGACCGCCATCGAATGGGTCCTCATCGTGGTCGTCTTCGGACTGCCCATGGTGTACGTGTTCCGGGCGCTGCTGGGGATTCTGACCGAGCAGTACCGGATGATTTCGTTTATGGAAACGCTGCCGTTCCCGTGAGGAGCCGGCGCGGAACGGCCGGTGTGGCATGACCGGCTTTAGGGTTTGGAACATGCTGAAACGGATCGGACGGAAGCTTCGGGCCCTGCATCGGGATGAACAGGGCGCGGACATGGTTGAGTACATCCTGATCGTCGCGGCGGTGGCCCTGCCGCTGCTGGGCGTCATGATTTGGTTCTGGAAAGACCTGTCGCGATGGGTGGGCGATGCCTGGGAAGTCATCAAAGGCGGCGGCGGCGAGCAGGACCCCAGCGATCTGTGATCGCAGGCGGCGCTGAACTCCGCGGCGACGCGCCCGACGCAGGCGGGAGTTTACCATGCCCGAGTTGCTGGTGAACTTCTGGGCGTTCGGTGCGCTCGCGACGGTGCTGGTCGTCGCGTCCGTCACCGACGTGCGCAACGGCCGGATCTACAACTGGTTGACGTATCCCGCCATCGCCGCCGGGCTCATCGGGCACACGCTGGTCAGCGGCGTGGGGTCTCCCACGGGACACGTGGCGGACTTGGGGCTGATTGGGTCGGCCCTGGGTATGGCGGTGGGCGGCGCGCTGCTCTTGGCGTGGCTGGCGGGCGGCATCGGCGGCGGCGACGCCAAGCTGATGGTGGCCGTCGGGGCGCTGACCGGCTGGCGGTTTACGCTGGAAGCGATGTTCTGGGGCTTCGTGGTGGCGGCGGTGATGGCGGTCGCCGTGATGCTCCACCGGAAGGTCGCCCGCAGGACGCTGGCGAGGATCGGGCGGTTCCTGGTCCTCCTGTTCACGCCGGGCCGCCCGGCGAGCCCGGCGACCGAGGACAGCCCGAAGATTCCCTTCGGGTTGGCGCTGTGCATCGGGTCGGGCGTTGCGCTGGTGCTGGCGCTGTTCCGCTCGCCGGGCGCGGGCAGCCTGATCCTGGGGATTTGACACCATGGACAAAACGCACGCGCAAGGCAGGGGCGGGCAGTGGCGGCTGACCCCGCTGGCGGGGGTGCTGGCGGGGATCGGGCTGCTCATCCTCGCCGCCCTCCTGCCCCCGATGCTCGTCTCGGAATCCGCGATGCGCGGGCACTGGGTTCTGCGGGCCGTCACCTCGCCGCTGTTCACCGTCTGTGCCCTGATCGTTCTGGCCTGCCTGGCCCTGCTCAGCCTGCTGTTGTCCGCGATGTACCGCATGGCCCGCGGCCAACGGCAGCGGAACGGCGGAGCCGCGGGCGGACGCCGCCCCGCCCGCGCCGACGCCGAAGCCGGAACGGCCATGATCGAGTTCGCCATGGTCTTGCCCATCGCGCTGATCCTGGTCCTCATCATGGCGCAGGCCACCATGTTGATGGTCGGCAACCTGTGCGTGCATTACGCGGCCTATTGCGCTGCGCGGACGGCCATCGTCACCGTTCCCGACGGACCGCGGCGGATGTTCCTCGAAGAGGCCCAGCGGTCCGGCGAGGAAGTGCCCAACGTGATGAACGACCATTACTTTTCGGCGGCCGCCGGCGGCTCCGAGAAGGGCGGGCGCATCTGGTGGGCGGCCGTCCTCGGTGTTATGCCCGTCTCGGGCAGCACGCCCCTGATCGGCGAGGCCGACACCAGTTCGCTCCAGCGCGGGCTGGACGATTTCTTCGCCAATTACGGGCGCGACAAGCCCGGCTGGGCGGAGAGCCTGTTCGGTCGGAAGCTGCAATACGCGCAGGACTACACGGCCGTGACGCTCGGCGGCGCGCAGGACGGGCTGGTGTACCGCGACAATGAGGACCTGCACGTGCAGGTGGAGCACACGTATTACCTGTCGGTGCCGTTCGCGGCGCGGCTGTTTTCGCTGTTCGAGGACGGGGTGGAGTTGGGGATCGGCGACGGGGAGTACGGGCTGGTGATTCGGGCGGATTGCTGGCTGACGAACGAGGGCGTGCAGGACTACGTGGAACGGGAGCCGTTCCCGCGCCGAATCCGATAGCCTCACCACAGAGACACAGAGAACTCAGAGGAAGAGGAATTGTGGAAGCAGAATCGACAGGGCGAACCGCGCCGCCGCGGAACAGGTGTTGCCGAGAGCCGTGGCTGTTTGCCTTCTCCTCTCTTTGATCTCTGGGCCTCTGTGGCAGGCCTCTGACGTACGGAAGCAGGATGACGAACGACAAGAGGAAGCCGTCTGACGACGTTGGGCTGCCGGTCGGTACGAAGATCGGCAAGTACGAGGTGCGCGAGCGCCTGGGCATCGGCGGGCAGGCCATCGTGTATAAATGCCACGACCCGCTGCTCGACCGCGACGTGGCCGTCAAGCAGGTGTCTACGCACCTTGCGGCGGATCCGAAGTTCCTCGATCGATTCCGGGGCGAAGCGAAGATCCTCGCGCGCCTCGGCGCCGAGCAGGCCGCGATCGTCACGATCCACGAGTTGGTCGAGGACGAGCACGGGCTGTTCATCGTCATGGAGCACGTCCCCGGGCACACGCTCGAGACCATCCTCAGCAATTCCGACGGCCCCATTGAGCCCAAAGCCGTTCTACAAATCCTCTGGCGCCTTGCCGGGGCGCTGCACGCCGTCCACGCTGCGGGCATCATCCACCGCGACATCAAGCCGGCGAACATCCTCATCGGCGAGGGGTTGCGGCCGAAGATCACCGACTTCGGCGTCGCCGCCAGCATGACGGGCGGGGCGTCGATGCCGCTGGGCACGACCAGGTACATGGCGCCGGAGTTGTTCGAGGGCGGCAAGGCGGACGCGCGCGTGGACGTCTATTCGCTGGGCTTCGTCACGTACGAGATGCTCATCGGGCGGCGGAAGTTCAACGAGATCTTCGCCGACGTGATTCGCGACCCGCACAGCGAAGTGCTCCGCTGGATGAAGTGGCACGGCAACCGGGCCGTTCAGGCGCCCAAGGCCCACGAGGTCAACCCGGCGGTGCCGGCGCAGCTCGGCGAGATCGTCGCCAGAATGATGGCCAAGGACCGCAATCAGCGGCACGCCTCGATGGAGGAGCTCGGACGGGCGATCCGGACGGAATTCTCGCCGCGCGGCCGGGCGAAGGGTGCCGCGGCGGCCGTCGCGATGGCCGCCGGGGCGATGGCCGCCTCCGCGCCGACCCCTCCCGTCGGGCCGCAAGAGGCGGCGGGGTCCGCGCCGGCGGGCGGGCCGCCGGGCCTGGATGCCGAGAATCTCCAGATTCAACCGCCGGACATCCCCCAGCCGGTGGCAGTCGGGGCGGGGGAGCAGGGCGCCGGCGTCCCGGTGCCGGCCCAGGGCCCGGCGACGGCGCCCATCCCGAAGCGAACGCTGTCTCGCCGGACGAAGCTGTTCATCGTGGCGGGCATCGGGGCGGCGGTTCTGGTGGCGGGCGTCGTCATGCTTCTGGTGCGTTCGGGTCGCCAGGAAGAACTCCAGCGGCAGCGGGCGGCGCAGTTCAACGAGGCGAAGACGTCGCTCGAGGCGGCGATGCCGCCGGTGAACGATCGGGCGAAGTTCGCCGAGGCCCTCAAGGGGTACGAACAGGTGCGCGAGCGCTTTGCGAATACGAAGGCGGCCGACCGCGCCTCGGTGATGGCGCCCATCTGCGAGGCGTATCTGGCCGTCATTGACCAGGACTGGGAAACGGCGGCCACGCAGCGCCAGACCGCCCGCCAGCGGATCGACAGCATCCAGGCCAAGTACGCCGAGAAGGGCGGGTGGAGCGCGGACAGCCTCGACGCTTGGGTCAGCGAGAAGCGGCTGCAGATCCAGTCGCTGGAGGACCACCAAACCGACTCGCGCAGGTTCGCCGTGCGCCGGGAACTGGCGCGGATCCTGATGGACGCCGTGGACGAAATCCAGCAGGCGCGGGACGCCCTCGAATCCGGCGCCGTCAGCAGCAAGCTCGTCGAGGTACAGCAGGCGCGCCGGTCGATCGAATCCGCCCGGGAGGTGGGCGACGAGAAAGCCGGGCCGCTGCTCCGCGACGCGGCCGCATCGCTCGTGGCCGCGGAGGACAAGCTGCGGGCCCTCCGCGAGCCGTACGACCCCAACGAACTGAAGGAGCGCCTGAGCGTGGCCAAGCTCGGCGTAGTGGAGCAGGCGGAAAAGATGGCCGCGCTGCTCCGCGACCTCCGCCGCACGCACAAGCAGGGGGAGTTGGTGGCCGCGTACGAGAATCGCGTTCAGGCGGCGGACACGGCCATCAAGGACGAGTTGGCGGAACTGGGACGGCGCGAAGTCGCCATGCGCGTGCGGAAGGAAGAGGGGGCCATCGACCGGTTCAGGCGGAACGCGGTCGAGCAGTTGAAGTCGGCGGAGAAGCTCGCCGAGAAGGGCCAGATCGAAGGCGCGCGGAAGATCGTTGAGGACGCGGGGCGGATCAAGGAAGACCTGTTCGATTACGAGCTTCCGGGGGAGCTTCCGGGCCGGGATCTGGAGAAGCTGAAGGAGTACAAGTCGGCGGCGATGGGCGCGATCGACGCGAACATCCAGCAGACGACGCAGCGGATCGCGGTAGCTGAGGAGAACTGGAAGGACATCCTGGCGTACCGGCGGGCGCTGGAGGCGGTGAGCATTGCGAAGGGGAGGAAGGACTGGGCGGCGGCGCTGCAGTCGCTGCAGAGGGCCCTGGAGCTGGGGCGGCGCGTCAAGCCTGAGGACACGAACAAGCTCACGAAGGAGATGGCGTCGGTGAAGTTGCGGATCGATCTGGACAGGGCGCTCAAGCTCAAGAGCGCCGGCAAGATCACGCAGGCGATCAAGGCCCTGAAGGACTACCTCAACCGCAACCCGAATGACAGCGTCGCCCAGGCCGCCCTGAAGGACGCCGAGGGGCAGGTGCGCTGGGGCCAACTGCTCCAGCAGGCGGACGGCCACCGCGCCGGCGGGCGCTGGCAGCAGGCGCTGACCGCCTACGAACAGGCGAAGCAGATCCGCTTCACGTCCGCCATCGGCGAGCACATCCGCGAGTGCAAGTACCAGATCGGAATGGCCGAGGGCGACAAGCTGTTCGCGCAGGGCAAGCTCGAGGAGGCCGTCGCCGCGTACGAGGGGTTGCGGGCGGTCAAGCCGTCGGCGGGGCCGATCATCAACGATCGGCTGGAGAAGGTGGACCGGCGTCAGCGGTACAACAAGCTCTACACGGCTGCCGTCGAAGCGCAGCGGAAGCGGGCCTGGCTCGACGCCCGGCGGCTGGCGGGGGAGGCGGCGAAGATCTACCCGAACGACGCGGAGCTCTCGGGTCGCGCGGAGGAGGTCGTCCGCCAGGCGAGCTACAGTGAATGGATGGCCAAGGGCAAGTCGCAGATGGCGGCGCAGCAGTACAAGGTGGCCCTGGCGTATTTCAACAACGCCAAGCGGTACGCCCGCGGCGACCGCGAGACGTACGCCGTCGAGGAGCAGATTCAGGCCGCCACGCGCGCCATCGAGGCCGAAGAGAACGGATAGAAGGGCGTGACACCATGAGCGCAATGACCGGGCGGAAGATCGACCCGCGGCGCCGCCGACGACGCGGCGGGCAGGTGTTGGTTCTGCTGCTGCTGGCGATGACGCTGATGGCCGGGCTGGTGTTCTACGTGTACAACGTGGGCCACCACGTCAACCGCGGGGTGGACGTTCAGAACGCCGCCGACGCGTCCGCGGTCGCCGCCGCGGCCTGGATGGCGCGCAGCATGAACGTCGTCGCCATGAACAACGTCGCCAGCGTTCGCGTGATCAACATGGTGCCCGTCCTCGACGCGATTCCGCAGGCGGCGGATATCTCGCTGCGCGAGGCGGTCGCGTGGGAGCAGGGCCTCAGCGACCAACTCGGGCGCGGGCTGCCCACGTCGTATCTTCGAGAGGGCATCGAATCGCTCCGCGACCGCATGATCTACCAGCGCGATATTCTCGCCGAGATCGACACCAGGCTGGGCCTCCACGCCGGCAAACCCATGTCTGCCTTCACCATGTGGGACGCCTCCGAGGACGGCCTGGACGGCACGCTGCCGCACGGGGAGATCTGGAAAACCGCCCAGGTGCTCCAGGACTTCTCGGAGGCCGTGGCTTCCGGGGCGGGCATGCTGGCTCAGAGTGCGGCCGTGCACTTCGGCGAGGACAACGGCATGGACGCGGCGTTCGTGGCCCCCGTCATGCCGGTGCTTCCGGCCGTGCACGGCGAGTGGTCGGATTTCGAGCCGGCCCTCAAGGGCAAGCTGGTTGTGGACAACGACGGGGCGGCGTTCCGGACGTCCGGCGGGCGCGGCGGGGCGATTCCGGACGTGGAGTATCCGCACCGGCTGGGTCCGTGGGCGCGGCTGTTCGAATGGCGCGACTACAAGCAGCGCGTGTTCGGACGGCGTGAGGAGCTTCCGCCGCGCGACCCGCAGCGGGCGATCAAGGTCCGCGCGGGCAGCGGGAACGTTTCGCTGGGTGGTCGGCGAAGCGGCAGCAGCGCCATCCAGACCGGGCGCGGGGCTTCCAGCGGCGAGCGCTGGCGCTTCATCCGCACCGGGGCGGAGGTCTATGGCTACGAGACGTACGGCCCGTACCACTGGGCGTGGCGCGGGCGGCACAAAGGGATCGACATCGCCGAGTTCGCGCGCGAGGAGATCGTCGACGTGACCTTCGCCCAGCGGTGGCGCGAGCTGTCGGACGATAAGCTCGGCTACATGTTCAACCCGCCGGGGAAGCTCAAGCAGATTCACGACCCCGAGTGGCACACCGATTACCCCGAATGCAGGCAGATGGCCGAGGAGGTCGTCGACGTGCCGCAGCCCGACGGCAGCGTCAAGCAGCAGAAGAAGCACGACGTTGAGCGCACGATGTTCTACCTCGTCGAGATCGTCTCGTCCGTGCCCGAAAGCTCGCCCGGCTGGCTGCGCAGCGGCACGTACCGCACGAACGGCGACGAGCCGATCGCCATCTGGGTGCGCGGCTGGGAGGACCCGGCCGACTGGGAGGAAAACGGCGTGCTGCGCGCGGGCAGCTACGTCTGGAAAGACACCTTCACCTACGAGACCACCGAGGATCCGGACATCGGCATCCAGTACAACCCGTCGAACCCGGACGACTTCCGGACGGTGTACGTCGTGCAGTGGTACGTGTTCGGCGGCATCGACGTGGGCGAGAAGAAGGACGTGCGGAACCCGTTCAACTGGGCGTCGAGCAGCGACCCGCCCGTGCCGATCGTTTTCGACGAGTCGGTCCGCGCGAATTACGCGCCGCACCCGGACTTCGTCAGCGAGTTCGGCGAGGAGTTGGGCACCGCCCCCGGCACGCGGCGGACGGACTTCGCGATGATGGGTGTTGCACGCCTGGAGGCGCATGCCCCGGTCTGGCCGACGCGGTTCTCCAACGCGAATCCGACGGACTCGATTATCAAGGTCGCTCAGGCGAAGGTGTTCAACAACCGCAGTTGGGACCTCTGGACCCAGGACTGGCAGGCGCAACTGACCCGCATCCGCGGCTGGGACGAATGGGTGGACCGCCTGCACCTCGGCGCCTCGCAGGCCGAGGCCACGGGTGGGCTCGTTCTGCCCGAGGAGGTCGAGCGGATCCGCGACTACATGTGGAATCTCGGCGGCCCCATGGCCGAGGACTACCTCACGCACTAGAGCGGGAGGGAGCAGGACATGACGCGATATAGACGGAACCGGGCGGTCTGGCTTCGCCGGCGGCGGGGAACGGCGCTGATCGAGTTCGCGATGGCCGTGCCGTTCATCGCCCTGGTCATCGCGGCGACCTTCTTCTTCGGCTGGTCGATGGTTAACCAGCAGCACCTGAAGGTCGCCGATCGTTACACGGCCTGGCGCTATGTTCGCGGGGCGGGCAACCCGAGTGAGGGCGAACTCAACGACACGCTGCTCGACGGCAACGCCGGAACGGTCAGCATCGCCCGCACGCGGGCCGACGAGCGAACCGTCAGCGACTTCATCGCCCAGGCCGGGCAGGAGAGCGCCCTGGCCGAGGTGTACGCCGAGCACATCGTCGCTGACGGCGCGCCCCGCAGCCGGGCGGCGCGCGTGTCGGCCGATTTCCCTTCGGAACTGGGCTACGCGGCCGCGCTGGAGGAACCCATGACCGCGCGTCACGGCCGCGAGGGACGCGAGTGGCGAAGGCGCCAGGTCGATTGCGAGAGGGAACTCACCGCCGACTTCCTCTACTCGCTCGACGATTCGCTGATGAGCCTGTCGGGGCCGGTATCCCGCCTTGGCCGGCGCCTCACCGAGATGTATACTCGACGGTGGTAGGGGCCCGCGAACATCCCCGACCTACCGTTGACCGCGGCGGCAGCCCGCCGCCGCCGGCCCGCTCCCGTCGCCGCATGCTTGTCCGGCACGCGCTGTACGTCGCCTTCGTGGTGGCGGGCGTGTTCGCGGCCTGGCAGGCCCGGCGGCTGTGGCTGAGCCCAGCCGACGAGACCCGTGCCGTTCAGCCGGGCGACCTGGAGGAGTGGCGGTACGGTGGCGAGACGCCGCCCCGGGCGTCGGCGTCGGTGCACGGCGGCATCCTCGCGCAGATCGGCGCCGAGCCGCTCGAGGGCGACCCCGGCGGCATCGCGCCGCCGCCCGGCGCGATCCGAGGGATCGGCGTCCGCCGGACGATGGGCGGTGCGCCAGACAGAGACGGCCGGCGGGGCGCGGCCGCGTGGGTGGTTGAGCAGGCCGGCTACCAGTGCCCCGGCGGCGTCGAAGCTGCGGCCGCCCATTACGTCGAGCGTCTGGGCGAGCGCGGACACCGCCTGGTGGCCGACCGCGCAGCGGCGTCGGGTCGGCAGTTGCTGTTCCAGGCGCCGGGCGGCGAGCGGGCGTACGTCCGCTTGCGTAAGCTCGACGAACAGAGGAAGATGGTTCGAGTGACTCTCTCGCTGATTCGCCCGTCGGACTGACGGCGGCGAAGAAGGAGCCGCGACATGGCAGAGCAGGCCCCCGAGATACGCAACAAGAAGCTCCTGCTGATCTCCGTGGCGCTGGCGGTCCTGGTGGTGGTGATCTACAACGTTCACATCGGCCAGGTGCGCCGGGCGGCGCAGGGCGATACGGTCTTCCTGGTGCAATTCCGCCACGACCTGCCGGCGGGCACGAAGCTGAGCGGTCAGAACACGAGGCTCAAGGAGGTCCCCGACTGGCTGCTGGAGGGGCTCGGCGACGTGGTCGCCGTCAACGGCGACAACGAGTTCAACGACAAGTACCGGAAGGACCCGCTCGTCATGGACGTGCGGACGAACCAGTACCTTCGCCATGCCCACATCGTGCCGGAAGAGGCGGATTCCCCCGCCAAGCGCATCCGCCTCGGCATGGTCGCCCACCCGCTGTTGATCGATCCCGCCTACGCGCCGGGCGAACTGCTGCGTCCCGGCGACTACGTGAACGTGGTCGGTGAGTTCGAGTTCGGCCGGCTGGGCCGGAAGTTCTACCCCATCATCAAGAGCGTCCGCGTGCTAACCGTCGGCGGGCGCAGCGCGACCGATCCCATGGGCACGGGCAGCTTCGAGCGCGATACCGGCGTGCGGTCGTTCCGCGGGATTCAGGTCGAGGTCTCGCCGGAGGTCTCCCTGAAGCTGCACGACCTCACCGCGCGGATGACCAGCCCGACGGTCCGCGTGCAGACGCTCAGCGCCCGCCTGGCGGAGGAAGGGGCCAAGCGCCCCGACAGCCCGCAGATCGACGAGCGGCTCGAAACGCTCGCCGTCGAACACGGGCTGCTGCCGAGGCCCAGGCAGGGCACCTGAGGCCCCGGCGGCCGGAGACGCGACTTGGAGATCTGGGTCTACAATCAGTACACCGACCAGCGCGACGTCGTCAAGGCCGACGATGACCAGGTGACGATCGGTCGGGACGAGACGAACGACGTGCCGCTGCACAGCCCGTTCGTCTCGCGCGAGCACGCGCGGATCCTTAAGGAAGGGGGCACGTATTTTGTCGAATCGCTGGGGATGAACGGGACGATGGTCGCCAACCGGCTGGTGCCATTCAAGGAGCGGCGCAAGCTGGAGTATGGCGACGAGATCCGCATCGGCGAGTTCAGCCTGTACATGATGGAGCCGGCCGCGAGGCGCGTGGGCGGCGTCCGCGGCGGGCCCACGCCGCGGAAGCGGGTCATCGAGCTCGAGGAGCGGATGCACCTGGAACTGCTCGACCGGCTGAACCTCCGCGTCGCAAGTCAACTGGGGTCGGCCGACGACCAGTACGTCGCCCTGATCAAGCGGCACCTGGCGGAGATCATCGAGGGCCACCAGGATGAGGTGGACGACGAGATGGCCGAGCACCTCATCCGGGAGTTCCTGTGGCGGTGCGTGGTGACGGAACTGTCTCGCCGGGCGGCGGGCAAGCTGATGTACAGCTACGGCTTCGAGGGCACCGATTTGCTCGAAGCCCGCCACGAGGAGACCATCGGGCGGATCATCAGCGACGTGGTCAGCTATTACCCGCTGCGCCTGCGCCCGCACACGCTGAAGGGAGACGTGGCCGCGCTGGAAGCGGAGTGGCCCGGTGAGATCAAGAAGATCATGCCCAAGGTCACGCCGGCGCTTCGCGACTACCTCGTGCGGCGGATGCTGTCGAAGGAGATCGAGGACATCGTTCTGGGCTACGGTCCCCTGCAGGATCTGCTGGAGATGCCGAACATCAACGAGATCATGGTGGTCGGCAAGGACAAGATCTACATCGAGAAGGAGGGCGTCATCCAGAACACGGGGCGGAGCTTCTTCTCCGACGAGGTGGTGGTGAGCGTCATCGAGCGGATCATCACGCCGGTGGGGCGGCGGATCGACCGTTCCACGCCGCTGGTGGACGCCCGCCTGCCGGACGGTTCGCGCGTCAACGCCATCATCAACCCCCTCAGCCTCTCGGGGCCCACGCTGACCATCCGCAAGTTCGCCCGCATCCCGTTCACCATCGACGACCTCATCGAGCGAGATACCATCACCGAGCAGGCGGCCGACTTCCTCCGCGCCTGCATCCTCGGGCGACAGAACCTCATCATCTCCGGCGGCACCGGCAGCGGGAAGACCACCACCCTCAACGTGCTGAGCAACTTCATTCCGCACGAGGAGCGAATCGTCACCATCGAGGACTCCGCCGAACTGCAACTGCCGCAGGAACACCTGTGCCGGCTGGAGACGCGCCCGCCCAATATCGAAGGCAAGGGCGCCTACGCCATTCGGGACCTCGTCCGCAACGCCTTGCGCATGCGCCCCGACCGGCTCATCGTCGGCGAAGTCCGCGGGCCCGAAGCCCTCGACATGCTCCAGGCCATGAACACCGGTCACGACGGGTCGCTGACCACCATCCACGCCAACAGCCCGACCGACACCATGATGCGCCTGGAGACGATGGTGCTGATGGCCGTGGAGATGCCCGTTCGGGCGATTCGCGAGCAGATCGTGGCCGCCCTCAACCTCATCGTCCAGATCGCGCGCGTGCCGGACGGGCGGCGGCGGATCACGCACGTCTCGGAGATCATCGACATCGACCCGGAGACTTCGCGGATCGTCACCGAGGACGTCTTCGTCCTGCGCGCGATCTACGGGGAGGAGAGCCAGGAGGCACGGCTTCGGCATACCGGCTACATCCCCTCATTCGCCGAAGCGCTCATCCGGAACGGGTTCCTCGGCGTGGAGGCGTTCACGTGATTCCCCCGGCCCAGGTTCCGACGATCAACCCGGTTACGCAGATGGTCAGCAGCGCGGCCGTCTTTCTGGGGGTGGTGACGATGGTGTTCCTCGGCTACCGGCCGTTCATGCAATGGGTCCGGGCCCGGGAGCACCAGTACGATATGGTGCTGCGTCGCGCGCTACTGATGGACATCAGCCCGCGGTCGGCGACGGTGCTGAGCTGGATCGTGACATTCGTGCTGGCGTTGGCCGGGTACGTGCTGAGCGGGTCGCTGATCGGGGCGGGACTGGGGATTGTGGCGGGGCTGCTGATCCCGATCGGCGTTCTTCGGAAGCTGCGCCAGCGGCGCCTGGAGAGACTCGAGAACGAACTGGTTGGCGGCATTCAGACGATCGCCAGCGGCGTGCGGGCGGGTCTGAACCTCGTGCAGGCCATGGGGCTCGTCGCCCGCGACGGGCCGAACCCGCTGCGGCAGGAGTTCGCTCACCTCCTGCGCGAGTACGAGTACGGGATGACGCTCGAGGACGCGATGAACAACGCGGCCACGCGGATCGGCTCGGGCGACTTCCGGCTGCTCTTCTCCGCGCTGCTGACGCACAGGGAACGCGGCGGGGACCTCGGCCAGACGCTGGACCGCATCGCCGACAGCATTCGTGAAATCCAGCGCCTGGAAGGGCGCGTTAAGAGCCTGACCGCCCAGGGGCGGGCGACCGCCCGCTGGCTCGGGGTCATGCCCGTCGCCGTGCTGGTGATCTATTACCTCATCGACTCAAACGCCGTCACGCAGTTATTCACCGACGGCATCGGCAAGCTTATCCTGCTTGTCGTGGTGGTGATGGCGCTGATCGGGTTCCTGTGGATCAAGAAGGTCGTCTCGGTGGATATCTGAGGATGGCGCAGACGCAGACGCAGCAGGAAGCGACTTCAACGCAGGCGGAGAGCCCGGCGCCGCCGGCGGACCCGCGCGCCGCCAAACGTGAAGCGGCCCGACAGCGCGCCGTGGCCGTGGGTCGGCATCTGCTTAAACTGCTGCTGACGATCGGCCTGCCGGCGGCCGCGCTGCTGGGCGCGGTGTCGTATCTGACCACGGGCAGCGCGGCGGATGCAGGGCTGTCGTTCGGCATGGGCGTGGTGGTGATGTCATTCATCATGGCGGTATTCAGCCAGCCGGGGCGGGTGAGGCGCTCCCCGCAGCGAGAGGTGGCCATCGCGATGGGGCACGCCGACCGGCGAACGCTGTTCGAGCAGCCCGGCACGCGGCAGTTGATGTGGGTGCTGTTGGCGCTGGCCCATTCGCTGTCCATGCCGCGCGTGAAGCAGTGGATGCGGAAGATGCTGATTGCCGAAGGCAACGAGAACTACTACACTGCGGAGGAGTACCTGGCCCTGTGCGTGGCGGCGGGGCTCGCGGCGGGCGGCTTCTCCGAGACGCTGTACCTGCTGCTGGTGGGGCAGTTCAGCTTCCTGATCTTCCTGATCGGGCTTGTGCTCGGCACGTTCCTGGGCGTGTATCACGTGTATGACCGGGCGGGCAAGCGCCTGCGGCTGATCGCCAAGCGCGTGCCCTACACACTCGACCTCGTCTCCCTGGCGATGGGCGCGGGGGCGACCTTCACCGAGGCCGTCCGCACCGTCGTTCGCGAGGAGCCGGACGACCCGTTCAACAACGAGCTCAAAACCGTGCTGGCGGAGATGGAACTGGGCTCCACGCGCCGCCAGGCGCTTGAGAACCTCGCCGACCGCGTCCCGCTCGATAACCTGCGCAGCATCGTTTCCAGTGTCATCCAGGCCGAGGAACTGGGCACGCCGCTCGCCGACGTGTTGCACAATCAGGCCTCGCTGCTGCGTTTGCAGCGGTCGGTGCGGGCGGAGAACGCGGCCGCCATCGCCAGCGTGCGGATGCTGGTGCCGGCGCTGCTGATCCTGATGGCTGTGGTGCTGACGGTGTTCGGCCCGGCGATCGTCCGCGGGCTTCGGGGAGGGCTGTTCTGATGGTCGCACAACCGCGTCCGGAACTGATCTTCCTTGCCGGGCCGCAGCGCGGGCAGCGGGCGGTGCTGATGGGCGACGTCGCCGTGCTCGGCCGGTCGTCGTCGTCCGACGTGCAGATCGACGAGCAGTACGTTTCGCGCGAGCACCTCCGCCTGTCGCTGACCCGCGACGGGTGGATGGCCGAGAACCTGTCGGACAACCCCATCCGAATCAACGGCAAGAAGTACAAGCGGAAGAAAGTCTTGCTCGACACGGGCGACCTGTTGGCCCTTGGCGTGGCGACGGAGGTGCTCTTCGTCGCGGCGGGCGACGACCCCCTGGAGGCGCTCAAGCCGTTCGGGGGCCTCCAGGCGCTTGGGGCTCCCGCGACGCCGCCGCCGGCCGGGGCGCAGGGCGAGGCGCCTGCGACGCCGCTCCCACAGCAGGCCCCGGCGGCCCCGACCGACGCCAAGCGCAAGACAGAGGCGGAAGGCCCCAAGACCGAGGCCGTCAGCGCCGAGGCGGCCGAGAAGTCCTCCAGTCGCCGGGTGATGATCCTCAGCGGCGTGGTCCTGGCGTGGCTGGTGATTCTGCTGTTGCTGTGGGCCTTCCGCGAGAAGGGCACGGAGGGCAAGGGCGACGGGGCGCCGAAGTGGCTGACCGACGACGAGATCGCCCGGGCGATCGAGGAACCGATGAGCCGCCCCGCCGACCTGCCGGAGGCGGACCGTCTTCTGTATCGTGCGGTCGAGCGGCAGAAGTCCATCTGGAAAGCGGGCGACCCGTATCTCTGCGTGCGCGATTACAAGGAGGCGCTGGCCTTCATGGGGCGCAGCAGCTTCCGCGATCCGGAGTATGACGAGCGGTTCATCCGCATCCGCCGGCAGCTCAACAAGGACGTGCAGGACCAGTACCGTCGGGCCTGCTTCGCCGAGCGGCAGGGCGACTGGCCCCAGGCCAAACGCGAATTCCAGGTCGTCGAACTCATGCTCCCGGAGCAGAACAAGGACGATCCCGTCTTCAAAGTCATCCTGACGAACGTCCGCGAGCACATCCGGTACGTCAACGTGCAGATGAGGCGCCGCTAGCGTTCCGGCGCGGCGCCCGGGGAACGGTTGCATGACGCGAAGAATCGACCTGCGCCTCGCGGCGCTCGCGGCCGGGATCCCCCTGTCCCTGCTGCTGTGCCTGGTGTTCTTCCTGCCGTGGGTGAGCTGCCGCGATGCCGCGTTCCGCGAGGTCCGCGAGTGGCGGCACGCGACCGGGCTTGACCTGGCGATCGGACGGAAGGACGCGCCGTTCCGCGTTCGCCCCGACGTTCCGCGGCCGCTGCGCGAGGACCACGCCGAGGTCTGCGGGGCCATCGACGAGGCCACGCCCGCCCGGCCGTGGTTCCTGCTCGCCTTTTTGCTGCCGGTTGCCGCGGTCGGCATCGCGGCGGCCGGCCTGAGCGGCCGGATGGGCGCGGGGCCGGCCGGGCGCGCCCTGATGCTGGCGGCTGCCGTGGGCCTCGTGCTCGTCGCCATGGCGGTCCATGTCGATTGTGCGCCGGCGCGCCTGGCGGCCTTCGACACGGCGTTCGATCAGGAGTACGCGGCGCTGGAGACGGTGCTCGACGAACAGATCGAGCGGATGTTGGCGTCGTACGCCGCGACGCGTCCGTCGTCGGCGGGGACGCAGCCGGCAACGCTGCCCGCGGGAAGCCGCGCGATGCTTGAGGGCGACAAGCGCAAGCGGCTCGCCGCCTTTGTCGAACGCGGCGCCGCCGCCCGCGAGCGCGTGTACGAGGGCGTGCGGACGTCGGCGGCGCCCAGCCTGTGGATGGCCATGGGCGGCTTCGGCTTGCTGATGCTCTGCGGCATCGTGAGCGGTGCTACGGCTCGCTCGGGCGCTGCCCGCCGTTAGGATGGGCCAGCGAGCGGTTGACCGCTGACAGGAACGCCTGGGCCGAGGCCTCCACGATGTCCGTGCTCACGCCGCGCGCCCGGAAGCGCCGCCGGCCGGTCTGGACTTCGATGGTCACCTCGCCTTGGGCGTCCTTGCCCGAGGTGATCGCTCGAAGGGCGTAGTCGGTCAGCGTCATGTCCGTCCCGGTGATGCGCTGGATCGCCTCGTACACGGCGTCCACGGGCCCGTCGCCGGTTGCCGCGTCGGTGACCCGCTGGTCCTCGCGCACAAGGGTGACCGTCGCCGTCGGCACCGTGTTCGAGCCGGCCGTCGTCTGCACGCCCGCCAGGCTCCATGTCTCCGGCGCGGTCTCGATCTGCTCGTCGATCAGGGCCTCGATGTCGGCGTCGAAGACTTCCTTCTTCTTGTCCGCCAGCCGCTTGAACTTCCCGAACGCCGCGTCGATCTGCTCGGCCGTCAGTGCGTAGCCGAGCGCCTCCGTCCGCTGCGCGAACGCGTGGCGGCCCGAGTGCTTGCCCAGCACCAGCCGGCTGGCGGGCACGCCGATGTCCTCCGCCCGCATGATCTCGTACGTCTCCCGGTGGGCGATCACACCGTGCTGGTGGATGCCCGCCTCGTGGGCGAACGCGTTCTCGCCGACGACGGCCTTGTTCCGCTGCACGTTCACCCCGGTCACCGACGACACCAGCCGGCTCGTCGGCCAGATCTTTGTCGTGTCGATGCCCGTCGTGACGTTCAGGAAGTCCGCCCGCGTGCGGATCGACATCACGATCTCTTCCATCGCCGCGTTGCCGGCGCGCTCGCCGAGCCCGTTAATGGTGCACTCGACCTGCCCGGCCCCGGCCCGCACGGCCGCCAGGGAGTTCGCCACCGCCATGCCCAGGTCGTTGTGGCAGTGCACGCTGATGACCGCCCGGTCGATGTTCGGCACTTCGGCCACCAGGTGGCGAATGAGGTCGCCGAACTCGGCCGGCATGGCGTAGCCGACGGTGTCGGGGATGTTGACCGTGGTCGCGCCGGCGTCGATGACGGCCGAGACCACTTCGACGAGGAAGTCCCACTCCGTCCGCGACGCGTCCTCGGGCGAGAACTCCACGTCCTCGACGTAGGCCTTCGCCGCCTTCACGCCCTCGACCGACATGCGGAAAATCTCTTCCTTGGCCCGCTTGAGCTTGTGGGTACGGTGGACCTCGCTGGTCGCGAGGAACACGTGAATCCGCGGCCGTTTGGCAGGCTTCAGTGCCTCGGCGGCGCGGTCGATGTCGGCCTGGATGCAGCGGGCCAGGCCGCAGATCGTGCAGTCGGTGAGTTCCTCGGCGACGGCGCGGACGGCCTCGAAGTCGCCCGGCGAGGCGATGGGGAAGCCCGCCTCGATGATGTCCACCTTCAGAGCCTGCAGCGCGCGGGCCACCTGCAGCTTCTCGGCGATGTTCATGCTGCAGCCGGGCGACTGCTCGCCGTCGCGAAGTGTCGTGTCGAAAATCAGGATGTTTCTCTGGTCGGCCATCGTCGGCTCCTTCGGCCTGGCGGCCTGTTCTTCCATCGGGCAAACGACCCTCAAAACAACACGGGCTCCGCGACCCGTGTTCGGATCGCGGAGCCCGGAGGGGTTGTTTCGGTTTCCGCGATCCGTCAGCGCAGCAGGAGCCCAAGGTCTAGAAGCAGGGCCAAACTGTTGCTCTGACGAATCGACATCGTTTGCCTCAATACCCTCTATATCGTCAACCCACACCGCAATTCAAGCTCAATTTTCGGATTCCGCCGTGCGCCGCGAGTTCCGCCGCCCACCCGAACCGGAGAAGGGGCCCCGCAGAGACTCCTCTGTGTCTCTCCGGGCCTCCATGTCGTTTCCGCCGGGCGCCGCGGACTCGGGTATGCGAACCGGGCGGCCAGCCACGAATGCCAGCCGCCCGGTTCCTGTGCCGTGCCGGGCGCGTGCGCCCGGGCCGGCCTGCCCGCTGCACAACCACCGAACCCGCCGGAGACCCCATTCCGCCCTGTCCCCGGCCGGTAGTTTCAGGCAATCAGGTCCGTTGCTTCGTCGATTCGCCCCGCCAGGTCCCGGAGCCCATAGGGCTTGGCGAGATACGCGTCACAGCCGGACTGGGTCAGCCGCTCGATGACGTTGTCCTTCAGCCGTGCGCCTGTGGCGATGACCTTTGCCCCCGCGATGTCCGCGCTGGCCCGCACGGTTTTCAGGACCTCCCGCGCCGCGTCGCCGGCGCCCACGTCCACGACGATGGCGTGCGGGCGAAGCTGCTGGGCGAGCACGCCGGCCTCGAACTCATTCGTCGCCGTCCGGACCGTGTACCGCTCCGATTCGTTCAGGGCTCGCAGCACCGCCCGGGGCGGGTTCGGGTCGAGCACCAGCACGCGGCAGACGCCGCCGTCGAGCCCGTCGAGCGGAATGCCGTGCGCCCGCATGAACGCGACGAGGTGGGCGACGGGAATCCGCCGGTCGCGGCTGCCGGGAATGCGGTAGCCGCGCAGTCTGCCGCTGTCGAACCACTTGCTGACGGTTCGCGGGGCGACGTGGCAGACGCGCGCGACCTCGCCGGTGGTCAGGACCGATTTCCCACCGGGCAGGGCAGCCGTCGTGCGGGGGGTGTCTGGATCGGCGCTCATCTTCACAGGAACTACATCGGCAAGCCGCCTCGCCGCTTTAGTAACGGGGGCGTTTCGGATGCCCGATGGCTCGCCGCCGTCAACCGCCGCTTGCCGGTCTCGGAGGCGTCGCGGCCCACGTCCTTGGAGGCTGGCGGCGCGTCCGGTATAGTGCCGGCGGAGAGGACAGACGTTGGACCTTCTCTCGGACCTCAACGAACCGCAGCGGCAGGCCGTCACGTACGGCGAAGGGCCGCTGCTCGTGCTCGCGGGCGCCGGCTCGGGAAAGACCCGCGTCATCACCCGCCGCGTGGCGTATCTGATCTCGCAGGGCGTGGCCCCGTGGCACGTGCTGGCGATCACGTTCACGAACAAGGCGGCCGGCGAGATGCAGCAGCGCATCGAAGCCCTCGGCACGCCGCGCGGGGCGACCCTCGGCACGTTCCACGCGGTCTGCGCCCGGCTGTTACGCGAATTCTCGGCCGAGGCGGCGCTCGGCACGAATTACAGCATTTACGATCGCGATGACCAGCTCCGTATCACCAGGGAGGCGATCGGTCGGCTGAACCTGAAGGGCGCCGTCGAGCCGGGGCCGATCCACTCGGCTATCTCGCGTGCGAAGAACGCGCTGAAGACCGCGGAGGCGCACGCGGCGTCGGCCGGGTCGTTCTTCGAGAAGCAGGCGGCCGCCGTCCACGCGGAGTACGACAAGCTGTTGGCGGCGAACAACGCGCTGGACTTCGACGATCTGCTGCTGCGGACGGCGGTGCTGCTCCGCGACCGGCCGGACATCCGCCAGGCGCTCGGGCGGCGCTACCGGCACGTGCTCATCGACGAATATCAGGACACCAACCACGCCCAGTACCTGATCGCCCACGGCATCGCGCTGGAGCACCAGAACCTGTGCGCGACGGGCGACCCCGACCAGAGCATCTACGCCTGGCGCGGGGCGGACATCGGCAACATCCTCGAGTTCGAGCAGGACTACCCTGAGGCTGCCGTCATCCGCTTGGAGGAGAACTACCGCTCGACGAAGGCGATCCTGACGGTTGCGTCGAGCCTGATCGCGTGCAACACGCAGCGCAAGGCCAAGGCGCTCTGGACGCGGCGCGAGCAGGGCCCGGATGTGCGGGTGGTCTATTGCGACGAC
>Ga0272441_10002824_pt1 | contig 34420 bp, 35 predicted proteins | sample SSMProp6N_FD_193582 | JGI IMG/M metagenome (GOLD analysis project Ga0272441, IMG submission 193582) | Marine sediment archaeal communities from Little Sippewissett salt marsh, Falmouth, MA, United States - SSM-Prop-6N | ecosystem: Environmental > Aquatic > Marine > Wetlands > Sediment ... | reverse complement strand
ATCGATACGTTGCTGGTAATATGCTAACATAGTCAGGCATTAGCACTGCGCCAACGGATTGTCAATGCCGCAATGCCGGCCAGAAGAGACCAGATCCAGGCTATGATTGCACCCCGGCGTGTATAGAAGGTTTGACTTGAATTTTTCTTCATCCCGGCAACAATTGCGCCCTCTTCAAGCAGCCCGATGCTCTTGATTATCTCGCCGGTCGGAGAAATGATGGCAGAAATACCATGATTGACGGAGCGCAGAAGCCAGCGCCTGTTTTCAATCGTTCTGAATGCGGACAGCCGTAAGTGTTGCTCTGGTGTGGCCCAAGTTTTGAACCAGGCATCATTGGAAACATTTACCAGGTACTGTGCTCCTTTACGGCAGAGAGAGCGCGAAATTCCGGGGAAAACGCTTTCAAAGCAGACCATTACCCCTATTTCTCCGATTGGAGCCAACTCCGGTGCGCTGGAAAAATCACTGACCTCATTCGTAAGCCGGCCAAAAATCGGTTCGATCAACCATGCCAGAGGCAGATATTCACTGAATGGGACAAGATGAACCTTGTCATAATAACCTTCTATCGTGCCTGACTTGAGCAGCCACACCCGGTTATAGTATTTACCTTCATCATAGGCAGGGCTGCCCGCAAGCAAAAGAGCCTCGGTCTCATTGCTCAATCGTAATATTTTGGCGGTAGGCTGCCATTGCCTGAAAAGGTAGAAATTGCAGGCGGTCTCAGGCCATATTACCAACTCGACATCTTGTTCAAATACAGAGCGTGTTAGCCGGGAATAGACTTCAATCGTGGGTTCAATCATTTCGGGAAGCCATTTGCGTTCCTGTGCAATATTGGCCTGGACAACAGCGGCATTCAATGTCGTTCCATCTAAATCCCAGGAATTAATCCTCCAGTTGCCCCACAAGCAGCAGCTGACAAGCACGGCCAGAACAATCACCAGGGGTTTCGGATTTTTACAAAATAATTTATACAAGGCCACATTGGTCATCAGAATAATTCCGCTTATCAGGTATACCCCGCCAAATTCAGAGATCTGAATGAGAGACTTCCATGCAAACTGCGAACAGCCTGCCAGGGACCAGGGGAAGCCGCTTAAGGCATATGATCTTATCAGCTCGAAGAACACCCACATGCCAGGCAGTACAAGCAGTGCCAATCTCGAACGGATAAACATGTTTGCCATAAATGCAAATGCAGCAAAGTACAAAGACAGGTAGATAACAAACAAAAAAAGCAGAAACGCCGCTGCCAGAAGGCTCATATCTCCATAGAAATTAAGCACATAAGCGATCCAGTACAGATTGCCGGCCCAAGCCACAATACCGGCAGTCAAGCCAAGTACAAATGACTCTCGCCCCGTGGCACAATCAACCGCAAAAAACAGCGGGACGGCAAATACCCATGCCAGAGGCCAGAAATCAAACTCCGGAAATACAAAAGCATACAGCAATCCGGATGTGGCGGCCAATACGATACGGATCAAGACTCCTGCCCCGGCGCTGCATGTACGACCAACCTGGATATTCTTTTCTTGTCGGCGCTTGCTATTTCAAATAAGACGCCATTATGTTCAAGGGTTTCGCCGGTCTTGGGTATCCTCTCGAGCTTAGAGGTTATAAACCCTGCAATTGTGTCATAGTTACCGTCAGGAATATCCATCCCGAAGGCATCTGAAAATTCATCGACAGGAATTTTGGGATCAACTTGGAACACACCGTCACCCTTGTTGATAATAGTCTGTTCCTGCTCTTGCTCGTCCTCATCCTGCATGTCACCCACAATCTCTTCGATAAGATCACCCATGGTAAGTAACCCGTCAACATTGCCGTATTCATCAATGATGATGGCGATTTTGGATTGCTTCTGCCTGAACTCATTCAAAAGATCGATCAGCTTTTTCCCTTCAGGAACAAAATAGGGTGGGTGCATCATCTGCGTGATATCGACATCTTCTGCCTTGCTGTTCCAGTAGTTCAAAACGTCCTTGGCATAGACCACGCCGATGATATTATCCATGGAATTCTCATAGATCGGGATTCGTGAACAGCCGTGTTCCTTGATGGTTTCTATTAGTTCACCGAGAGATACCCTTCGCTCCAGAGCTACCATGTCGCCCTTGGGCACCATGATTTCCCGTACCGCCGTATCTTTGAGTTCGATGATATTATGGATCATATCTCCCTGATCTTCTTCAATAATGCCCCGCTCCTCAACATCATCGAGGATTTTTTCGATTTCCTGCTTGGAATTTTTTTGTTTATCTTTTTTTCTTCTGAACAGGGACAGGATATGTTTCAGGAAGGATTGGTCGTCATTCTGGCTTTCCAAACGTGTACTCCTTGTTTTCCGGTAATATCATTGTATCCATACTGTCTATCCCAATAACCGAAAACAGTCAATCCGGCTGTTGTGTCGTCACCCCTTTCTTATCGTTTTTTTAGGCAATTTTTTTATATTACGTGGCGTTGTACAAAGACTGCATCGAGACAGGGATTAGTGAGCGGTTGTAGCATCATTGCCCGTATCGATATTTATTATAAATCCGCCATATATTCGTGTAAGTTATACATACTTTACTATCTGGTTTATACCGAATATGGCCTGCCGATCATCCTTTTGTGGTGCGCGTCAAGACTAGTCTTCTCGGTATTTGCTATTTCATACGGGCTTGGCAACCTTGCAGTGTGCCATTGATACGCTTGTCAATCTGTGCTATTAGCAGAATAAATGCGCTTTTGGAGATGAGAATGAAAAAACATGAATTTACCGGCACCAAGACCTATGTTCTTGATCCCGAACTTTCAAAGATCGTCAATGCCAGTATCAAGCTGGAAATGCCGTTGCTGCTCAAGGGCGAGCCAGGGACAGGCAAAACACTCTTAGCATATGCGATTGCTGAAAATCTGAATATGCCCCTGATTGTTCTCAATGTAAAGTCCAGCATGAAGGCCGTAGAAGCCCTTTACCAGTACGATACCCTCACCCGCTTGAACGACAGCCGCTTCGGTGATTCACAGCGAGATGTGAGCAGCATTGAAGACTATATCAAAATGGGTAAAATCGGACAGTCATTTACCGGCGATGAAAAGGTGGTGTTGCTGATTGATGAGATCGACAAGGCCGATACCGATTTCCAGGATGACCTGCTTGACGTTCTTGACCAGATGTCATTCGACATAATCGAGATAGACAAAACCATCCATGCCAAAAACCGGCCCATCATGATAATCACCTCCAATGCCAAGAAGGACCTTTCCGACCCTTTCCTGGGCAGATGCGTATTTCACCATATTGCATTTCCCGATAAAGAAATGATGCGTAAGATTGTGACTGCCCATTATCCCGATCTGGATAAACAGGTTTCCGATATCTGTGTAGAGACCTTTTACCGGCTCAGAGAAATCAGATCGATAGAAAAGAAACCGGCCACCAGAGAGCTGATCAACTGGATACGAATACTCTTGCTGGACTCCGATTTTGATCCTGCTTACCTTACACAGGGCAAGATCCCGTATTTAGGGGTTCTGTTCAAAAAAAGCGAAGACTATAAGCTCGCGAAAAAGCATGTGGGCAATTACTAGCCAAAAATAAAGCTGGTCAGATGTTTACCGAATTTTTCTACCTTTTACGAGAAAAAGGGCTGCCGGTTTCCCCTACAGGGTTCCTGCGGCTGCAGGAAGCCCTTTCTCATGGATTGATCCGATCGTTGGATGATTTCTACAGTGTATCCCGCTCCCTGATGGTCAAAACCGAAAAGTATTTTGATCTTTATGATCGAGTCTTTGCTCATTATTTTCAGGACGTAGAATTTCATGATCCTCTCCAGGAACAGCTTGAAAAGGCTATCGTGTCCATGCTGGAGGAATGGCTGAAAGACCCCAAGGCCATGGCCGATTTTCTGGAAATAGACGAAGACCGTCTTAAGGCCATGACCCCCCAGGAACTGGAGGAGTACTTCCGAAAGAAACTCCAGGAACAGACCGAGCGGCATGACGGGGGTAATAGATGGATCGGTACCGGAGGAACATCCCCGGTCGGTCATTCCGGCTATCACCCGGGAGGTATGCGGGTCGGGGGGACATCCCGCGGCCAGTCGGCCATCAAAGTTGCCCTGGACAGAAGATATAAAGACTACAACCAGGAAACCAGGCTTGGCCCGTCCCAGATCTCGGAGGCCATGCGTCGACTGAGGAATATGATCCCCAGCGGTCCCAAAGACCAGGTGAACATAGATGAAACCATTTATGAAACCATGCGAAACGCCGGCGAGATCGAAATCATCTTTGACCGCTCGCTCAGGGATAAGCTGAAAGTTATGCTACTGATCGATAACGGGGGATTTTCCATGGACCCCTATGTGGGTGTGGTACAGGTTCTTTTCAATCATGCCAAAAGCCAGTTCAAGGATTTAAAAATTTTCTATTTCCACAACACGATATACGGAAAGGTCTGGAAAGATCCGCCCAGGCTCAGCAAACCGGTTTCAGTAGAGGAGTTTGTACGCTATGATCAGGAAACTCGTTTAATCATCGTGGGGGATGCCTCAATGGCCCCCTATGAACTCTTCAGTCGCTATGGAAACATCTACTATAACAGCCGGCAAGGACAGCCGAGCTTTACAAGGTTGGAACTACTTGCAAAAACGTTCAAGCATAGTGTATGGCTTAATCCTAAATATGCGTATACATGGCCGCATACCGAGACCATAGAGGCGATCCAGGAGTTGTTTCCCATGTTTGAGATCACTTTGTCCGGCCTCGAAAATGCGGTGGAATATCTGATGAAGAAACACTGATGTATGCGCCCGTAGCTCAGTTGGATAGAGCGTAGGCCTCCGGAGCCTAAGGTCGCAGGTTCGATCCCTGTCGGGCGCACCAGACACACATTAAGATGATAAATTTGCTGGATCTAAACCAGAACGAGATACATAATCTGCTTGATGACAAGCCATACCGAAGCTCCCAGGTGTTTCAATGGATTTACAAAAAAGCCATTACCGATATCAATCAGATGACAAATATTGCCAAAAATATGCGCGACAAGCTTGCTGAGAAGGCAACCATCGTCTATCCGGAGCTTATCGAAAGGCAGGTCTCTAAGGACACAACCGAAAAATATGCCTACAGGCTCAAAGATGGCAACATCATCGAAAGTGTATTGATCCCTGATAAAGGCCACTGGACAATTTGCGTATCTTCCCAAGTCGGGTGTTCTCTCGGGTGCAAGTTCTGTTATACCGGTAGCATGGGATTTGTCAGAAATTTGATGCCCTCGGAAATCATTGCCCAAATATTGTATCCCATGCGGGCCTTCCCGCAGAAAAACATCAGGAATGTGGTTTTCATGGGGATGGGAGAACCTTTGCTCAACTATAACACTGTGGTCAGGGCAGTACAGATCATCACCGACGCAAATGGACCCGGCATTTCCACCAGAAGGGTTACGATTTCAAGTTGCGGCATCATCCCGGGCCTCAAAACTCTGTGGAGTGACACCCAGGCCTCGGTTGCGATTTCGCTCAATGCCCCGACCGACCATAAGAGATCCGCCATCATGCCGATCAATAAAAAATATCCCCTGAGGGACCTGCTCGGTGTCCTGCGGCAATATCCTCTACCGAACCGGCGGCGCATTACCTTCGAATATGTGCTTCTCAAAGGGGTGAATGACAGCCTGGAAGATGCCCGCAATCTGGTTCGCATACTTTCCGGTATCAAAGCCAAGGTAAACCTGATACCCTTTAATCCATGGCCCGGGGCCCCTTTTCAAACACCGGAGAAGTCCGCGATCGAGGCCTTTGAAACATATCTGAAATCGAGCCCCCTTGCAGTAATGATGCGCAGGGAAAGGGGCCAGGATATATTGGCCGCTTGCGGTCAGCTTGCAGGAGGAAGACTGAATGAAAAATAAAGAACTTGTTGAATTTCTTTGCGATCCTCGAGTATATTCTGAAAAACCCAAAGATGTTAAGTTGGTACAGACTCACATATCCTGGGTCTTCATCGGGGACGAATTTGTCTACAAGGTCAAAAAGCCGGTGGATTTCGGTTTCCTTAACTTCACCACCCTGGAAAAACGACGCTTCTATGTAAACGAGGAAAAGCGTTTAAACACTCGTTTTTCCCCGGATGTCTACATCAGCGTCGTGCCCATTTCCAGCATCGATGGTGCCTTCCGCCTGGGAGATGAATCAAATATTGTGGAATACGCCCTGAAAATGCGCCGCATCAGCGAAGAACACATGCTTTACAGGCTTCTCGAGAAAAATCTCATCAGCGATACCGACATGCGACATATCGGTTCCCATGTGGCCCGGGTGTATGCCGGGATACCCAGCGACGAAAAGTCGCGGGCGTTCGGGAGTCTCGACACAATTTCAACCAATGTATTCGAAAATTTCGACCAGACCCGTAAATACATCGGTGGCCCGGTTTCAAAGGATACATTCGATATAATCGAGAGCTGGAGCAGGGCCTTCATCAAGGACAATGCCGATCTGTTTGCCCAGCGGCTGGATTCTGGCTGCATCAAGGATTGCCACGGCGATCTGCACCTGCAGCATATTTGCCTGGACCAAGGCCGGATCTTCATCTTCGACTGTATCGAGTTCAACGAGCGCTTTCGTTTCGGCGACGTGGCCTCCGATGTGGCCTTCCTCGCCATGGACTGCGACTACAACGGCTATCCTGATCTGGCAAAGGTCTTCGTGGATTCCTACCACCAGACATCAGGTGATACGACCCTGCCGGATGTGCTTGCCTTCTACAAGGTCTACCGGGCCTATGTGCGGGCCAAGGTCACCTCGTTCATGCTCGACGACACCGGCCTTGACGAGCAGGTAAAGGATGATGCCTATGCCCGGGCAAAGCGCTACTACGACCTCGCCGAGGAGTACATCAAGAATGATCATTGATCTCCACATTCATTCCAGAGACGGGTCGGACGGCCGTATGAGCCTGGAGGAGATTTTTGCGGAGGCATCCCGCCGCTCGATCGACCTGATGTCCATCACCGATCACGACTCGATTGAGGGCCAGGAAAAAGCTTGTGCTCTGGCCAAGTTCTACGGTATAGATTTCATCAGCGGCGTTGAATTGAACGTATCATTCATCCATCCCGACTATACCGCGGGCAAGTCCATCTCCCTGGATTTTCTCGGCTATGGCTTCGACATCCACAACCAGTCCCTGAACGACAAGTTGAAAGACATCCGGGAATACCGGGAGGTCCGGGCCGGGAAAATACTTGAGAAGGTCAATGCCGAGCTGGCCCGGGAAAAACTTTCTCTGTTTACCCCCAAAGACCTGGAAGCAATCCAGGACAGCGTTGACGGATCATTTGGTCGGCCCCACATCGCCAACTACATGATTCAGAAGGGGCTCGTCGCGAATAAGCAGGAGGCCTTCGACAAGTACTTGGTACAATGCAATATCCCCAAGATGCCGCTGAGCTTGGTGGAGGCCTCGTCACTGATCAGGCAGGCAGGGGGCAAACTGTTCCTGGCCCATCCGAACGATCCCAACGGCACCTCGCTGGTTTCGCTTTCAACCTCGCTGTCCGATCAGCAGGAATGCATCGCCGGGAGCATGCTGGATTATATTGACGGGATGGAGTGCTGGCATTCGAGGCACGACTTCGAAACGCGCGCGGCCTACCTGTCCTTTGCCCGCGAAAAAGGCCTGCTGGTGAGCGGTGGCTCGGATTGTCACCAGCAGCCGGTGATTATGGGAAGCGTGGATGTCCCTTCATTTGTTGCCCGGCAGTTCGGGTTTGAAACCTGAATACTCTGAAAAACAGGAGATGCAATGAAAGAAAATTTTGAACAGTTTATGCGAAAAGAATTGAACAATAACACGATCCTGATTGCCTGCGGACTTCCGGCAACCTACAAGACCGAAACCACCGAGGTCGTTGCCGAGCTGATGGGTTTCAAGATCCTGCGTACCGACCTGATCCGCCTCGAGGTGCTCAAGGGAGAAGACATCTTCGATGAAAAGGTGGCTTCCAATATGGATAAGCGCAAACTCGTTTATGATACCATGTTTACTATGGCTGATGATCTTGCCGCCAAAGGAGAAGGAATAATCCTGGATGCAACCTTTATCACGCAGTCACTCAGAAGACGGGTTGCCGAAGTAGCTGCAAGGCATGCCAAGACATTTGTTATTCAGCAGACAAGTTGCCCGCAAGAGGTATCGCTCGATCGTATTTCAAAGAGAACCAAGGCAAATTACGAATCCAATGCGATTACCCCCCAGGCTTATTTCAACAACAAAAACAGATTCGAGCCCATTGATCTGGACGATCTCAAACAATTATTTCCCGATCTCAAAATATTGCACCTGCTCGTAGACACCACATCAGATTTTCGCGACGAATGGTTTGTAACTGATCGGATCGAGCGATAAAATACACCTATAATCAAAGTTTTGAATAGTATATTAAAGAGACAAACGGCATGCACACTGGTTCATAACTCGAAAGTCGGCAAGTAAAAAAAACCATTCATGGTGCATAATTGAAAACGCTTTTCAAACCGGCTTGCACTTGCGTATGCATTAAGATATGAATCATTACTATCTATGAGGAGAGATCTTTATGAAAAAAATTGGAATAGGTCTCCTGGTTATACTGTTCATCTTCGGTTGTGCGGCAACTTTCAAGGAAAAAAGGGTCGTTTCAGAGCCACTGGTCCAACTGGCTATCAACAAGATACAGGACAATGACCTGCAGGGTTCTCTGGTGGCTCTTACCAAAGCCCTGCAAACAAACCCAAAGGATCCGGAAGTTCACTTTTATCTGGCTCATGTCTATTTTCGAATGGACAAGACCGGACGCGCCCTGGAACATGCCGAAAAGGCCATAATCCATGGAGATAAGCTGGGGTTAGAGCATCCGGGGATGAAAAGTGAAGCTTATAACCTTAAAGGATCCATCCTTTCTGCCCAGGGCGACTATGAGCAATCTCTTGTGGCCTTCGACAAAGCTCTGGAGGATGAATTCTATTCAACCCCTGAATACGCGCTGTACAACATAGCCAATGTCTACATCGCACAGAAAAAATACGACAAAGCGCTTACTGAATTAAAAAAATCCCTGGAACAAAATTCACACTATGCCCCGGCATGGGAGGGGATGGCTCGAGTTTATATTCAGCAGGGCCAATACGATAATGCAATTGATGCCCTCAAACATGCCATCCTTGAATTTCCCGCCTTCACGGAAGCTCACTGGAAGATCGCGCAGATCTATATTAAGATCGGCAATACTAATAAAGCCATATATCACCTCAAAGAAGTGGTTAGCCTGGACAAGGAGGGAGTCTTCGGAGCGCTGGCTGAACAAAGATTACAGAATCTTGGGGTAAATACCGATTAATCTCAAATGAGTACGCCTTCAGTCGTATGGGTGACTAAAGATATTGCACACGATCTGGGAATAAACGGATCTCAATTTCCAACCAGAATCAACCCTATTAACAAGCTAACCTATGAATTGCTCAAGGAAGGCCAACCCAAAGATATTGCAGTCCTGCCCTATATCAGAAATTTCTCAGAGATTCTGGAACATATCAGAGGCAGAGGGATCACGGGCCCGGTGATCATTTACACCAATGGTGATGTCATGCCGATGAATTTTACCGACCTTGCCAGCCAGGGTATACTGTTCATGGACTCGTCACGATTCACCAAGCCTATGGTGCTCGGATTCATAACTTTTCTGCAAAAGAGCCATGCTTTTATCAGCAAACCCAGGGATTCCACGGAATACGACAAGGCCTGCTCCATATCCACGCAGGACAAGAACCAGATCAGAGAATTTTTCCAGGAATTAATGAAGAATCGTACAAAAATACACCTGACCTGCCAATTCACGGACAAACTCCCCACCCTGACAGCCATGTGTGAAATCATCCAGATAGTGGGAAATATTGAGACCAAGCTGGTCTTTGATAACTTTGTTCCGGCGGAATTTGTTTCTCTGTACAACCGTGTTTCCCGCATCAAAACTCTTTCGGGGTCCATCCCGCTGGATGGAAAAAATCTTGGTTTTGACCTTGAGATCCTTCATTCGGTGCGGGGCAGAATTACCACGATGCTCCCTGATAGCATATATGACCAGAAACGCCAATTCTTCCGGGTAGAGCCTGATCCAAAAGAGCCTATCTTTCTACACATCCTACCCCCCGACAGCCAGACATTAACTTTTAGCGTTCAGGATATCAGTGAAGCCGGAGTAGGGCTGATAACAACGCATTCGGGGCTGGAAAAAGATATCGAATACCCGATTGCACTTGATCTACTGCAAAACAAAATCATCCTGGGTAAAGCTCATGTTGTGTTCAAAGAACCAGCCAATCTAACACTTTTCAACTATGGTATAAGCCTGCATCTTCACCGCGCACATGAACAGCATCTGCGTCAGTATGTGTTTAAGCGGCAAGCCGGCATCCTGGCTACAATAAGGGATTTGTCGCTTTAATACCAATCTGCAATGCTTTGAGACCGGCCGGGGTCATCCCCTCAAGAAGGGCCGCCTGAGAGAGAGTTCTCGGCCTGATCTCAGCAAGGCTGGTCTTGAGTTCGTTTGAAAGCCCCTGGATGGTTTTATAATCAATTGTTGTGGGAATGACTACCTCTTCCAGCTCCTTGAACCGAGCAACTTCCTTAAGTTGCCGCTTGATATAGCCCTCATACTTGATTTCCACCTCAGCTTCCGTAATGCTCAATTGGCCTGCATCTGGAACCAAACCATATCTTTGGAAATCATGCAGATGTATCTCGGGTCTCTTCAAAAGATCGGCCAGGGAAAGCTTGGTGCGCTCGGCAGGTCGTCTTTTGAAAAGATCCGGAAGGTCTTCAGGAATCACGACCGTTGTCTTGTTCAGCGACTGATGTATTTTATGAATTTCCTGTTGGATCGAGCGGACCTGTTCAAATCGTTGAGAAGAAATCAGCCCGAGATCATAGGCCGATTTGGAGAGGCGCAGATGGGCATTGGTTTCTCTGAGCATTAGACGGTATTCGGCGCGGGAGGTAAACATGCGATACGGCTCTGAGGTTCCCTTTACGGTCAGGTCATCTACCATAACCCCGATATAGGCCTGGGACCTGTCCAGAACAAACGCCCGGCGGCCCTGTATCTTGAGGGCGGCGTTGATTCCCGCCATGATCCCCTGCCCGGCGGCCTCCTCGTAGCCGGAGGTGCCGTTGACCTGGCCGGCCAGGTAGAGCCCTTCGATGCGCTTTGTCTCAAGGGTGCTCGTCAGCTGGGTGGGGTATATGAAATCATACTCGATGGCATAGGCCGGACGCATAATCTTGGCCGATTCCAGGCCCATGACCGATTGAACAATCTCCCATTGCAGCTCGACCGGCAGAGAATTGCCCAATCCCGAGGCATAGACCTCCTTTGTGTTCAAGCCCTCGGGCTCGATAATGACCTGGTGTCCGCCCCGTTCGCCAAAGCGCATCACCTTGTCCTCCAGGGAGGGACAGTAACGGGCCGGGGTTCCAGTGATCGCCCCAGAGTAGAGCGCACTCAAGTGGATATTCTGCTTGATAACGGCATGGGTTTGGGGGCTTGTCCTTCCGAGGTAACAGGGAAGCTGCCTGAGCCCGGAGCCTGTTGAAGCAAAGGCAAACGGCAGGCATCCATCCAGGGGATCCTGTTTTTCCAGTGCGTCAAGATTAATGCTGTCCCGGTCCAGACGGGGGGGTGTTCCGGTCTTATGACGTCCCATGGAAAAACCAAGATTTTTCAAAGAAGTGGCAAGAGCGTAGGAACCCTCCTCGCCGGCTCGGCCGGCGGCAAACCGATGCTCCCCGATATGAACCGTGCCTGATAAAAATGTACCGGCGGCAATGATCACCGCCTGTGCGCCGTAAAACGTCCCGGTCTGGTCGGTGATGCCGATGACCTTCGACCCCGCAACCTCGATCTGTTCCACCCGGGACTGCCTGATTTCAATGTTCATTTTTTCAAGCCTGGCCTTGATGGCGGTTTCGTACAGGTGCCGGTCGTTTTGGGTACGGGTAGCGCGGACTGCAGGACCTTTCTTGGTATTGAGGATACGGTACTGAATAGCGGTTTCGTCAGCGGCCAATGCCATGATCCCCCCGAGCGCATCGATCTCCTTGACGAGGTGGCTCTTGGCCAGCCCTCCGATCGAAGGCGAACAGGGCATACGCCCGATGGTATCAAGATTGATGGAAAACAAGGCCGCCCGCACTCCCAGCCTGCTGGCGGCATATGCCGCTTCAGCCCCGGCATGACCACCACCGACCACTATTATGTCGTACTGCTCCATATGCATTCCTGTATGGCAAATCTCTATACTTTGCAAGTATCCAATACCAACTAGGAGCCATTGAATGAAACATCGTGCCATCACTCTTGGCGCTTCTCAACAAGGAGAGAGACGACGTACCGTAATTGATATTATGGAACAGGCCAGCCTTGTAATGGCCTGGAAAGCATAGTCCCGTTACGACATGGCAAACACTGGGCTACGTCGATGTTTCTGTCGGCCTCAGTAGCAAACGAACAGCTCTTTTGATAATCCTCCCTGGTGTCAAAAAATTACGCCCGGCAGGGCTGGTGTGCCAAAATATCAGCAATTACCTTAATTAAAGGTATTAACTAAGCTGGCGTATGGCTTATCAATGCTATCTTTAAAATTTGTATTACTGCCTCTTGACATCTATTCTCCTGGTTATATTCTTCACTCCATAACAATTTCAATTTTGACCGAATCATCCTTCAGTAGAAGCCGCACCTCAATTTCGGGTTTGGGCCTGTCTGCTGGCATACAGGAAACATTCACCACAAGGGTTTGCTCCTTCAACAAACCTCTAAAAGCAATTGTGCCAACTTCATCGTGCAGGGTGTAGGCCAGACTGCCTGCATCGTCCGGAAAAGAGGCGAGCGTAAGTTTGTCCGGAACCCCGTCAGACACATATTGCATCACCTCGCCAAGCACAAGGAATGTACCAGCCTTCACGAAGAGGGGTATCTCTTCAAGCGGGCAGGCCTGCTGAATTCTTGCCGGACCCTCCCACTCCTCTCCGGTCCAGAAATTGTACCATCGTCCCCTTGGCAGATAAACCTCACGGACATCCTCCCCGGTCAGGATCGGAGCTACCAGGAGGACTTCTCCTGAGAAGAACTGGTCTTCGATATAAAAACAGCAGGGATCATCCGGGGCCTCCACAAATAGCGCCCGCATCAGCGGCAAACCTTTGCGGGCAGCCTTGATCGATTCGGAATACAAATAAGGAATGAGCCGGTAGCGAAATTCAAGCAGCTTCCGCGCGATTTGCTGGGTTTCTTCGGAAAAATTCCAGGGTTCGCGATATTTCGGAGCACATCCGTGAAACCGGATGTGGGACTGGAGCACAGACAGGGCGGTCCAGCGCAGGTAGAGCTTGTCATCGGGAATCCCGACAAACCCTCCCACATCCTGGCTCCAGAAGGTAAACCCGCACAGACCCAGGCTTAACCCGCCCCGCAGAGAACAGAGCATATTAGCATAATTTGATGAATTGTCTCCCGACCAGTGAACCGGAAAGCGCTGTGACCCGGCATAGGCACTGCGGGCCCAGATTACGGCATTGTCTTGACCGAAATATTCCTGGCTGATCTCGAAGGCTGCCTGGTTGTAGAGCAGGGGATATAGATTGTGCATCTGGCGTCCGGTATAACCAGCAAACTTCTGGTGGGGTTCGATCTGTTCACCAAAGTCCACTTTTATAACCCGCGCCCCGAGCTCAAATAAATGTTTGATCTTCTCCTGATACCATGCAATGCCCTCGGGCTTGGAAAAATCAATGACATGAGCCGGTCCAACACTCGGGAATTCAAAAAGAAACGGCCCGTTATTTTCTGCAAATGCCCCTCGATTTTTACCTTCTGTGCTTATGTCAAGCTCATCAACCACATAGGGGATCTGCCATAAGCTGAGCTTGAATCCCAAGTCTTGACACTCGCGAAACATGCTTTCAGGGTCGGGAAATCGCGCTTCATCGAACTTATAGTCACAGGCCCATTCTTTCGTGAACCAGTTCGTATCAATGTGAATCACGTCACACGGGAACCTTTCCCTGCGCAGCCTTTTGGCCACGTTTAGCACTTCCTTTTGGGAAGAATAGCTCAATCTTGACATCCATGTACCCAACGACCATCTTGGAGGAACAGCTGCCCGCCCTGTCAGGCCGGTATAGGCCAGCAGGATTTCCTTCGGGGTTGGCCCGTAAAAGAAATAATAGTCTAACAGGTCATTCTCTATACCCACGATAACCTTTGAAACTTCCCGAGACCCCACCCAGAACGTCATCGGATTATAATCGTTAAAGAATACGCCGTATCCGCGTGAACTCATAAAGAAGGGGATATGCTTGTAGGCCCGGGCCGATGTGTTGCCGAGCCCCTCCAAGTGCCAAAGGCTGATTGTCTGTCCTATGCGGTTCATGGCCCCAAATTTTTCGCCCAGGCCAAAAATTGATTCTGCGGGGAAGAGATTGAAATTTTCAGTGGCATAGTCAACCCTTGGATAGAGGTTACGAACAAAACCCAACGGAAACGCATCGTTTGTATTGGGGAATTCATTGTGTGTACGACTGCCGGTTTCGGTGATAAGTTTACCTTCCCGATCATAAATCATGATCCGAAAATCCTGTTTGAATATATGCAGAGACATCAACGGGGTAGAAATGACATACCTGTCTGGAATCTCTTCAAAATCGGCGATAAGGGATTCATCGGTTATGTTCGCGCACACCATGGGAGTTGCGTGATCCGGAACTCTATCGCCCTTTGCAAGGCGTAGGCGGTAAGTCTTAGGTGTAAGAATATCCAGCTGCAGGCAGTAGGCGGTATTCCTTACATTTTTCCCGGTTTGATACTTCATGTGCATTACACTCAGATCGCGCTTGCGCATAATATCGTACCCGAACGCGCGAAAGATAAATGTATTTTCGTGTCTCTGAATGAATTCCACACGAAGAATCGATATCGGCTTGCGAGCGATATATTTGCGAAACAAACTGAACAAATCGAAGAACGGGGCAGCATTTTTATCCAGGGGATGATCGCTAAGTCCGTAGATCAGGTTTGGCTCGGATAAATACATCGATCGTTTTCTGTGAGGGAAATATTGCACAGTATACTTCAGAAACCACCTGAAATGTTTTGCAAGATTCAACTCCATACATACCCCTCCTCAAGCCATTGATATCAAATAGTAAAAAAATAATTCGCCCACAGCCAATGATCAAGGCCTAAATATAAAACATGTTCGTAAAAGGGTTGTATCTTTTCTGAGTTGCAAATGAGGAGATCTTGCTACTATCTCCAGAAGCCAAGGTCATTCAACGGACACTGGCTGCAGTTTGGATTGCGGGTCCGGCAGTAATCCTTGCCGACAAAGACCAGATAGGCATGCAAATCCTTATAGATTCCAAGATCCAGCGGTAGCCTTGATTCAAACATTGCCTGTATCTGATCATAATCACTGGAGTCATCAATGATGTCATGGCGCTTGAGAATTCGTGAGGTATAGGCATCCACCACGAAGATTGGTTTGCCGGCGGCATAACAGCAGATGCTGTCGGCGGTTTCATTGCCGATACCGTTGACCCCAAGCAATATCGCTCGTAGAGCAGACACCTCCAGCCCGAATAACCGCTCCAGATCCCCTCCGAAGTCCTCAATGATCAGCGAAATGAGATTCTTCAACCTCTTGGTCTTGATGTTGTAGTACCCCGAAGGCCGTATGAGCCTGGCGATCTGTTCCTCAGGAATGTGGTCCAAGGCTCGCACGGTAAGAAGATCAGCGGTTTTCAGATTGGAAATAGCTTTTTCGACATTCGCCCAGGCAGTGTTCTGGGTAAGCACGGCGCCGACTATAATCTCAAAGGGAGAATCACCCGGCCACCAGCCGGATGGGCCGTAAAACTCCGACAAAACATGATACAAACGCAGTGGATCAAAAAATTCAGTCTGGAGTCTGATCGCGCTCATGCGCCCTCTGCTGTATAAAATTTTGCATTCTCATTCGTGTATCATCACCGGTATTAAACAACATGGCCATCATCTCCATCTCGTATTCGATGGCTGCTTTTGCATCCAGCCGACTGACGACGTCGAAGGCCCGCTTGAGCGCTCGGACCACTTCCGGCGGCCTTTCACTCAGTTTTGATGCCCAGGACGAAATTTCGTCCTGAAAATGTTCAGGGGCAACAACACAGTTCACCAGTCCCATCTGGTATGCCTCCATAGCTCCGATCGGCTCAGCCCTCAGTGCCAGCTCTTTGCTTTTGGCGGCACCAACCCGCGCAATCAGCGGGGTCAGCAGGGGATTAAAACCATACTTGATTTCAGGATGTCCGAAAATGGCACTTTCAGAGGCAATAATGATGTCTCCCATCAGGGCCAGGTTGAATCCGCCCCCGAAGGCGATACCGCTGACAGCGCTGATCAATATTTTTTCATACTCCATGAGGGTTGTATATAACTTGCAGGCAAGCATGAAATAGTTCGCGATATAATCATTGGAAAGTTTAGGGATTTCTTTCAGATCCATCCCGGCTGAAAAGCACTCATCTCCTCCGGTAAAAACAACCAGCCGGACATTCGACTCATCCTTCAAAAAATAATTGAAGGCATGATCAATTTCCCTGAGCATATGGTGCGAAAGCGCGTTCATTTCATGTTTGCGATTCATCTCAATCTTTGCAACTTCATCCATAACCTCAACCCTGATTAGCTTATACTCCATGTCACACTCCTATTCGTTTTGCTAATGGAGTTCTACCGGGATGAATAAAAAGTGTCAATCCAACAATGCTTGATTTAAATGGGAACTTTCTGATATCACTTGGAGTGTGTCCTGCTATACTGTCAGCCAGATAAATCAGATCACACAAGATGCTCTGAAAGATCGTTTCGGAACTGAAATCTGGGTCCTGGGCGAAATCCATGGCCTCAAAAAGCATACCAAGACCGGCCATATCTATTTTGATCTGGTTGAAAAGGCGAACAATACTACTGACCAGTATATTGCAAAACTCAGCTGCGCATTTTTCAGGGGTTCATCTGCACGATGGCAGAGGATCCTGCATGCTCAGGGCATAACGAACTTTGATCTGAAAGACGGACTCGAAGTCAAGCTAAAGGCATCTGTGGACTTGTATATCAAGGAGGGCAGATATCAACTCATCGTACAAGAGGTTGATCCCAGCTATACATTCGGGGCTATTACCAGAAAACGTGCCCGAACTATCGAAGCCTTGCACACAAAAGGCCTTATGGACAGAAACAAGCGTCTCGAAATAAAAATACCACCTCTCAATGTGGGCCTTATAACTTCCATTGGATCAGCCGCCTACAATGATTTTATAAGCATCCTCATATCCAGCTCGTATTCATTCAAGGTCACGGCTTTTGATGCCCATATGCAGGGGATCAACACTGTCCAGGAAGTCATAGCAGGTCTCCAAATTCTTGAGAACCATCCCCTGGTCGATATCATTGTAATTATCCGCGGTGGCGGAGCGCGTACCGATCTGTTCTATTTCGACAATTTCAAAATCTGCCAGGCCATAGCCCTGTGTAAAAAGCCTGTATTGACAGGTATCGGCCACGAGATCGACCTGAGCGTGGCTGATATGGTTGCGCATGATAACTTTGTGACTCCTACAGCCGTTGCCCACTTTCTGGTCGATGCGCTGGAGGATTTATGGAACAGGATTGATCTGGCTCAAGAAAATCTGGTTTCAGCCTCTGCCTCGCTCACAACCAGGCACTATGAACGCCTTACCTCTCTGGCAACATCTCTTGCTCTTCAGGCACAACGATTTACATCCACCGTATTCTCGCAATTACGCTTTCTGGTTTACGAACTTTATACCAGGCTTCACCTTTGTCTTTCATCGTATGACCAGCAGCTCGTTCGAACAACCAACAGTCTCAAAACCGCAGCATTTTTATACCTCCAGCATCAGCTGGGCATTTTGGAGCATCACTCCTTAAATATCAGGCACGCCACTATAGTGACTGAAAAAAAATTGACCAGAACAATCGAAACCTTACAACAATCCCTCAAGAACAACAGCTCTATCGCGCTTGTTAAATTCGAAAAACATATCGAAAGACTCAACACGCTTGTCAAAACCATGAACCCCGAAAATGTATTGAAGAGAGGTTACAGTATTACTCGGAGTGATGATTGCCAAATTTTACGTTATGCTCAAGATCTCACAAAAGGAGACGTGTTGACAACCACGTTGCTGCAAGGAAAAGTCACAAGCATTGTTGAAGACAAGGAGATGTGATGAAAAAGGACCAGAAATACGCCGATGTCTTACAGGGTCTTCAAGACATGGTTGAAAGGATGGACAGAGGAGAAATTTCAATAGATGAGCTCAGTGATACGGTAAAATCAGCAGCTAAAAAAATCAGGTTTCTCAGGAAACGGCTCAAATCAACCGAGGCCGAAATCAATCAAATCCTCAAAGACCTTGAACAGGAAAAAGATCCTGATAATCATAAGGTTATTGACAAGGATTGACCCCGCTCTGCACGGTCTGTTATAGGGATGCCATGAAAATATCCAGCCAGGCCAACAACATCAAACCCTTTTTAGTAATGGATATCTTGGAAAAGGCCAACCAGATGGCTGCTAACGGGCGAGATATTATCCACCTGGAGGTCGGCGAGCCGGATTTCGATACCCCGCAATGTATTAGAAATGCGGCCATCAATGCCATGCATGAAGGCAAAACCCACTATACCCACTCCCAGGGTATCCCTGAGTTGCGCGAAGCGATCTGCGAACACTACAAAAAAACTTATGCAGTAGATGTGGAGCCTGAACAGGTTCTGGTAACGGCCGGTTCGTCAGGAGCCTTGTTAAATGCCTTTGTCTGCCTGCTGGGTCCGGGTGATGAAATCATCATGTCCGATCCGTACTATGCATGCTACCCGAACTTTGCCAAGGCGCTGGATGCACAGCCCAGGTTAATACCTGCCGGGGCGGTTGACCTTTTTCAGATGAATCCGGCGAAGGTGAAGGACGCAACCACATCCAGCACCAAGGCCATCATGATCAACTCCCCCGCCAACCCCACGGGAGTCTGTCTGGGTGAAGAGCGCCTGCTCGCATTGAGTGATCTGGGTTTGCCGATTATTTCAGACGAGATTTATCACGGTCTGGTTTACGAAGGCCCGCAACATTGTATTCTCGAATACACCGACAACGCTATTGTCATCAACGGATTTTCCAAAACCTATGCCATGACAGGCTGGCGCCTGGGATGGGCCATACTTCCAAAAAAGCTTGTGCGAACTGCCCAGAAAATCCAGCAGAACCTCATGATATGCGCCCCGTCTATTGCTCAGTGGGCGGGAGTTGCGGCATTGAGACAGGCAGAAGATGATGTGGCCCACATGCACCAGGTATTTTCCGAGCGCAGACTTGTGATGTTAGATCAGATGCAGAATTACGGCTTGCGGGTAGAAGTGCGCCCGACCGGGGCTTTTTACGTTCTAGTTAACATGGATCATATATCAAAGGATTCACATAGCCTGGCCTTCGATATCTTGAAAAATACCGGGGTCGGAATTACCCCGGGAATTGATTTTGGACAGGAGGCAGCATCCTATGTTCGATTTTCCTATGCAAATTCAATGGATAACATTATTGAGGGAATAGCCAGGATAGCTGAATATTTAAAAGGCTTATGATGGTCAAAATTCAAAATGCCAGCTATAGCGGTACCATTTATGACTCTCTACCTTCCTTGCCGGAGGTTGTTTTTGCCGGAAGATCAAATGTCGGTAAATCATCCCTGATTAACGCACTGCTGGGCCGCAAGGATCTGGTAAAGACCAGCAAGCATCCAGGCAAAACCAGGAATATCAACTACTTCCGGGTGGACTTGGTCAAATTACCGTCTTTCTATGCAGTGGATCTACCGGGTTACGGCTATGCTAAAGTGCCTTATGATGTTCAACTCTCATGGGAAAAACTTGCACTGCGCTATTTCAAAGGAAATCAAAATCTGCGCCTGCTCCTGCTCCTGGTTGACATTCGCCGTGAGATGAAAACTGAAGAGTTGCTCTGTCAGGGGCTTGTCAAAGACTCTCCTGCCAAAACAATCGTCGTGGCCACAAAGGCCGACAAGCTCAATAATTCTGAAAGGAAACTACGCATGCAGCATCTTCAGAATCAGAACCCCGGCACTATGATCGCCAATTCTGCAAAATCCGGGCTGGGAATCGATCAGATCTGGCGAGATATAACCCTGGCAATTACCTGATCAGGCAGACAATCCCCAAGTCTGATTTCTGTCTCACCCAGCTTGCCATAAAATATAATACATCGTATTTAAAATGGTTTTCAGAGCCACATGCCGATAACCAGTGAAAAAATTGCTATTTTGCACACTGCTATTTTGTGATAATATATATATATGAAAGATAATTCTTTTATAAGCATTTTCATCCTTCTGATTCTCTTTTTCGTCCTGCCTGCAATCCTGAAACTGGTCGGGCAATATACTCTGAAAAGTAAAAAAGGCCTTCCTGAAGAGGAAGAAATTCAAGCAGAGCCTCAACAAGAAGAATTCGGGCAATATAAGGAAGAACAAGAGCACGTTCACGACCTTGATATAATGGTGTCTGATAAACCGGAAGTACATAATAAACCCATCAAGCCAAAATGGTTTTAGAAACACAGCGAGGGAGCCCGGGATTACGATTCATCCTAGGAATTTGTATCATAGCAGTATCTATCTATGTGTTTTACATCGCTCTGGCTAAGAAGAACGCTCCTGAACTTTTTCTTACCCCAGTCAAAATCAATACCCAAAATTATCCATGCAATATTGTCAGGAACGGAACAATTATCGCTTGCATACCCTCTTCTATGGATTATACAAAAAACGCTGATGAGCTGCTTTTTTATAATGTAGAATCTCGCATCAGAGGTAACATCAGGTCAATAACAGGCCTTCCCCGGGAAGATGCTTGGCGTGACTCGTTGCGAAACCCATTTACTAAAACATTCCTGGGCGACATTGACTCAATGGATACCTATCAGCTTATTAAAACCATCCTTCAGTTCAAATGGAATCCCACATTGATGGGTCCGAAGGCGAAGCTTATTCCAACATGGATGAGGAGCAGAAATGATGCGGCGTTTATGCTTCCGGAGGGGTCCCGATCGATAATTTTCTACACCAATGAGCGTTGTCTGGGGTTGTTATTCACGGACCAGAAAATTCTGACCCTTTCCATTATCGGACATATGCAAAAGGTCCAGGTCGCCAGCTTCATGAGATCGATTACGCTTCCCTAAATGGAACCACCAGGAAAGGACACGTTGGGTTTTTCAGAAAACGGCCTGCATAATCGGTTTTAAAAGAGGAAAGGGTCCCTTTCGACATACCATAGCCCAGGATTAACAGATCAATTTTTTTATCTTTTATGATTTTATTGACAACTTCCATGGGATGACCCTGTTCCACCAGGCGATGGGAGGTAGGAACATCCCCGATAACTTTTTCACACAAGGCATACATCTTGTCCCTGGCAGCCTTGATAATATCGCTCTCGAGTTTATCAGTGTTTATATGGGGCACGTAAAAGCCTGCTGTCCTTCGAAAATCGGTCACAATGTGCAGCAGGTACAAACCTGAATCACAAAACCGGGAAAGCTTATACGCATATTCGGCCAGATAATAACTGTTTTTACCATAGTCAATACAGCACAGAATATTTTTTGGCTTTTCTATCGAAGATCTCTTCATGAAAATTCCCCTTTCCTCTAGGTATGGATGCCTATTATTTACACATTGAATCCACTACTTTTTTCAAGTCTCTCATATGAAAGGGCTTGGCGATAAAGGCATCCGCCCCCTTTTCATGGGCAATATCTCTGGTCTTATTCTCGTTTACACCAGTGATGATTATTACCGGTAGATCAGAATATTTATTCTTGATAATCGTCATCAGATTCATGCCATCCATCCGGGGCATGCGTACATCGGTAATCACAATATCTATGGTTGTAGTTTCCAACAACGCCAGAGCATCATATCCATCCCCGGCCGTTGAAACAGTATACCCGAACATGCGTAAAAATTCAGCCATGAGGTCCGACAGTTCTTTTTCGTCCTCAACGACAAGTATATGTTTACAATCATTCACCGTTTTTCACGCTCGGCACATCTATCATTTCATAATCTTTTAACGAGGCATAATTTTTTGTCTCTGCACTAGTAACCTTTGCCAGCTTCTCCATTACCGTCTTGATCCGGAAAATCTGATCCTCCATGGTTTTCAGGATCTTCTGGATTCGCGCATCTGACTCAAGTTTGGCAGTCAGTTGCAACATTTCAATATTGCCCAGAATAACATTGAGGGGCGTATTTATCTGGTCAGAAAGAGTAACTGCTGTCTTTACGACAGCGCTGATTTCGTGCAGCCTCTGTTGCTCTTCACCGAACTGTTGCATCTCCAAGGCCCTGCGCACTCTCAGCAACAGTTCATCTTCATCACAAGGTTTAAGAAGATAATCATACACGCCCAACCGGAGTGCTGCTACCGCGGTTTTTATGGAGCCATAACCGGTAATTACGATTACCATAGTTTCTGGAGAAAGAACCTTTACATTTTCCAGCAGTTCCAGACCATCCATGCCTTCCATGACCAAATCAGTAAGCACAAGACGGTACGAATTGCCATAGAGCCGCCCCAGCGCTTCTTCGGCAGAGGACACATCGTCAACCTCATAACCTTGAGAACTCAGGATATTCACCAGAGAATATCGAACAATTTCTTCATCGTCTACAACAAGTATTTTCTTAACGCTCATTTTCAAACAATCCTGCTAGGTGTTCTGATTGATATGCTCTCGCACAATCTCTCGTAATTCTGTTATGCGAAATGGTTTTTTGATATATACAGCACCGGTTTCTTCTAAAAAATTTTTGACCTGAATGTCATAGGTATCACCCGTGGTAAAGATGAATCTGCTGGCAAGCTTTGCAGAAATCTTCATCGTTTCTCGGTAGAATTCCATCCCATCCATTTCGGGCATACGCAAATCTGAGATAATGAGTTCCCAATTTTCGCTTTCCAGATTATCATAAGCCTCTCTGCCGTTCATAAAGCTTCTCACCTTATAATACGGCTCCAATGCATCGACCATGAGATCAAGCAAGTCCTGTTCATCTTCAACAATCATAATCATGTATTTCTCTCCTGGCGTTTTATTGAAGTCTCTTGGAAGTTCCTCGATATGCTTTGTTTGCGGCATTTTATCTTCATCACTTGCCATAGCAGGGATTTTCAATCGAACCAATGCTCCCTGTCCAGTGTTATCAATAAAAATTTCACCCCTATGATCAGCAATAATACCATAACAGATACTCAATCCAAGACCAGTTCCCTTTTCTCGGGATTTGGTGGTAAAAAACGGATCAAAAATATTGGGCATGACTTCGTTTGGTATGCCACAGCCTGAATCTTTTATGTGAATATGGATAAAATCATCCTGAACAAAGGATTGTATGACGATATTGCCTTTCTGATCGCCGATGGCATCAATCGCGTTGTTGATAAGATTCACCATCACCTGTTCCATGCAGTTCATGTCTGCTTTGATCAGAAGGGGTTCTGAAGATACCTCATGCATAATCTTTATTCCGCGTTTTTTTATGGTGGGCTTATAAAGGTTAATGGTCCTGTCGATTATCTCTCGCATATTAAAAACGATTTTTTCCGGTGGCAAATTACGGGAAAATGTGAGCAGAGATTCGACAATCTTCTTAGCCGAGTTGGCGGAATTGTTAATTACCGCAAAGCGCTTCTGATCTTTCGCATCCAGGTGAGAGATATTAATGAGATCTGCAAAACCAAGGATCGGAGTGAGCTTGTTGTTTAATTCATGAGCTATCCCGGATGTAAGCAGGCCAAGGGACGTCAGTTTTTCGGTCTGTATATTGCGCTGTTCCATCTGGCGCTTTAAGGTAATATCTCTAATAAGTATTAAGACTTGGCTGACTGACAAGCGTTTGATGAAAAACTGACAGATAAAATGAGCACTTTTACCGAGAGAGACTGCCAGATCGAACTCACATGATTGACCCTCTCCAAGTTGTGCAATTTGATTTCCTATATATACGGCAGAGTCATTATCGAATATCTCGGAAACATACCTTGGAACGCTCTCAAGTAGATTATTCAGGGCCTGATTGATAAAGGTTATGCCACTGTGATCAAGCAGTATGATCATTTCTTCCGAGGCATCAACGACTGCCTTATATGTTGCAGAGATATTTCGCAAGCTTGTATCTTGCTGCTGGACGCGTTTTTCCAAGGCCGTACATTCATTGCGAAAAACATTAAACAGCCCGATGAGCGTCACCATTTGACCAACAAGATTGCCGAGAAGCTCGAACATGCGAACATCATGGGTTTGGAAAAAATTATTGCGGGAATGCGAAAGGTTGAGGACCCCGATTGGAGTATAGCCTTCCATAATCGGCAAACACAGCATCGATCCGATCTTTACCTTTGTGTCCGATCTCTGAACGAAAAATTCACAATTGCTGACATCTGAGACCAGAATTGAAACCCCGTCACGGACACATTTACCAGCCACACTCTGGCCCAAATCAAGGGTGATGATTTTGTTTGTTTCTCCTGTATGGCTCCCGGCGGCTGCTTTCAACGTCAACTTGCCATTTTCAAGCATGAAAATCGAAGCGTTTTCACATTTTGATTCTTCGATAAGTACCTTGACCACATACGTGTAAAATTCCTGTTCGGGAGATCCGTTGCTGACAAATTCCGAGAGCCTGAAAACACCGGAAAGAATCCCTATGGTCTCCTCATAGAAATTAGTGGCCTTTTTCAATAAATTCTGTAGTAGCTTTTCTCGTTTGCTGATACTTCGTGAGGATGTATCTGATTCAGCCCATTGATCCATCCTATACGCCCTTTTATTACATAAGATTTCCGATTGTGGGACTGTTTTGCTTATACCTAGATACCATGCTATTGACAAGATTTTTATAATCCTCACCCAGAAATTCCTCTACCCTGTCCAGGCATGGTGATATATCAATAGGGATATTGCGAAGTTGCTCATGAACTACCTGATTTGCCAGATGGATTATTGCAGAGGATCTGCTTGCAGGAGCATGGTGATGTCTAATAATATCGCATACTTGTGCAGGAAACTGCCAGTGATCGGCAACCCTTTCACCAATGGTTGTGTGGTCTAGTTGAAAAATCTCCTGTTCAATATCCTGCTCCGGCCAGGATCCCTTCACTTCCATCAGCGGTATATACAGATCAGGACGCTTATATAACAACACCATTCTCCCAAGATCATGGAACAGTCCTCCGGAAAACAATGTGTCCCGTTCTTGCTTGTCACGACCGCAATCAAAAGATATCAGAGCCACGGCATATGCATGTCTCCACAGCTCCTTTGAAACACGTGAGGCATTACCGAATGTGCGCATAACGGCCATGGAAAGAGTGATGCACTTCACCATGTCAAACCCAATCGTCAGTACAGCATCGTGAATTCCCGCAATCTGTTTTGCATGGCGAAAAAACGCTGAATTAGCCAGTTTGATTACCTTGGCCGACATTGCAGCATCGGTTTGGATTATACGTTCCACATCTCTGATATCACAGTTCTCGTCTTCAAGGATTTGAAAGAGTCTCATCTTGCTGGAATCTAAAGCTGGTATTTCATCGAGGTCCTTTTCCAGATTTACAGCTGTACTATAGGATTCCATATTTTATTCCTAACGGTATATTACCAGGCAAACTTTAATGTTTCCCAAGACAAACCATACCGCAAATTGCAGAATAATGTCTATTGAACGAGCTTGTTTTTTTTGTCTGACCGGCTTATAGAGCTCTTGAGGAGGTTGACAGATGAGTTTGAAGAAACCCTTGCCCCGGATCAAACACCTGGCGATACTCTTTTCTGGAGGACCGGCTCCCGCTGCCAATGCTGTTATTTCCGCTGCAACTACCGCCTGCCTGCGCCACGGAGTCAATGTTACCGGGTTTTTAAGAGGATACCAGTACCTTGAAAATTATAGTGGTCAGCAAACACTTCAAAAGGATACCCACTATATTGACCTGAACCGGGATGCCGTGTCCGGCATCCGCAACAGCCAGGGAGTTCTTATCCATAATGCCAGGGCAAATCCCGGCTCCGCCATCAAGAGCTGGAGCGATTTGAGCGATCCTGATAAAAACAAGAAGCTAATAAACATATTTCGGGCATTTGAAAACCTAGAAATTGATGCCCTGGTATCAATCGGCGGTGATGACACGCTTAAGACCGCAAATTATTTGTATAGGATCCAGCATGTCGTATCCGGTTTGCGTCCGGTTAAGATAGTTCATGTCCCCAAGACCATTGATAACGACTACCACGGCATCGATTGGACCTTCGGTTTCTTTTCAGCTGCAGAGTATGCCGCCCAAAGCATTCGCAATCTTCTGGCAGACAGTTACAGTTCCGGAAGCTACTTCATTGTAGAGCTGATGGGCCGCAAGGCCGGGTGGCTGACCTATGCCTCGGGAATCATCGGAGAGGCAACAAAAATGATTTCCATCGAAGACATCCAAGACGATATGCTTGACCTGGACAAACTGGCTACAGAGATTTCCAGATTGGTTGAAGCCCGCCAAAACAGCGGCATGTACTATGGTGTGGTGTGTGTGGCTGAAGGTGTGGCCGACAAACTGCCTGATGATATCAAAAACAAGGAAATCGACTCTCACGGCAATGTTGTCCTGACCTCTGTCGGCATCGGCAAAATGCTCAGCGACAAGACCGCCGAAATTCACCGGAAACGTACCGGGCAAAAGGTAAAGTTCATCGCACAACAGATCGGCTATGAAACTCGCAGTGCCAGACCTTCTGGATATGATGTAATCATGGCCAGCCAACTCGGAGTCGGGGCATATCGGGCTATAGCAGAAGAAGACCGTAGCGGAGTTATGGTGAGCATCGCCGAACAGATGAGCCTCAAGTACGTGCCTTTTGATCAGTTGGTAGATGAGCAAACCGGCCTTACCAAACTCAAATTCATTGAAAAAGACAGTGATTTCTGGAGACTGGCCCGATATCTCGAATACGATCCGCATGCTTGAAAATCAGATTGTCAATTACTCTGTAATGACCACAAAAAGGAGTCCTGCTCCGGCATTGGATGTTTATTGAGTCAAAGGTTGTAAATATAGACTGTCTATCCTGTCTCTCATATGGTACGTTCAAACCTGAGCGGTTTCAGCGCTATGCGGATTGTGGGCAACCACACCCGCTTTTATTTTATCTGATTTTTTTAAGCATGTGCTCAGGCACCTCAACGCCCATGCTTTTGTAGGCAACAAGTCGTGAGAGAAAGCTCGACCTGAGCACCCGCGGAATATCAATATAATCGTATATAATCGCCTCCTCCTTTCCCTCTGCAACCCGTAGAATCCTTCCGATATACTGCTTGAGTCTTCCCGTGAATTTGACCGGAGTTGCCAAAAAAATTGAAGACATGGTTTTCAAATCAAAACCCTCTCCGATCAGTCTTGAGGTGGCCACCAATACATCCACTTCTCCTTGCTTAAGTTCCCTGACGATCTCTTTTCTGGCTTCCATCACAATGCCGCCGGTAAGCAAGCGGGCTTTCGGGTTATTTTCGGCAATCATGTGGTAAAGCTTCTCGCAATGGGCTACTCTGTCCGATAAAACAAGTGCTATTCCCCTTCTGCCGATGTGCTTAACCACATCCTGAACAATAAGACCGTTGCGTCTTTCATCCTCGACCAGAGAGGAGAGCATTCCCTGGTAATCCTGGGCTGCTTTGCTATAGGAGAACTCAGTATAGCGAACCTCAAGACGTGCTCGCATAATTTTCTTTACTGCCTGCAATTGACGGGCATTTATCTGATGAACTCTGTCTCCCATATAAAAATAGATAATATTTGTAAGATTATCGCTACGATAGGGTGTGGCCGAAAGTCCCAGCATGTATGATGAATTGAAATGGCTCACAACTTCAGTAAATGTTTTCGCCGGGACATGATGACATTCATCAACGATCAGATGGCCAATACGATTGTACAGTTCGCCTTTGCACTTGTAGAGGGAGTTTATAATGCCGATAGTGATATTGGGTTCTATTTTTGTGTTTCCATCACCGATCAAACCGATATCATGTCGGTCCAGCCTCAAGAATTCTTCCAAGCGTTCCCGCCACTGGTACATCAACTCCTTACTGTGAACAATCACGAGCGTGGGCTGCCTTCTGTCTTCTATAGCGGCTATAGCCATGATTGTTTTGCCAGACCCCGGCGGAGCCTCAAGCACGCCGAACCGGTGTGTCAGAATATCTCTGAGAGCCTGCTGTTGAAAAGCGTATAACTCCCCCTGAAAACCGAAACTGACCTCCGGCAGTTTGCAGGTCCGATCAATAATGGTGTAATCATATTGCTCAAGAAGATTAAGTAATCCGTTGATATAACCGCGGGGCAGGATAAAAACACCACTGTCGCGTTGATAATAGGTCAGGTATTTTGGATTTGTGTTCTTCCACCTGCCATAGCGTTCAACCTTCTGCCATTGCGGATTGAGCAGGGTCAAATGTCTCTCGATTCTTGGGACGACAGAAGCCGGCAAATCCGCCTCTAATACCCTGACCGCATTATCTACGTGAATATTAACTGTCATAGTGTCTGCCTGTATACCGGTGTAGCTCAACCTTAGCAAAGATTCGGCAATCAGTCACTCGGGATATCCTTATGTTTTTACAATAACCTGGTTTTTATGCCTGCGCATAAAAAACTAGGCAAAAGATACAGATCAGGCCTATAAAATAAAGAGTTGACACAACGAATGACCCCGCCTGCAAGGCAGGAAATTGCATCCGCCTTTCCCCTGCACCGCATTTATCCCCGGCTACAGGACAGGGTTTTGTGCGGGAGATTTTATAAAAATGTTTTATTCGATCAAAAAAATTAAAGACATATCCAAACCAGGCAGTATAATTTGACGAATTGCTTTTTATATTCACATGATGCATAAAATCACCCTGTACAGAATCGTATTTTGATGCTAATAACGCTTAACTCGAAGGAAAAGAGTAAAGATAAGATATGGCAGCACAGGGAAAAATTACTATCGATCAAAGCGTATGCAAGGCCTGCGAGTTGTGTATTTGGATATGCCCTGAAGGGGCCATCGGGATATCGAACGTACTAAACCCCAAGGGTTATCATCCTGCCGAATTTATCAAGGAGCACTGCAAAGGGTGCACGCTATGCGCCGTTATGTGTCCTGAGGTCGCAATAGAGGTATACCGTGGAAAATAAGATCCTGATGAAAGGCACGGATGCTCTCGGAGAGGCCGCAATCCAGGCCGGATGTGAATGTTATTTCGGATACCCGATAACCCCTCAAAATGAAGTCCCGGAATACATGGCACGCAGAATGGGGGAAGAAAACCTGGTTTTCCTGCAGGGCGAAAGCGAAATTGCATCAATCAATATGTTGCTCGGTGCAGCTGCATCCGGAAAACGTGCTATGACTTCGTCATCTTCTCCCGGAATCAGCCTGAAACAGGAGGGCCTCTCCTTTATGGCTGCCATGGAGTTGCCGGCCCTAATCGTAAACATTGTCAGGGGAGGTCCGGGGCTGGGAAATATTGCCCCGTCTCAGGGTGATTATTTTCAGGCCACCCGCGGAGGAGGCCATGGGGATTATCGCATGCCGGTCTATGCCCCGGCAACTATCCAGGAGGTCTACGATCTTACGATGGAGGCCTTTGATGTGGCTGATATTTTTCGAACACCGGTCATGATACTTGGTGACGGTATGCTGGGTCAGATGGTTGAACCGATTGACATGCACCCGAGAAAAGACCTGGAGATGCCACCCAAAGACTACATCCTCGATGGTGCCGAGGGCAGGCCTTCACGCATTATGAAATCACTCATTCTCGATGTGCGCGAGATGGAAGAGCACAACTGGAAACTCAAACGTAAATATGACCTGATGCAACAGGAACTGCCCAAACATGAAGAGTTCATGACTGAAGATGCCAAGCTTGTGATTATCGCCTTCGGTACCGCGGCCAGGATTGCCAAGGGAGCGGTAAAACGGGCCCGTAGCGAGGGGCTTCAGGTAGGACTCCTGCGCCCTATAACACTCTGGCCTTTCCCGGTTGAGGCGATCGAAACGCTTGCCAACAAGACCAGCCTCTTCCTGGTATTTGAAATGAACACAGGCCAGATGATAGAGGATGTCCGGCTGGCACTTAACGGTAGAGTTGAGTGTGAATTTTATGGCAGACCCGGTGGGGTTGTACCAGCTCCTCAGGAAGTTCAAAGAATCGTTGAGCGATACTGGCTGCAAAAGGAGCTCTAGGTGAAAAAGATATATTCCAGACCAAAATGCCTCAAGGATGCGATTTTTCACTATTGTCCCGGGTGTGGGCACTCAATTCTGCACAGACTCATCGCTGAGATCATCGATGAAATGGAACTTAAGGGAAAAATTATCTGTATCCCCCCTGCGGGATGCGCAGTACTGGCCTACAACTATCTCGACATTGATATGTGCGAATCTGCGCATGGCAGAGGCTGTGCGGTTGCTACAGGATTCAAGCGTGCCCAACCCGACAAGCTTGTCTTGACCTACCAGGGTGACGGGGATATGGCAGCAATCGGAACCGCAGAAACTATCCATGCTGCAAACCGGGGCGAGCAGATAACCAGCATTTTTGTAAATAATGCCGTATACGGAATGACCGGCGGTCAAATGGCTCCAACCACAATGCTTGGGCAGAAGACCACGACCTCTCCCTTCGGTAGAAGAGAAGATTTCGAGGGCTATCCCCTGATGATTACAGATTTAATTGCCACAATGAAGGGAGCGGCTTTTGTGGCGCGCCATTCTCTGGCAACACCTGCCAAAATCAAGGCAACCAAAAAATCCATAAAAAAGGCTTTTGAGGTGCAAGAAGCCGGCCTGGGCTACTCCCTGGTCGAGGTCCTTTCTCCATGCCCGACCAACTGGAAACTTTCTCCAATTGAATCATTCAAATACTTAGAAGAGATCATGGAAAAAGAATACCCCTTAAAAATATTCAAGGATATCACCAAGAACAAGGACAGCAACATATGATGTACAAAACTGTAATGAGTGGAATAGGCGGGCAGGGCATCCTGTTTTCCGGGATCTGTCTGGCATGGGCCAGTATGCTCGAAGGACAGTATCTCACCTATCTGCCCTCCTATGGTGCTGAAATGCGGGGGGGGGTTACATCCTGCACGATTGCCATATCAGACGAAGAAATCGCCTCGCCGGTTGCATCTTCGCCGGATTCTCTAGTTATTATGGACAATCAATCGCTGCTCAGACTACAGAATCAGTGTGCCTCGGGCGGGGAAGTGTACATCAACACCTGCATGGTATCAGACAGGCCGGTACGAGGAGATGTCGAGGTGATAGAAATTCCAGTCAATGACATGGCCAAGGCCAGCGCAGGAGACAGGTATGCAAACATGGTAATGCTGGGAGCCTTTGTCGGGCGGACCCATCTGGTAAAACCTGAAACCATCATAGATAATATGGACAAGATTCTCGGGAAAACGAAGGCTAAGTTCAAAGACAAAAATATCGAAGCCCTTTGGGTAGGTCTGGACTTTTTCCCAAAGGAGAGCTAAGGCATGGCAATCAAACAATTACGACTTAAGACCCAGAACATCTCAGGGAAACTTTCTCATCTCAGCGATATCCTCGGAGAGCAAGGTGTTAATATACGTGCCCTTTCAGTCAGACGGGAATCGCCCGAAATATCATCTATTTGCATCGTGGTCGACGATCCCAAAAAAGCCAAGAACGCCCTTGGCTCCAAAGGTATGGAATTCGAAGAAACCGAGGTAATTGCAGTAGAAATGCCGGATCACCCCGGGGGAATGAATGCGGTACTAAGACCATTGAGAGACGCCCATATCAACGTAATCGGCATGTATCCATACATCGGAAGGGCATCTGATCCGATTATAGTCATAGAGGTGGACCAGCGCAGTGCTGCGATCAGGGTGCTCAAAAATAACTGGGTGAAAATTTGGGATAAGGAAATCTATCGTCTTTGATTCGATACCTCGTTCTGACATATGCATATTGCCGCGTACGCTTTCAGCAGACCCGATCAAATTAAACACACTCTTGAAGTACAATCATTAGATTTGTTCGACAGGGGTATCTCTAAATCTTTTATGAATCCTGTGGAATAACCTGATGCATATTTTTAAGACTGATTTGCCCTACTCTTACCAGAATATCGTATCCGTCAATGGCTGCGGCAGCTATGCCGAAGCCCGCCGGTAAAAGCCGGGAAACACGCCTGCGCGGGAAAAATCTTAAAACAAGCCGGTTTAACCCCTTATTAAGACCTTTATTCAAATACCTCAGGGATACTACTTTGGATAAATAGTTCCTGGCAATGCTGTGCAAATCCTTATCCTGATCGTGATTTGTGATTTTATATGCTTCTGCGATAACCTGCATGGAAAACGCAACCATTGCATCGGTATCGTCTATCGGTAAATCATGTAGTACACACAATGCTAGAATAAGCGTTATGCCCTGATCCAGCATGAGAAAGTTCTCAATCCCTAACAGCCAGAAAGAAAGGATGGTTCCGACACCCGGGAAAAATGACGGGCTGTTGACAAAAGCATTCTTCAAGGCCTGATTCTGAGCCATTTCCTCGATAAAATTCTGGCTGACGATTGCCAAGGAGTCGGTTTTGAAATTTCGCCGTGTCCTTGCTGCCAGTATTCTGGCTCGTTTTTGGTTTCCCTCGGTAAGGTTTCGAACAAGCATCTGAAATTGATCAATCAGTGATTCCAGCATTCCTCTCCCAATTCTTTTCAGACTACTATCGCATCTGAAAATTCATTGACATATCTGATTCCTTGATAATATACAAGGTAGGGCTTGAGAGTAAAGGAGTAAGTAATCGAAGACGTGGGTACATTCGGTGGCAGATCGTAGCAACATACGCTTATAGTGCTACTTGATCGCAGCGACAGGCCTTCACATATCTCTCTACTCTTAAAACCATCGAAAAAGGAGGATGTGGATGGGCATAGAGTCCATACAGGATTTGGATGTAAAAGATAAAAAAGTTTTGGTCCGGGTTGATTTTAATGTGCCCCTGGATGATTCATGTGCTATCATCGACGATGCCCGCATTCGTGCAGCTCTGCCGACAATAGAGCACGCAGTTGAAAAAGGGGCCAAAGTTGTCCTGATGTCACATCTCGGACGTCCCAAAGGCAAGGTTGTCAAGTCAATGAGTCTTTTGCCCGTTGCACGAAGACTGTCCGAACTGCTTGGTACCAGTGTCAACATGGCACCGGACTGTATCGGCGAAAAGGTTCAAAAAATGGTGGCAGGACTGCAACCCGGAGATGTATTACTGCTCGAAAACCTGCGTTTTCATATAGAGGAAGAAAAAAATGATCCCGCTTTTGCCAAACAGCTCGCATCTCTGTGCGATCTGTTTGTGAATGATGCATTCGCCACTGCTCATAGAGCACATGCTTCGAACGTCGGGATCTGTTCATATGTCAAACAAAAATCTGCCGGGTTTTTACTCCAGCGGGAAGTGGAACATATAAACAAGGTCATTGATAATCCTGAAAGACCGCTGGCCGCTCTGGTAGGCGGAGCAAAGGTTTCCGGAAAACTTGAAGTCTTGGAAAACCTTGTAGACATTGTTGACAAACTGATTATCGGGGGCGGCATGGCCTATACGTTTGTCAAGGCGCTGGATCAGAAGATCGGTAAATCTCTGGTCGAAGATAACCTTGTAGCCACAGCCCTTAAGATTATGGAAAAAGCCCGTAATAAAGGAGTAAAGCTCTATTTGCCGGTGGATTGTATATGCGCCCCAAAAATCGAACATGGCCAAAAGACGGAGATAAAAACCATTCAGGAAATACCATCTGAATTGATGGCCCTCGATATCGGCCCGGCAAGCGTGACCCTTTTTGCTGAAGCGCTTGCCGACTGCGCAACCATTGTCTGGAATGGCCCGATGGGAGTGTTTGAAATCGAAGAGTTTTCCACTGGCACAACCCAAATGAGCAAGGCTGTTGCCTTGGCTGATGCGGTTACCATTGTAGGGGGCGGAGATACAGATGCGGCTCTTCATAAAAGCGGCTTGGCAGACAAGGTTGATTTTGTCTCAACCGCCGGGGGGGCATTCCTTGAAATGCTCGGGGGAAAAGCCTTACCCGGTGTGGTAGTCCTCGAAGACTAAGGAGAAAAACCATGCGCAGAGCTATGCTGGCTGGTAACTGGAA